>ERZ869936.18-NODE-18-length-352579-cov-11.496553_pt1 | contig 352579 bp, 296 predicted proteins | sample MGYA00520876_ERZ869936 | MGnify/ENA primary metagenome ERZ869936 (study PRJEB32218, sample SAMN09650985) | biofilter metagenome | isolation source: enrty point of leading RO module | place: Saudi Arabia: Thuwal, RO plant located on Red Sea | collected 2016-02-17 ...
AAAATTTATTTAATAGTAGAAATAAAATTAGAAATGCGAATCTCATAAAAATAAGTTTAAACTAAATGTTCAAAATCATGATCAATTGTAACAAAATGGATTTGAAAAGACAAATCATTCAAAAAACAATTGAAATTCGATGACAATATAGTTGGCAAGGGTTACTGCCATTCCACAGGATGACGGCTCTGTAGGGAGGGGCTTTACTGGGATTCAACAGGATTCCTTCTGAATTACAATCTCAGACCAAATGTTTAGCCTTGAAACTCTAACAAGTTATTACAATTCGATTAATTAAAATCAATTGATGATTAGCAATTAGAGAAGAATCATCGGATAAGCCGCCATTTATATACGATGGTATGAGTTGTTGAGAAAATCTGCATCCAGACTCTTCCAATGCGAATAAAATCCTTTCTTTTTCTTATCTTTAGTAATAATCCTTTTGTCATGACAACTTATCAATATAAAACAGTATCAGAGGCCTTGAATGAACTTTATAAGCAGGGATATACGATTGACTTTAACCTGGAAGATAATGGAAGGAAGTTTGAAGAAGGTGTATACCGATACGAGAACTTCTGGATCAGTAAGGTGTTCCGTTACGAAGGACAAAGTGATCCAGGAGATGAATCGGTTGTATATGCAATCGAATCAAAAGACGGAGTAAAAGGCGTTCTGGTAAGCGGATTTGGTATGAGTAATAACCGAAGTGCTACTAAAATCCTGCAAAATCTGAAAGTGGACGCAGAAAAGCAGTGAAGAGTTCGGAGTGAAGAGTTCGAAGTGAAGAGTTCGGATTTCCATACCTTCGCGCTTCGTTGGGTAAAAAAGTTCACAGATCACATGTACTCAGGCGGACAAGTTTGTCCGAAGAACTCATAGTTTTTCCTAATGGAAGCTCTCTCCTCTTCCGGCACTTCGTCTTCCGAACCATAGATTGCATTGACAGGACACTCCGGAAGGCATGCTCCGCACACTATGCAGGTTTCAGGATCAATGAATAACTGCAAACCTTTCAGTCCGTCTTCCTTCTCCTTTAACTCTGCCACTTCAGAGCCGGAGCCGTCAGTTTTTAAAGGACCGTGTATGCAGTCAACCGGACATACATCCACACAGGATGTATCGCATACACCAATGCATGGACTGGTAATGATGTATGACATGATTAAAATTTTGAACTGATTAAATTTAGTCAATTTTATTCTTATTAAAAAATCAATGCGGGATGAAAAATAGGTTGAAAAACCCATTGAGGCAATCCTGGATTTCAATCAGGCTTCCTTAGGGTTCTCTTGCAAAGATTCATGAATTCATTAAACACAATCTAAAACCTGCATTTTTGCATAAAAAAAATAAAATCCTAAATTCGGTATTGAATAAAAGAAGATCATCATGGATTTATATGAATTGATTCAAATGCCTGCTGCGAGGTTTTGTTTTGTTATTGTATTACTTTCAATTGTATTAGCAGTCGGAGGTCTTCTCTTTTTCCGAAAGTTTCTGAATAATTTTTATTTCCGCAGCGAAGACAATGTCGTGGCAAACATCGTGATCCGGCAAATCAGCACACTGCTGGCAGTAATGCTTGGATTTGCAGTAATTACTATATGGCAAGATTACGAATTACAAAGATCCAATATCGGGGTTGAAGCGAGCATCATGGGAAACATCTACCGGGACAGCCGTGGAATGGATGCTGAAACTGAAAAAAATATTCAAAGTCTCCTGGTTGATTATACACGACAGGTTGTAAACGATGCATGGCCCAAAATGAAACTTGGTCAGGAAAGTGAATTGTCATGGATGGCATTCAACAAACTATATGGCTATATCATCAGACTGAACTCTGAAAACACAAGGGAAGAAATTGTGCATTCACGGCTTGTTCATCACCTGAATGAGCTGGCGAAATACCGGCGTTTACGGCATATTCGTAATGCGGAACCTTTAATTCCACCCATGCTTTGGGGAGTGTTTTACAGCAGCACCATGTTGATACTGGTTTGCGGATTTTTCCTAAGAACCGGAAGCTTGCGACTGCAAACAATCATGACTGCGATTACCGGAATTGTATTCGGATTGATTTTCTCAATGCTCCTGCTCCTGAATTATCCATACCGCAGCAGCATGCAGGTGAGTCCGGCGCCGATAAAAAATTTACTGGAGGATGTTTATCCAATGGCAAGTATTACACAGAATGTCGGTGGCATGGAGAAGATGCAGGCTAATCCTTGAGAATATGAGCTTTCGCATATAACAACAAAATGAGAATCTTCCACATTCAGATTATCTTATTAATAATTGCACAAGCTGGATACTGTCAGGCTTATCATCCCCTACCCGATTCGAATGTTGTATGGAGAATAAGCTGGGGCACATCAGGATGTTTACAATCAAATTTGTTTGATGAGTACCAATACCAGGTTACCGGAGATACCAATATTAATGCTAGCATATATCAGAAAGTGGTGCGAACTGGTAGTTTTGACTGTCATGCTGCCCCTATTCTTCCTGAAAGCGGTTATCTTGGAGCTTATCGAAACAACCTTGTAACTCAACAGGTTTTTTTTGTACCAAAGGACAGCTTGTATGAAATGCTCCTGTACGATTTTTCCTTAAACATCGGAGATACAGTTAAGGGTTATCTGGATTTCGTCGCAAAATATAATACTGCCATCATATCGAACATTGATTCAATACTGATTGGAAGCAACTATAGAAAAAGATGGCATTACATGAGTCACGGTACTGCTCCTTATAATTTCTGGAATGGAACAATCATAGAAGGAATCGGGTGTGAATACGGACTTCTGGAGGGGCTTAGCGCAATGCTTGATAACAATGGCAGTTTAAGCTGCTTTTCTATAGACAATGATGTATTGTATCCAATCAATAGTCCTGGTCCTTGCACGCTGATTTCATCCACATTCAATCAGAAAAAGGAAAATGAAGGTATGTTCTTTTGTTTTCCAAATCCTGCTTCAGGCTCAATACGAGTTGTTGGCTCCGGCGTGGAGCAAATACATTTCTATAAGTTATATGATGCTTTGGGAAGGATCATCCTTTATTCCAGATTTGAATCAAATAAATCAATTAATATTGAACATCTTGAAACCGGAACATACTTCATCGAATTAACAGACAAAAAATCCCGTACGTTAGGAAGTGTAAAATTGAACAAACTCAAACCTTAACGCTTCATTTTCATCAATCAGTTTGTCGTGAAATTTCGATATTTATCAGCACAAAGCATTGTCTTGCCAATAATCTTAAAAACAGATCGAAACTTTATGCTCGATGTCAGATGTCACAAATAAGTATCGATTCATAACTTCTATCGGATCCTCTCCAGGCCCTCTTTTGCAAGCGAGTAATTAGGAAAGATAGAAAGCGCTTTGTTATAATCTTCTCTGGCAGCACTCTTATTCCCTGCGTATTCATGAGCTAATCCGCGATTGTAGAAAGCTTCAATGTAGTTCTGATCTATCTGAACCACCTTGCTGAAAAAATCAATCGCGGTCTTGTAGTCTTTTCGGTTTACCAGCGCAATAAAACCCTGGTTGTAATAAGCATCAGTGTAAGAAGGATCAATTTTCAATATTGACTGGTAGTCGGCAATGGCTTTATCAAAATCACTGTGCTCTTGAAAAAACAATCCGCGATTGTACAATGCTTCTGTGCTGTTGGGCCGTACTTTGAGCGCGTTGTTGTAATATTGTAATGCCAGCTTATCCCCTTTGGCAGCATGGATGATTCCAAGCTGATGATGAGCATCGTAATTTTCCGGTTCAAGCTCTGTGACAGTTTGAAAACTGGATATTGCCCTAACGGTATCACCCGATTCTTTGTACACAAATCCTTTCAGGAAATAAGGCTTGGCCATTCGCTGGTCGAGTTTGAGAACCTCATTTGAATAAGTAACTGACTTGGTATATGCTTTCAGGTAAAAATAAATTTCTGCCAACTTTAGGTTCGCTTCGATGTTCTTTGGATCTAACTTCAGGCAAGACTCATAGGCTTTCACTGATTTTGGAACCTGGAGTCCGCGAAAACTGATATCACCCAAAAGGAGAAAATATTCCGGACGGGTTGAATCGATTGTGGTGGCCATCACCGCGTCATTGAATGCGGTTTGAAGCACATTGCGTTTCAAAAAAATCTGAGCTCTTTTGTAATACAGCGATGCATCGGAGGGATTCTTGCTGATGCGTTCATTGAGTGATCGCAGCTCACTTTCCGCTTGTGCAGAATCTATGGGAAGAACGTAATTTTCTTTTACCGGATCTTTTCGTTCAGTGCATGAAGTCATGCAAATGGATGCAGTGATCAGGGAAAGAATCAGTATGACAAAACGTGTATGGTACAGAAACATAAGAAGGCCACAATCTTCATTTGAAAATTGTGGCCCGAAATTACAAAATAATCAAGTTCAATCAGGATTTCTGAGCAGCCGCGTTACCGTCAGCCAGAACCTGACGCACAGCAGCTTCCAGTTCTTCGGCAAGTTCAGGGTTGTCCTGAAGCAATTGCTTCACGGCGTCCCTGCCTTGTCCGAGCTTGGTGTCGTTATAGCTGAACCAGGAACCGGATTTGCGAATGATGCCCTTATCAACTCCCAGGTCAATGATCTCACCTGTTTTGGAGATTCCTTCCCCGTACATGATGTCGAATTCAGCGATGCGGAAAGGAGGAGCCACTTTATTCTTCACTACTTTCACCTTGGTACGGTTTCCGACAATGTTTTCACCGTCTTTGATCTGACCGATGCGGCGAATATCCAGACGAACTGAAGCATAAAACTTCAGTGCATTACCACCAGTAGTTGTTTCCGGGTTACCGAACATCACACCAATTTTTTCCCTGAGCTGGTTGATGAATATGCAGCAGCATCCTGTTCTGTTAATGGTGGCAGTCAGTTTTCTAAGTGCCTGAGACATGAGTCGTGCCTGGAGGCCCATCTTGCTCTCGCCCATTTCACCTTCAATCTCAGCTTTTGGAGTGAGTGCGGCGACGCTGTCTATTACGATTATGTCTATTGCTCCGGAACGGATCAGATTTTCTGCAATCTCAAGCGCCTGTTCTCCGTTATCGGGCTGGGATATCAGAAGGTTTTCAAGATCCACACCCAGTTTCTGCGCATAGAACCTGTCGAAGGCATGTTCTGCATCTATGAAAGCGGCTATGCCTCCGTTCTTCTGCACATTAGCAATCGCATGGATAGCAAGTGTAGTTTTACCGGAAGATTCAGGTCCGTAGATTTCAACGATCCTACCCACTGGCAATCCGCCAATTCCAAGTACGCTGTCAAGTGAGATGGATCCGGTTGAAATTGAAGCCACCTGTTCGACTGCTTCATCTCCAAGCTTCATAATGGTACCCTTGCCATATGACTTCTCAATTTTGTCGATCGTCAGCTGTAAGGCCTTCAGTTTTTCTTTTACATTTTCCTTAATTGATTCTTTTGCTTCTGCAGTTGCCATAGTATTTAGTTTTTAGAATTTGCTGCTTTAATAAAGATAAGATTTATTGGAATCAAAGATAATCCTGCCTCCGCGCAGTGTATTTGCGTTGACAATAATATTTATCAATACTTATTAACAATGTCCATTTTTCGCTTAAAATCGCAATATTCAAGATTATAAGGTAGTCAAACTGAATGACTGCGATACAATCATACTGAACAAAATCAAAGATGTAAAAGCAGGAATGAATTTGCAAATCGGCTCGCAAAAATCCTTATTTCAGTATGTATAAAAAAAGCAGCCCGATTGAGGCTGCTTTAAATTAAATTTAAAGGAACGATTAGATTAGATTCTCACTTCATTGTCTCCTGTGATTCTATACTCCTTCTCTCCTTTTCTTTTGATGATGACACCGCTGCTGTCGATTCTTACTTTTTCACCGTCAGGGCCGGTGATACGAAGGCCTTTTTTATCGATACGGATTTCAGTGCCGTCTTCTCCGGTATCGATATGAATTTTTCCGCCACCCACTACCCTTTCAGTCCCGTCGCAATCCATGCATGACAATCCTTTCTTTGTCATGATCCAGGTTTTACCGAGCATATCATTATCAAGTACATTTTGTACGTTATCAATGTCGTAGATAAATCGTTTCAATGAAGGATCCATATATACACTAGAGCCAACAGGAATTTTTATAAGTACCTGCACTTTCTGGCTGCGGTATTTCGGATCTGTAAATGTGAAGAATCGATCCAGCGTTAACACTGAATCTTTGTGCGCAAATTTGTAGCTTATTCCCGATGCATTGTCCACAGCATCTTTTCTTGTTTTGCCTCTTGCATATAGCAATTGCACCACTTCGAAGGAATCAGATTCACTTTTTACAAAATCAACTTTCACATTTCCGGATCTGACTATGCCGTCACTTGCTTCCAGGTAAAAATCATCTTCAAGGTCAAATCCGATTCTTGGCCCAAAGTAATTTTTCTCTTTATTCTTATCATGGTGCATTTCTACAATCAACTTGTTGGATTTCATTTCCTCCATTGTATAAGTGGTGCGAACCTGATCTTTCTCGCTGAAATTTGACAGAACACGCATTCCAATAAACAAAGACACTCCGAGTCCGACCAGCCACAATCCCATTGCTGTAAATCCGATTATTCTTTGTCCTTTATGGTAGTCAAACAGAATTCTGACACCGGCATAAGCTAACATCAGGAATGGAATTCCAATCAGCAGCAGGGCAGCGAATGATGCTACAAAAAACTGCTGACTAGAATCAAACACCAATCGCCACACTTCAGGATATTGCGTTCCCGGAATACCGATCAGTGCAAGAATTCCCATCAGCATTGCAAATGCGACAACAAGTCCGATGAAGATAAAGAACACCGCAACAAGCTTACCGAGAATCAGGAATATAATTTTAATGGCCTTCCCTATGCCTTCAAATATTCTTCCCATAGCGGTTCCTTTTTTCTTTACCGACTTTGCATCCTCAGCAAACGCTTTTTCATAAACCTTCTCCTCTTTTCTGTTCTTTTCGATATTGGACACGGTGATAGGTTCTCCACGCATCTGAAGTTTGTCAATAGTAGTTTTGGCCTCAGGCAATACAATCCAAAGGATGATATAAAGCATGATGAAAAAGAATCCCGAACCAACAAAGGCCATAAAGAATAATGTGATCAGAGCATAGGCGATGCGAACCCAGGAAACATCATAATCATAATATGCTGCTACTCCGGAAGCCACACCACCCAGAATCTTATCATCAGGATTTCTGAAAAGCTTCTTCACTCCAGGTGCAGATTGCTGATAAGGTGTATCAGCATTCAGAAAATCACTTTCTTCAGTGATCTGTTCGGGCTTTCCCATCTGGCTTGTGACCTGTTCTACATCATCAAGAGTTATGACCTGTCTTGTATCGCCCAATTTTTCCTGAAACATTTCAGCGATACGCGACTCGATGTCTTGCATGATTTCATCTCTGCCTTCCGCGGCGGTGAAATGGCTGCGTATGGATTCCAGATAAGCCCTGAATTTTTCATAGGCGTTTTCATCTATATGGAATACGATGCCTCCGATATTTACTGTGACTGTCTTATTCATGATTCAGATTTTTTTTGTGTGGTTAGGTTGACAGCTTCGACCAGTTCGTTCCAGGTAATTCGAAGTTCGTCAAGAAATTTATCACCCAGAGGGGTGAGTGAATAGTATTTGCGGGGTGGGCCCGACTTACTTTCTTCCCAGCGGTATTGCAGTAGTCCCGCATTTTTCAGTCTGGTCAGAAGAGGATACAGAGTACCTTCCACTACAATCAGTTTGGATTCTTTCATCCTGCTGATGATGTCGGAAGGATAAACCTCCTCCTGAGCCAGAATTGAAAGGATGCAAAACTCAAGCACTCCTTTTCTCATCTGAGCCTGGGTATTTTCTAAATTACTTCCCATTGTTATGAAGTTATAAATTAATATTCATGGATTATTTCTATTTCAATTATTCGTGAATCCGCAGTAGCGGTCTTTTCGAATTCTTTTTTTCTTTTTCTGTTTGTCCGGGAATCTCTGATTCATTCCTCATAACACTTTCAGTATGGTTGAAGGAGCTGAGGCCCGTGGTGCTGATTTGACCATGTCCGGTAATTTTCGCGAAACTGCGCCCGGTGCTTCCCCTTGCATAAATCTTTCCGTCGCCCTTCACTATCAAGCCTAGGGCAAGACTTCTTACGTCGGCGGAAATACTGCCGCTGCCATTGACCTTTAGAAGCATGACATCGGAGTTCAGCAATCCATTTACAAAAACCCTGGCAGATCCATTCACTTCAATCCTGTTCAGGTTTTTTACAGACAGGTAAATTGTGAGCGGAACAGAATTCTTTCCCGAAATTATCAGTGTGCCTTTGTCAACATTGGAAGAAACTTTTGTCAGTTCCCTCCTTTCTCCTTCAATCCTGATTTCTTCAGCATCAGACTGAGAGAGGATAATGTTGGCTGGCACATCCACTTTGAGACTGTAAAACTCAGCGAGAGATTTTTTATCGTAAGTAAAATCAGCAGAAGAACCTTCTGTCCTGAAAATACAGGCTGTGCTGAGAAACATTAAAACCGAAATGATGAATTTGCTTTTCATGGCTGTTGTGTTTATGTGTTAGATAACAATGATGAAATGGTTATGCAAAGATATGGTTATAAAAAGCTACTATGCAATACATAGTACTAAAAACAATTATAAGATAGTGTTATCTTTCTGATTATCAATAACAAAAAATTTTAGGTGTTTTTTATGCATGCTCAGAAAAAACAAAAAGCACCCCGTTTCCGAGATGCTTTCTATAAGATATAAGATTGATTATTTTCCCTTGATGGAAATCAATTCCACTTCGAAAACAAGAGCTGAATGCGGCATGATATCAGGGCCGGCCTGACGGTCCCCATAGGCAAGATCAGAAGGAATGAACAATTTCCATTTGGAGCCAACATTCATAAGTTGCAAGGCTTCAGTCCAACCAGGAATCACTGCATTTACAGGAAACTCAACGGGCTCTCCCCTTTCCACTGAACTGTCAAATACTGTTCCGTCGATTAATGTTCCATGATAATGCGTTTCCACTGTGTCAGTTTCAGAAGGTTTTGGTCCTTTGCCATCTGTGATCACCATGTATTGGAGACCGCTAGGCAATGTTATGACACCTGATTTTTTCTTGTTTTCCTCGAGGAATTTCTGACCGCTTTCTTTATTGCGGGCGCTCTTTTGGCTTTGCTTTTGAGTGAGGTATTCCTGGATCACATCCTGAGCCTGCATACCGGTCAACAACAGACTGTCCCCTTTCAAAGCCGCGTGGATTCCGGCTTTCATCACATCAAGATTCAGTGAATCAAGTCCGTCTTTCTTCATATTACTACCGATTGACACACCGATGCCATAAGCTACAGAGTCAGCTGCATTTTTAAGACTCACCTGAGTTTTTCCTTTTTGTCCGTTGCAGGAAAAAAGCGTGGCCAAGCTAAAGCAGGCGGCCAATAATAATACCTTATTGTTCATAATTGATTTTTTTGAGCCGCGAAGATAAGTAAATACACAGATAAACAATCCAATCATTTCAGATTCAATGTAAATAATTATCAGGAGGAAAACCCAAGGACAGACGATTATATTTCAGCCCTTTGAGCGAATTAAGATATTGACTAATCCAAATCATTGATTGATGAAATCAGATATTAAAGCAGAGAGGTCAAATAGTATATTTGACGCCTGAAAATTCGAGTTTGTGCCAAGAATTCTACGCATCATCAACCGTCTTAATCTGGGCGGTCCCACATTGAATGTGTCTTTGCTGACCAAACACATGCCTGAAGAGTATGAGACGCTTCTGGTTTGCGGTGAAAAGGAAAGTACAGAAGAGAGTTCCGCTTTCATAGTTAAAGGAATGGGGCTGGATTATATTCATGTGCCGGAGATGAAAAGAAGTCTAAATCCCCTGAGAGACTGGAAAGCATACAGGAAGATTAAAAAGATCATCAGGGAATTTAAACCCGATATAGTTCACACTCATGCTGCAAAAGCCGGTACAATCGGGCGTCTTGCAGCGTTCAGTGAAAAAGTTCCTGTGGTAGTACATACCTTTCACGGACATGTTTTTCATTCATACTTCGGGAAACTATCCAGTAAATTTTTTCTCGCGATTGAGCGTTATCTGGCAAAGAAAAGCAGCGGCATCATAGCCATCAGTGAAAAGCAAAAATTCGAGCTGGCCATTCATTATAAACTTTGCAAACAGGAAAAATTGAGAGTGATTCCTTTGGGATTTGACCTGAGTAAATTTCAGGAGAATACAGAATCAAAGAGAGTTGCATTCCGAAAAAAATACCTTCTGGAAGATGAAGAAATTGCGGTTGGAATCATAGGACGGCTGGTGCCGATCAAGAATCATTCACTCTTTTTAAAAGCTGCAAAGCTGGTACATTCCAAAAGCAGGAAGAAGGTCCGCTTTTTCCTTATAGGCGACGGGCCGGAAAGGCAATACATTAGTGATTTGGCAGAAAAACTTGGGATGGACTATTGTTATTTTCCTGATAAACCTGCAAAGGCAACAATAACCTTATGCAGTTGGATACATGATATTGACCTTGTTGTATCCGGATTGGACATAGTAGCACTCAGCTCGCTGAATGAAGGCACGCCGGTAAGTCTTATCGAAGCCCAGGCAGGGAATAAGCCGATAGTGAGCACACGTGTAGGCGGAATTGAAAACATTGTGTTGGAAGGAGAAACTGCTTTACTGACATCTGATTTTGAACCAGAAACTTTCAGTGAACGGCTTTTAGAACTGACCGAAAATGATGACAAACGTTCTCATATGATGCAATCCGGCTGGAAACTCGTGTGCGACAGATTTCATTACACACGTCTTGTATCCGACACGAAACAATACTATGAGATGCTCCTAAGAAAAGCTAAGAAAAGGCGCTGAAACCAGGATTTTATTTTCCATTAAATAGTTTATTTTTGCCAGAATATCCATTTATGAGGAGTTTAATTTCTCTATTAATCATCATTTCCCTCTTCGGTTGCCGAGCTCTTGCCCCAAACAGGATGTTTCAGACGCCTAAGGATTATCAATTCGTGAAGGACACGGTTTCAGCCGCATCTTACAGCTACAAGATTGTAGAAAACGACAAGCTGGAACTGCATATTTTCAGCAACGACGGCTTTCGCTTAGTTGATATCACTGCGGTTAACAATCCGAATGTGGCACACATTGTAAATTACATTGTTGAACCTGACGGAGCTGTAAAGCTTCCTTTGATTGGAAGGATTTATGTGCGAGGCATGACCATCTCTGAAGTCGAAGAATTGCTGCAAAAGAAGTATGAAGTTTATTACAAGCAGCCATTTGTCCTTGTAAAAGTAGTGAACCGCCAGGTGCTGGTATTTCAGGGCGACGGAGGAAGAGGAAACATGGTAACTCTCGAAAGTGACAACACCACACTGCTAGACGCACTTGCGTTATCAGGAGGAATTCCAACTAACGGGAAAGCCTACAGAATAAAAATCATCAGAGGCGATCTGAGAAATCCACAAGTGCATCTTGTGGATATTTCTTCCATTGACGCGCTCCGTAACTCGGACATGCGGGTATTTTCCAATGATATTATTTATGTCGAGTCAGGACCACAATACAAAGAACGCCTGTTCCAGCAGTTGACTCCAATTGTCGGAATCCTGACGGCTGTTTTATTGGTTATTAATATCGTACAGAATTAGAATGGGAAAGAAAAAAATAACCAATCTCAACGAAGAATTTGACTTTAAGCTTTTTTCCATAATTGCCAAGAAAAACGCCTATTGGTTATTTGTCATATTGACAATTTGTTTTACATCAGCTTTCCTTTATCTCCGATACACTTTGCCGATTTACGAATCGCGTGGCATTCTGAAGATCGGAACAGTTAACACAGCCAATGCGGTACTGAATATTGGAAGTAACCAGGCACTTGAAGTGTTGGGAAGCAATCAGCTTGCCGGGGATGTGGAACTTATCAGGTCTCGTGTAATTGTCAGCAGGGTTGTCGGAGCTCTTCCGCTTGATGTCAGCTATTACGCTCACGGCAAAGTGATTGACCATGAAATGTACCTAAGCAGTCCTTTTCGCATAGAGTATGAAATTGAGGATTCAGCAATTTTCAGTATTCCTTTTTACCTGGATTTTGAAAGTGAGAAGGTTTTTCATTTGAGATACCCTACACATGAAGGAGAAAAAGTGAAGGCGTTCCAGACAAATGTCTGGAATAAAGTTCCCGGATTGAAGTTCAGGATGACTGTGCAGAACTGGGCTGCCATCCAGAAACAGGAGATAAACCTGCAAGACGAAGCATACTATTTTATCATTAACAATTCCACAACCCTTGTAGAAAGGTATTTTAAAAACCTCACAGTGGTGTTGATGAATCAGGTTGCACAAACCATACTGATTAAGTTTAACGACAACAATGCCGTCAAAGCATCAGATTTCGTGAACAGCATCATGGATGAATTCAACGAATACGACCGGGAGCGAAAATCCGAAGGTGCAATCAAGTCGCTTGATTTTATCAATGAAACTGTTGCCGGGATAGACGTTGAACTCAGGGCTTCTGAAGGCTCACTCGAGCAATTCAAGAAAGACAACATGATCATTGATCCGCGGCAGAATGCCAGCGAAGCGCTGACTCACATCAACAAGCTCATTGAACAGAGAGTTGAAATGCAGCTGCAGCTTGCGGTGATGAACCGGCTTGAGAGAGACATTACCTCTGACTCTGAAGTGGAGAGTCTTCTTCCGTTTTTATCAGGGTCATACTCTGACGGGGTGATACTTTCCATAGTGTCCAAAATTCATGAACTTGAAGACAAGAGAAGCAATCTTCGATTCATTGCAACGGACAAGAATGCAGCTGTGATTTCTCTGGAGCAGGATATTGATTTCCAGAAAAAGAATCTTGTGATGAGCATACAAAACGCAAGATTGTCCATCAGGGAAAAAATCAATAATATCGATGAGCGTATTAGGGAATTCGAAGGGAATTTTCTCAAGCTTCCTTCACAGGAAGCCGAATTATCCAGGTTAAGCCGTCTTTTTGAAATCAATCAAAAGTTCTACCAGCTCCTGTTAGAAAAGAAAGTCGAGTTTTCAATAACCAAGGCGGGAATCATTTCTAACAACATCGTACTTGAAAGAGGTAAGCCAGCCGTGAATCCGCTGAGCCCTAACAGAAGACTTGTGATAGCCGGATCCCTCCTGCTCGGTTTCATCATCAGCTTTCTGATAATATTCGTCAAATATCTTTTCTACAATGAGATCACCACGCTTGATGAAATTAATCTTTATACAGACGCAGCGCTGCTGGGAATAATACCAAAGTATAAAAATGAAATTCCGGTCTCGCAGCTATTGGTTGACAAGAATCCCAAATCCGCGATCTCGGAATCATTCCGTTCGGTGCGGACCAATCTTCAATTCATAAGTAATGAACCCGGTCCAAAGGTGGTAGCTATTACATCCACTATCTCAGGAGAGGGAAAGACATTTGTAGCAATTAATCTTGCCGGTGTAATCGCTTTTTCTGAGAAAAGAGTTGTGATCATTGACCTTGACATGCGTAAGCCTAAGATTCACCTGGGCTTCAATGTGGAAAACACCAAGGGAATGAGTACCATCCTCATTGGCAAAGACGAAGCCGACAATTGCATCAGGAAAAGCAACCTGACCAATCTTGATTTTATCACAGCAGGTCCGATACCTCCAAATCCTTCGGAACTCATCCTGAGCCGAAAAATGGTTGAGCTGGTTGAGTATTTAAAATCGAAATATGATGTGGTGATAATCGATACTCCGCCTGTGGGAATCGTTACGGATGGTGTTGATGTAATTCAAAATGCAGACTATCCTATTTACATCATACGAGCGCAGTATTCTAAACGAATGTTCATCAATAACCTCAACCGCCTGATTGAAGAATCTAAAGTCAGAAACCTCGCAGTTGTTTTGAACGGAGTTGAAACTTCTCGCTTCAGGTATGGATACGGGTACGGTTACGGATATGGATATGGCTACGGATACGGCTATGGGTACTACGATGATGAGGCTAAGAAGCCACTGACTACCTGGCAGGCATTCAAAGCCCGCTTAGGAAAAAAATAAGTCATATCTACCAAACTATTCACTGAAAATGAAATTCACGCCCGGCCCTTTGGAGGGAATTGTAATCATTGAGCCGAGAACGCATTCGGACCCTCGCGGTGAGTTTTTTGAAACTTACAACATGAAACTTTTTTCTGATTACGGCATTGATACTGAGTTTTGCCAGGACAATCAGAGTAATAGTTCTAAAAATGTGATCAGGGGGCTTCATTATCAGAAGTGGCCACACAGCCAGGGTAAACTGGTACGAGTAGTATCTGGAGCCGCCCTTGACGTGGTACTGGACATACGTAAAAGCTCAAAGACTTTCGGAAGACATTTCTCAATAGAACTTTCGGCAGCAAACAGAAAAATGCTTTGGATTCCTGAAGGATTCGCACATGGCTTTTCCTCATTTCAGGAAAATACGGTATTTCTATATAAAGTTACCCGTTATTATCATCCTCAATCTGACCGTGGAATCAGATATGATGATCCGGAATTAAGCATCGACTGGAAAGTGCAGAATGCGATGGTTTCGGAGAAAGACCTTAAGCTCCCTACCTGGAGCGAGTTCCTGCGCAACACGGAAGAGATGGATTAATCTTCCATTACGATAATTCAATCCTGATAAAAATCACCAAGCAAATCAGCACAATGCAAAATTGTCTTGCCTCCTTACTGCGATTTTATATTTTTGCTGACTTTGATTCTTATACTGTGAAAAGCACAGTAGCAGCGGCATGAGTTATCATATTTGGGTTTACGGAGTATTTGTACTTGTTTGTATTCTGTTTTCAATTCTGATCAACCGTTTGTTTCTGAAATTTGTCAGAACACTCGGCATCAGAAATCAGAATGACACGGTGATACGATGGGGAAGCCAGTCTAAGCCTGCCGTGGGAGGATTCTCATTCTACATCATTTTTCTCCTTTCAATAATCGCCTATTCCATATTCTTCGACAGCAATCAGGTGTTTCTGAGTATGGAATTCATAGGCATACTGCTTGCTACCATGCTGGGTTTTTTACTGGGCCTGGCGGATGATGCATACAACACTCAGCCTTTTTTAAAATTCACGACTCAGGTGACATGCGGAGTGATATTGCTGGTAACCGGTTCAGAAATATCCCTGAGCTACGTGGAACCGCTTAACTACATCATTACAATATTATGGGTTGTAGGCATCATGAATTCCCTGAATATGCTCGACAACATGGATGCCATCACCACTACGGTAAGCATTTCCATTATTCTATGCATCATGGTCGTGATGATATACCATCATGAATTCGACTCTGTATATTTTATGATGATGATCGGAGTGATTTCGGCGCTGACAGGATTTCTATACTATAACTGGCATCCTTCAAAAATGTATATGGGTGACACCGGCAGTCAGTTTTTAGGAGTATTTCTGGCTGCAATCGGAATCAAATATCTTTGGAATGCTGATCCACCATCCGGAGAACTCATCAGTGCAAAAAATCTGCTGCTTCCATTGATTGTTTTCATCATGCCCATCATAGACACTACAACTGTAGTGATAAACCGCATTATGAAAGGAAATTCACCATTCATTGGAGGAAAAGACCACACTACTCATGCGCTGGCTTATCTTGGCCTGAGTGACCGACAAGTGGCTCTTGTGTTTTGGTTCATGACACTGATATCCTTACTGCTTGTAATTATCATTGAAAAGTTCTTAAAGGAATGGAAGGATATTTACAGCATTCTGTTTTCAGTTTACTTTGTTCTTATGTTCAGCGTATTTTTTTACGCAGCCAAAGCAGTAAAATCAGATTGATTCAGGAGTTTTCCTGGAGCCACTTCACAAGAGCTTTGACAGCGATTCCACGGTGGCTGATTTCATTTTTTTCTAAGTCTGACATTTCCGCAAACGTGAATTCAAAACCAGCAGGCTGAAAAACCGAATCATAGCCAAATCCACCATCCCCCTTTTCCTCCTTTATAATCATGCCCTGAATTTCACCTTCAAAATAATACACATTGGTATTCCTGATCAAGGCTATGACCGTCCTGAATTTCGCATTGCGGTTTTCGACTTCCCTTAGCTCTGTCAACAGTTTCACAATATTGTCTTTTGAACGAGCATGCGGACCAGCGAATCTGGCAGACCTCACTCCTGGCCTGCCGCCCAAAGCATCAACTTCGAGGCCTGAGTCATCAGAAAAACAATTCCATCCGTATTTTTCATATACATACTGTGCTTTTTGCAGGGCATTCTCTTCCAGAGTTCTACCTGTCTCCGGCAATTCCTCCACACAGCCAATGTCTTTCAGGCTAAGAATTTCAATTGAATCACCCATGAGTTTCCTGATCTCTTTGAGTTTATGTTGATTATTGGTCGCGAATACAATTTTTTTAATCATCATGAAACAGTGGGCAGGGAATAATAAAATGCGAATACTGCTGCCGGGTCGCAATGTAATTAATTAATTATCTTTGAAGGATCATGCCCGGTAATTGATATGCCGGTCGATAACTGAAAATAATGAAAGTTGCTCTTATCACAGGAATTACAGGACAAGACGGAGCATATCTTGCTGAGTTCCTTCTTAAAAAAGGATATCATGTTCACGGAATTAAAAGGAGAAGTTCTCTTTTTAACACAGACAGGATAGACCATTTATACCTTGATCCTCACGAAAAAAATATCAACTTCACCCTGCATTACGGAGATCTGACAGACAGCACCAACCTGATCAGAATCATTCAGGAAGTTCAGCCTGATGAAATATACAACCTGGGAGCAATGTCCCATGTGAAGGTGAGTTTTGAAACTCCGGAATACACTGCAAATGCGGATGGAATAGGCGCTCTGAGAATTCTTGAAGCGGTTCGTCTTCTCGGTATGACTGAGCGAACGAAGATTTACCAGGCATCATCATCTGAACTGTATGGACTTGTTCAGGAAACACCGCAATCAGAAAAGACTCCTTTTTACCCCAGATCACCATACGCAGTAGCCAAACTTTATGCTTACTGGATCATTGTGAATTACAGAGAAGCTTACAACATGTTTGCAGTAAACGGAATTCTCTTTAATCATGAATCACCGATAAGGGGAGAAACATTTGTTTCAAGGAAGATCACACGGGCCGTGTCAAGGATAGTTCTGGGCATGCAGGATCAGGTTTTTTTAGGAAACCTTGATGCCAAGCGTGACTGGGGACATGCGAAAGATTATGTGGAAGCTATGTGGCTGATGCTGCAACAGGACAAGCCGGAAGATTATGTCATTGCCACCGGAGTTACCACTTCAGTAAGGGATTTTCTTGTAATGTCTTTCCTGGAGGCCGGAGTGGAAATCGAATTCAAAGGAGAAGGAAGCGAAGAGAAAGCCTACGTAAAGAAATGCTCCAACAAGGATTACCAACTGGAAACAGGAAAGCTTGTCATGTCTGTGGATCCTATGTATTTCAGACCTGCTGAAGTGGATTTGCTGATCGGTGACGCAAGCAAGGCGAAGAAGGATCTGGGTTGGACACCCAAGCATGATCTCAGGACGCTGGTGAAAGAAATGATGGCATGTGATCTGGAATTATTCAGAAAGGATAAATATCTCAAAGAAGGCGGACACAAGATTTTTAATTATCATGAATAAGTCTGACAGGATTTATGTGGCAGGACACAGAGGGATGGTAGGTTCAGCCATACTCAGACTTCTGCAGTCAGAAGGTTACAATAACCTCATTCTGGCCACTTCGAAAGAACTGGATTTGAGAAATCAGGCTGCTGTGGAAAATTTTTTCAGAGTACAGAAGCCCGATTATGTATTTCTGGCAGCTGCTAAGGTGGGAGGCATACAGGCAAACAATATTTACAGAGCAGAATTTCTTTTTGACAATCTGGCCATTGAGCTGAATGTAATTCATTCCGCATATCAACATGGAACCAAGAAGTTGCTTTTCCTCGGTTCATCGTGCATTTATCCGAAGGATGCTCCACAGCCTTTAAAGGAGTCATATTTGCTGACAGGACCTTTGGAGAAAACCAACGAACCGTATGCCATAGCCAAAATTGCCGGCATCAAGCTTTGCGAAAGTTTCAGGGATCAGTTCGGGGCGAATTTCATTTCAGCCATGCCTACAAATCTTTACGGACCGAACGACAATTATGATCTGAACAATTCTCACGTGCTTCCTGCCTTGATCAGGAAGTTTCACGAAGCCCGTATAAATGGTGCTGAAGAAGTGGAAGTCTGGGGCAGCGGAAAACCCTTAAGAGAATTTCTGTATGTAGATGATCTTGCAAAAGCTTGCCTTCATCTGATGTTATATTACAATGAAAGAGAATTTGTGAATGTGGGTTACGGAAAAGACATCAGCATAGCTGATCTCGCAAAGCTAATTAGTGAGATCACAGGATTCAAAGGAAAAATATCATTCAACACTACAAAACCAGACGGCACATACCGTAAGCTCATGGATATCACGAAAATCACCGGCATGGGATGGAAACCTGAGACCGAATTACGGAATGGCTTGAAGAAAACGTATGAGCACTTTCTGAATGAAGTGAGTGTCACGTACTGATTCAAGTCGACAATGTTGACAGCATGGTGAATAATTGCTCTGGAAGAATTGTTCATCAATTAATTTAACCCGTATTTTCGAAACAAAACCTGATTCAAACTTCAGTATCAGCGGGTTAAGCAGAATCAAATATGATTAAAAGAACCATACTGTTCATTTTGACTTGCGGATATATTGTCTCAGCAAAGTCTCAATGTCCAAATTCGATTTTTTCTGTTCCTGCATCCAATTGTGCCGGACAGAACATCAATTTCAGCAATTTCAGTACCGGAGCCATTTCTTACACATGGGATTTTTGCGCAGGTGATTTCGATTCTTTGGTTACAGATACAAATGAAGTTCCAGGTTACGTTGCAACGCCATCGGCCATTACGCCTGTAGTTGACGGAAGTGATCATTATGCTTTTGGCTGCAGCAGGACGGATGATAAAATTATCCGCTATTATTTCGGAAATAGTTTCGACAATCCACCTGTGCAAATCGACGACTTGGGAAACATCTTTGGACAAACAAGTGGTCCGAACGGAATAGCCTTTCACAAGGAAGGCAACGTCTGGTACGCCATAGTATTGGGGATTTTTACCAATACAATGAGCAAAATTGAATTCGCGAATGGCTTGGGAAATGCACCTACATCCGGATCACTGATAACTTCTACCGGGCTCAATCTTCCCAGAGGAATTGATCTTGTGATTGATGATTCCGGCAATATCATAGTGGCAGTCGCAAATTTTAACAACAATGCAGTAAGTGTTTACAACTTTGGCAACTCCATCAACAACACTCCGGTGTTAGCCGGCACATATAACGTAAGCGGTACCGGAGTAATTGATGTAGCCTTAGCGAATGATTGCGGAACCTGGATGGCATATGTGAGTTGCTTTTCCAACAGCGAAATCAGAGAATTGAATTTTGGAAACAGCTTGTTGAATGCGCCTGTTTCTGAACGATTTCTCCATGGAGGAGTTCCAAACCCAATAGGCATCAGTATTGTTAATGAGAATGACAACTGGTATTTGATAAGTGTAGGCTTTTCATCCTCTTTTATGATGATTCAGAATCTCGGCCAGAGTTTACCCGGAAGCAGTCCGATTTTACAGGGAAATGTTCCTATGGGAGCAGGTAATCCAATGTGTTTAAACCTTTACAAAGAGCAAAGCAGCTGGTTCGCATTTGTCATGTTCGACACCAACAACATGATGAAAAAAATAAACTTTCGGAACAGTTGTCAGGCGAGCCAGCCAACGAGTTCAGATTCTTTGCCAAACGGCGTTTCATTCTCGCTGGAAGGAATATACAAAGTATCTCTGGAGGCAACATCAGCTACAGGGTTAACAGACAGGAGCTCACAACTGATAACGGTAGTTTCAAATCCTGTAGCCGGTTTTTCTTTCAGCGGAAATTGTCTGGGAGATCAAACGGCTTTCATGGATACTACATTGGTTGGATCAGGAAGTATTGCAAGCTGGAACTGGGATTTTGGTGACACGGGAATTTCGACAGATCAAAATCCAGTTCATACTTATGCAGACACCGGAACTTATTCCGTACAACTCTTTGTTCTTTCAGCAGCCGGTTGTTCAGACAGCATTACTTCAAGTGTGATCATCTCCCCACTCCCCACATCATTATTTTCTACAGTTCCAGGGTGTTCATCGACTGATATGCCCTTCAATGATTTATCATCAATCAGTTCAGGAAATATCAGCAGTTGGTACTGGGATTTTGGAAATGGAGATACATCAACACTTCAAAATCCGGTTTATTTATATCCGGCAGGAGGCGCATTCACAGTGAGCCAGATTGTAATTTCGGACATGGCTTGCAGTGATACAAGCAGTCAGAACATTGTAATCAATGACAGGCCTGAGGCAATTTTTATGGCCAGCAATACCTGCGTAGGACAATCTGTTCAGTTTACAGATCTCAGCACCGTTGTAAACACAACTATTACAGACTATCTGTGGGACTTTGGTGATACAGGTAACAGCATGAATCAGCATCCGAATCACACATACTCAGGTGGAGTTGCTACCTATTCTGTGCAGTTGATTGTGACTGCGGCTAACGGGTGTATTGATACATTAATGCAGGATGTAAAGATCAACAATGTTCCAAGCGCATCATTCACATTCAATCCTTCAGTTGCTTGTGTAAACAACGATGTTTACTTCCAGGATCTATCCACAGTGAGCGGAGATACAATTTCGGCATGGAGTTGGGATTTCGGTGACGGAAATTCATCCGAATTATTCAATCCTACACATCGTTTCAGCACTCCAGGCAACAAGACAGTTACGCTGATAGCCTACTCCCCTACAAGTTGCCCCAGTGCTCCTGTCCAGCAAAGTTTCAACGTGGTAGGAAGTCCAGTTGCGGCATTTACTTTTACAGATGCCTGCCTCGGACAATCTAACCAATTCACCGATTTGTCAAGTACACCACCGGGAGACACAATACAAGCTTACAGTTGGAGATTCGGTGTCAATGATTCAACTACATTGCAGCATCCATCGCACACATTCGCAAATGCCGGCAGTTTTCCTGTGATTCTTTCCGTGATTACAGTCAATGGTTGTACAGATTCTGATACTAATTATGTTCCGGTCTATCAGCCTCCTGTATCCAATTTTGCATTTTATAATGCTTGTTCTTCACAGGATACGGAATTTGAAAACCTGAGCACGGCAGATTCCATATCAGCAATTATTGCTTACAACTGGAATTTTGGAGATCCTGCAAGCGGAGCAAACAATAGCAGCATCCTTACAGATCCATTACATACATTCAGCTTGCCCGGCACTTATCTTGTAAGTTTAATCTCTACCAGCACTTACGGTTGCAGAGATACTATAACAAGAACAGTTCAGGTACGCATTAGCTCACCTGTGACATTCAGCTACAATGCAGCTTGCGCCGGGGACAGTGTTTCATTCATCAATGCAGGTTCTGCTTCCGACAGCACATATTTCTGGGATTTTGGAGATGGCACTTTCAGTTTTCAAAAACAGCCTGCTCATATTTACCCTAACGCAGGGTTTTATCAGGCTAAACTCACCGTCACTGCTTTCGGAGGATGCAGAAGTTCAGATTCCGTGTTGTTATTTGTGAATCCATTGCCGGTAGCATCTTTTGTACAGGATCCTGCATGCGTAAACACATCATTTCAGTTTACAGACAACAGCACAGTCAGCAACGGGAATATCGTTTATTACGAATGGCGAGTAAATAATATCCTCATTGATACTATTGTAAATCCAGTCACTGTCTTTCCTGATACAGGATTGTATGCAATTAATCTTTTTGTCAGGTCAGATGCAGGATGTGAGGACGATTATAACGGCACCATCAGATCCTATCCCCCACCAACTTCAAGTTTCACTTTCAATCCGCAATTTGGAAGCCCTCCATTGGATGTACAGTTCACTGATTTATCCATCAATGGAAACACATACGTTTGGGACTTTGGCGACGGTACAGGAGGCAGCACAGATCAAGCTCCACTGTACATGTATCAGGATACCGGCCTGTTTACCATTACACAGATTGTAACCAGTCCGCAAGGCTGCAGAGACACAAGCACAAAGAAAATTTACGTTATACGTCCTGTGCTTGACATCGCCATTACGGGTGATTCCTCATATTTAAGCGGAAACTATTTTCATGTAGTCACAAGGATCGCAAATCTCGGCACAAGAGAAATATCAGAAGTGAATCTGGAGGCAAGACTTGAGGACGGATCAATCGTACGAGAAAAACTCACATCACTCCTGCCCAATGGCACAGGCGGAATCCAGTGGTATACGTTTCATGCATCGTTTTTTGTTTCTCCCGGTTCCAGGTTTTCTTATTACTGTATAAAAGCGAGTGATCCGAACGGTGAGACAGATGATGTCCCTGAAAACAATGAAAAATGTTTCAGCAGAAGCAGTGGACTGGTGACAATCAACCCTTATCCGAATCCCTTCACAGATCAACTGACACTTCGGTTAATCATTCCATTCCAGGATTTTCTGAATGTTGACCTCCTGGATCAGACCGGGAAACTGGTAAAGGAATTATTTAAAGGCACAACTTCAAAAGGATTGCTGGAAATCAAACTGAACATAGAAGAGTTGAGTGAAGGCTTGTACTATATCAGAACAAATTTTCGTGATGACAAATCGCTCAGACAAATTGTCAAAAGCAGCATTCCACGATAATCCCTGATATGCATTAAAGTAAACATCAGGCGGATAAGCAATCATCTTGGGTAAATCTGATTTAAAGCTTAGCTTTGTTGAAGGTCGTAAATCTATGGAATACGAAATAAAACCACGTTCGCGGATTCATTTGAACTTTTCAGAATTGTGGTTGTTCAGAGAGTTGACTTATTTTTTCGTCTGGCGGGATATTAAGATCAAATACAAGCAGACCGTTCTTGGTGCGAGTTGGGCAATACTTCAGCCTGTTTTGCTGATGCTAATCTTCACCTTGTTTTTTTCGAGAATCATTGGACAGAAGGAACTGTCAATGCCCTACCCTGCATTTGTATTTTCCGGCCTTATATTCTGGAATGTATTTGCAAGTGGTTTGGCTAATGCCGGAAACAGCATGGTAAGTAATGCCAATATTATCAAGAAGATTTACTTTCCGAGAATAATCATTCCCATATCATCTGTACTATCCACGCTTGTAGACTTCAGCATTTCTTTTGTACTTTTTCTTATTCTGACCTTTATTTATCCAATGGAAATATCATGGCTCTCGATGATAATAGTTTTGCCAATAAGTCTTTGCATAGTGCTATTCACCACCTTTGGTCTTGGAAGTTTGCTGGCTGCGCTCAATGTCAAGTACAGGGATTTCAGATATGTGATACCTTTTTTCATACAAATTCTACTTTTCCTCACGCCTGTGATTTATCCCGTAAGCATTATCCCTGAAGGGATACTCCTCGACATCCTTCTGCTGAATCCGCTAGCCACAGCTCTTGACATTTTCAGGGCGGCAGTGAGTGGCGCAGAGATGGATTTCATGTTAATGACAAGAGGCTTGTTATTTTCAGTGGTTCTGCTGATTGCAGGAATGCTGTACTTCAGAAAAACTGAATATTATTTTGCAGATCTAGCCTGATGAGACCAATTTTAGAAATCAGGAACATATCCAAAAAATTTAAGATCAGGCATGAGTTGCAGCCATACCTGACCTTCCGTGATAAAATTCTGAGCATACTCACTTTGCACAAGACCAGTTCTTCCGAAGAATTTTGGGCCTTAAAAAATGTGACTTTCGATGTAATGGCCGGAGAGACCATTGGCATCATAGGCAAAAACGGTGCAGGTAAATCAACTTTATTGAAAATACTTTCAAGGATCACTCCTCCTTCCGAAGGAAAAATCATCTGCAGAGGAAGAGTCGCAAGTCTGCTTGAAGTAGGCACTGGTTTCCATCCTGAACTTACTGGAAGAGAAAATATATTTCTGAATGGTTCCATATTAGGAATGAAGCGTAGGGAGATTCTGGCGAAGTTCAATCAAATCGTGGAGTTTGCCGGAGTGGAGAGATTTCTCGACACACCGCTCAAGCATTTCTCAAGCGGGATGCAGTTACGTCTGGCATTTGCTGTTGCAGCATTTCTGGAACCGGAGATTTTAATAATTGATGAAGTCCTTGCCGTAGGCGACGCAGAGTTTCAAAGGAAATGCATGGGCAAGATGGACGAAGTCGCCCATAGTGGAAGGACAGTCATCTTTGTGAGTCATAATATGAACGCAGTCACGACCTTGTGTCATAAATCGGTGTTGATAAGAAACGGTGAAATTGCCGGATTTGGAGAGACAGAATCAATCGTTGACCAATACCTCAAGGGAGAGTCCGAGAATTCATGCTACAGAAATTGGGCAGATAATGTGCCTCCCACCGGAGACGAAATCGCACAACTTATGGATGCCAGACTTATGGATGAATCACTGAATACGATTGATCATATTGAGTTGGACGAGAGCATCGGGGTTGAATTCAGGTTTAAAGTAAAGAAAGGCGGACAGAAACTCGTACCCAATATTCATATCTTTACAAACAAGGGAGAATATGTTTTTGTAAGTCATCCTGAATTCGACTTGAACACCTCGGAAACCGGAATTTATAAAACTGCCATGTGGATTCCCCCGAACCTGCTCAATCAGGGAATTTATTATGTTGGCATAGCTTTGTCGACGCTTGCGAATGTAACGGTACATTTTTACGTTCAGGACGCATTGAATTTTGAAGTAATTGAAAATATCGAGAAAAGAAAATCTGACTTCCGTCAGCATATACCTGGAGTGATCAGGCCGCAACTTGACTGGAGGTTCGACAAGGAATAAGCAACAAAAATGAAAGTAGTAATATTCGCCGGCGGACTCGGTTCACGCATCACGGAAGAGTCGCATCTCAAACCCAAGCCCATGATTGAGCTTGGAGACAAGCCAATATTGTGGCACATCATGAAATCATACGGGCATTATGGCTTTAATGATTTCATTATTTGTTTGGGGTACAAAGGATATGTGATCAAGGAATATTTTATGCATTATTTCATGCATAATTCTGATATCAGCATCGAGCTGAAAAACAACCAGGTTGATGTTCACGCTTCAAACACTGAATCTTTCAAAGTCACCCTAGTAGACACCGGTTTACATACCAAGACAGCAGGACGATTGAAACGAGTCAGAAAATATATCGGTGATGAAGATTTTATGCTGACCTATGGAGACGGGCTGACTGATATGAATTTGGCATCGCTTGCGGAGTTTCACAAGTCGCATGGAAAAATTGCCACCATCACAGCAGTTCAGCCGGAAGGTAAATTCGGCGGAATGCAAATCGACAGTCAGAATGTGATCACCGAATTCCAGGAAAAACCCAAAGGAGACGGACGCTGGATCAATGCTGGATTCTTTGTGCTGAAACCGGAAGTATTCAATTATCTTGATGATAATGCTGACATACAAATGTGGGAAGATGAGCCAATGAACAATCTGACCAGGGACAGACAACTGGTGGCATACAAATATGGAGGGTTCTGGAAATGCATGGATGCAATGAGAGACAAGATCGAATTGGAGAATATCTGGAATTCTAACAAAGCCAAATGGAAGAAGTGGGATTAAGGAGACAGTTTTCAGGCATATATTACGGGCTGAACGTTTTGATAACCGGCAATACCGGTTTCAAAGGAGCTTGGCTAGCCTATTGGTTAAAAAAACTCGGAGCGAAAGTTCACGGATTTTCTGTTGATATTCCTACCAAACCTTCTCTTTTTGAGCTGATGAAGCTTGATTACACTACGCTTTTTTCAGATGTAAGAGACCGAAGCAAACTGGAATCTTCCATCAGGAATATAAAACCTGATATTATCTTTCATCTTGCAGCGCAATCGCTTGTAAGGAAGTCGTATGCCGACCCATTGCTTACTTACGAAGTGAACGCGATCGGAACTCTGAATCTTTTCGAGGCAGCAAGAAAATGCGAAAGCGTAAAAGCAGTCATTAATGTAACTACCGATAAGGTTTATGAATATTCTGCAGATTCCATAGGATATAGTGAAAATGATCCATTGGGAGGTCATGATCCGTACAGTGCATCAAAAGCATGTTCTGAAATAATATCCGCATCATACAGAAATTCTTTTTTGCCAGGCAATTCATTTTCTTTGGCTACTGTGCGCGCAGGCAATGTAATTGGCGGAGGTGACTGGGCAGCAGACCGCCTGATACCGGATCTTGTGAAGGCGGCTTCCTCAGGTGCAGTCACTCAAATCAGATACCCTCACGCCATCAGGCCTTGGCAGCATGTGTTGGAACCTGTATCAGGATATCTTCTACTTGGTCAAAAACTTCTGGAGGGCAATTCTCATTTTGCATCAGCCTGGAATTTCGGACCAGATTATACAGACTGCAGGGAAGTAGAAAGAATTGCTGATTTGTCTAAAGAAATTTGGAATGATATACGATGGGAAAAAGATCCCCTGATGTCACTTCATGAATCCCCGGCAATTTTTCTTGACAGCTCAAAAGCAGCTACAGAATTGCATTGGAGTCCGGTTTGGAGATTGGAGGATGCTGTCAGGCAAACAATCAACTGGTACAAAGAGTACTTTGTGAATGGAGCCGACACTTCTTCCATTGTATTTTACAATTACATTGAAGATGCCAAACATAAAAATCTGATCTGGCAGTCATGAGATTCTCTGAAAGCGAAATTAAAGGATTGTTCCAAATCGAATATATCATAGCTGAAGACAAACGAGGTCAGTTTTTTCGCACATATTCATCAGCTGTTTTTAAAGATGCCGGTCTGATCGCAAATTTCATTCAGCATAATCATGTGATCAATCCCAAGAAAGGGACATGGAGAGGGCTTCATTTTCAGCATGCACCTTTCGGAGAAATCAAGCTTGTAAGGTGTATCAGAGGCCGTGTAATGGATTATGTAGTTGATCTGAGAAAAGACTCCCCTACTTACCTCCGACACTGTTCATTCGATTTGAATGAAGATGTGCCGAATGCGCTGTGGATACCGCAAGGAATGGCACACGGATATATTACTCTGGAAGACAATACAGAAATGGCATACCTTCATAGTGCAGAATACAATCCTTCTGCTGAAGATGGCTTGCGATACGATGACCCTGCGATAAAATTGACACTTCCTTGTGAGGTAGCTGTTATATCCGACCGGGATATGAATTTTAATTTGTTAAGCGAAAGGAAAAAGTCATACCCCCTATGAAGTGCAGAAACTGCGGACAAATTTCAGATAAGGTTCTGGTTGACCTGGGCACTTCGCCTCCATCAAATTCATTCCTCAGTAAGGAAGAACTGAATTATCCTGAAGCATTTTATCCTCTGAAAGTCTACATATGCGAAAGGTGCTTTTTGGTTCAGATTCCTGAGACCAAGAAGAGCAGGGAAATTTTCAGCAGGGACTACGTGTACTTCTCCTCCTTTTCAAGCAGCTGGCTCAGGCATGCAAAAGAGTACTGTGAAATGGCAGCAGGAAAATTCAATCTTGATGAAAAATCATTTGTTGCTGAAATAGCATCGAATGACGGCTACCTTCTTCAGTATTTTAAGGAAAAAAATATTCCCGTCCTGGGTATCGAGCCTACTTCAAATACTGCAGCGGTTGCTATTCAAAAAGGAATTCCGACTGATGTTGAATTCTTCACCGCTGAAAAGGCTAAGCGAATGGCACAAGCAGGACAACATGCGGATCTTCTAATCGGAAACAATGTGCTTGCCCACGTACCTGATATTCATGATTTCATTGCCGGACTTAAGATTGCCCTTGCAAATTCCGGAGTCATCACTATGGAGTTTCCTCATTTGTGCCGGATGATAGAGGAAAACCAGTTTGACACAATTTATCATGAGCATTATTCTTACTTGTCTTTGTTTTGCGTAAAACAAATGTTTGAAAGACACGGCCTGAAAATATTTGATGTGGAAGAAATACCCACTCACGGCGGATCGTTGAGAGTTTACGCATGTCACTCAGAAAATATTTCGCTCATTTTATCTGACAGAGCCAAGAAGATTTATGAGAATGAAATTTCTCTAGGAATAGACTCTATGAATTATTACTCCTCTTTCGCTGACAAAACCATGGAAGTGAAAGTAAATCTTATCGATTTTTTACAAGAGGCTCTGAAAAAAGGAAAGAAAGTCTGCGCTTACGGTGCTGCCGCAAAGGGAAATACACTATTCAATTATTGCGGTATAACAAGCGATCTGGTTTCATTTGTCTGTGACGCATCACCACACAAGCAAAACAAGTTTCTTCCCGGAAGCAGAATTGAGGTTTCCCATCCTTCAAGAATCAGGGAAGAACAGCCCGATTACATATTAATTCTGCCTTGGAATATTTCAGATGAAATCAGCAAAGAATTGGAATATGTACGTGACTGGAACGCAAAATTTGTCACAGCGATTCCCAAATTGAAAATATTCTGAGTTTACAATTTTTCTGTTGTCCCTGTGAGGGTGTTAATCACATCCAGGCCTCTGATCGCTTCCATTCTTTCATCCGATCTCAGATAGGTTAGCTTTCCTCGGTGATCTCTGCTTTCCCTGAATCTGGAAATGCGATAAGCCTTGTCCACATCAGCAATTTTCACCTTATCATTGATCAAATCTGTTCTCACGAAATAAGCATTGTTTCCTGCATTGTTACAACAAACCAGAGAATATCCCTTTGCCTTTGCCTCATGAGTCAAGGCAGATAGTGATGCTCCCCAATATAAATTGCTGAAATGCGCTTGGGTCCGGTTAAAATCCTTTTGATATGGTATGGAAATAAAGCGTTCCATTCCGAAATTACTGTTGTACTCAACAATGAGAATGGCAGGGTTCAACATCGAAAGATCCAATGCAGATAAAATATGATAATCATTTCCGTCAATATCTATACTGAGTATTCCAATATTAGTAAAGTGAGAATCTGCAAGAAGTGCATTGATATTATCCCGGTCAATGAAGACTGCCTTGCAACGAAGATCGTATTTCCACAACCAGTTCCTGGATTCAAGGGCTTTAATATTTTCTGCTGAACCGTCCAGCACATATCCTGTCCAGTTGTTATTCATCATAAGAAAACGTGTGTTCGATTCTGAGTAATCCTCAACGCCGAATTCTATAAAAGTTTCATTCTGTATGTTCAGATTTCTAATCAGGTACTGAATAATTCCGTCGTCACCGTACTGACTGAATATTTTAAATTCAAAATCATTAATCGAATCAGATTGCATCATAAGCTGCTGGTTTGAGAGCAATTTTCCAATGGCCAGCAGTTCGCTTTCGTCCTTGTTATGCATGCTATTCATTTACTATTCTACTATAATCGTTTATATCAAATGTGTAATATTTCAGGACCGGATATAAGGATTTCGTGACAACCAAACATGACTAAATCCTGCTTTCGTAAGTTCACTAAGTATACAGTCAGCCGGTCTTTCCTTATGAATCATGGCTATAAGTATGTCAGCCGGTTGCAGACCTAATCTGGTCCTTTTATCCTTGTGTGAAATTCCTTCCAGCACTTTTTTGTAAAGAGGGCCGTCTGAACTTTTGCTTTCAAATTCAACGCCGTCCACATAATGATCATTGAGCTCTTTGAAGCTGACAACTTCATAGTTTAATCCAAGTGCAACTTTTTCAATCTCCCGTTTCGAAATTGAATACACATAATTGCCGGACTCTTCATAGTTCTCATTGTGCGATTCTGCTTTTCCGGTCATTGCCTTTTTAAAAGTTTTCCAAGCGCCCTTCATCAAAGTAATGATTTTCATTTTTCCCGGATCAAGGATGTATTGATCCTGCGGTTCAATCAGAATCACACTTTTTCTTGCCACACGCAGCATTTCGTAAAGCGCGATCATCGGTCTTGGAAAATGATGATAACTTTCCTTGCACAAAACATAATCGAATGAATTTGAATCGAAACTAAGTGATTCGGCATTTTCAATCTTGTACTCAGGAATGAAATTGTCTTCACATGATTTCCTGAGCATTGTCTCAGAGATATCGGTGGCAAGGACATTCTTAGCTCCAGAACTCACAATGTAATTGGCATCGGTGCCATATCTTCCGTCCCCGACAGTCAGCCAACGGGCATCCGGATTATTTCCGATAAACGGCAGCAGGCAGGAGTACATTCTTTCATGTCTCCAAAAATCAACTGTGTCTTTATTTTTCCAGGTTTCAAGTCTCTCAAAGTCCTGACGGGCATCAAAACGCCTTCTGTGCATATCATAACTAGTCACATTAAAATCCTTACTCTGATCACTCATTTTTCAAGAAATATGCTGCAATTGTATGTAAAATTTTTCAGTGAAAGTGGAGTAAATCACAAATGATTGCACTGATATTGAAGCATTGACATAACAAAGGACGGGTTCGAATTATAAAGAAGGTCCAACAGATTTTTTTGATAATTTTATCGAAGTCAATCTCAAATTAAAACCAGTTATTTGGCTATTTTTCAAGTTGTTATAATAACAGGATGAAAATACTGATTACAGGTACCAGCGGATTTATCGGAAGTCATGTGCTTGAGCATGCCATCATTCAGAATGATAATCATCAAATAATCAGTACTTCCAGGAACATGGGCGGACTGATCGACACAAAAAATAACTACCTGCACATTCCTTTTACAATCAGTGATGAAACCCTTGACCAAAACCTGTTCAAGTTGTTTGGCGAACCAGATCTCATGATACATTTGGCATGGGAAGGTCTGCCTGATTACATGGGCAAAGTACATACTGAACGCAACCTTCCGTTACAATTTTCTTTTATCCGCAATCTGGTTTCGAACGGATTAAAAAAAGTTGCAGTGACAGGAACTTGTTTTGAATACGGTTTACAGTCTGGAAAGCTGAATGAAGAATTGAATCCTCAGCCTGTGACTGAATATGGCAAAGCAAAGAATTTATTACGAATTAAGTTACAGGATTTAACAAAAGAAATGAAATTCGATTTTGTATGGCTTCGTTTATTCTACATGTACGGAGAAGGCCAAAACAAGAATTCACTCTTTCCCATGTTGGACAGAAAAATTGCGGAAGGAGCAAAAGAAATTGATTTGAGCGGAGGAGAACAATTGCGAGATTATCTGCGGGTAGAAAAAATGGCCGAACTGATTTATAAAATCTCAGTTCATCCTTTATCGGCAGGGATATACAACTGCTGTAGCGGAAATCCGGTCAGGCTTAGAAGTATGATTGAAGAATATGTTTCTTCAAGACAGAATCAGGAAATTAAACTTAACTTTGGACGATATCCTTACAATGACTATGAACCACTTGAATTCTGGGGAGATAATTCCAAGGCTGAAAATCTTATGAGGAAATGAAATACATTCCTTCATTTGTTGATCCCTCCAGGCTGACTGAAATCTATTCAAGTCCGGACATTCCTGTCTTTCAGAATGTAGTTTATCCTGATCCAGAATCTGCCAAGACCGCACAATGCAGGAATATGCAGCTTATGCATTGTGCTGCAAGCGGATTTATATTCAATGCGGAATTCGACTCGTCGCTGTTGGACTACAGTACCGACTACCAAAATGAGCAAGGCCACTCCCCTGTTTTCCATGAGCATCTTTTAGAAGTGAAGCAGATTGCAGAAAAACACATTGACAAGAACTCTAAGGTAGTAGAGATAGGTTGCGGCAAAGGAACTTTTTTTGAAATGCTAAGATCGGATGGGTACAACATCACAGGATTCGATCCGGCTTATGAAGGAGAAAGCAAAGAGATTGTCAAGGAATATTTTGGTAAAAGCCACAGAAACCTGAATGCGGAATTCATCATACTAAGGCACACTCTGGAACACATACCGGATCCTTTGTTGTTCCTGAAAGAAATAGCAGAGTCAGCAAATTCATCTGCAAAAATTTACATAGAAGTCCCCACTTTCGAGTGGATTGCAAACAAACAAGCTGTTTGGGATATATTTTATGAGCATTGCAACTATTTCACAGTTCATTCCCTTAGCAATTTCTTTACCTTATGTGAAACAGGTGATTTATTCGGCGGTCAATACATATATCTAGTTGCGAACCTGTCGGTTTTGAAAAATGCGGATGAAGTTAAAAAACTGAATGATGATGCTGGAAAGTACACACAATTGTTCTCAGATTTGAACCACAGGTTTAATTCAATCATAGGCATTCCAGGAAGAAAAATTATTTGGGGTGCAGGAGGAAAAGGCTCCACCTTTCTGAACCTTTTCGATGGCGGAAAGAAGTACTTTGATTATGTGGTGGATATCAATCCTCTCAAACAGGGAAAGTATATCGGACATACAGGTCACCCTATTTATGCACCTGTTGCCGTTCAGGCTGAGAAGCCCGATCACATACTTGTGATGAATGAGAACTACCTGGAAGAAATAATTAAAACAGTCAACAATCCGGAAATCAGAATAGAGTCAATCTAACAGAATGGAAACAAACAAAGTCAGAGAGTTTGAAGTTGAAAGAAGCGAGAGGATTAAAGAGCAGGAATCAAATCATGAACTTCTGCGCACAGCCAGCAGTTTCATGAATGCAAGTATAGAAGCAAAATACTCCTATAATTTCACCTGGATGGGCAGACCTGTGATTCAATATCCACAGGACATGATAGCCATGCAGGAAATCATCTGGAGAACCAAACCTGACCTTATAATAGAAACCGGAATTGCACATGGAGGCTCACTGATTTATTATGCATCACTGCTTGAACTATGCGGAAATGGTGAAGTGCTTGGCATTGATATAGACATCAGGGAACATAACAGGAAGGAAATTGAAAAGCATCCTATGTTCAGGAGAATCAAACTGATCGAAGGTTCATCAGTAAGTGAAGAGACACTCGGGAAAGTAAGAGAACATACACTTGGAAAACAGAGCATCATGGTAGTGCTGGATAGCAATCATACTCATGAGCATGTACTTAAGGAGCTTGAATTGTACAGTGGCTTTGTCAGCAAAGAAAACTATCTTGTAGTATTTGACACGATTGTGGAAGACTTACCGGCAGACACATACAATGACAGACCCTGGGCACGCGGTAATAATCCTAAAACTGCAGTTCATGAGTATTTGAAGTCTGCAGATGATTTCATTATCGACTACGAAATTCAAAACAAACTTTTGATTACGGTCGCACCAGACGGATATTTAAAAAGAGTACACTGAAGCGAATGCACCCACGCTTAACCATTGCGGTTCCAGTTCATAACGAAGAAAAATTCATTGAGCAGACACTGAAGTCTGCAATCACAGCACTTTCCGATGAAGTATGTCTTGTGGTATCTGAAAATGCATCTTCTGACCGAAGCAGGGAAATCATCAAATCCATTTGTGAAGGTGACAACAGAATCAAGTTGCTCCTGCGTGATGAGAAAATTCCGGTGATAGAACATTTCCGCAACCTGGTACAGCAATGTGAAACTGAATATTTTATGTGGCTAGGGGGACATGACATACTATTTGCTGACTACCCGAACCAGGCAATCAGCAAGCTAGATTCAGACGAAAGCATCTCACTCATTTATCCGGATTGTTTACAGTTGAATGAAAACGGCAAAACCGAATACGGAAGTTCAAAACTGGAAGATGATCTAGATACATCAGGATTGCAAAAACTGGATGCACTTGAAAAGGTGGCAAATAATACATTTAGCTGTTTTGCTACCTACGGAATAATGAGAACGAAATGGGCCAGGGAGATACCGTTTCAGCAAGTGATTGGATTCGACCATTTGCTGATTTTTCATATGGCTGTTTGCGGACATATCAGGCATCTTGCTGTTCCGGGATTAGGTATCAGAGCTGAACGAAAGGAAAGCAATGAACAAAGAACAGCCAGGTATATCAAAGAAGGAATTATTCGCTCAAATGAACGATACTCATATGAGCGCCATGCAGCGAAATATTTTTCATATATTTCAAAGTCAGTCCGCCTTAGCATGAATCAAAAGTTTTCCATCATCAAAAGACTGATCAGGGTTTTTAGAAATAAATTCGAGGTAAAACCCAAAGGTCTTGTAAGGTATTACTTTCATGCCCTAACCGGATTGTGATATATGTGCGGAATTGCAGGAATATTCAATACAAATGGAAAGTCTGTGGACAATAACAACATTCACAGAATTGACAGGGCATTACAACACAGAGGACCTGATGGTATAGGAACCTGGCACAATGAAACAGGCAATTTACTTTTTGTACATCGACGTCTTTCAATCCTTGATCCGAGGGCGGAAGGAAATCAGCCAATGATCAGTCATGATGGCAGATATGTGATCATTCATAACGGCGAGATTTTCAATTTTGTTGAATTAAAAATAGAACTTGAATCCAAAGGACATTTATTCAGAACAGAAACAGACACCGAAGTGATTCTTGCCTCATTCCGTGAATGGGGTGAAGCCATGTTGCACAAGTTCAATGGCATGTGGGCCTTTGCAATCTACGACACGCAAGAAAAGAACCTTTTTCTCGCACGTGACCGATTTGGAATCAAGCCTCTCTACTATAAGTATAATAATGGAGAGTTTTTTTTCGCATCAGAAATTAAAACCATTCATTCTTTGCTTGGAAGCGCTGCTGAGCCGGATACTGCCGTAATGAAAAGTATAGCACAAGCAGGTTTTGAATACCATGGCTCGGAAAGTACTTACTTAAAGAATGTGAAAGCACTTCCCGGAGGATACCGAATCAGGATCAGCGCTGAAGATTTTATGCCACGCAGATGGTACGACCTTAAACACAGAGAAACTCCCTCGACTCTTAGCAATCAGGCCATTGAATTGCAGGAATTACTATCAGATTCTTGTAAACTGAGGCTGAGAAGTGACGTCAAAATTGCTACATGTTTATCTGGCGGACTTGACAGCAGCAGCATTACCTGTCTCCTGCATCAAATAAAAACAGATCCGCAGGAAAGCAGATTTGTACACTATGCCCATGAGAGCTTCATCGCTTCATTTCCGGGTAGCCAGATTGATGAGCGAAAAAAAGCGGAAGCACTGAGCCGCTCAGTAGGAAACACACTAAACATTGTTGACATTTTGTCTCCCGACACAAGTATGCTTGAATCAGCCATGAAAGCCTGCGACGGACCAATGCATTCAATGGCATTTATACCAATATGGCAACTATATAAATCAATATCATCTGCAGGTTTTAAAGTAACACTCGACGGGCAAGGTCCTGACGAAATGCTCGGAGGATATAATTGTCTTCAGGCTGCATTTCTTTCTGCTTTCAGAAGATTCAATATTCCGAGAATGCTGGATGTCTATAATGTATATGCCAGTCAGGGAGAAAGTCCGCAATGGAGTTCCAAAAAACTTTCCAGAACCATTCTGTGGAATCTGATGAAAGACTCTGCTCGTACCAAATTGAAAGGAGGCAAACTGATTGATATTTCAGACCGTATTAACGAAGAGCTTCCTCCAGCAAGAAGAGAGCGGTATTTCAGTGATCCCTTCGATCTGAGTCTGTACAGACAATTTTTCACCAGTCCGCTCCCGGCCATTCTGAACCAGTTTGACAGATGCTCCATGGCAAGCGGGGTTGAATGCAGGATGCCATTTATGGATTATCGCGTGGTAGAATTTCTGTTTTCATTACCCCAGGATTCCAAAACAGGCAAAGGTTACACTAAGCTGGTTTTAAGAGAAGCCATGAAAGGCATTGTTCCTGACAGTACAAGGCTTGATAAAAATAAACTTGGATTCAATGCTCCAATGGTTGAATGGTTTAAGGGTGATCTGAAATCATTCATGGAGTCTGTCATAAATTCTGATACTTATTTACAATCTGAGTATTTTGACGGAAAGAAATTAAAGCAAAAATGGACAGCATTCATCAATGGGCAGAACGATAGCTTTTACGAGGCTTCACTACTTTGGCCTTCTGTCCACTTAACCTGGTGGCTGAACAATAAAAACCAGTTCGCATGAAAACGGCACCTGTCGCATTGTTCGTTTATAACAGACCAGACCATGCTAAAAAAGCATTGGAGGCATTAAACAATTGTGATGGTGCGCAAGACACTCTTCTAATCATCTTTTCGGATGGTCCTAAATCTGATGCTGATAAAATCTTGACGAATAAAGTACAAACTCTTGTATCGGATTTCGATTTTAAAGGTAAAAAAGAAATAATCCGGCAAGAGAAAAACAAAGGCCTATCAGCATCAATTTCGGATGGACTTGATGAATGCCTTGACAAATTCGGAAAAGTGATCGTCATGGAAGACGATTTGGTTTGCCATCCTGCTTTTTTAAAATACTCAAATGCAGCATTAGAGCGCTATAAGCACGAAGAAAAGGTGATGCAAACCTGTGGTTTCATGTTTCCTCACAGGAACAAATGGCCTGAGTATTTTTTATCTCCATCGGTCTTTTGCTGGGGCTGGAGCACTTGGAGCCGTGCATGGAAGCAGATGAACAGAAATGCACAACAGTTGCACGATATAATCACTGAAAGAAAGCTTGAGGAAAAATTCGATATGAATGGAGCATATCCATACTTCCATCTGCTGAAGCACACACTGGCTGGCAAATCCGATTCATGGGCCATACGTTGGTATGCATCTGTTTTCTTAAATAAGGGTCTATCACTCTACCCTTCCAGTTCATACATCATCAATGAGGGAATGGAAGGTAGTGGTGCACATTATAATTCAGCTGCCATGTATCCCAGAATGAAATTACGTGGAAAAGGCAACAACGAATATAAATTTCCTGAAACTATCGACTTAAATCCGGAAATACAAAGAGGGCTCGAGAAATCCCTGAAACGGTTTTATAATCCTTCCATCACGGACAGGTTTGGAATGAAATTAACGCGCATTTTCGGAAGCTAATGGAAAATCAAATGACTTGGGAAGAAACAATATTGAAACTCAGGAGAGATCCGGCATATAGTCAAATTATATTCGATTCATATCTCACAGCTGACCTTCAGGACAACTTGAATAGATTTCGGAATTCAGAAGAGTTTCAAGAAACATTGAAGCTCCTGCAAAACCTACCCGGCAGAAAAAACAGTCTGCTTGATCTTGGCAGCGGAAACGGAATCAGTGCCTGCGCGTTCGCGATGGAAGGATACACTGTCACTGCCGCTGAACCCGACAAAAGTGACGAAACCGGAACTGGCGCTGTAGAAAAATTAAAAAATAGTCTTGGCATTTCCCGATTGGATGTAGTCAATGCAAGCGGAGAAATGTTGCCTTTTGATGATGACAGATTCGATATAATCCACACCAGACAATGCCTTCATCATGCGGCAGACCTCGGCAAGTTTGTTTCAGAATGCTACAGAGTGCTCAAGAAGGATGGATACATGTTGAATCTGAGGGATCATGTGATTTTTAATGATACTGACAAGAAGGATTTCCTAGACTCACACCCATTTCATAAATTTTACGGAGGAGAAAATGCGTATACATTGGCAGAATACACATCCACCTTGAAAGCTGCCGGCTTCAAAATTGTCAAAGTGTACACTTATTGGGAATCTGCTATCAACCACTCTCCGCATAAAAAACATGATACAAAGACTATGGAAACAGAACTTGATTTTCAGCTTAATGCAGCATTCCGCAAAAAATCACCGAATCAGGCAAGATTTAAATTCTTAAATAATCTGTACAGACAAATCAACCGACTGAGATTTGGAAGTGCTAAAGATGAACGCAGAATTCCGGGCCGGATGTATAGTTTTATCAGTATTAAAAATTAATTTTACCGGGGCTCAGAACTGGCCTTTTATGATGAAAAAAGCAGTAATCACCGGTGGAGCGGGTTTTATCGGCTCTCATTTATCAGACATCCTTCTTGCCAATGCCTTCAAGGTTTGTGTGATAGACAATTTCAGTTTGGGAAGAACAGATTTCCTGCAGAATGATAATCCCAATTTGGAAGTTGCAGAAGCTGACATACTGGATTACGCTGCCATTAGTGATATCATGATCAGGTTTCAACCTGAAATCGTCTTTCATCTGGCAGCTCTGCATCATATTCCTACTTGCGAGAATGAACCTGCCAAAGCTATTGTAATAAATATCAGCGGATCAGAAAATGTATTCATGGCATCCAAGGCATCAGGCGTGAAGAAAGTTGTTCTGGCTTCAACAGGTGCCGTGTATTCAACTGATTTCAGCGAGCTACTGGAAGACAGCACTCCGGCAACTCCAATAGATGTCTATTCTATTTCAAAATTTGCTGCTGAAAATCTACTGGAAATGCATGTCAGGAGGAATCACTTTCAGGGAGTCTCATGCAGAATCTTTAACACCATCGGCCCTAGGGAGACAAACAGGCATCTTGTTCCAGACATTCTCGATCAGCTTCAGGACGGACCGGTAAGCATTAGTCTGGGAAATCTGGATACGAAGAGAAGCTACATTCATGTCAGGGATACAGCGATGGGGATATTCCGTACAGGAACCTGTTCGCATGAAAAAGCTTATGAAGTTTTTAACCTTGGCTCACCTGAAGAATACAGCGTATTGGATCTGGTAAAAATCATTGGAAAAATTCACGGACATAAAATTGAAGTCATTCAGGATCCCGCCAGAATGAGGAAAAATGACCGTAAAAATCAAAAGGCGAATATCAGTAAGGCGAAAGGAATGACGGGATGGAAACCAGAACACAGCGTAGAACAGGCATTGGCCGAGGCTCTAGCTGAAATTAAAAGCAATGCACAGGATTAACATCATCCTTCCGGTGATGGGTGGTAAATCATGGACCGGCGGGATCACATATATTTCCAATCTTATTGACGCTCTTATAACAAGGGACGACATTCGCGTGATCCTTGTTAACAATCTGGATGAGATCAAAGATAGTTCGGGTAAGGAAGGGAAGTTGAATATTCTCGCTTCTCCCCTTTTCAGAGCTCTTAATTCAATTCGCTATAAGTTTTCCATGTTACTGTATGGATACAACAGGAAGCTCAACAGAAAACTGGAAAAGTTCAAAGGTGACAGATTAAATGTAATTTTCACTAATAACCAGGCTCACCTTTATGCCGGTAATGAGCTGATAAAACTATATTGGATTCCTGATTTTCAGCATTTGCACTTGCCTGAGCTATTTACTGAACAGCAACTTGAAGAAAGAAATCAAAAATTCAGAAGAGGAATCAGACAGGCAGACATTATCATCCTCAGCAGCCGTGATGCACTCAAAGACCTGAAAAACTTTGAGCCAGACTATGCTGACAAATGCAGGATATCAAATTTTGTCGCAAATGTTCCTTCAGGAATTTGGGAAAGCGATCCGGCATACCTCATGCAGAAGTATGGAATTCCATCCAAGTTCTTCTATCTGCCTAATCAGTTCTGGAGACACAAGAATCACGAATTGGTTTTTCAAGCCCTGCACAAACTGAAGAACGAAGGTATTGAAGCCACAGTTGTTTGTACGGGGAACCTGACTGATTACAGATACAAAGAACATTACCAGGAACTTGAAAAGAAAATTGTCAGACTTGGACTACAAGGTCAGGTTCACATTTTAGGTCTTGTTGAACATTCTGATGTTTATATGCTGATCAGACAATCCATTGCAGTACTCAATCCTTCCTTATTTGAAGGATGGAGCACCACAGTTGAAGAATGCAAATCTATTGGAAAGCAATGCATACTTTCCGACATAGACGTACACAAGGAGCAAAACCCGCCAAAGGTTACATACTTTAAAAGAAATGACCCCACAGACCTCGCTGAAAAAATGAAAAACTGCTGGACTAATTCTCAGGAGGGTCCGGATATTGAACTTGAGAATTCGGCCAAAGCCATCATTGATTCTCGCAAAAGTGAATATGCAAACAATTTTATTTCTATCATACGTGAATTTGAAAAGCAGAAGAATGACAGCAAACGCTTTCATGTTCCTATTCTATTTCTGATTTTCAACAGGCCTAAGCTTACCAAACAATCTCTCGACAAGCTCAGGCAGATTAAACCCAGAGTCTTGTATGTGGCTGCAGACGGACCCAGAAAAAACAATGAAGAAGATATCAGCTTATGCAGGCAAACAAGAGAACTTATTGAAGAGATAGATTGGGAATGTGAGATTCACAAGCTGTACCGGGATGAGAATTTATCCACACAGGTAGCTGTCAGCAGTGCAATTACCTGGTTTTTTAAGTCGGTGAAAGAAGGTATCATTCTGGAAGACGACTGCATTGCAGATGCCGACTTCTTCAGGTTTTCTGCCCAGATGCTGGAAAAATACCGAGATGACCACTCGATATTTCACATAAACGGAAGCAATTACATCCAGAGAAAAAAATTCAACTTTGAGGGCTCATACTATTTTTCCAGACTTTGTCATCCATGGGGCTGGGCAAGCTGGAGCAGAGCCTGGAAGTACTTTGATTATAATATGAATGAATTTCAGGCACAGTATAATGCCGGATTATTAAATGAAATTTTTCAGGAACAAGATCACAGAAAGTACTTTTCTAACCAGCTGCTGAAAACATATGCCGGAAATATCAACAGTTGGGCTTACAGATGGTATTATTCGGTGTGGAAAAACAAAGGAAAGGCAATAACGCCAGTAGAAAATATGGTATCGAACATAGGATTTGGTCCCGATGCGACGCATACAAATTTCAGGATTACACGTTTGGGAAACATGAAAAGAATTCCCCTGTCTAATATTATACACCCTGTATCAAAACAAATAAACGATGAAGCAGATAAGTTTGCTTGCAGCATCATACTAAGAGAAGGTGGAGGTAATCTGATTCAAAGAGCTCTGGCAAAAATGAAGATAATTATTGGTGTAAAACCTAAAAATAAATTCTGAAGATGCATATAACCATTTTTGGAATCGGAAGGTCAGGAACAAAAGCTGTACAGATATACATCAGCTATGCTTTGGCTGCTCGAAATCAAAAAGTCTGGATTCATTATGAGCCCTACTTCTGGCTTGACAGGAAAACTGAGAAGATTTGCTATGAAGGCTATTATCACCATTTCAATTCACCCCATTTCATTCCTGCAGAAAGCAAACTCAGCCCTGCACACAGACGCTATCTGCTTAACCTGAAAAAGCACAGGGTGGACATGGTCACTAAGTTTATTCGTGGAAATGGGCGTATCCGTGCAATCAACTCTGTGCTGAAACCAGATCTGAGCATCGTAATTGTTCGTGACATCTACGAAGTGCTGATCTCTATAATGAAAATTGAATGGGATTTTTGGTCTGTCGGAATGGACTATGTTCAAAACTGGACTAAACTTATTGATGAAATAAGAAATATCAATCTTGTGGATAATCTCGACTGGTATCTCGACAGAATTCGCGACCGTATTGATAAGAACGCATTCTACTGGTATGTGATGAACAAATATGCATTGCTACACTCAGACAAAAGTGTAATTTATCTCACCTATAAAAATCTGAAGAATATTGAAGCTCTGACAAGGATGCTGATTAATCCCGACTTCAATGAATCCATCGGTGATCCGAAGTTCAGCGGCGACAATATGCATCTCGACTATCCACTAAAAAGTCCTGACAGTAGTTTTTCACTTACTAATGCAGTGAATGGTTTTTTTCATAAAATGAATTTAACTCCGAAATTAAAAATGAATCTGCCAACTCAGGATGTTGGATCACTTGCCGAAATCAATAAAGAATTCAGAATCATTGAAAAGAAAGCCAGAGGAAGCACCAAGCTCGACATTGAAAAAAAGGAAATCTATGAGATGTTCAATTCTGAGATCAACGCCCTGCTTGCTGAAAAGGAATGGAAACCAGAATAAATACCTGTCTAGTCTGCAATTCTGACAACCTATCAGCATTGAAAGGATATGAATTTCATGGTCTGGCTTACTGTAGCAGTTGCGGAATGGTATTTCACAGGCATGTGGTGCCCGAAGAAATCTTACAAAAACATTATACAGCTTACCCTGAATCCGATCTCCCCTCAGATGTTACGGTTAAACGATACAATGAAATTCTTGACCGTTTGGAACATCAAAGGAAAAACAATACGATTCTGGATGTTGGTTGCGGTGAAGGATATTTTCTTGAAGAGGCACTCAAGAGAGGCTGGGATGCTTATGGAACCGAATATGCTGAACGGTATGTGAAAAATTGCAGTGACAAGGGAATTAAAATGCGAAGTGGGAAACTTCAGGTTCAGGATTTTAAAGACCTGAAGTTTGATGTAATTTGTTCCTTTGAAGTAATCGAACACATCCAAAATCCACAGGAAGAAATCAGGATTTTCAATAAACTGCTGCGCGATGGCGGAATTGTTTACCTGACTACTCCAAACTTTAATTCGATTTCTCGCAATCTGCTTGGAGAAAAGTGGAACATTATTTCCGTTCCCGATCACCTGGCATATTATACACCAAAAACCCTGACTCGTCTGTTTAAAGAATGCGGATTTAGAAAATTACAGATTAAAACAGAGGGAATAAGCATCAGCAGGCTGAAGTCATCTGTTAGTAAATCTGAGAATGTTTTTTCGGGGACTGCAGGTATATCCGAGGATCGCAGGATTCAGGAGAAGGCTGAAAATTCACTGTTATGGAAATTAGCTAAAAGCACTATCAACGGAATTCTGAATCTTTCCGGCAAAGGTGATAATCTCAAATCCTATTTTATAAAGGCATGAATCCGAAAATATCGATCATCACGCCTTCCTTCAACCAGGGAGAATTCATTGAGGAAACAATTCTCAGTGTGCTTGAACAAGATTATCCGAATCTCGAATTTATTATCATAGATGGAGGAAGCACTGACAACACTCTTGATGTAATCGAAAAATACAAGTCTAAAATTGATCACTTTGTATCCGAGCATGACAAAGGTCAGAGTGAGGCTATAAATAAGGGGCTTAAAAAATGTAACGGTGAAATTATTACCTGGATTTGCAGTGATGATCTTCTGCTTCCGGGAGCCCTGAGGAATGCAGCGCAAATATTTTACGATAATCCTGACGCAGGAATGATTCATGGTAAATCAATACTTTTCGGAAAAGGCAAAAAAGATGATATCAGAGGCGCACAACCAAAAGATCTTGAGCTTAGATACTTTGCAGTAATCCCTTTTCCACAGCCCTCATCATTTTTCAGAAAAGAAATTACCGATAAATGCGGAATGTTGGATGATAGTCTTCATTTTGCAATGGATTACGATTTATTGATTAGAGTAGCAGGAAACTATGAAATTATTTGTTGCGATCATATTTTTTCAAAGTACAGGTTGCATGATGAGAGCAAAACTGTCAAGAATCTCAATTCTTTCGCCAGAGAATGGGCCAGAGTTTTTTCAAGGTTTCTAAGATCAGTTTCAAACGGACAAAAATGGATTGCTCAGATTGAAACACTGGGAATTTATCATCATGAATCTGAAATGTTCACTCTTCAGAAAAGATTTACCGAAAAGGAACTGGAGACCATAGTACTGTATTTCCTTCACAACCAGATGATCTGTGCATATGAGACTTTAGACACCCGCATGGCAGCTAAAATTGTAAAGCTAATAGAAAAAATAGATCCTCATTTTTCTTCGGAAAGCGGAGCAAGAAAAATTGGCATGCGCTCAAGGTTTATTCCTGCCTTTTTACTTGAAAAGCTTCGTATATTAAGCAGATGATTTGACTTCCCTGTGAGTGACTGCTTCATCACTCGCTTTCAACTCCTTGAATGTATGATAGATTATAAACAAGCTGGCTACATAGAATGGTATCGCAGGAATTTTATAACGCACCAGACTTCCGAAATTGGATGTGGACAGTCCTACGGAAAATGAGAAAAATAAACTGAAAAAAACGCTGAAGAAAAGAACGTGATGCCTGAATAAGAGTCTGAACAAATTGTACACTCTCATTCTGATGATCAGATAAATTGTGATGATCAGCAGAATCATATTTTCAATTGCAGACATATACATAGCAGGATTATAGGCTTCCCACAAATACGGCCTGAATAATGCCGCATTGATGGCAGCGGATGCCTTGCCCATGATACCTTGAATTGTTGCATCATACTCCCCGATATCAAAAGAGGAACCCAAATAATACTCCTGCATAAGATCCTGCTGTGTTACAATGGCCTTCTCCATAACATTGTGGATGGAATACTCACCAAGCCAACCACTCATCATTCTAAGCATGAGGTATCCGAAAAAGATCGCTATAATTACCAGTGCCGGTGCGATTGACATCCTTACCAGGAAGTTCTTCATTTCAGACAGTCTTAAGCCTGCAAACCAGAGTACAGTTCCCGGAATTACTGCAAAAAATATGTAGGGTTTGATTGCCAACATGAGATATGAGCTGAGAATCATATAGAGGAGATTCTTCAGCTGCTTTGTTTTTATTTTCAACAAATGATGAAAGGATGCAGTATAAACTGCGACTGCAGCAAATGTTATGGAGTCTTTTAGCAGACCTGATGCCCAAAAAACCACTGATGGCATAAAGAGTACAGAGATGGCAAACTCCAATTCCAACTTTGGGAATTCAAAAACAAACATTTGGTACAATCTCCAAATGGCAAAATAGCAAATGAACGAAAGCAGCATGGTTTGCCCAATGAAACTGTTGAGGCTTATCAGAGAAAGTACCCAGGTGAGTTTATCAACTACGATAGCATTCGGGTCATAGGAATAAATCGGCCAACCGGTGTCATAGTCAAATGCATACCAGGATTCATTGTCGAGAGGTAGAAAAGTAAACCGAATCGCCTGCCAGGGATTTTTCAGAAAGAGCTTTGAAATCGCGACACCGTCATAGTAATAATTTGTCGTATCACCGCTACCATAGTAGTAGACATAAATAAGGCATATAGCTATGGAACCAAGCATTTTCAACATCAGTCCCGGAATGAAGAACCTGTAATATGGCCGCTCTTCGATATTCCTGTTTTTAATGACAAGGCCTATAAAGAAGAAAAGCACCAAATAAAAGGGTGCAATGATTACATCAATAAATGATATGTACTCTACCATTTGCCGGCTTTGTACAAATGTAGTTATATTAATGATTAATAAGGACGAATAAAATCACTCAGTGCATTGCCAATTAGCTCAAGACGGCATCCTGAAATCATTAAATAATTACGATAATTGCATATTGCAAACAATATAAATCCGAATGGACCGGATAAGATTCAGTGCTGTTATTCCTACTTATAACCGCAGGAATATGATTGGACACGCGATAGACAGCGTGCTTAGGCAATCATATCCTGCACATGAGATAATTGTAGTGGATGACGGAAGTACAGACGGAACTATTGAATACTTGAAGGAACTGTATTCCAATTTTCCGAACATCAGCCTCATCAGGCAGGAAAATCTGGAAAGAGGCGCTGCCAGAAACCGTGGTCTGAATGATGCATCTGGCGATTATGTAGTTTTCCTTGACTCAGATGATAAAATGCTCTCGCAGCATCTGGAAATTCTATCAAGGAAAATTCTGGAATTAAATGGCCCGGATTTCATAGCGACAAAGTATCGCTTCGAATCGGATGCCGGATTAAGTAATGCTGACATCATGGAAATTCCGGAAGGCTTTCACGATTATCATTTGTTTCTTCAGGGCAATCCCCTAGCGTGCAACATCTGCGTTAAAAAATCAAATCCCAATCTTGCCCTTTTTGAAGAAGACAGAAAATATGCAATCAAAGAAGACTGGATGTTTTTGCTCCAAAACACAAGGTATTCAAAAGTGTATATAATTGATGCTGTCAGTCTGGTGATGCATGATCACCCGGAAAGATCCATGAGGTCTGGCAACACTCTTATTATTAACAAAACCAAACTAGCGCGGGAATGGATCAGAGAGAGAATCCCATTAAGCAGGCCTGATCTAAAAAAACTTGATTCACACATCAGTTATTTTTGTGCCATACACAGTTACATAGATGGCAAGAGAGTTCAGGCTCTGAGATACGTTATAAATGCCATTAAATCCGGCGGATTCAGATTAAAGTACTTTGTATTGGCTTCAAAAATAACTCTGGGCAAGAAGCTTGTTGACAAATTGAAAGGAGTGCGACCTTGAAAAACAATGCAAGAAATATCCTGGTCGTCACCTACTGGACTTATAAGGATGCCCTAATTCAGGCCTATACTTTGCCCTATTTACATATTATTCAGGAACACCTTCCGCGCGGAAGCAAGATATACCTGGTTACTTTTGAGCAGGCTCACATGAAACTGAACATGAATGAGAAAATGCAGGTAAAACACAGGTTGAGGCTTCAGGGCATACATCTGATCACTCTTCAATACATGAAATTTGGCCCAATGGCCCTTGCATGCTGGATGCTGTATTTCATGCGCCTCATTTACACGATTATATTCAAACGCATCAGTGTGATTCATGCATGGTGTACACCTGCTGGATCAATTGCTTATGTATTATCCAGAATCACGCGAAAGCCACTTGTCATAGACAGCTATGAACCTCACGCTGAAGCAATGATTGAAAACAAATCATGGAAACCAGACAGCTACCAGTTCCGACTTTTGTTCAGTCTGGAAAAAAAAATGAGCAAGCATGCCAGCGTAATCATCAGTGCAACCAATTCAATGCATGACTATGCTGCTAATAAGTATGATGTGAATCTGACAAATTTTTTTGTAAAACCTGCCTGTGTAGATTTTGAAAATTTCAGCTCTGACAAAATCAGAAATGTAGATCTTGTCAGACAGCTCAAGCTAGATGATAAAGTAACCTGCGTGTATGCAGGAAAATTCGGTGGAATATATCTTGACAGGGAAGTGTTTGATTTTTTTAAAGTTGCCCAGGATTACTGGAAAGGAAGATTTCGGGCATTGATACTCAGTGGACACAACCGGGAAGAGCTTTTGCGATGGGCCTCCGAAGCCGGAATTAGCAAAGACTCACTCATCATTAAATTTGTTCCACATTCTGATGTCGCAGAATTTATCGGACTTGGAGATTTTGCCATAACCCCGGTGAAACCAATTCCGACTAAAAAATATTGCACCCCCATTAAAGACGGGGAATATTGGGCATTGGGCTTACCAGTGGTGATCACACCGGATATTTCAGAAGACTCTGATATCATCATGAAAAAAAACATCGGTGCCGTCATCAATGAATTCAATCAGGAAGAATATCTGAGGGTTTGTAAAATAATTGATGATATGCTAGTAAATAAAAATGAAAGAAAACTCAACACCGAAATTATGAATGTGGCGTCACAGTACCGTGATTTCAGAATTGCACATGAGGTTTATGAACAAGTTTACGGAAACATTCTGAAGTGAGAAGACATGAAAGTATTGTATCTGACATATGACGGTCTTTCAGACCCGCTTGGACAAAGCCAGATTCTGCCTTACTTGATCGGACTTAGCAGAAAAGGGCATTTCATCACTGTCATCAGCTCTGAAAAGAAAGCTTATTCGTCAAATTTACCTTGGATAAAATCCCAGCTTGAAGAAAATGGTATCATGTGGCACAGTATCTCATATACAAAGAGCCCTCTCATCATTTCCACGATATATGATGTGCTGAAAATTTGGAAGATTTGTATCGGGCTGGTGAAAAAGGAAAAGTTTGACATTGTACATTGCCGGAGTTACATCACTTCGCTTATCGGAACCCGGCTTAAAAAAAAGCACAGGCTTAAATTTATTTTTGATCCCAGAGGTTTTTACGCAGATGAAAGAATTGACGGAGGAATGTGGAACCAAAATTCTTTCATTTATCGGTTCATTTACCGTTATTTTAAAAATCGTGAAGCTGACTTTCTTTCTCTTGCTGACCACACTATTACTCTTACGGAATCTGCAAGAAAAGAAATTCACACATGGAAAAGCATAGATGGGAAATCCCTGCCTATAAAGGTAATTCCGTGTTGTGTCGACACTGAATTATTCAGCAGGAAGAATCTTAATAAGGAAGCTGTTGATCAATGGAAAGAGAAGCTTGGCATTCGAAAAAACGATTTGATTTTATCATATGTAGGAGCGGTTGGAACCTGGTACCTTCTGGATGAAATGCTTGACTTTTTCTCACGCATGAAATTGAAACTTCCCGAATCAAAATTCCTCGTCATTTCACATGAAGACCCGGAAATGATACAGGAAAAATCAGCGCAGAAAAAAATTTCAGAGGACAGCATTATAATAATAAAACTTCCGCATCGTGAAATTCCGCATGTACTTGCTTTATCTTCTCTTTCTATCTTTTTTATTAAACCAGTATATTCCAAGAAAGCAAGTTCACCTACCAAGCAGGCAGAAATTTTAAGCATGGGCATTCCCATCATTTGCAATACAAATATTGGAGATACTGATATGTTCATTCGAAAAACGGAAAGCGGTTCAATCATCCGTACATTCACAAATGAAGACTATGATTTTGTGATAGATGACATACAAAATCTTTTAAACAAAGATTCTGAGAAAATCAGAAAAGTTGCGTTGGATAATTTTTCACTTGAAAGCGGAGTGAACAAATATGACGAAGTGTATCAGTCGGTGATGAAAACTACTAGCTGTGATGATAAGATTCATTCCTGATAATGGTCATTGCCCGGTATAGTTGTTCTGCAATAATCAGCCTGACCATCTGGTGAGTGAATGTAAATTTGGAGGCGGAAAGAATAAAGTCTGCCTTGCTTCTGAGCTCGTCGGTAAATCCGTAAGCACCGCCGGCAATGAACAATATCCTCGCAAAACCACGCGACATCCATTTTTGCATTTGTTCTGCGAATTGAACTGAATCCAGCTCTCTTCCCTTTTCATCGAGCAGTATAATTAAATCTCTGGGTTTAATCGTCCTGATGATTCTTTCACTTTCTTCCTCCCTCCCACGACTTGTATCAGCAGCTTGCGAAGCCTGAATGTAAGACACGCTCACATTCAAATAATGCCTGAGCCGGGAAATGTAGATTTCAATACCTTCCTTCAGGTATTTTTCACTCGTCTTGCCTACAAATATCAATTCACACTTCATGGTCCTAAGCGGTCTGATTCATTACTGATATCCGTCCACATGCAGGCGTTGAAAATAGACAGAAAGTGATCATCATAAAAGGTAATTTTATTATAAATTAGCCATAATATCAGCCGGATGGCTTGATATTTGCGAAAATAAAAACATGAAAAAATTAATAAAAGGCCTGATTTTCACTGCATTTATGATGATAGCATTCAGTTCTGCTTCACAGGATGTGTATGAGGATCTTTCCAATGCCGTGAAAGGCGGCAATTCACAGCAAATAGCCTCTTATTTCGGAAAGACAGTTGACCTCACAATTTTAGATCAGGAAGATGTTTATTCCAGACAACAGGCGGAACAAATTCTAAAAGATTTTTTCAGTAAAAACCCACCCAAAAGTTTTCAGGTAGTTCACAAAGGCTCGTCCAAAGACGGCAAACATTATGCTATAGGAAATATGCAGACTACCAGTTCAAAGAATTTTCGTGTTTCTTTTTTCCTGAAAATCTCTAATTCATCTAAAACATTGATGGAATTGAGGATTGAAAATGAATAAAGAGCTTTTTCTGTTTTTTATAAATTTACCCCTGCAATCCTTCCCTGCTTAAAAAGGCAAATTATCCCCGATGAAAATGAGTAATACGTTCCTGATTCCCGAACAGTACAAAGGACTCAGTCCTCTTGATTTTATCAAGCACGCACTGATGGAAGACATAGCAGACGGGGATCACACTTCACTTGCAACAATCCCTGAATCAGAATCCGGCAAAGCTGCAGTTAAATTCAAGGAAGACGGAATTCTTTGCGGTATCGACCTTGCCGAGATGATTTTTTCAGAAGTTGACAATAGTTTAAATTGTATATGCTATAAATCTGAAGGTGAGCGAATCCAATCAGGAACGGTGGTGATGGAAATTTATGGTAACACTCGTTCATTGTTGTCTGCTGAAAGGCTTGTACTCAATTGCATGCAGAGAATGAGTGGCATCGCGACCAATACATCCAGGTACGTGAGAGAAGTTGAAGGAAGCGGTACAGTAATTCTCGATACCAGAAAAACAACACCTAACTTCAGGATGTTTGAAAAAATGGCAGTGAAGACTGGTGGTGGAGAAAATCACAGATTTGGCCTTTTCGACATGATCCTGATTAAAGACAACCATGTGGACGCCGCAGGTGGTATTAAAAGCGCAATTCAGAGGGCAAGGCAATACCTTAAAGACACCAAAAAAAACATTCCGGTTGAAATAGAAACCAGGAATCTCACAGAGGTAAATGAAGTAATGGAATGCGGTGGTGTAAACAGGATAATGCTGGATAACTTTAGTCCTGAAATCATGAAAGAAGCAGTTAAAATTATAGGAGGAAAATTTGAGACAGAAGCTTCAGGAGGAATTAATTTAGACAATATCAGAAAGTATGCGTTTACCGGAGTGAATTACATTTCAGTAGGGGCACTTACGCATTCATCCAGCAGCCTTGATATTTCGATGAAACTTAGCAAATGAACAGGGAAGATATCACTGTAAAATTTTCCCGCTTCAGTTTACAACTTCTTCGTAAACTGATAAAATCTGCACCAGTAAAAAACCTCCTGGATTATACCAGAAGAGTTGCCCTGCCTGGTTTTGACGGAATGCCCATTTTTGACGTGGCTGATTTTTTCTTTACAGGCATACAGCGAGGTTCAATCGTGACCCGTGCGCAGTCACTGGCATTCAGTTTTTTCCTTGCTATTTTTCCTGCAATCATTTTCCTGTTTTCACTTATCCCATACATTCCGATACCGAATTTTCAGAATGAGATTCTTTCGCTCATCAGAGATTTTCTCCCAATGCATGCTTATGAAACCATTAGAACAACCATCGAAGACATAATAAAAATACAAAGAGGAGGCTTGCTTTCAATCGGTTTTCTTCTGGCTCTGTATTTTACCACCAACGGATTCATGACCATGATGCGGGGCTTCAACTCCTCGTATCATATATTTGAATCAAGAACACCATGGCAGCAAAGAAAAGTTGCAGTTGTTCTGACCTTTATTTTATCAGTTCTGGTGATCGCTGCCACTGCAATGATCATTTTCGGTGAATCAGCAACACGTTACCTGGTGGCACATCATATATTAAAAACCAAGACACAAGTTCTGTTGCTCCTTTTCAGCAGATGGGTAATCGTCATGGCTCTTTTCTTTTTCGCTATATCTTTCCTTTACTATTATGCCCCTGCTGTAAGAAAAAAATATCGCTTTGTATCCGCAGGTTCAACATTCGCAACATTACTTTCCTTATTAGTCTCTACCGGATTTGCTTATTTTGTGAATCACTTCAATCAGTACAACAAGATTTACGGATCAATCGGAACTTTGATCGTAATCATGTTATGGATCTATTTTAATTCCCTTTCTTTAATTCTTGGCTTTGAGCTGAATGCCAGTATCAGCCATGCAAAGAGGAAAATCAGGAATGAATACTGATCAGAATTTCACTTTTTTCCAGGGCATCATATCTCCGAAATCAGGAAGCAAACCTTTGTAGCGGATCAGAGAAAAATACATGAGCGTGGCTAACCCTGACCTCAACAGGATGTCCAGGTATCTGCTATGATGATGCGGAATAAAAAACAATGCTGCAAAAACCAGCATTATAGAAAATAGAACCCAGAGGTTATTCTTGTCAAAAGGCTGAAGTTTAAAGAACTTCCATACAGTGAACAGAAGAAGTGAATTGTAAATAAAGGCAGCCACAGACGTTGCAATTGCAGCGCCGTATATTCCGAAAAGCGGAATAAGCAACATCTGAAGAGACAGGATGACTATTGCGAGAACAATGAGATAGACAGCACCGTATCTGTATTTATCAGAATTGAACAGAACGGGAGCATTTAAGCCTGTAGCCATGTTATACAGAGTGCCAATGCTTATGATAATGACCACAAGCTCGCCTTGCTGATAGCCTTCAGGCAGAAATTGAAGAAGTGTATGAATGTTCAGATTGACCAGAAGAAACAGAAACCCTCCTGCCATGAACATATATAGCGATGATTTTTGGTAGATCGACTGAATTTGACTCAAGTCATTTTCAGACCAGGCAAAGGCTATTTTGGAACCGGCTATTCGCTCGAAGGCATTCAGCGGAGCCTCAATGATGGTTGGAACAAAAGCTGCAATTGTGTATATACCAACGAAACTCAGAGCCATGAATTTGCCAATCATGATAGAGTCAAAATACTTCAAACCCAATGATGCGACTCCTGCAAACCAAAGCAAGAGTCCATAGCGCATTAGCTCAAAGAATTTCTTCTCCCTGATAACCCACCAGTCAATTTTTATTTTTGGCTTATCGAAAATGAAAATATAAAGAAGAAGCAATCCTAATTGAATTCCGTATATGGCTGTAAACCAAGCAATAAAACCATCCAGGCTCAACCATTTCAAATAGTAAACCGAAACCAAAATGACGGTTAACACTCTGACAAGAATATCGTTGAGAAATGTCGGAATTGTCGTTTTAAAATTCACATTACAATAGACAGCGAAGACTGCAATAAAAGCATTGAAGAATATCAGCGGGAAAACATAATCGAAGAACTCCAGAAAAAGCGGAGACTCAGTCCTGAATTGGTCTAGAATAAAATCCTTGAAGATAAAAATCAAGGCAGCTGTGATTATGTAACCAACCAATGGAAACAAACTCATAAAACCGAAAAAGCCATGGTTCTTGCGGTCCGGATCCTTGAAGAGTGGAAAAAATTTCACAGTCGCATTGCCGATTCCGAGCGGAACCATCATCGCAAGCAAGAGTGCAAACGAATAGAGGATTCTCGTCAGTCCAAGCTCTTCCTTTGTAAGAAAGTGAGGTTGAATGACAATCAGATTTAGAAATCCGATTGCCATGCCAGTATAGGCAATTATGGTATTTTTAATTCCCTGACGTTTGATTACACCCATGCCAAAGCCAAATGCTAACGCTGACAATAATAAATAATTTTATCACAGTCCCTGTATGGCTTACAATTTGTTCTCCAGAGTATAAGTTTATAATCAGGACATCCACTTCCTGTACCAAAGTTGGAATGAAAAGAGCAGCCAGATTTTTTCAAAGTGAGGCAGTTTACCGCCAAGATATGCATTACGCAATAATCTTACAGTATTCAGGTCAAAGATTCCCTGACGAATAATAAAGTCATCATTCATATGCTCATCAAACAATGGTTTCAGTTCATTGCGGAGCCATTTGTGCAAAGGAATTCCAAAGCCCATTTTTGGCCGGTTCATGAGAGACTCCGGTATATGTTTATGCACGATGTCTTTCAGCATTTTTTTCTGAATACCATCGGACATTTTATAGTCCGCAGGCAGTCCGGCCACATATTCCACTATCCTGTGATCTACAAAGGGATCACGGCCCTCAAGACTTGCAGACATGGAAGCTCTGTCCACTTTATGTAAAATATCCTCAGACAAATAAGTTTTGTACTCAACTGCAAGTATTTTGCTGAGAATGTCATTGTCATCATTGAGCAGTGCACCATCATCAAATACAGTTGGGGGCGGATTTAATTGCCTGATGAATAACTCCTTCAACTCCGCTGAAGAATAAGTCTGATTAATAATTTCAAATGCTTTGACTACATCACCTGAGGCCAGACATGATTTCAGTTTTCCAAGCCTGTCGTCTTTTGAAAGATCTCCGACAGAATGGAATGATAATCCTTTGGAAAGCAATTTTCTTGAAAATGATGGGAAAAGAAACATTTTCCGGAGTAATGAGAGACTTTTTTTATGTCTGGGATATCCTGCGAATAATTCGTCGCCGGCGTCAGCAGACAAAGCTACGGTCACATGCTTTCTTGCCTGTCTTGAAACAAGAGTTGTAGGAACAGCGGAAGGGTCGCCAAAGGGCTCATCAAAAATTTGCGGAAGTTCAGGTACAAGGTCAAGAGCTTCTCTATAAGTGCAGTAATATTCATGATGATCAGTTCCCAGAAAAGAAGCAACTTTCGCAGCGTGAGGAGCTTCGTTGTACTTCTCATCCTCAAAGCCAATTGTATAAGTTTTAATTTTAGATGTATTGTTTTTCTGCAACAGTGCCGTCACACATGAACTGTCGTATCCTCCGCTTAAAAAAACTCCGACAGGAACATCAGATACCATCCTGTAATTAAAGGCTGAAACGAGCAACTCTTCAGTCCTTTCCAGAGCCTCTTCGTAGGCGGGTGATTTTTTAGGTCTGTTATAAGAATCAAAAACATCCCAGAACTTAGTTTCATGATGCCGGCCACTGGCAAGATTCAGGGTTAATATATGCCCTGGCTTCAATTTGTAAGTATTTTGAAAAACAGAATAGGGAGCGGGAATGTATCCGTATGAAAAGTAATGTCCAAGTGCTTCTTCATTGAGTTCTTTTCTGAAATCAGGATGCTGATGAAGGACTTTAAGTTCTGAGCCAAAAAGAAAAAGTCCGTCACGATGATAATAATACAAAGGCTTCACTCCTGCCCTGTCTCTAAGGAAGTGAATCTTTCCGTTAATTCTGTCAAACAGACACATGGCAAACATGCCAATCAGCTTATCAACAAAACTAAGCCCCCACCTCTGAAAAGATTTCAGGATAACTTCAGTATCAGAGTTTGAATGGAAAGCAAATCCGGATTTAACCAACTCAGCTTTGATCTCCGAATAATTATAAATCTCACCGTTGAAGATAATCCAGCAATCATTATCAGCGTTATACATTGGCTGATGTGCTGCAGGTGACAGATCAATGATAGCCAGTCTCCTGAATCCGAGTCCGATTACGGAATTTTCGAGTTCAAAAAATTCATGACCCTTATCGTCAGGACCACGATGTCCGAGGGTACCGGACATACGCATGAGAGTATCTCTGTCTGACTTCCTGTTGAAGTCAATGAATCCGCTTATTCCGCACATAATTTCATGACAAATCTACTTATTTACTTTCAGTGATTTTCTGTTCGGTTTGAGGAATTTAGCTAATTTCACCCCCGCGTATGTTCATAGAATTTGTTTCTCCCAACACAGGAGAAAAGCTGATCAGTCAAAACGGGCATTTGGTTTCACCTGGAGGTGAAAGCTTTGAAATTGTGAATGAAATTCCGCGATTCACTCCTTCTGATAATTACGCTTCTGCATTTGGACTACAGTGGAACACTTTTACCAGAACCCAGCTTGACAGTGAAACCGGGCTAGATCATTCCCTGGTCAGAATTGAAAGGTGTCTTGGAGATAAAATTGAAACACTCAGAAATAAAACCATTCTTGAGCTTGGGTGTGGAGCCGGCAGATTTACCGAGCACCTGGTAGGAAGTGGTGCCATTGTTCATGCGGTGGATCTCAGTAATGCAGTTGAGGCCAATAAGAAAAACATTGGGAATGCCTCTAATTACGTAGTGGCCCAAGCAAGTGTCTACAATCTGCCTTTTCCGGACAACAGTTTTGATATTGTGTTTTGTCTGGGAGTAATTCAACACACCCCCTCGCCGGAAAAGACCATTGAGGCACTATGGAAAAAGGTAAAGCCCGGGGGGATCTTAATGATAGACCATTACAAATGGAGGTTATCGTATTACTTCAATCTGAAACCACTTTGGAGACATGTCCTGAAGAGTATGAAAGCATCCAAGTCTCAAAAAATCGTGAACAGTGTCGTTAAGTTCTTCTTTCCCCTGCACTGGAAAACCCGGAATATAAAACCTCTCTGGTGGCTCCTTCACAGGATTTCTCCCCTGATTGAATACACACGCGAGTATCCTCAACTGGATTATGGAACACATTATCAGTTAAGCAGACTGGATACATACGATTCACTAACGGACTACTACAAACATCTTCGCAGCAAGTCTCAGATCCAAAACATCCTGCGCAAATTAGGCGCAGAAAATATTTGGTTGAATGAGGATGGGAATGGCATTGAAGCGAGAGCAATAAAAAATATCTGACATGCAAGACAAAGCAGGTGAAAAATACTGGTCAACTTATTGGGAAAACGCAACACTTCCCGAGGCATTCAATTACAAATCTGCTTCAGTTAACAATTACCCGAACCAGGTACTCCATAAGCTTTTCAGTAAAATATTCAATGGAGAAGACAGCAAGGGAAAAAGTCTGCTTGAAATCGGATGTGGCAACTCCGTGCTGCTTCCTTACTTTGCATCAGAGTTTGGATTTCAGATAAGCGGACTAGACTACAGTGAATTCGGATGTAAGCAAAGTGAAAGGATTTTAACACGAGAGGGCGTGAATGGCAGAATTATTCTTGGCGATGCATTGAATCCTGATCCGTCTCTCTTGGGTAAATTCGATGTCGTTTGCTCATTTGGGGTTGTTGAACATTTTGAAAATACTAAAGAAGTAATTGAGTCCTTTTCAAAATTTCTGCGTCCCGGAGGGCTGTTGATTACTTCAATCCCAAATCTGGCAGGTGTTACAGGTGTTCTTCAAAAGTGGCTTAACAGGCCTGTATATGATATTCATGTTCCAATGAGTAAAGCTGATCTTGAAAAGCATATAATCGATGCCGGACTTGCGATTGTTCAATCTGGGTATTTTCTTTCTGTGAGTTTTGCAGTCACTTTGGAAGGTATCGACGGAAACAGAATTCCTAACTATAAGTTGAAGAAAATATTTATTAAATCCATTCGCACTTTGAGCAAGTTAATTTGGGTTATAGAAAAATTAGTTTTCAGATTTCCATCAGGAAGATTGCTTTCTGCGGGTGTTATGACCGCAGCAAGGGTAAAAAAGTAAAATGGATCATCGTAAACCACTTCTGCTTTATTTTCATGTGGGTCATTCCACATTTGTAAAAAAAGATATTGAAATACTGCAGGGCGATTTCGAAATTAAATCGTTTAATTTCATTTCAATATCGAAATGGAAAACACCATTGCTCTTCATGCATCAGTTTTTTTTTATAATTCTGAATTTATTCCGGTCAAAATTATTTGTTTGCCAGCTCTCAGGTTATCATTCCTTTTTACCTGCACTCACTTCAAAATTCAGCTCGGTGTCATGTTTAATAGTGGCTTCAGGAACCGACTGCCATTCATTTCCATCAATAGGCTACGGCAACTATCAAAAAGTGTTGCTTGGCTGGTTCACTAAAATGTCCTTTCGACTTTGTAATCATATTGCACCAAAACATCATTCATTGGTTGAATCCTCTTATACATACAGCAGCAACGATCCCGCCTTACAAGGCTACCTGGCCTTCGACAGAAAACTAAACAAGCCTTTCACAGTAATAACAAATGGCTATGATCCCGATTTGTACATTCCTTCTAAAAAAATAAAAAACCAATTTATAACTGCCTCAGGTAATCTCAATCAAAGCTATCAATACAAACTGAAAGGCATTGACCTCATTATTGAAATCGCTTCGAAGTTTCCTGAATGCAACTTTATTATTGCAGGTGCCGAATTAAAACTACCATTTTCAACCGAGCACAATAATATCAGACTTGTTCCAAAACTTAAGAATGAAGAGTTGTTAAAATTGTTTTCCGAATCAGAATATTATCTGCAACTGAGCATGGCAGAAGGATTTCCAAATGCACTTTGTGAAGCGATGTTGTGCGGATGCGTACCAATTGGAAGTTGTGTGTTTTCAATCCCTGAAATTATCGGAAATACCGGATTTATTCTTGATCACAGATCTGCATCAGAACTTGAATCACTTATTCGCAAAGCCATTAACTCAGAAAACAAAGAGTATGGCATTGATGCAAGGAAAAGAATCATTAATATGTATCCATTATCATCAAGAAAAGAAAAACTGATAAAGCTTTGCAAAGATTTAATCTAGTTCATAAAGTTTCAGCGTATGACTGTTATTGTCCCTTTTTTTTCGCCAGCACTTCCCTTCAGCAGATACACATAAACGCCAGACTGAATTTGACCATCTTCAGCACTTCCATCCCAAAAAGCTGATGCTGCGTCAGCAGTTTCATATACAATTTTCCCCCAACGGTTGAATACCTGCAAGTTATAGGTTTCGCAAGGCCGGTACACTGATATTTTAAAAATATCATTGATACCATCACCGTTCGGAGTAAAGGAGTTGGGAATAAACAGTGTTTCTCCAAGCGGACTTTCGTAGACCGTTAAACGGCTGGCGCTGTCTGCACAGGCGCTCTTACCGTTCACCTTCAGACTGATTTCATAAGTTCCGTCCTTGTTGAATGTGTGCACGGGGTATCTCAGCTCAGAGGTCCTGCCGTCGCCAAAATCCCATTCATAGGTAACTGCATTGTCTGTGACCGAATGGAAAGTGATCTGGCCTGAGCATGAATCAATACTCAGATCAAATCCTGCCTCTTTGTAACTAATGAAAAAAACATCTTTCAAAATAAAATCTGTGCAACTATGCGGAGAAGTTACAGTAAGGGAAACAGGTATATTTCCCGCGACAGAATAAGTGTGCGAGGGAGAAAACTGAGTTGAAACATTTCCGTCACCAAAATCCCATTCATACATCACAGCATTTGAAGAGAGATTGAAAAACTCAACCAGGCTGTCACAATCTCTGACTGCATGCCTAAATGCAGCATCAGGAAGCGGTGGAATATCCACTGCAAAACTGGAAGAGTCAACGCAACCGGAATCCGACACGGAAACATGCATGATTTGATATACTCCCTCTGCATTATATGCATGGATTAGCTCTGTTTCCCGAACATCGAAAAGCCAGTTGTCACGAAAATTCCAGTGAGACACAGATGCATTGCGGGAAAAATCCCTGACTTTCACCTCCTGTGCGCAAGTGTCGAGTTCTGTCGTAAATTCCGATTCAGGGACGGGAAGTACAGAAACTGATTTGGTCAAAGTATCCGGACAATAAGGATCATTTGAGCTGATCAGACTTACCTCGTAAATTCCAGGCTGAACATAAGTATGTGAAACATTCATTGAATTAAAAATCGATCCGTCACCCATATTCCATTTCCAATAATTAGAAATGCCGCCAATTCCGAATGAGCCATCGCTGAAGATAAATTCAGGAGAACATCTAGTATTTAAAATTGAAAAATCGGCGAAGAAAGCAGGCAGGATGAAAACTTCGCCTGTTGTTGTATCATCACATGAGGGATCCATCGACGAGTGTGCGATCAAGGTGGCAACATATCTTCCTGTGTCAGGATAAGCCCATGCCGGGTTACGCACAGAAGATGTATCTGATCCGGTAGTCAGGTCTCCAAAATCCCATGTATAAGATGCGGCATTGTAACTGTTGTTTGTAAATGATGCTGTAAGGTTGCCGCAAGAAACCGTAGGCGAAAAAATTGAAGCGACTGTAATCGTAGGACAAGGCACCACATTCACCTGGAAATCCCTTCTTGTGGCAGAAATGAAAACTCCGTTTCTGAATTCTTTGACACAAACACCGTACACAAACTGCCCTAAAGCGTTTGGTATTGCTTTGATGATACCGGTTCTCTGGTCAATCGTCAGCGGAGTACCTCCAAAAACATTATTCACTGAATATGGAGCAAGGTACTGTATAGGTGCATACGGTGGATTATTAGGCGGTTGTGGCTGAGGTGTTGAACGGTCGGCACCGCTCAATGGAAGACAAATTTCATACACCAGGGAATCACCGTCATAATCGAATGCGGAATGATCAAAGACAAATGGGGCGTCAACGCAGATAAAAGTCGGTGGCCAGTTACGGAAAACAGGATTGCTGTTTTCTGCAGCCAGAGTCGGATCAGGGATACCTGCATTGTAGGTCGCTCCAGTGGATGCTACATTTGCTACATTGATGATTGTATTGTTCCTGCAGCACCTTTGATACACGATTTGATAACCACCGGTTGAAGGTGTGATGGGAGTAGTAAATTCATAGGTGGCGACTTCGTAGCAAATATTAGTTGGAGGAATCAGGCAAGGAGTATTTATCACATTAGGCACATTTTGTTGATTAGTGATATATGCAGTCACGCTGCTCACCAGCATATTATTCGCATCAAAGATTCCTATGGAAGCCGGATTGTCGAATTGCGCCTGACCATTGATGCAATCTCTGTAAACGGTAAGTTTAACTTCATAAAGATTTGAGCCAATGCTTCGGTAATTCAGTTCACCTCCGACAATATGAGTTGCTCCCGATTTTGTATATAAAATCAGGCAGGAAAAAAACAGCAGAATTCTTATTAGAAAAGTCAACAAGTTGAATTAAATTCCTGTCAAAACAAAGTTACAAAACAGCACATTGCCATCACAGTCCCGGGAAGTTTATTTTTATAATAAAAGCTTGATTTAAACAGATTCTATCAGGATTTATAGATCATGATTTCATTTCGACCGTCGGCATCCTGAAATCCGCGATACATCCCTTCAGAATTGAATACCATGCTGCAATTGGCAAGCTTATCAATAGCAATGAGGCCTCCTTCACCATCCATATTCTTCAGCTTCTTCATTACCACTTCGTCGCAGGCCTGTTGCAATGTCATTCCCTTATACTCCATTAGGCAGGAAACATCATAAGCTACCACGGAGCGGATAAAATATTCACCGTGGCCTGTACAGGAAACTGCACATGTATTATTGTTGGCATAAGTTCCGGCACCAATAATCGGACTGTCTCCCACTCTGCCATATCTTTTATTAGTCATTCCTCCAGTTGAAGTAGCCGCGGCCAGATTACCTCCCACATCCCTGGCGACAGCGCCGACAGTTCCGAACTTGGTATTGCTATGATCCAGTCGAACCTGATCGCTGTCGCGAATTTCAAGCAACTGATCGTAACGGCATTTCTCAAAGAAGTATTCATCTGATTCAAACTCAATGCGCTCTTTGCGCGCGAATTCTTCAGCACCTGCTCCAAACAGGAATACATGTTCTGAATGATTCATCACTGCTTTGGCATGTAGAACAGGATTTTTAATATTTCTCACACCAGCTACTGCACCTGCTTTCAGGTCTGAGCCATTCATAACTGATGCATCCATCTCATGGCCACCGTCATGGGTAAAAACCGAGCCTTTGCCGGCATTGAACAAAGGGCAATCTTCGAGCACACTGGTGGCATGCACTACTGCATCCAGAGCGCTTCCACCATTTCGAAGTATTTTAATCCCCTGATCGAGAGCATCCTGAAGAGCCACTTTGTAAAGTTTTTCCTTTTCTGCTGTCATCAATGACTTGAGAATTGTTCCGGCACCGCCATGGATAGCTATGATGTAGTCAGTCATGTTTTATTAATACCCCGTTTGTAATTGAAAGCTAAAGTAAGTGAACTTTTTCCACTAAAATCACACACAATTGCTTCTGTAATCAAATCTCCTTACAAATGGATTTCTTGATCAATACTACAGAATTTAATCAATATTTTGAAGATTTTCGAAGGTTTTTGAAAGGAAATTCATATTTCGTGGAAAGTAATTCATATTTCGGGTGAAAGTCCAAAGCCATCTTACAACGAATTTATAATCTGATTTTGCATAAACATGAGGTGTATTGCCGAGCTAGTTTGCAATCATTCAAGCAACGAAACTTAAACACCTCAATAAATGAAACACAGTTACTTCAGAATTCTCATACTCTGCCTTTTCCTGACAACATTCAGTTATGCGCAAACACCGGTCCTGAGAGGAATGTATGTAAGCAAATTCTCCCAGATTCTTGGCAATACGGTAAAAGAAGACAGTCTCCTCCGCTATGCACAGGACAGTTCTTTCAATTACATGGCTTTATATGATCTTCATAACATAAGTCTGTCGAATTCAACCAATGCAAACAAAATGGCAGCTTTCATCAAGCGAGCTAAAAATTTTGGTGTAACACACATTGGAGCGACGGGAGAATCCTACTCATCATTTTCAGGCAGAATTGTTCCATACAATAACAGCCGTGCTGATGCTAATGAGAAATTCAATGTGTTCAATCTGGAATTTGAATTCTGGATTTCCTCCTCTGTGAATCCTGGTGGTTATTACTGCACACAATATTTGATTCCGAACAACTGCCCATGCGACACATCAGGTGCCTTCAGATTTTTTATTGACCAGCTCAGGAGGATTGATTCAGTCGGAAACATACAAAATGCGATATCAGAAACTTATGTCGGTTGGTTCAATCAGGGCCAGGCGCAACAGATTGCCAACAACGTTGACCGCATACTGCTTCATGCCTACAGAACAAGCAATAGTTCAGTGTACAGCTACAGCAAGACTCGCCTGAGTTATTTCGCTTCAGTGAACCGCACAGTGGAGGTTGCTCCGATTTTTTCTGCCGAGCCTGACTTTATGGGACCATGGCTGAATTCCAATCCACAGATAGCGGCTTACAACAAGTACATGACAGACTTCAATGCAGACAACAACTCATGGAAGCAGCATATCAACATCTCAGGATATCAATGGTTCCACTATGGTTACATGCCAAAAAATTACACAGCAGCACCTGCGCCGATCGTTGCGCTTGTGAATGCTGCCGGACCAACTACATTTTGCAATGGAGGTTCGGTCACTCTGACTGCTTCAGGAGGAAGCAATTATTTGTGGTCAAACGGAGCAACAAGTGCGAGCATCACAGTTTCAACTTCAGGCTCATACAACTGTGAAGTGAGCAGCGGAAGTGCAAGTGCAACCAGCAATACTGTCACAGTAACCGTAAATAATTTGCCAACAGCAACCATAACTGCCGGAGGCAGCACACAAAGCGGAATAATTCTCAGTTCAAACTCAACAGCCGGCAGCGGAAGCATTGCATCTTACCAGTGGATGAACGATGGAGTCAATATAAGCGGAGCAACTTCAAGTACATTCACTCCGTCAGTATCTGGTAATTACTCACTTCGTGTAAGCAATTCGGGTGGTTGCAGCAGCACTTCGACTGCCATGAGTGTGACAGTGGCTTCAATTAGTGCCAGCGGCAATACGGACATATGCCAGGGAGAAACAGTGACACTCACTGCCGGCGGTGGCACTTCATACCTGTGGTCTAATGGTGAAACAGGATCCAGCATCACGGTCAATACAAGCGGGTCTTATTCATGTGAAGTGTTTAATTCTGGCTCTTCCGCAACAACAACTGGCATAAATGTGAATGTGAATAATCTACCTGTTTCATCATTCGTTGCCGGAACAAATACTTCAAACGGCGTCAGTCTTAACTCCAATTCATCTGCAGGAAGCGGTACAATCATCGCTTATCAGTGGATGCTAGACGGAAGTATGATTCCGGGTGCAACTTCACAGATCTATCTGGCTACTTCCAGCGGCAATTACTCTCTTGAGGTGACTAATTCCGGAGGTTGCAAGAACATGTCTTCCATTCAAAGTATCACAGTTAATCCTTCAAGTTGCAACCTTACAGTACCAAGCGGTCTAACCAGCTTTGTTCTGAGCACAAGTTCAGTCCTTATCAAATGGAATTCACTTCCGCAGGCTGACAGTGTAATCATCAGGTATTCCAGAGATGGCTCAGGTGTGTACCAGTACGTTCGACTTCCATACAGTTCTGTCAATACCTACCAGATCAACGGATTGATCGCCAACGCGAAATATTCATGGAGAGTGAAAACAGTTTGCGGCTATGTAAGTAGCGCATACTCGGCTAAAAATTCATTCAAGACATCTAATAGAAACACTGCTTCAGTAGTGAACATTAACAAGATTTCGGATGACTACTTAAACATGGATCAGGAAAGAGAACTTGTTGCATATCCTAATCCTTCCAAAGGCGGAGTGATTTACTTTAGTTTCCTTGTGGACGAAGAACAAACAGGTAGGCTCAGTTTGATGGACATGACCGGAAGAACTGTAATAAACAATCCGGTGCAGTTGATTGAAGGTGATAACAACATTCACTTTGAAACAAATTCACTTCCAAGCGGAATTTACTTTGCTACAATTCTCATGGGAGAACAGAAGATCATGAAGAAAATCATTGTTCAAAACAATTGATTTCAATAACATGTAAACACAGCCGGAAGCCTTTCCAAATAAAGGTTTCCGGCTTTTTTCATTTCTGATATTCTTAAACCTTTAAATTTTTGATTTTTTCATGTTTCCTCCAGATTTCAAGTTTGTACAAAAAACAATGGATTTTTAGTTTTTTCGGGTAGGATTTTGGAGAAATCCTGCGATATCTGATAGTATATCAACAATTGAAAATCAGGCCTGTTGACAAGTTATCAACACAGGTGAACCAGCGTTTACATTTCACATTATCTTCGTCGGCGATTCATCGGAAAAAGGGAAAATTCCGGCTCTGTACTGAGGGGAAGAATTAGCAGCACAGAACCTGAAGTCCGGTGTTAAAGGGGAATTCTTCAAACATTAAATTAAAATCTGCAAATGAAAAAACAGATCAAATTCATTCTGGTATTTTTTTGTTTAGCACTTATCAGCTCAAAGTTTTCGTTCAGTCAGGTTAACAATGTCAGGGGTATGTACGTGAAAAGTATAAGTTCCTGGCTGGGCAATGCTACGCTTGAGAATGAAATCTTGAATTATGCTCAGGGCAATGCCTATACGTACATCTGTTTTTACGACCTGAGCGGACTGAGTTACAGCAACACTACAGTAAAGAACAATCTCGCCTCATTCATCAGAAGGGCGAAAACACAGTACGGCATCACAGAAGTCGGGGCGGCAACTGAAATATATTCTTTCGTAAGAGACAACATTATTCCTTATAATAACAGCAGGAGTTTAAGTACGGAAAAATTCGATGTCCTGAACTTTGAATTCGAATTCTGGGTTTCATCCAGCATTTCAACTATGTACTGCAACAAATACCTTACTCCGAACGGCTATTCCTGCGACACTGCCGGTGCATACAAGTTTTCAAAATCTGAACTGAGGAAAATTGATTCACTTGCAGCAGCCCATAACATGATTTCCGAAATGTATCTCGGATGGCCAAACAGAGGTCAGATGCAGGACATTGCCAACACAGTTGACAGGATTCTGCTTCATGCATATCGTCAGGATGATTCTGATGTATACCAATATTCCAGAAACCGACTTATTGATATCGCCTCAACAAACCGTTCTGTAAAAGTAATATCGCTGTTTTCAAGTGAATCCTCTTTTATGGGACCATGGCTTGCGAACAATCCTCTGACTAAACCTTATCAAACCTACAGCAATTACTACGCGGCAGAAACCGGGAGCTGGAAGCAATACATAAACCTGCAAGGCTACCATTGGTTCACGTATAGCACGATGCCAAAGACGACCATTGCAACTGCAAGCATTTCTGCCAGCGGTCCAACGACTTTTTGCACTGGTGGCAGTGTTACCCTCAGCGCGAATTCAGGAAGTAATTACTTGTGGAGTCCCGGCGGACAAACTACACAATCGATTGTCGTGAGCAGTTCTGGATCCTACACTGTAAGAGTAACCAATTCTTCAGGATTGTCAGCTACCTCAAGTCCGGTAAACGTTACAGTAGGTACGACAATGGCAGCACCGGTAATATCAGCTAGCGGATCAACCTCATTTTGTGCAGGCGGCAGCGTCACATTGACTTCAAGCAGCGCATCCACTTATCTGTGGTCCAACGGTGCCACGACGCAATCAATCAACGTGACAACTGCCGGAGTTTATACAGTTCAGGCCACGTCTGGCACTTGTACGGCTGTTTCTCTTCCCACAACTGTGTCAGTCACATCTCCTCCTCCCGTACCGATTATCACAGCTAACGGACCATTCACCATTTGTCCGGGAACAAGCCTGACACTTAGTTCACCCAGCGCAGGCGGATATCTTTGGTCGACCGGAGCAACAACACAAAGCATCACTGTGAGCAGTGCAGGAACATACTGGGTCAGAAACTACAGTTCAGGAAATTGCTTTTCACAATCTGCCAATAAAGTTGTCAGTGTTGGAACTGCACCATCAGTTCCAACCATCACTACAAACGGATCACTCAATCTTTGTTCTGGCAGCACTGTGACTTTCACATCATCGTCAAGTTCGAACGGATATCTGTGGTCGAACGGAGCTACGACACAAAGTATCACTGTAAATACATCCGGTACTTATTGGGTAAGAACTTTTAATTCTTCCGGATGTCATGCACAATCAGCAAACCAGGTTGTCACTAATGGATCAGCTCCGGCAACACCAGTCATCACAGCTAGTGGTTCTCTGAACATCTGCCAGGGCAATTCCGTCACACTTTCATCCAGCAGTGCATCATCTTATCTTTGGTCGAACGGAGCTACCTCACAAAGTATTACCGTCAGCACTGCCGGTACATACTGGGTTAGGGTTTTCAACAGTTCCAGTTCATGTTATACTCAATCTGCAAACACTGTTGTGAATACCAATGCGGGCCCGCCAACACCTGTGATTTCTGTGAATGGCTCTTTGAGCCTGTGCCCTGGTAACACCACTACCCTTTCATCGAGCTCTGCCTCCGGATATCTGTGGTCTACAGGCGCAACTACCCAAAGCATTGATGTGACCGCAGCCGGCACTTACTGGGTAAGAGCTTATTCATCAGGAAGCTGCTATACTCAGTCCCCCAACACAGTGATTTCAATGCGTACAGCACCTGCTACACCTACGGTTAGTGCCAGCGGCGCCCTTCACCTTACCAGTACAAACCCGACGGTTACTCTTACATCGAGTTCATCTAATTCTTATTCATGGAATACAGGCGCCTCCACACAAGCAATTACAGTGAGTGATGCGGGTACTTATCAGGTAACAATAACAGGTTCCAGCGGTTGCTCGGCTACATCTGTTCCGGTTGTAGTTACCAAATCAACCTGCACTCCGCCGCCAATACCGACAATTGTATTTTCTGGTTCAAATTACCTGCTTCCAGGCGATTCAGTCACTCTCACCAGCAGCACAGCGAACGGCTATCTTTGGTCTACTGGCGCCACCACACAGTCGATTACCGTGAGTGCAGCAGGGACATACAGTGTAAGGGTATACAGCGGAGGCAATTGTTTTACGAGTTCAAGTCCGGTCAACGTGTATTATTCGACTACAGGAATAGGCTTAGTCAGCAGTAATCAAAATGAATTGAACTTTACGATGTACCCTAATCCTGCAAAACAATTCGCACACATGAACTTCACAGCCGACAAAACTGAAAAATTCATCTGCCGCATCATTGATATGACAGGAAAGGAGATAATTACTGAGCAGATCAATGCCGTTTACGGAGATAACACATATATACTTGAAATCAATCCACTTTCGTCAGGTATTTATTTCGTAAACCTGACCGGCTCTGAACATAGCAAAAGCATTCGTCTGATTGTGGAATGATCTGGTAAAGTGATAATTTTATAAAAAGGCCTTCGAATGAAGGCCTTTTCTATTCTCTGTTGCAGATGCTTTTAAATTCACACCAGGCGCATCTATCCTTTTCTACAGTCTGGCTAAATGATGTTTCGGGACTCATGATCTCATTGATAAGCTGCTTAAGCATCACACTGAATTCATTGATCATCCCGGGACTAATCGGATCATCACCATTAAGGAAAAATATCCCCTGCGACATGTTTTTAAGAGTAATCAGTCCGGGACGTAAAGGCAATCCAGGATAATGATCCCGCACTATAAATGCATACAATAGAGCCTGAAACTGTTCCTTGTATTTCGGATCTGTGAATAAGGCCACCATGTCAGGAAACTTCTTTCTCTCCACATTCCCGGTTTTGTAATCGAGAATTCTAACTTCTCCGTTTCTTCTGTCAATTCTGTCAATTATTCCAGAAAGAGACACATATCTTCCTTTTGCGAGCTCCAGCTTCAGGTTAACCGGTTTTTCAAGTGCCAGCAGACTTACAGGAACATTATTCCGGTCTTCATTGATTACTTTTTTTATCAGCTCCCTTAATACCTTACGCAGAAGGATGTTCTTACCCTCCAGATTTTTCACTGAAGCAAATTCTTCAGCAATTGCTTTATCAAGTGCTTCATCTGCAGTTGCCGCTATATTATTGATATTGGATTCTGAAAGTTCATCAATGCCTTTGTATAGCAATTCCATCGCTTTGTGCAGAATTGATCCGAATCCGGCAGCTTCAATTTCTTCAGGAGTCTCTTCTTCCTCTTCCTTCAACTTGGCGATATATCGGAAATAAAACTTCAGCTTGCAAGTGATGTAAGTATTGAATGCTGATGGAGAAAGTCCCTTCTTTCCCGTATCCCCGTCTGATGAAGCATCCTGAATGTATCTTTCTTCTATCAGTTTAGCAATGTGCTCGCCTTGCACAATGATTGGATCCACCAGATCTTTTTGAACTCCGGAACTGACAATTTTCTTTGTCAGTCTGATATTCTCAGGGTAATCGTTCACCAGTTCATGCTCAACCTGATAGATAAAGCGAGACACATCTCCTCCCGCAATTGCTTTGCTTTCTGTATTGTATACAAGGAACACTTTTGAGGCCCTTTGAAGGAGACGGTAAAAATGGTATGCTGAAACAGAATGCTGCTCCTCATAAGTAGGCAGTGAGAATGATTTTCGTATGTTAAATGGGATGAACGATGGTTTGTTTCCCGATGCAGGCAGCAGATCTTCATTCACAGAGAGCATTATCACATTCTCAAAATCAAGCACCCTTGTTTCAAGAAAACCCATAACCTGAAGTCCGCTCAAAGGTTCTCCGGAAAAGGGAATTCTCACTTTTGAACTTAACTCCCTGAACAATTGCCAGAATGTGTCAATTCCAACATCTTCATCCTCATCCTCCAGAGAAACCTGCAGATTTCGGAGCAGAGTATAATATCTTCCTGTAATTTCAGCTTCAAGTTTGTCATTCTGATCAGACTGTTGCTTAAGAATTACGAGCAGGATTCCTGCAAGCCACTCAGATATTCTTCCTGTGTCATCCAGTTCTCTGAAAAGCATTTTGAATGTCTCTGATCTGTTGCTGAGCATTCGGTTTGATGGAATCCGGATCTGAGGATTTTCACTGTACAATTTTTTAAACTCAGCAATTTCAAATCCGCATATAGAACGGATAAACGGATGATTAATGACTTTCATTACATCCCTGAAATAATATTCGCTTTTCCCTCCCCCATTTTTTCTTTCATTTCTTCTCAGAGAAATCAGGGCTTCCATCAAGTGAAAAGAAGGACTGCTCCGGATAGGATAACCCATAGTCACATTTATCCTTTCAACGGAAGGGGGAATGGAATTCAATACCGGGATAAGCAGATTTTCATCCGGTAAAACAATTGCAGTATTTTCAGGATTGAAGTTTTGTCCTTTGGAGAGGCGTTCCACAATCTCACCAGCATATTTGGCTTGTCCGATCATTAAAGGTAAACCTGCAATTTCGACTTCCTTTACGGAATCACTGAAATACTTGCCTTTCCACTTAAAGTCTTTGATCATGTCCTTTTTTCGGAAAAAAGTACCTGCCTCCTGGTGCTCCTGATCAACATACCAGGTGTCAGCATCCCAGTATATGGAAGCACGGTAATTTTGTATGAAATGATCCACAATCACATGCTCAGCAGCTGTGAGGGCATAAAAACCGGCAAACACATATTTTCTGCTTTCATCAATCCCGTCTATATTCTGACCGGCCAGAATTTTTTCAGCGATCAGCCTTTGTGAAAGGCCTTCATATGCTTTACTTTCTTTTAACAGCATACACCTGAATTCCGAATAGATTTCAGAGAGGTGCTTCCATGTAGACATAAATTCTGATCTCAGCGGACTTGAGCTATCTTTAAAATATATTTTCCAGAACTCTCTCAGTGATTTCAAGTCATCCTCTTCAAGTTGGAAAGCCTCTTCAATTTCCCTGTAATCCTTCAGAACTTTGAAAACAGCTTTGTGGTCCTGAAGATATCTGTCTATCTCATCAAAATCGCGAAGTAAAATTTGTCCCCAGGGATAAAAACTGTCAAAGCTTTCCGCAGGAAAATACTTTTTGTAAACATCATAGAGTCTGAATTGAAGCCAAATATCATCCGGGATAATATGTCCTGAAAAACTATGAATAAAATCCTCAATTGAAACAACTTCCGGCAACCAGCATGGCTTAGAAGCAGTTTTAACAAGTTCCTTCTTTAAAAACAATCCGGCTCTCCTGGTGGGAAAGACAATTTTGTGAGCTGAAAGATCACCGTTGTTTTTTTCAACCAGTTCAAGTATGAGACGGCTGAGAAAAGTTTGCATGAATAAAGCACTTTAAGTATCTTGAACAATAATTGAACGCGTTGAAAATACAAATTCAAATGCAAAAAAAACTGGTCCGAAAAAATAAAAAGATTGCCGGTGTATGCGGCGGACTGGGAGATTACTTTGATATTGATCCTACAGTTTTCCGTGTACTTTTCGTCGCATCTGTACTTTTGTTTGGCACCGGCTTGTTGCTATATGTGATCATGGCAGTCATTATTCCGGAGGAATAACACCATTTATCGCTGTCAGACAAACGATTGAAATCTCAAATAGATATTCTGAAAAAAGAATGAAATAATTAACTTTGCCGCTATTCACGCTGAATTAAATTATGCAGCAGAGAGCATCTTTTCTTTTGATTCCAGTTATGTTTCTGTGCTACAGCTTGCATGCTAGTGATACAAGCAACGTGATAAAAAATCTCCCAACTATAGTTCGCTTTTTTAACATTGCAGAAATTTTTTCTTCATCCCCTGCCGGAATGATTCCTGACTCGGGATTGTCGGGGATTCATGAAGTGAGTCTCGCAGAAAAACTTAATTTCAATACACTTGGCTTGTCTGGTTCAGCTGCAAATCCTATGCATTATAAAACAGACAGTGACGTTTATTCAAAACCAGGAACACGAGTGTATGATATTTATCTCTGGAATCCTGATAGTCTGGTGTTTTTCAGAGGCAATAAAAGATTCTCGCAAATAGATTATCACCTTGGTTCATTCAGAGAGCAGGAATTGAAGTTCAGGCACATGCAAAACATTTTATCCAACTGGAGTGCAGGCATAGATTTTCACCGACTTGGCATCAGGGACTATACAGTAAACAGTGATGTCTTCCACAATCAGTTTGCAGGATATACCTGGTACGAAAGTCCCAATAAAAAATACAATCTGACAGCATCAGCTATTTGGAATGCAGTAAAGAATGAAGTGAACGGAGGATTACGGTCAGATTCAATTTATGAGTCTGCCGACCTCAGCAACCTGAATATAAAAGGACTCGGACAGAATCTTAGAAATGCAGATCAAAGGCTGCGCAATCATCATTTTAACATTGGACAAGCTTATCGACTGACCAAAGCAATTTTATCGGAAGACTCAATCCAGGCAGGGCTTTCATTTATTCACAAAAGCAATTTTGAAAGCGGATCAGTCATCTATACTGATGAAAATGCAGACAGCTCTTATTATCAGAATTTTTTTAAAGGTGAAAACTCCTATGACTCCATTCATTATTATGATTTCAGAAACCGGTTTGGAATACGTTATTCTCCAAAATTGAATAGTAGCATTCAGGTTCATGCTGGAATGCATGCTGAACACCAGTGGTTGCAGTCATATACTCTTGTCACTGAAAACCGCTTCAACTTTTCCCTGAAACCTGAATTGATTTTGTCCATTCCAGGTACCGGTTTCGGCCTGGATTTTTCGGGGACATATGTTATTACAGGACGGGATAAAGAAAAATATTATGCTAAAGCTCAAATCACACAAACAGCAGGACTGGAAGGGATTGTCACCGCAGCAGCCAGCATTCTGAATAAAAATCCGGATCTGATTTATTCTGAAGTTAATTCCAATCATTTTATCTGGAAAAATGATCTTGAATCATTCAGTGAAAGGAAATTCAGCGCGGGATATCAAAATACACGATATAAATTTTCTGTTTCAGGCAAAGCGATCTTCATTGAAAATCTTGTGAAGCTGGACAGGAATTTGCAGCCTCATCAGTTTGCGGGAATAAATGAAATTATAATTCTTGAAGGGGTTAAAAAATTCAGTCACAAAAAGATTCATTTTGAAAACAGAGTAATATTTCAACACACCGGGAGAAAAGAAATAATTCCATTACCGGAGTGGACTTTAAAGCATTCTATTTATTTCCAGGATAAGCTATTCAAAAATGCGATGCAATTTCAGGCAGGAGTCAGCTTAAGGTATCACAGTGCTTATTTTTCTGAAGCATATATGCCAGCCCTTGCCTTGTTTTACCTTCAGCAGGATCAAAGCAGTGGTGGCGCTGCTTTGCTTGATTTACATGTGAATGCTAAGATAAGGACAGCCAGAATATTTTTTCGAATGGAAAATCTGCTTGACGGAGTCACTCATCAATTTTATTACCTGACTCCTGACTATCCTCAGCCCGGAAGAACTTTCAAATTCGGAATTGTCTGGAGATTTTTTGACCAGTAATTTCTGCTGATCAGGTTTTTTGTTTTTTCTTTCTTGCCGCAGGGAAAAGAATGTTATTTAAAATCAGTCTGTATCCGGGTGAATTGGGATGCAAAGAAAGATCAGTTGGAGGATCTCCAACCTGATGCTGATAATCCTCCGGGTCATGACCTCCGTAAAAAGTCCATGTGCCTTTCCCGAATTCGCCATGGATGTACCTTGCTTCATCTTCCAGTTTAGTTTCTCCCATAACCAGCACTTCAGATTTGACAAACTTTTTTCTGAATGCAGTGGTTTGTCCCATAAATCCCTTTATCACTTGTTCGTGATTTTGGCAGAGCATTGTTGGGACGGGATCCCATTTAGCTGAAAAATCGAATAGCGTGAAAAAGTCCTCTGTACGAACAATTTTTCTCAGTGGCGGCTGATTGTCTATCTCGCTGAACTCATACTCATAAGGATTCGTGCTGAGTTTGTAATCCTTGAAAGCGAAAGTCTGGGTATAATCCAGTTTAGTATTCATCTTCGGATCAGCCGGATCTCCGTCAAACATGCTTTCACATATATCAACTCCCTGAGCGGACAAAGCGATGTCATATGAATCTGTAGCAGAACACATGGCAAAGAGATAGCCACCACCAGCTACAAACTCGCGGATTTTAAGAGCAACGGCCAGTTTCATCTGAGACACTTTTTGAAATCCGAGTCGGCCTGCCCTTGCTTCCTGGCTGCGCTGGTCTTCCTGATACCAGGCTGCATTTCTGTATGCAGCATAGAATCTTCCGTACTGTCCTGTGAAATCTTCATGATGCAGATGTAACCAGTCGTACAGAGGAAGTTTTCCCGCAAGAACTTCTTCATCATATACAATGTCGTATGGGATCTCGGAATAAGTCATTGCCAGTGTCACGGCATCATCCCAGGGTAATTTACTTTTAGGAGTATACACTGCCACCTTGGGGGCTTTTTCCAATTTCACCACATCCTTGTTCACTTCAGGGTCGGCCAGCTCCTGAATGATCGAAGCCGCCTGCACATCGGCTAATAACTGAAAAGAAACACCTCTGATCGTGCATTCCTGTTCAAACTTCGGTGAAGTGATGAACAAGAAACTTCCACCGCGGTAATTTAAAAGCCAGGATACGTCTACATCATGCTGTAGCACAAAATATGCTATCCCGTATGCTTTGAGGTGATTTCTCTGACTCTGATCCATTGGAACCAGAATATAAGCGGCTTGCAGAACTCCGCTGACAAGCAAAAGAGATAATAATGAAATAATTTTTTTCATGCGTATGCTAAATTACAAAACATGGTGAAATCAAGGTGAAGAATTAAACGTAAAGCGCCTGAATTTATTATAGAATAAGGTAATGAAAAAAAGAGAGCACGAAGGCTCTCTGATTTCAGATATCCATTTTCATCTGATTCTTTTTTTGGTCTTTCACCTTTTTTTCAAGATCAGATATAATCCGGTTGCGGTCACTTTTTACTTTTTGCTTTTCGTTTCCGAAGTCCCACTCCATGGTTACCGCTTCTTCCTCCATGGGTGGCTCGGTTTTTTTTGCGGATTTTCCTCCTTGCTTTTTGCTTTTCACGGTCGACTTGCCTTTTGAAGCTTTGGCTTTTTCCTTGATTACCTTTTTATCTGGGGCTTTCACTGCTACTTTTTCCGCTACTTTTTCCTTCTTCACAGGCAAAGCTTCGGCATCAGGAATCAGTTTACCCTGTGATGTTTCAGGTGCAGGACGTGCTTCTGCAAGGAGAGAAACTTTGCTGACTGCATTTCTCGATATAATGTTTCCAACGGCGCCACGTCCCTTTACTTCCACTTCATTGAAGTCGGCGTCGACATGCGTGATACGCAGCTTAGGTTTGGGCCTCATATGAAGACGTACCTTTTCTGCAGCCTTTTCATCTCCGAAGGATAACCATAGAATTTTCGATCCCTCATTTCCGCGGGTGAGACTGTATTCCTTATCCCTGGTCGTACCGCCCACCGTGAATCGCTTGATCATGGCTTTGCCTCCGCGTCCGTCCTGATATATCAGATTATAAACCGGTCCACTTTCGTTTTTACGGTACACGGCGATGTGTCTGACATCCTTACCAACGTATTTCTTCTCATCCACTTTGGTGACGATCATGGTTCCGTCTCCCCTGAATACAATGATGTCATCAAGGTCAGAGCATTCGCAAACAAATTCATCCTTCTTAAGACCATAACCTGCAAAGCCATCCTCTTTGTTCACATAAAGTTTTTGATTGTTGATGATCACTTCTGAAGCAACCACCTGTTCAAATGAGCTGATTTCAGTTCTGCGCTCTTTGCCTTTGCCGTATTTCTTTAATAACTCTTTGAACCAGGCAATTGCATATGCTTTAAGATTAGCCAAATTATGCTCAACTTCCCTGAGTTGCTCCTCAATGCTTTTGATTTTTTCATCCTGCTCTTTTACATCATACTTTGAAATACGCTTGATTTTTATTTCAGTAAGTGAAACGATGTCCTCACGCGTGATTTCCCTCTTAAATTTCTTCTTATATGGCTTTAATCCTGTATCAATAGTTTCGATGACGCTTTCCCAGGTTGTACATTCTTCAATGTTTCGGTAGATGCGTTTCTCAATGAATATCTTCACAAGTGAACTTAAGTGCCACTCCTCCTCCAACTCAGATTTTCTGATCTCGAGTTCCTTCTTCAGAAGATCCATTGTATAATTCGCATTATACTTCAGGATATCATTCACACTCATGAAGGATGGCTTATCATCGATAATGACACAAGCGTTTGGAGAAATGCTTACTTCACAGTCAGTAAATGCATACAGCGCATCAATCGTCTTGTCCAGATCTTCATAAGAATCACTGTGAAGGAGGATTTTGATTTCGACTTCGGCAGAGGTGTTATCTTCTACCTTTTTGATCTTGATCTTGCCCTTGTCATTAGCACTCAGGATTGTGTCAATGAGTGAACTTGTAGTTGTTCCAAAAGGAATCTCCCGAATGACCAGCGTTTTACGGTCCTGTTTCTCAATTTTCGCCCTGACACGGATTCTGCCGCCACGGAGACCTTCATTGTATTTTGAAAAGTCTGCGATTCCTCCTGTCGGAAAATCCGGAACCAGAGAAATCTTCTTGCCTCTGAGTGAATCTATCGAAGCTTCGATCAACTCATTGAAATTATGCGGCAGTATTTTGCAGGACAGTCCAACCGCGATTCCTTCCACGCCTTGAGCAAGCAGCAAAGGAAATTTTACAGGAAGTGTGACCGGCTCTCTGTTTCTGCCGTCGTAACTCAACTGCCATTCCGTTGTTTTCGGATTGAAGACTACATCCAGAGCAAATTTTGAAAGTCTTGCTTCGATGTAACGTGCTGCAGCTGCACTGTCGCCGGTGAAAATATTCCCCCAGTTTCCCTGCATGTCTATCAGCAGGTCCTTCTGTCCCAACTGTACCAAAGCATCACCGATTGATGCATCCCCGTGAGGATGGTACTTCATGCTGTGGCCGATTATATTAGCCACCTTGTTGTACCGTCCGTCTTCCATATCCCACATGGAATGCAATATCCTTCTCTGCACTGGCTTAAGCCCGTCGTTAATGTGCGGAATAGCTCTCTCTAAAATTACGTAGGAGGCATAATCCAAAAACCAGTTTTGATACATTCCCTTGACATGGGGAACTCCGGTATTTTCGCTGTGCTCCTGAATTTCCGGCTGGGTATCTTCTATTTCTTCTTTTTTATTTTTCTTCTTTGCCATGATCAAATTAAGTATAAATCAAGCCAGTTCGGGTTCTGCTTTGGTAATATCTTTTTCCACTCTCAGGTTTTGGATGATGAAATCCTGTCTCTCCGGAGAATTTTTACCCATGTAATATTCCAGCAGGTGATGAATTGTTTCCTCCTGGCTGAGCATCACGGGTTCCAGACGGATATTTTTTCCTATGAATCGTGAAAATTCATCCGGTGAAATCTCTCCGAGTCCTTTGAATCGTGTTATCTCAGGTTTAGGACCGAGCTTAGCAATCGCGTTTACTCTTTCTTTTTCAGAGTAGCAATAGATTGTCTCTTTCTTGTTTCTCACCCTGAAGAGTGGAGTCTGAAGTATGTACACATATCCGTTTTTGACAAGCTCAGGAAAAAACTGCAGGAAGAAAGTCATGAGCAGCAGCCTGATGTGCATCCCATCTACGTCGGCATCTGTAGCTATCACAATTTTATTATAACGCAGCTCATCGAGTCCGTCCTCAATATTGAGTGCGCTTTGAAGCAGATTAAACTCCTCGTTCTCATACACAACTTTCTTGGTCATGCCGTAGCAATTGAGTGGCTTACCTTTCAAACTGAACACCGCCTGAGTATTTACATCTCTTGCTTTTGTTATTGATCCGCTTGCCGAATCTCCCTCGGTGATGAAGAGTGTGGACTCCAGTCGGTCGATATGCCTTGAATTTAGGTGCACGCGACAATCTCTCAGTTTTTTATTATGCAGGTTAGCCTTCTTTGCCCTTTCGTTTGCCAATTTCTTGATTCCTGCAATCTCCTTACGCTCCCGTTCGCTCTGAATAATCTTGGACTCAAGGGCTTTGGCCACTTCGGGATTTTTATGCAGGTAGTTATCGAGTTCAGTCTTTATAAAATCATTGATCCAAGTGCGGATAGCAAGGCCGTTGGGCTCACGCGTCAGTGAGCCAAGCTTTGTTTTAGTCTGGCTTTCGAATACAGGTTCCTGAACCCTTACAGAAACAGCTGCAACTATTGATGTGCGAACATCACTTGCATCAAATTCCTTTTTATAAAACTCCCGAACTGTTTTAACTATCGCTTCCCTGAATGCAGCCTGGTGTGTACCACCCTGGGTTGTATGCTGTCCGTTTACGAAAGAATAGTATTCCTCTCCGTAAGAAGTTGTATGAGTGAATGCCACTTCGATGTCTTCACCCCTGAGATGGATTATAGGATACAAAGTTTCATCGCTCATGTTTCTTTCCAGAAGATCCCTGAGTCCGTTCTCAGAATAAAACTCCGTGTCATTGTATTTGATCTTAAGTCCCTTGTTCAGGAAAACATAATTCCAGAGCATGTTTTCCACATGATCTCTGTTGAAGCGATAATTCCTGAAAACTGTGTCATCAGGAAAAAAGCTGAACATTGTACCATTTGGCTCTGCAGTACTCTTTTCTTTTTCATCCTTCAGGATGTTACCTTTAGAGAACTCAGCCACTTTAGTTCTTCCATCACGTACAGACTGTACACGGAAGTGAGATGAGAGCGCATTGACTGCCTTAGTTCCCACACCGTTCAATCCGACACTTTTCTGAAAAGCCTTGCTGTCGTATTTACCACCGGTATTGATTTTGGAAACGCATTCAACAACTTTTCCAAGAGGAATTCCACGACCGTAATCACGAACTTCTACTTTTCCATCCTGGATTTTTACATCGATGATTTTGCCATAACCCATAACATGTTCATCAATGGAATTGTCTAAAACTTCTTTTAGCAGGACGTAAATTCCATCATCCTTTGATGAGCCGTCGCCAAGTTTTCCAATATACATACCCGGTCTGGTTCGGATATGCTCTTTCCAGTCGAGCGATCTGATACTCTCTTCAGTATAACCATGATCAGGTTTCTTCTTTTCTGCCATATCTCTTAAAATTCAGTTACTAAATATTTTATCGGACAAACCTGATGAAGGCCTTATCCGGTGAAGGTTTAAAAGTAAAATGACGATGCGCACGGTCGTTTCCAAATGGATTTACTTATTCACAGGGCCATGTGATTAATTCTTATGCACCTTTAAATCCATTGCCTGTTCCAGCATCGCATGAACATACTCAGTCTCAGCATCAATTTGAATGCACTTTAATCGTCCGGTCTTGCCTTTGACAAGATGAAGTTTTGATTTTGGCAGATTTAACATTCCAGCCAGGAATTCGATAAGTCTCTCATTGGCCTTTCCAGCAAGAGCCGGAGCGTTGATGCGTATCATCCATTCCCCATCCTTTTTTTCAATTTTTTCGACCTTGGAATTGGGTTTGACACTGATAAAAAAGTACATTATTTGAGCTGGCTGTCTACAAAGGTACGCAATTGAGGCCAGAAAGCCCTGAAATCGGCTTCAAACAGCTTATAGCCTTGTTTTAAGTCTAAAATTGCAGTATCCATGCGGTTTTCAAAGCTTACCCGGCGGGAAAGCCCTTTTAGTGCGCGATCCAGGCCTTCGAGGCTTTCATAAGAAAGCATCCAGTTTTTTTCAATCATAAAAGGCAGAAATTCCTTGACCCTTTCAGGGAGAAACTCTGCATTTTGAATCAAAAGATTGTAGGTACGAGTGGTAAACTCTTCCAATGAAACAGAAGAAAATTCATGAAAATTTTTAGCAATGAAGTGATCATAAAACAAGTCAACCAGGACACCGGAATAATGACCGTGCCGTTCAAACAGGCGGTGTCGGCTTTTTAACTGCACAGGATGATGATCAGTGAAGTCATCAATGTAGCGGTGCAGGATTATTCCTTTTCTGATTGGCTCAGGATAATGGTCCTTCTTGTTCCCTTTTACGTAATCCGCAATGAAGTTACCTATCATCAGATCAACATCATCGCCCGAGAGCAGCGTATGTGCGAGGAAATTCATTTGCTCTCAATTTAGCAATTCAAATTGACTCTTGAGTCCTGATTTAATATCTTTACGGAATATGAGAATTGCATTTTTTATTCCTGTGCTTCTTGCCTTCCTCTTGTGCCAGGAAATACAAGCGCAACAAAGTTTTAGTTTCTGCAAAGATACTACACGTATTCCTGACACGTTTATCAACTGCGGTCGCGATTATGATCCGGTGTGTGGCTGTGACAATGTCACATACAGAAATGAATGTGCGGCAGAAATCTGGGGAGGATTGTTTAACGGAAGCTGGAGTTCAGGAACAATCTGTGGAAATTTTGACATTGATTTCTTTCCTACAGCGGTAACATACTTCCCCGGGCAGTTTTCGATTTTCTTCAAAGTGCCTGGCTCTGCCACCGGATACATTTACGATGCATTTGGCAAACTGAAAAACCTGCAATTCTACCATTCAGGCAGCTCGAATCATGTAGAAACACGCGAACTTCCTGTTCAGAATCTTGATCTGGGAATTTACGTTTTATTCGTAGTGATGAACGGCGAACCGAAATACATCAAGTTTGCCAAAGTCACTCAGTTCGACCGGTGAAATCTCAGTCGTCAGACGGATTTTCTCCTGACACTCCGCCAACGACATCCACCATTCCGTAACCCTGGGTAGTGAACAAGCCCATTCCGCATTCCCAAACAAACTTCTGAACCTGCGGGTGAGCGTGCAGGGTGAATGGAATCAGATATCCGTAAATGGTTTGGTTCAGATTGTTCTTGTAGATTCTTGCAAACTTTTTGTGAGTGTCTGCAATCTTCTGAACATAGACAGGGTCAGGGATGATTTCGAATTCGGCAAACTGAGAAATTTGTTCCTCCGTAAAACCAGCTTTTTCCATCCTGTCGAGCGTCGAATCATAAAACATGTCGGAGAACTCATGCGACCTGGGGTCTGTTGCTTCAGGCAGGTTTCCAGCCTCATCAGTCATGAATTCACCCTGAGGAACCATAGGAGAAATGCAGACGTATTTCATCTGCGTTTTAAATTCCGGATCAGGAATTACCTCGAATGACTTGGGGACAAGTGTTAATTTCGCAAAACTGACGAGTCGCTTTTCAAATATTTTATCCACCAGTTGTTGAATGAATTCCTGCTCAGGCGCCGAAAGCACCAAAGAGACTTTGGAGGATAGAAAACGAATTTGGCCTGCCTGCACTTTGGAAGTACCCTTTAATGAAGAGAAGTTGTAGTTGTTCGACGGAACCGGAAGTTCCCTGATTACTTCTTCCAAAAAAGCTGAAATAATTTTTTGATGATGAAGGGGCACGGTGCCGCTGCTACCGTGAACCTTGAGAAATGAAATTTTGATTCTCATTTTTATGTGGGGTATGAAAAGATGTTTCCTTCAAAAAGTCTTGCTAATATCTAGCTAATTCACAAATGTAGAACCTTTATGTGAAAAAATGAAATATTAGTTTTTTAAGTCCTCTTGACCCTGTCGGACACCAAAAATTTTCAGGATGGTTGCAAATATGATAGAGAAATAGTTAGTAAGTGTGGGTCTTTCGATAAACACCATATTCAGTCTGATTTTTGCAGGAACAAGCACATTTATATAATATTTGTCAGGATCTGAACAAGCTGCAAGTACTTCATTCTCGTTGGAATACCTGATTGAAGCCATGTCTGTAATCCCCGGAGGAATACTCAGTACAATCTTTTGTTCAGGGGTATACATGTCCACATATTTTTTGACTTCAGGCCTGGGTCCTACAAAACTCATTTCACCCTTCAGTACATTTATAAGTTGGGGTAACTCGTCAAGTTTGTACTTCCTCAGGAAAGCCCCAACTACTGTGATTCTTGGATCCCTGCTCCCCACCGTGATAAGGCCTGAGGAGGATGCATTCTGAATCATAGTCCTGAATTTGAGCAGGCTGAATTCCCGTCCCTTCTTTCCTATTCTGATTTGCCTGAAGATTGCGGGGCCTTTCGAATCCACACGGATTGCAATTGCAATAAACAAAGCAGGTAAGAGAAATACAGAAATCCCTACAAGCGAAAGGATCACATCGAAAAAACGTATAAGGAAACGGTGATTCCTGAATTCTGATTTCATTTGTGCCTCATGATGAATGTGACTATGTCGTCAATAACCTGTTCTTCCATATTGGCAGCTATATTGTATTCGGAAGGCATACTAACTCCTGAACCTTTTACAAGAAAATGATTCAGCTCAGGGTAATAGCGAAATTCAACTCCTTTCTTTCCATCTAGTCCGCTTTTCCAAAGATTGTATTCATCGTCATTGACCTGATAGTCACGCCCACCGTGCAAAAAAAGCATTGGCTTTTCTATTAATTTCGCCTGAGCAAGTGGGTCATAGTTTTTAAGGTCAAGCCAGTAACTAACAGGGAGGTGCATGATGACGGAAGTATCGTTCCGGCTCTTTTCCGTCAGTGCTTTGATTCTACCTATATCTGATCGTATTGAATCCAGCACAGCGGACAGGCCCTTTCCTGATGTGTCGTGAGTGCTGAGATGATTGGCCTGGAGCAGAATCTGCTCTTCCAAAGGTCTGCAATTCGCCGCAAGGTATATGAGGCCTTTTACACTTGCAGTTTGCTTCACAATTCTGGGCAGGAGCATACCTCCCATGCTATGACCAAGAAGGTAGATTCTGTTGGGATCAATCATTGAATCTTTACTGAGCAGATTCACAGCAGAAATTACATCCTCAATTACTTCTTCTTTTACTGTCAGATTGTGCAAAGACTCTTTAATCTTCGCGGGATAAACTTTTGTTCGCTTGTCATAACGAAGAACAGCCACGCCCTTGCTTGCAAGACCGAAGGCAAGATCACGGAAGATTTTTGTCCCCCCAACGCTTTCGTCTTTGTCGTTCGGACCAGACCCGTGGATAAGCACCACAGCAGGAAAAGGGCCTGCACCATTAGGCATTGCATAACGGGCAGCAAGCTTGAGGTCCCCGGTTTCAATCCTGGTGGCTGTTTCCTTGAACAAGTTAAAATCAGCATAAGCCGGCGGTTCATAAGGTTTCCGCTTTTCAGTCGGTGAAAAAAACAATCCCTTTATCATATTCTCTTTACCGTAAACCACCCTCATGTCATAAGATGTTTTTTCAAGTTCAAGACGCATGGTAACTACGTCGTACTTGGGCTGAGCTTCACTGTTCACATCTTTCACCTTCACAAAATTTCCGTAATTCTTGATCAGGTTTCTCCATACATCGCCCAGTTTTTTCTCACTGATACGCGCTGCAAGTGTGCTGTCAAACTGATCTGAAACACTTTTGAAATCTCCCCTTAGCATGAATTCGAGTACCTTTTCAGTGCGCGCCACGAAAGCTGTATCAGAAGCCTTACTCACAGAAATGTGTAAGATCAAGGACAATAATAATATGATGAAATTTTTCATGGATCAGGAGTTTAGCACTTCTTCCACAGATGAAATGACAGTATCAGCGACCTGACGAACCTGATCATCTGACAAATCATAATATACTGGAAGTGAAATTTCATTTTCGTACAAGGAATAAGTTATTGGATATTTTGAAATTTCATAACCACTGTTTCGGTAAAAACTTAGCATTGGCAATGGTAAAAAATGCACGTTCACGGCCACATTCTTCTGAGAAATCAATTGAATAATCCGGTCTCTTTGTTCTTCATGCACCCCATGTATCCTTAAAGGAAACAAATGACAGGAGCTTTCTGCTTCATGCTTCTGATCAATTAAATCATGCACCGTGGGCAGAATCGCCCAGGCATGATTTCGAAACAGGTTTATGTATTGTATGCAGATCGATTTTCTTCTTGGCAGTGTATCCTCTTCATACCTTTCCAGCTCAACCAGCCCGATTGCGGCCTGAATATCTGTCATGTTCATCTTGTATCCCGCCTCTACAACATCATATTTCCAGTTGCCGATCTGCATCTTAGCCAAAGCGTCTTTATTCTGGCCATGAAGCGATTTCACTCTCAACTCCTGATATACAGCTTCATTATCAAAAGGCTCAGGCAGGTTCAGAGAAATGGCACCTCCTTCGGCTGTGGTGAGATTTTTCACCGCATGAAATGAAAATACAGAAACGTCTGTAAGGCTGCCAGTCCTTTTACCATTGAATTTGGCACCCAGGGAATGCGCAGCATCTGAAAGTATCAAAATCCTGCCGAGTGTTTTTTGCGCTTGACTTTTCGCACTGAACAAGGAAACAATGTCTTTCTTTCTTACCAGGGCATTTAACTCCTGATAATTACAAGGCCATCCGCCGAAGTCAACCGGCATGATCACTTTGGTTCGGGAAGTGATAGCAGACTCCACCTGCTGAATGGAAATATTGAAGTCTTTACGAACATCTACTAGTACAGGGATTGCTCCGCAATGTATAACCACATTGGCAGTGGCAGCATAAGTATAAGCTGGAATTATCACTTCATCCCCTTCTCCCACTCCGAACCAACGCAACATCAGCTCCAATCCTGAGGTAGCCGAGTTGACACATAATGTGGTTGGATTACCGCAAAAAGCACTGAGTTGATTTTCAAGCTTGCGGGTACGAGGACCTGTGGTTATCCAGCCCGATTTAAGGGCTGCAGTCACTTCGTCAATTATCTTTTGGTCAATACGGGGAGGTGAAAACGGGATCATAAATTCTGGCAACAAAATTAAAGAATTTAATGCTGAATATTTCTATTTGTCCCCCGCAGATCTGGAAACAATTTTTCGCTTTTCGGATATATGCATCAGAAACACCATGGTGAAAAAGCAGAACAAAAGAACTCCTGCCTGTCTTTCAAGGACAGATTCGGTCAGAGCATTTAGAAAGATTATTGCATTGAATAGAATGGCTAAGGAATTCCTCCTTTCAAAATACTCCCATGAAAAGATTATAAATAAAATCAACAGAAAAATCATTCCTGGAAATCCAAGTATCACTCCGGTATGCAAAAATTGGTTATGAGGATTGAGTTTCTTCTCTACACCTTCAGTAAATCCGGCTTTTTCATATTCACTTACTAATACATCTTTAATATCACCTGTTCCGACGCCTGTAAGTGGATTTTCTATGATAATTCTCCATGACAAAGGCCAAATAAAGAGGCGTGAAGAAAGACTGCTTACTTGGGCAGGGACAGCTCCATCCTGAACCGTTTTATTTTCCATTTCAAGTGTGATCTCCGGCGCCACTTCACTGTACCGGTCATAGACTACTAGAACTGCAGAATGCAAAAGTCCAAAAAGCAGTACAAGAATCAGAACCTTTCCCGCTTTGAAAAAACTGAATGCCGGAATTAAATAGCGTATAATCAGGAATGAAAACACGGTGATGTACATGACAGCTGTTCCCGTTCTGGACGATAACATGAAAATGCTGATTGCCATGAAAATTATACCGATGAAACTCAGCAAATCCGATTTTCGGCTTCGTTCTGATTCTTTCGGGATTAGTTTCTCAAAAAGAAAGATCATGGCAAGATTTATATGCATAGTATAATAAGTGGAATGCATAAACCTGCTATACTCGCCGTAGAAAAATACGATGCTGTCGCCTTCCTGAATAAACCGCCAAGCGGCAAATATCAAGCAAAATAGAAGCGAGAATATTACACCGGAGATATATGCATTCTTGAGTTTTGCAGCCTTAGTTTCCTTCAGGACAGGAGCTAAAAACAAAGGCATGAGAAGAAAAGAGAGTTTGATTTGAAGGTCCAGTGTCGCGTAACTGAAATTCTCCGTATTAAGGAGTCCGGCCAAATGCAGTATGTAGTAAAGCGGAAACATCAAAAGTAATTTCCTTGATTTAAATGTTTTCCAAATTGATCCAATACCATACCGGATGATCACCAGGGGAATGAGAATAACCAATGAAACTATGCTAAAGATTTGCCAGGACGAAAGAAAAAAAGCAAATAACAGAACAAGAAATACAGGTGAATTTTCTTTCAGAATTTTAATATTCATTTTCCTTTCGCTGTTAGGTCACTGAATAATTTCTCTGCAATGAATTCTCCTGCTTTCCCTTCTCCGAAACAATGGATCATATTTTTAATTTTTAAATTCATGGTGCTCCCAAATGCTCCCAGAATTTTATCCTTGTCGGCTCCAGCCAGAATATGAGAGCCTAGAGTGATGAGTTCAGTCCATTCTGTTTCATCACGCAGTATTACACAATTCTTTCCGAAAAAATATGATTCCTTCTGCAAACCACCGCTATCTGTCATTACCAGTTTGCAATCTCTAAGAAGTTTAAGAGTATCAAAATAACCCTGAGGCTCACATGTTTCGAAATTTAATTTAACTCCGATCGACTCCATCTGTTTTTTAGTTCGTGGATGAAGGGGAAATACAATTCGAATTCGATCAGATACTTCGTTTAATGCTTCTGTGATTGATTTTAGATTTTCGGCGTTATCAGTATTGACCGCGCGATGGACACTGACTAAAACAAAATCATTGCTTTCAGATGTAGCGGCGGATGCTTGCAGCTTAGAACTGAAATGCAAAGCGGAATCGTACATCACATCCCCGCTCAGGTAAATTTTCCTACCGCTTTTTTCAAAACCTTCCTTCAATAAATTATCAAACGCATTTTGCGTAGGACAAAAAAGCCAATCAGAAACACTGTCGGTAAGAATCCTGTTCTTCTCTTCCGGCATAAAACTGTTGAAGCTCCTGAGGCCTGCTTCCACATGTGCCAGTGGAATCTGACACTTGCAGGCAGCAATTGCTCCAGCCAGGGTCGTATTAGTATCGCCAAACACGACGGCCGCATCCGGTTTCACTTTTTCAATCACTTTGATGATTCCTTCCATCATCCGGGAAATCATCAATGCGTTATTGCTTTCAATCACTTCAAGATTATAGGAAGGTTCGGGAATCTCAAGTTCTCTGAAAAAGCGCTCCGACATGTTTTCATCATAATGCTGTCCCGTATGCAGAATTATCTCTTTTATACCGGGATACTTTGCATAAGCGCGCGACAACACAGCCGCTTTGATGAACTGCGGCCTCGCTCCTATTATTGTTAATATCTTGAATGAAACTTTCACAGGGTTGCAAATTACATATTTTATCTCCTCAAGCAGAATTGGCTATTCTTCATCTAAAGAACCACCTCAATCCTTTTAAAAAACCTAAGCCATAAGCAAAATGCAACACTGGATAGATTCTCAATGCTTTTGAAAAATGCTTGTCAGAACGAAGGGAGAAAATCAACAGAGAGCTTAAATAAACTGCCAGTGGTAAAAACAAGAGATAATACCAGAATACAAATGGCAGCAATAGCAAGTAGATCACAAATCCGGCAGGAATGAGATGTCTGAGCCTGATGCCGCTTTTTACTTTTTTCAGGACAAGCGGCTTGTAATATCCGTATTGATAATACTGACTGAACAATGCTTTTATACTTCCGCGTACATAATAAGTTGATTGCATTTCCGGGACCATCAGTATTTTCAAGCCTTTTTCATTCATGCGATAATGAAATTCATCATCCTGGTTTCTGATAAGCTCCTCATCCATCAAACCAATCTTTTCAAATACTTCCCTTTTATATACCGCAAAAGCTACACTCTGAACATACTTCTTCTCTTTGCTGGTACGAAACTCCGTGTCGCCCACCCCGAATTTAGAACTCATGCAATAGGCGATTGCTTTTCCCATATCACTTTTTCCGTCCTGCTTCAAAGGCCCTCCTACCGCCTCACATTCTTCCTGTTTCAGATACCGGAGCGCATGGACAAAATAATCTGATGGATAAACGGCATGTGCTCCAATAAAGGCAATAAACTGACCGGAAGATTTCCTGTAGGCCATATTAAATCCGTGGCTGACATATCGGAGCGGATTTGAAATCAAAATTATCTCCGGATGCTTACTTTGCCATTCAGTAATAATTTCTCTGGTGCCATCCGTTGAGCCGCCATCAACAAGAATAATTTCCTTCTCCAGCGGTGAGGAATTCAGTAATGATCGAATCAATTCTTCAATGTAATTCTTCTCATTGTAAACAGGACATATGACAGACAGTTGAATCATGCAGCAGAATTCATTTTTTCCCTGTCATGTCTGACAAGCAGGCGGTAAATCCAAAAAAGGTAAATTGCATATGCGACAAACTCAAGGATTGTAAGAGACCAAAGGAAACTTTCAACTTCAGAGTAAGGAAAAAAGAACAGCGCCGCAACCGAGCTGAAATAAATGACTTGCCAAAGGCTTGTATGCCTGATCTTCTCAATTGCAGGCAGAGAAAATGATATCGGAATAACTACAAATTGCATACATATCGATAAAGCCAGTATCCGGGAGAAATCACCGGACAATCTCCATTCATTTCCAAAGACAAATGCGAATAAATCGGGGCCAGCAGTTATTAGTGTGATGAATATCAGCAAAGCAATCAACCCAAGCACTTTCAGCAGGCTCAGGAAATCTCTTCTCAATGGCACCGCAATTTGCCTGTTGCGAGCTACTCTCTGGAAATATACCTGAGCGATTGAGGTGGCCAGAAAACTGGATGGAATGAAAAGAATTTGTCGGCAAAGATTGAAATACCCGGTATCTTCCTGACTGAATTTAGATGTGAGGATAAATACAGGAACTGACAATGCAAGTGTATTTAAAAAAGAAGGCAGCAAATTATAAACCGGATAATCTTTGTAACGGGACGCCATCTCCTTCATTCCGTTAAAGTCGGAAAAAGTAAAGCGGAAGCCAATTTGTTTTAGCTGATATAAGGTCATGAAAGCAAGTGCAGTCCAGCCAAGGATGTATCCAAACATCAATCCATCTTCTATACCCCAATAACCGAAAGCAAGACTCAGGAGAGAAATTGCTGCCATCTGAACCACTTTATTGACAGACATTTTTCGATACTCCTCCTTCCGCATGAAATAATAGTTCGCCGGTTGCCATATACCCATCATGAAAAGTCCGGTTGGGAGCAAATAAAAGAAAGAGGGATGAAAGTCGATTCCAAATAAAGCGTTTATTATGTCCACACCTAAGTATGCGCTAATCCCAAGAACCGCAGACAAGATCATTCCTATAAACACTGACAAAGTCACAATGCGATGTGCATTCTGTTCATCTTTAGGCAACATTACAGTTAGCTCGTATTTTCCGGAAGCAATAACACAAAGTGGATTCAGCACCGCCATTAGAAGAGCAAGTTGTCCAAACTGAACAGGATCATAAATTCTGGTGAGCAGCGGTGATATCATCAAAGGAATCAGCTGTGCTAGAGCTGTTCCGCTGAGCAAAGTCAGAACACTTTTTCCAAATGATCCTCTTATATTAATTCCCTGCCTCATTTATTCTTCATTTCAGCAAACACTGGTTTTAAGTATGCTTTCATAATGAAAACCTGCATGACAAACGATAATGCTGTTCCGAGTGCTGCACCGTAGATTCCCATCCAGGGAACAAATATCAAATTGAAGACCAGGTTTGAAAGAAATATCCAGAAGATAAAATAAGTCTGGATGTGCGGCCTTCCAATTTGGTTAAATATCATTACAAAAGGCAGAAAACCACTCGTGAGTACTACTGAACCTATCAGAATGGCATAGACCACCCACATCGCATAACCATCCTCGCCTACTCCTGAAACCCATGTAACAATCGGAAATGCCAGTATGCTGAGGGCGGCCAGAGGAGAAAGAATTTTGTAGAAGGCCTTAGAATTCTTGGACAATACTGTTTTTAATGTGGATTTGCCACGTGCATAAGCGTCAGTAATGACAGGATTGATATTGTTCCTGAACAAAACAGGCAGTTGCATAAAACCTTCGGCTATGGTACTTGCAAAACTGTAGATACCCACCATCTTATCAGAAAGAAAAATTCCGAGTATAAAGACATCCACTCTGGTATTGATATCGAGTAAAAAATTGCCGGCAAGAGCCCGGTTGCCGAATTTAAAATTTCTTTTCATCCAGGCTTTGAATTTCAACCCACCTGTATAAGGAACACTTCTGACTACCAGAACAGAGATAAATAAAAACAAAATTGCTTCGGAAACAGAAAGCATAACACAAAGTCTGTAGCTGTCGCGGTTGTTTCCTCCAACCAGCACCATCAGAATTGCAAACATCAGTACGAATCTCATGAGTTGAAAAAAAGCAAATACCTTCATTCTTCTTACTCCGTTGAAATACGCAAGCATTACTTTGTTCATTGAGAAAAAAAGTAAGCCCCAGGCTGCAATCCGAAATCCATCTGAAACCTGCGGACTTCCTAAAATCTTACCTGTATAATCTGCAAAAGCGTAACAGAGAAATATTACAGCAACAGAGCTCAGAACCGAATGCAACAGCGCTGAATACAGCACAAGTCCTGCATGATCCGCTCTCTTCGCATATTTAGGAATGAACGCCTGAACGGAGAGATGAACTCCTCCGACGGCAATTTGAGAAAGCATGATGTAAATTGCATACACCTGATTGAAAACTCCAAGTGCGGAAGCATCATATACATTCAAAATGACAATATTTATCAGAACACCGATCACGGATATCATTCCGAAGGCGCCTGCATTCCATATCAGGTCTTTATTAAACCTGCTTTCTGTGATATTTTTTATTCTGCTCTTCATAACACAGAATAAAGAACATAGCCTGTCGGATCTTGAAACTCGAGTCGGCATTTATCCTGAATGAATTTGTCGAATAAAGGATTATACCCTTCAAACTGAAAAGTACTCAATATAAATCCGCATTGAAGAGAATCTCTGATGAAAGCTGCCAGCGCATTGAAATCTTCCCTTCCACGCATTAACTTTTGCTCTCCATCCTTGCTGTAATACACATCATCCTGACACCAGTAATACACACCTTTCTTGCCAGTATAGTAATAATAAGATGGAAGATTGTTTACAATGACGCCTGAATTCGGAAGTTGTGGATCGATATTTTTCAAATACTGAATCATCTGCACAGGTTTGGGATTCATCCACAAAGTGTAGTTTTTCGTGTGCTCTGTAGTTCCGCTCTTTATCTCTCCACTGACATGTGCAAGGGCTTCATCAGTCTTGCTTGTTCCTGAAGTAAAAAATTTTACGTCGTTATAAATAAGCAGGATTACAAGAAAGAAAAAATAAAGAAAACGCTCATTACCGAATTTATAGAAGTCAAACAGTTTCCATGAAATATAAAGCAACATAGTCAAAGTCAATGGCAGAAGTGTGATCTGGTAACGCATGTTGAAATAACCTTTGGACATCACCAGAAAAAATATGAAAAGCCAGGATATCAATGCAGCCAATTCCCATTTTTTAAATTTCATCACCGACATATAAAGAATAATCAATGGCAGTAATAACCAGTTAATATTTCCTAAAAATTTAAACCTGAAAAACAGTCCGAGATAGCCGTTCAGCCATTCCCTCTCTGTAGTGTCAATTCCTCTGTTAATCAGATTGATGTCAGTTCCGGAAAAAGGCGCATCTAGCAGATTATAAACGAAATTGAGCACAAGCAGGCATAAAAGAAAAATCGCGAAAAGAATTGAATATCTCTGAAGCCAGTTCATATCAGTAAAACTTTATGTCTTTAAATATCCAGCCGGTTCCATTGAAGATATCCACGACGTAATGCAAGCCGCCGAATAATAAAATGATTGCCGATAAAAACAGAGCTGCCCGGACTCGTTTTAAAAAGTTTCCATCCATTAGAAGAAAGACAATTCCTACGAAGGCAAATGCAGCAAACACACCAATCGAATGTGCATTTGCACTCAGACCGGAGAATATACCTAGAAGAAGAAATGATAATCTGTCTCCTGAATTAATTGCCTTAAGCATTAAAATCACAGAGCTCATCAGCAAAAAAATCCGGAACATGTCTACATGATATACCAGAAATGTAGTAATGATACCAGAATTGAGCATCAGGACAGCACCTGAGATCAATGCGAGTCTTGTATCAATCTTTCTCAACCAATAGTATGCTGTGAGCAGAATGAGAATGCCATACACATTAGTCATACTTCGGAAAAGATAATCTGATTCCAATCCGAAACATGAATTAAAGAACTGTTCCCAAACCGAAAGCATGATGAACAGAAAACCGTGTAGTCCTACGTAGAAAAATCCACTTAGCTCATCATATCTCAGAGGCAAGTATTCCAATGCCCTGTCACGAAAAAAAATCTTCGCCTGAGTCGCGTACTCAAGGATGTCATGCTCTACAAGAGGTCTGTGAAGAACCAGGTATTGTCCGCCGGCAAACACCATCAACACTCCGGCTGCGAAAAGAATATTCATGACACCCTCTCGGCTGCTGAAATTTAAATTTTCTTTCAGCTTTTCAATGAGTTCAAAAAACATTTTTTTGATTTGCTTTCTCAGAAAAAATGAAGAAAGCATCAGCAGCAAAATGATTGCAGCAGGATAAAACAATTCAGACATCCCTGGAATCAAAAAGAGCAGATAATAAATGAACAAGGCAATCAAAGCAGGAGCACCTCCGCCGGCATATATAAATAGTTCAGCGGAAGAGTACTTGTCCTGAAGATCGATTTTTCTGAGTAATGATGCCAGAATCAGCGGAGCTATCAGAAAGGTGACGCTGAAGAGGACTATATATGCTGCTATGGCCGTACCCGTCATCTATCAGGAATTAGAATTCCTATGAATAAAGTTTTGGAATCGAATTAATTTTCTTCACTGCCCCTTCAAAATCAAGTCCTATAGTCTGACAATACCAAAGGAAGGAATCAAACCTCGGCCTGTTCTCCTGATTGACCAAACGCATCCCTTCATCCCTGCTGATCTGCCCTTCTCTGATTTGGTTGCTCCTAAAGGTATCAAATTCGGAAAACCCAGCTACAGTATAATAGATATAGTTATAAAATGCGGCTGTACCATCCCCGATCCTCCAGGTTGTTGTGGTATCAGGTGAAACTTCCCATTCATACTCTTTGAACAAAGTATCTTCTACAGTCTTCTCATCCCATTCAATGTAGCCAAACATATTCAGGTATTCATGTGGCATAAAGTAATAAGAGAAGAATGCATGGATGGTGTCGAGCACTGAAGAATTCAGATACTTTGGGTTTGTAATAAACTCCTTACCGTAGAAACTCATCATCTTTAGCTTATCTGCAGCTGAAAGCGAATAAGTGTGTTCCTTATCCTTATTATAAAATGGAGGCGCGATTCCGCAAAAACCAGATTTGAAATTAGTGGTTTCAAGCATGTTTTCACACAGCACCACAAGTTCAGTCTTGTATTCTTTTTTGAGAAGGTTTGCGTAATAGAAATATTGCTTGTCACCGGCCATGAACAACGGTATCGTACCAAGATGAGGTTTGCTCAGCCATGCGGTCACGTTTTTCCTGATATTGCTTCTCTTCCTTTTAATGTCAGCAGATATCACAATGTGTTCAATGCCCAGCTTTCCGCATAACCTTGCCTGGTTTCTTCTGGCCAGATCAGTCACCATACCCCAGTCATATGTGTATGCGATGGGAGTCATTCCCATCTCCTCTCTCATGTAATGCAGTCCGTAACAGCTGTCTCGCCCTCCGCTGAATGTGACAATGCAATCAGGGTTGCCATTAGACTTCCTGTGTTTCCTTAGCTCCTCCTTCATCGCATCAAGTCCTTTGAAACGGATAGGTGTATAATGATGGCAGTAATTGCAAATTCCATCATGATCGTATTGAATGAATGGAAAAGTTTCAGGAAGAAGGCATTTGCTGCATCTCTTCAACTGAGAAATTCTTTCCAGGTTGAATTCCATCAAAGACTTCAGCCTGCCCATTTCGGAACTGCTGATGTGAACCTCATGCAAACCCGTTTCAGCGGGAGCATGATTGATTATCTGGTCGGCTTCGGTATCTAGATCAGGAAAGTGTGAAGAATTAGTACTCAAAGTTCCCGATGCAGTAAGGTCAAAATCCGATCTCTCACCTGTGATTATATCAATGAGAAATGCTTTACCGGGTTTCAGCCACTCTATCTCCAGCTTGCCCAGTTTATTTTCAAGTTTCAAGTTGTTGATCAGGCTCTCGAGTATGAATTTTTCTGAAGAAAAAATCAGTAGCTTATTTTCCGGATCGATACAGCTATAGAGTGAACCTGTATTGGTTGCCAGCAATAAGTTTCTTGTGTCTGCATTCAGCATGGCAATTGATGCCGCTCCGTAAATTTCACTGAATGCTTCCCGGACAGATGCTTCCATCGACTTATCCTCGCGCATCTTCTGGCGGATCAGTGCGATGAGCACTTCAGTATCCACTTCAAACTCACGTGGAATTGAGGAGTACTTTTTCCAGAGATCATCAACATTAACAATAATGCCATTGTGTACTGCAACTGCCTCATCCTTTATAACGGGCTGGTTGTTGTTATTATTTTCCTGCGAACCATTGGTGACAAGCCGGGCATGCGCGATGAGAGCAAAAGGAGAAACGGCATCTGAATTGCCGTTGAGGAATGAGTTCCTGAAAAACTTCCGGTACTGATTTGACTTTATCAGTTCGCTTGCAGGAATACTTTGCTTGTAAACTGAAATAGAGCCAAGCCGCGTATTTTTCACAGCTATTCCGGATGATTCCTTTCCCCTTCTTTCAGAAAGAACGAATAACTCATCCGTAATTTCTTTCACAAGTGATAAAGAAAGTTCACTTCCTTTTCTTCCTACTAATCCAAAAATCCCGCACATTGACTGAATCCTTTATTTATACAACCTTTCATTATCCTGAATATCCATCCACATCGCAAAAATCAGCGACTGAAAACTCGCGGTGAATAAAAAGAAGAATGCGAGCAATGGCTCATGAGAGAGAGTTGTGCCGTATATAAATGCTTTGATGATCTTGACAAGGTATGGAAGTGTGGCAATCCACAGTAAAAATGAGAAGTTGTAAAACAGAAAGAGAGGATGAAAATCCCTGAAAAGATATTTGGTCCAGAGGCGTTTGAAGAAAAGCTTGATAAGCAGCCAGGAAACTCTAGGGATTACTTTGAATACCTTCATTTTGCTTTGCTCACCTACCCTGTACACAGGTTTAATCTCCACTTCCTTGATGCTACAAGAGACAATATTGAGTTTTACAAGAAGGTCATTCGGCATCCCGTAGCTTCTGTAAATCTTATATATGTCAATTGCCTGCAGCGCAGTGAGTGATATGGCTGTATAGCCAGTCTGCGTATCACTCACCCGCCAATATCCAGAAGCGATTTTAGTGAGAATCGATAAAATCGAATTACCGATGAATCGCGTAGTCGGGATCACCTTCTTAGCGCTGCGGTGAATGAGGCGGTTGCCTTTCACATAATCCACATTATCATAAATCACTGGGGCGCAGATTGACTCGAGCTCTGCAGGATCCATTTGTCCGTCTCCTGCCATCACAGCTGTACAGTCAATCATGTGATCCTTGCACCACTTGTAGCCTCTTGCGATGCCGGCACCAACTCCACCGTTTTTCAGATTATTAATCAGGATGATTCTGTCTGTTTCCTGATTAATATTCACCACTTCTGATGGAACATAATGAATGTGCTCAGCTTCATTGCTTTCCTGCAGAACCATTTCCGCTTCGTTATACCGGTTGCGTTCAATTCTTTTCGGGAATGGTTTGAGAGTGACTCTAGGAGAATTGTCCTTCGCGATGTACTCCTTCACTACGTCTGCAGTGCGGTCTTTGGAACAATCATTCACGATGATAATCCTGTCCACAAAATCCGGCATGGATTCAATCACCATTCCAATTTGTGTTTCCTCGTTATATGCGGGAATTACAACGGCAATGGTTTTATTGTTCAGCATGTTATTCTTTTAGACAAGATTTGAATACAAATGTTGGGAATATGCGTTCGTAATACTGGATTGATCACTTAGCATAATTCACCGACCTGGTTTCGCGGATCACAGTTACTTTCACCTGTCCCGGATAAGTCATTTCGGTTTGTATGCGGTTTGCTATGTCGAAGGAAAGAACCTCCGCCTGCTTGTCGCTGATCTTTTCGCTTTGCACAATCACGCGAAGCTCGCGTCCCGCTTGTATGGCAAATGTTTTTTCTACTCCCGCATAAGAAAGAGCGAGTGCTTCCATATCCTTCAGACGTTTGATGTATGAAGCAACTACTTCTCTCCTTGCTCCGGGTCTTGCCCCAGAAATAGCATCGCATACCTGTACAATCGGAGAAATCATGCTGTTCATTTCGATCTCATCGTGGTGCGCGCCAATGGCGTTGCACACTTCAGGATTTTCTTTGAACTTCTCGGCGAGTTTCATTCCGAGAATTGCGTGTGGCAGATCCGGTTCATCATCAGGAACTTTTCCGATGTCGTGAAGAAGTCCGGCACGCTTGGCAAGCTTGACGTTCAAGCCGAGTTCAGCGGCCATTGTAGCACAAAGGTTTGCAACCTCTCGGCTGTGCTGTAAAAGATTTTGTCCGTAAGAAGAACGGTATTTCATTCTTCCCACCATTCTGATCAGTTCAGGAGCAAGTCCGTGGATGCCAAGGTCAATGGTAGTTCTTTTACCTACTTCCACGATTTCATCTTCTAACTGTCTTTTCACTTTCGCTACAACCTCCTCAATTCTTGCCGGGTGAATCCTTCCGTCAGAAACCAGCTGGTGCAAAGCAAGACGAGCCATTTCTCTTCTCACCGGATCGAAACCGGAAAGTATGATGGTTTCAGGTGTATCATCCACGATGATCTCTACTCCGGTAGCTGCTTCCAGTGCCCTGATGTTTCTTCCTTCGCGACCGATGATCCGCCCTTTCACTTCGTCGTTTTCGATGTTGAATACTGTTACGGCATTTTCGATGGCATGTTCAGTAGCCACACGCTGAATTGTCTGGATGACAATTTTTTTGGATTCCTTGTTCGCAGTGAGCTTGGCTTCTTCCATGATGTCTTTGATATAGGACATGGCTTCCGTTTTTGCTTCTGCCTTTAAAGCCTCAACAAGCTGCGATTTGGCCTGATCCACACTCAGGCCGCTGATTTTTTCAAGCTGTTCAACCTGGCGCTGATGAGCTTTGCCAAGTTCTTCTTTTTTTGCCTCGAGGATTTCCAGCTGGTTCTTCAGATTAGCCTGAAGGGATTCATATTCCTGCTGCTTGCGTTGAGTTTGTTCAAGCTTCTGGGACAATGTATTTTCCTTTTGCTTGATCCTGTTTTCAGCAGCGTTGATAATCTTGTCCTTTTCATTGATAGCTTTTTCATGCTCTGCTTTCAGGGCAAGGAACTTTTCCTTGGCTTCGAGGATTTTATTCTTTTTCATTACCTCAGCATCCGCTTCGGCATCTTTGATGATGATCTTGGCCTTTTCCTCCGCTGCTTCCACTTTCCCTTTCATCGCTTTGGTGAAGAGGAAATACGTCACCGCGCTTCCCGCAACAGCTCCGGCGAGTACTCCGACCAGGATCATGATGATTGATGTATCCATATAGATTTTGAATGAACGATTTATATAATTGATTGATAATGGCAAATAAAAAACCCGCACTAATTCCGGTGACTGTCAAAAACCCCAGACGTCATGGGTGGAGCGGCCTGGCTTTTCTGGATTCTGCTGCCCAAGAGGGGTTCCGCGAACGGAACTGCAGTCTTCCATAGACGCCATTGAGCTATGCTCCAATGGTATCGAAGTGTTGAGTTTTATTAAGTGAATCGGAACTAATGCGGGTATATCCCGAAATAATTCTGGTTGTGCGGAAATTTGAATTCCCGTCAAAACCTAAACTATTCTGAATTCAAAGAACGTCGCCTTTACTGAGAACTTGCTGTTTCTTTTTCAAGGTATTCATCAATCAGCAATGTAAGGTAGTCAATATTTTCTTTTATCTCAAGTTCGTCTTTCCCGTCTTTCTCCTTTTTATGCTGACCCATTGCCTCGCTTGCAAATTGCAATGCGCACATCGCCAGCAGATCCTGTTTGTCTTTCACGGCATAATTCTCTTCGAATTCTTTTATCCGCTTGTTGACACTCTCTGCCGCTTTCATCACACGCTCCTGCTCCTCCTGAGTGATCCGGAGCGGATAGTGCCTGTTGGCTATGGAAACCTTTATTGACAAATATTCTCCCATAAAGGGGTGATTCACTTATTTTGAGACACTCATCAGCTTCATGTTCTTATCGATCTCGCTGATTATGTCATTTATTTGTTGCTTCATCTGAGTGATAGTCTGGCGTTTGGCGACTTTTTCCACTTCCTTCAGGTTCTTATAGCCCTCTTCCATCCTTTGTGTTCTGGACTTCTCTTCTTCAAGCTCCAGATTCAGTCGTCTAACTTCCGCAACCAAATCCTGATTGGATTTCTTCAACTCTTCATGCAAAGATATTAATTTTTGAATCCTCTTTTCGAGCCCGGAGAAATTAACTGGCAGTTGCGTAGACTCCGTCATGTGAATAGCTTTAATGTGTTCAAGATATTGACAAAGAACAGAAAAATATCTGAATTATCACATAAATTATGAACACGCATTGTTCACAAAATCAAGCTCATGCAAAATTGATTTGAGACTGAGATTCAAGGAACCCATATTTGGAAAGTCGTTTACAAGAAGGCTAATCAAATAGGGCAAATAAAATAAAAACCAATCCGTTAGCATATATCCTAACAGTCTTTTTCATTCTATATTATTTTAAACAAGAGTAGATTAAAAGGATAATTAATTACTCTAAAAGTATTTTCTTTGTAGCATGATAAACAAACGATTATACCTGCTCTTTTCATTTTTACTTTCAGCACTGGCAAGTCAGTCACAAAACTATCCGAGGAATTATTTCTCGGCCCCGCTTGACACTCCTCTCATCATTACAGGAAGCTTTGGAGAAATCAGGAACAATCACTTTCACTCTGGTCTTGACCTGAGTACCGGAGAAATGGAAGGTGTGCCGGTAATGGCTGCTGCAGAAGGATACATTTCTCGCATCAAGGTTTCAGCTGAAGGATTTGGCAAGGCCTTGTATATCACTCATCCCAACGGCTATGTAACTGTATATGCACATTTACAGAAATTCAACGGTCCGGTCACTGAACTGGTACTGAAAACACAGTACGAGAAGCAGCAGTTTGAAACTGAGATCATTCCAAAAGCTAAAGAGTATCGAGTGAAGAAGGGCGAAATCATTGCATATTCCGGAAACAGCGGAGGATCGATGGCTCCTCACCTTCACTTCGAGATACGTGATGAAAAGACTGAAGAGCCAATCAATCCGCTTCACTTCGGACTTCCCTATCATGATAATGTTCCACCGGTTTTCAAGAATGTAAGAATCTTCCCATCTCTCCAGGAAGGAATTGTGATGAAGACTGATTCGGCGATCACTTATGATGTCCAGGAGATCGAAGGCATATATACTCTGAACACTCCACTTGACATCATGGCTATTGGCAGGATTGGAATTGGTTTTGAGGCCATGGACAAAACAGAATATTCAGATTCGGAGCTCGGCATTTATTCAGCCGAACTGATTCTGAACAGTGATACAGTTTACAGCTGGACCTACGACCGCTTCAACTTCAACGATTCCAAACACATCTATTCGCACGTCGATTACCGTTCGGCCAAGCGCGACCACATTAAAATGGAAAGATGCTTTCGCCTTGAAACCAATACACTTCCCTTCTATCCTGATACTTCCAAATATGGATGGCTGGAGTTGCATGAAGATTATGCAAATGATGTACGAATGGTAGTTTCTGACTTTGCCGGGAACAAGTCGGTGCTTTCATTTATTCTCATCGCAAATTCTTCTTTGAACAACAACGCTCTTCAGGAATATCCCAAAGGAAGCGCCATGATCACACCTGAAAAAGGAATTGCAGTACGCAAAGCCGAACTGGAGGTCGTGATTCCATCTGGAGCTGTATATGAAAACACATATTACTGGGACAGCGAAAGCAAGAACACTGAATTCCTGTCCTCTGTATTCCGGGTAGGAAATGCTTTTGATGCGGTCATGAACCCTATTTCGGTTTCGATCAAACCCAACCGCACAATAGAAGAAAAACTTAAATCCAAGGCTTTAATTGTTAGTATTGCTGAATACGGAAAACAAATTCCTCATGGAGGAAATTGGAGCGGAGCATTTCTGAATACCAAAGTGCGGCAGTTTGGTGAATTTGCAATTGCTCTGGACACTATTCCTCCAAGCATCGAAAAAGTTTACTTCCCTGCAGATATGAATTCATACCTCGGTGGCAAGGTTCAGGTGAGGATTAAGGATAATCTATCGGGAATAAAATCATACACAGGAAAAATCGACGGCAAATGGCATCTCTTTGAGTTTGATGCTAAAAATCACATGCTGGAAGCAGACCTTTCTTTCCTGCCGACGAATAAGGAGCACTCTATTGAGCTGACAGTCACTGATGAAAGGGGAAATACTTCAGAATGGAAATCTGTCTTCTGGTTCTGATATAAAGAAAAAAACCGCCTAATAATTTATTTTGCGTACTCTAATCTACTTTTTATCTTTGCCGCCCTGTAATCAGGGTGAGGTGCCTGAGAGGCCGAAAGGAGCAGTTTGCTAAACTGTCGTACGTGTTAAAGCGTACCGTGGGTTCGAATCCCACCCTCACCGCACCTTAACGTTCTTGTAAAAATATTTTTCAGATGCCGGTATATCCGGTTTGATGTCTGAATTCGGGGTGTAGCGTAGTCCGGTTATCGCGCATGGTTTGGGACCATGAGGTCGCAGGTTCGAATCCTGCCACCCCGACTTATTTCCACATAACTTTATTAGTATCCAGGGCAGTTTTTCTCAATGATCCCGTAGCTCAACTGGATAGAGCAACTGCCTTCTAAGCAGTAGGTTGCGCGTTCGAGTCGCGCCGGGATCACGTTTGCATTTTTCTTCTTCGAATAGAGCATCCCGTGCAAAGCACGGGAAGGTTGCGCGTTCGAGTCGCGCCGGGATCACGTTTGCATTTTTCTTCTTCGAATAGAGCATCCCGTGCAAAGCACGGGAAGGTTGCGCGTTCGAGTCGCGCCGGGATCACGTATGGGCGGGTGCGGGTGCGGGTGCGGGTGTGGGTGTGGGTGCGGGTGCGGGTGTGGGTGTGGGTGCGGGTGCGGGTGCGGGTGTGTGTGTGAGTGCGGCAGGATACTTCAGAATTCGGAAATCAGAAATCAGAAATCAACATTCGCTAATCATTAATCGTTAGGGAAATCAGTACAGAGGGACGAGTTTTGTTCCCTGCCTACTCGCTTCGCGCTCCGGCAGACGAGGGAGGGTGTGGGTGCGGGTGTGTGTGGGTGCGGGTGTGTGTGGGTGTGGGTGTGGGTGGGTGTGGGTGCGGGTGTGAGTGCGCGAGGTCACTTCAAACTTCAGAAATCAAAATTCAACATTCGCTAATCGTTAATCGATATTCGTTAATTGCCGGGGAAATCTGTTTGGAGTAATGAGTTCGGAATTCGATGTACGCTCTTACTTTGAAATCTATTTTACCTAAATCAGGTTTTTATTTTCTCCAGCTTTGATTGGTTGAATGCAGCTTTGTTAAGGCCTAGCTTGCTTCATGTTTGATTTTGAAACATTGGATGTTTACAAAGACTCGAAGAGTTTTCATCTTGAGATCCACAAGGATGTTTTGTTAAAACCGGCAATTGATAATGCATACAAATACCAGCTTCGAAGATCTTCACTCAGTCTGGCATTAAATATTGCAGAAGGATCAGGAAGATTCAGTAAAGCCGACAAAAGAAATTTTTATGTAATTGCCCGTAGCAGTCTGATAGAAAGCATTGCGATACTTGATATACTCAAAGACCTTAATCTTATTGAAATAGACATATTCCAAAAGATGTATTTTCTAGCAGATAAATTATCTCGCATGCTGTTTGTTATGATCACTCAGTTGCAAAAGTGAAAATGAGATCCTCTTAGAAATTAGAAATTACCTGTAGAAGAAATACGGTATATAACTTATGACAAATGATCTCAGAATATCGATTAACGAATGTCGATTAGCGAAGTTCTCCCACCCACACCCAAACACACACTCGCACCCTCACACCCACACCCACACCCACACCCACACCCGCACTCGCCCTCGTCTGCCGCAGGCAGAACCCACCCTCGTCTGCCGTAGGAAGGATTCGAACTCCGAACTCGTTCCTCGTCCTTCGAACCCCAAACACTACCTCAGCACCATCACCGCTCCCTGCGTCTCGTATGCTCCGCCGTAGATTCCGGTAGCCGAAATGATATAGGCGTACTTTCCGTTGTCAAGCGGACGTCCCATGAATGTGCCGTCCCACTGGAAATCTTTGTCGTCAGAGCTGTACACAAGCTTTCCCCAGCGGTCGAAAATGCTTATTGAGAATTCGGAGATGTTGTTGCTGAGTACGCTGAAGTAATCGTTCATGTTGTCTCCGTTCGGTGAGAAGGCATTGGGTACGTAAAACACTTCCGGACTCTTCACTTCCACAAACCTGAAGACTGAATCTCGGCAACCGTCGCTGTTAATCGTGATAAGTTGCAGGTTGTACACTCCCGGAGCCTTGTATGTGAATACTGGCTCAAAGGCCGTCGAAGTTTGTCCGTCTCCAGAACGCCAGATGTATGTGTCAGCTCCCTGGCTGATATTCTCTGTGCTTACCTTCAGCGCTCCCAATGACTCTTCTATTCCTTCAGTGCTCGCATTGAAGGACGCACGCGGACGAGGTAACACCACCACACTTGTATTTGTAGTGCCTGTACAACCTGCGGGAGTTCTGACTGTCAGCTGAAGATCATAAGTTCCGGGATATCTGTAAAGTTGGCTCGTGTTTAGTTGCAATGCTGAGTTTCCGTTGCCGAAATTCCAGCTGTATGTTTGTCCGTTTACAGGCTGGCTTGCATTATAACTGAAAGTAAAAGGTGCGCAGTTTTGAGGAGCAAGGCTGAGCGTTGGCATGTTCACCCGCTCCACAGCGATGTTTCTCTGGACAAGTGTGGTGCAACCTGTATTTTGATCTATCACTGTCAAGTCAAGTGAATTTGATCCTGTAAGGTTCCAGGCTACATCCAGAGTGAATGCCGTAGAGGAAGTCATAGCTTGTCCTCCGTTTACAGACCAGGTATATGTATAATTATTATTAAGAGCAGTAAAATAATTACCGCTGATATTCGGGTAACAGATCACATCCGGACCGCTGATCATTGCCAATGGTGCAGCTGCAATATTAACAGCCATCGCTGAATCATTCCTGCATCCGTTCTGATCAGTCACAGAAAGTGAAACATTCGATGTGGCAAGATCATTCCATGTCAGCGTCAGCTGATTTGTATTGAGCGGACCAGCAGCTTGTCCGTTGCTGTGTGACCATAAATAGGTATAATTCGGATTTTGCGCGGCAATGAATGTCATGCTTTGGTTTGGACAACCAAACATGTTACCACTGAAGGCTGACTGTGGTTTTTCACGTACCTGCACATTGATCAAGCCTGAAGTTGCGCAGCCGAAACCGGAACTCTCATTGACCTGGAGAGGAAAGTTACCCGGATTTTCCCAGGCTATTTGAACACTTCCCTGCACTGTGCCATTGACCACTGTTCCGCCCTGAACATTCCACTGAAAAGTATTGTTCGCCGGACCTTGCGCATTGTAGGTAACCGTGTCACCCGGACAAACAAGTGCATTTCCTGTCACACTGATTGCGCTGGAGGGATGTACATAGATTGTCATGACTGAAGATGAATCGCATCCTCCCCTGTTCCATTCCTGTATGCGCAATTGATAAGTTCCCGGAGTCGTCCACTGGATCTGCACATTGTCATCTGCATTGGAGCTCATCAACGTTCCTCCAGTACTTGTCCATTCGTAAGTTCCGCCGGATGGGCTGGCCAGGTTATACGTCATCAGGCTTCCTTCACATACATTCTGATCTCCCATTATTACCGGAATCGGATCGGGATCAACGGCTGTGAATATAGTCCCTGAATAGATACAACCATGTATATCAGTTTCACGAAACTGCACCTGATGATTTCCGGCATTAGTCCAGTGTATGTTGATCAACGTGTCTGTTGAATTGCCAATCATTGTGCCTCCTGTAACAGTCCACAAATAAGTGCTTCCGGGACTGTATACTACGCGGTATTCTTTTATCTCATTTTCACAACTCAGAAATGGTGCATACAAAGAGGGCAACGGAGAGGGATATACTGTTACATCTTTAGAAATAGTTGTATCGAATCCGGAAGGATATCGCATATTCACTTCGACCCTGCCCATTCCCGGTACATTCCAGTTAATGCCCACCTGGTAAAATCCGTTTGGAGTAATTATCACCCCACCTGTTGCTGACCAGGTATAAGTGACATCCGAAACGTAAGGCGCTTCATAGGTGTGAGAAACTCCTTCGCAACTGGAATCTGATCCAATTACTGTGGAACTGAAACTATCCGGTGTATTTCCCGCCTGGGCAAAAGTTTGGCTGAAACCGCCAATCATCAGTATGATGAATGCGGTCAGCATGGTTAAAGAAATGTTTTTCATTATGTGCGTTCATATGTTGCCCTCAATTTATCATGACAACAAAATGAATAAGAGAGAAAAAAGTGAATTCCTTACAGAGGTTTGATATTGCAGCAATTTGAAAGTAAAAGGCTTATACACGTATTTAAAACCTGGAAATAATGCAAATGTGTTGCGAAAAGCTTTTAAAGCTGATATTATTTGATTGAATTAGGGCATTGTCCTTGAGCCAAAGCGCTTCTCTTACATTCCACCTTCATGAATATCAAGAAAGAAAATATAGGTTTTCATAAATAGTTTTAATTATGTTAAATAACAATTTAGCTGGAAGGCTTATTCAATTAGATCATCAATTGCATCGAACTTTTCTTCGCTGTATGCTCCGGAAGTTTCGTGTATCACCTGTCCGTTTTTATCCAGAAGAAAAAGATAAGAAACATCATCTCTTTTAACGCCTAGTGTTGAAGTTACCGTTTTGAGATCATCTTTGCTGAACAAGACATGTGGCCATAATTCCTTCTGTGCATTCTCCATGAATTTTCTTTTGATGCTTTCAGTCATCCCTGCCTCTGCCCCACTAAGGACGGGTACGAGGAAAACATCCACTTCAAACATGTCATCCATGAAACCTGCCTTTGCTATGTAATGATAATAGACGGGCTCCAGCCAGCTTTCAAGATCTTTCTGAGCCTTCTTTGACATCACAAAACAAATCAATGCATATTTTCCCTTGCAATGTGAGGGAATGGCAATTCTTTTCTTGTCTGCCGTTTCTCCGCTGAAGGAAGGCATTTGCCTGGCGAAAACATTTAAAATGTTAATCGAAAGCATCAATAGCAATACAAGTATCTTTTTCATGGTATTGTTTATGAAGTCATTTAACGAAAGAACAAACTGAATATTTTTTTCGCAAATTTAATCCGTCAATCTTCAAATTATGCGCATATTCTCCATTCTCTTCCTTGCTGTTACAATATTCCTTTTCTCCTGCGGCAAGTCAGGAAAGAGAAGTGAAACTTCGGACCTGAATCTTTCCAGCGTCATATTGTTGGATGATGCGGAAGATTTTTTGCCGGGCTGGTCTGAGGAGAACAGGGTTATCATGCACATCAGCTCCGAACCGGACAATCTGCATCCAACTAATGGAAACTCACTTCCCCGCTTGGAGATCAACAATTACATTCATGGTTTTATTCTGCGTTCTAACCTGGAAGGCGAGGGTCTGGTTGCGGAACTCGCTGAGAAACTTCCTGATGTTTCTGAAGATGGTCTTTCTTTCATGTACAAACTGAAAAGCAATCTAACCTGGGACAATGGTCAGCTGCTTTCTCCATCAGACGTGATCTTCACGGCTAAAGCGCAAAAATGTCTTTACACAAATAATCATGCAGGGAAAAGTTACTGGAATAAAATTGAAACTATAACTGCCGATAGCCTTGATCCATTGCGGTTTACAATTCGAATGAAAGAGAAAAATATTCAGAACATCGCTTTCCTGTTCAGTTTTCCAATTATGCAGGAAAGCTTTCATGATCCAAACGGTATACTCCGGGCATTCGATTTCAGCATGCTTGACGACAGCACAATGGATAAAGGCAAGTCAGGAATTCTTCAACAATGGGCTACACAATTCAATGATGACAAATATGGAAGAATTCCTGAGCATATCAACGGAATCGGTCCTTACAAAGTGAAACACTGGGAACCCGGTCAATATGTAGAATTAGTTCGCAAGCAAAAACACTGGAATCCTGAACTGCAGCTCATGCCTGATAAGATTATCTATAAAGTAAACAAAGATGAAAATTCGACCCTGCTGGAATTCAGAAATCAGTCCATGGATGCATCCATGTCTCTCTCTACTGGTACTTTTTTAGAACTTGCATCTGACTCAAGCGTAAGAGCGAATTATCATCTGATTCTGACAAACTCCTACAACTATACCTATCTGGCATTCAATATGAGGCCGCTTGAATCGGGTAGACTTCCTTTATTTGATGACCATTCAGTACGTAAATCACTTGCCGGTATTGTTCCTGTTGATAAACTTATCAAAGTGGTTTACAAAGATTATAGCAGCCAGTGTAAAAGAATGGCCACCAATGTTTCCCCCTTAAAGAAAGAATTCAATCCGTATGTCAAACCGCTTCCGTATGATCCCTTAAAATCATCTCAGCAGATGAAGAATGCAGGCTGGAAGGATTCGGATATGGATGGGGTTCTGGATAAAGTATCTGATGGAAAAAAAATCAGTTTCGAAGCGGAGCTCATTTACCTGAACACAGGAAGCGACTGGAAAGACATGGCCATGCTCATCACTGAAGAATTCGGGAAACATGGCATCAAAGTATATCCAATCGCTGCGGACATCAGAACTTTTGTGCAAAGAGCTCGCGCAAGGGAATTCGATCTTTTATTGGGAAGCTGGGGTGCCAATGCACTTCCGGAAGATTTTACTCAACTTTGGCACAGCTCATCATGGAAAAACAATGGAAGCAACTACTCTGGATTTGGCAATGATCTTTCTGATGCACTAATAGACAGTATCCGCACCGAACTTGATCAGGAAAAAAGAATCCGCATGGTGCATCGATTACAGGAAATTATAATCGATGAGCAGCCGGCAGTATTTCTTTATACCAGCCTCAGAAGAAATATTGTCCACAAACGTTTTGGGAATGTGAAGCTTTATGCCGATCGTCCGGGTATTCTATTGAATGATCTTCGTTTATTGTCAGTAAGTCAGGGAAAAACATCTCCATAAGCATCTGCCTGAACTGAAATCGGAAATGTATTTTTGATTCATGAGGAAATATGTGTTCCGAAGAATACTTTTTTTTCCAATCTCATTGCTGGCCCTGGCCATTGCTTCATTTATTCTGCTGAAAGCAATTCCCGGAAACCCTGCTGAGCTAAAGCTGATTAGAGAAGCCGATGTGTCACGTAGCGATCATCAGACAGATCAGGTTGCGTTGACAATGCTTGAGGAGAAGTATGGCCTCAATCTTCCATTGTTTTATTTTGAAGTTGTACCTTCTGAAAATAATATATGGATTCCTTCTGTAAATTTCCATGTGGATAATCAGTTTCACCGCTGGTTTTTTGGTGATGGCTTCAATAATGCCGGTATCATCCGTGGAGATTTTGGAATATCATATGCAACAGCTCAACCAGTAAGTCAACTCATCTCTTCACGCATCTGGTGGTCGGTTCTGCTCGCTTTATTCTCAGTTTTGCTTGCATATTTTCTCAGCATTCCGATAGGATTGAAATCTGCAGCAAGTCCGGGTTCAGTATTCGATAAAAGCAGCAATACCCTGCTTACGATACTCTATTCAATTCCTTCTTTCTGGTTCGCCACTCTGTTATTAATGCTATTTGCTAATCCCGAGTTTCTCAGCATTTTCCCGGCAAGCGGTGTGAAGCCACTTGGTGGCATGGAGAATGATTCAATGTTGGACCGCATCACTGCAATACTTCCCTACCTGGTTTTACCAACGATCACATATACATACAGTTCACTTGCTTTTATTTCACGAACAGTTCGAATTAGTATACTTGACATCCTTCGTCTGGATTTCATCCAAACTGCGAGAGCAAAAGGACTTGAAGAGGATAAAGTGCTGAGGCGTCATGCATTCCGAAACGCTTTGCTTCCGGTGATCACCATTTTTTCCGGTGTCTTCCCGGCAGCCATAGGTGGATCGGTTATCATTGAAAGCATTTTCAGCATTCCCGGAATGGGACTTACAATTTATCAAAGCATAGATGCTCGTGATTATCCGGTTATCATGGCCGTATTTATAATCACAGGTTTAATCACCATGACCGGATATCTAATAAGTGATATATTATACGCTCTGGCGGATCCAAGAATCAGCTTTCAAAAAGAAAATTGAAATGAAAGCAGGACTAAAACAGACAATTAAAGATCAGTTTTGGAATAAACTTATTTCCAAGCCGCACCTGGCAGTCATTTTAGCATATATCACAGTTGCAATTTGCGCACCTCTGCTTGCCGGCAGGGATCCTCTCATCATCAAGACATCAGGCGAATGGAAGTTTCCCGGGTTCAGTACGGATAAATATTTCAGATACAGTGAAGATTCCCTCATACTTAAAAAATCTGCAGACTGGAAAAATATGCAGGCAGAGTTCATACTGTTTCCATTGGTGCCGTATGATCCGAATGAGAGTGACATGATCAATTATAATTATTTGTCTCCCTTTGATACAAATAAAATGATTGCAGGAGATGGATCAACAGTTATTGCTCCATTAAGATTTAAACACTGGCTGGGAACAGATAAAGCAGGGCGCGATGTTTTATCAGGTTTAATTCACGGAACCAGAACCACGCTTCTTGTGGGCTTCCTGAGCATGATTATCGCTCTTGTTATCGGATTAATAACTGGCACAATCGCAGGATATTTCGGAGACAAAACTTTGAAAACAGGTATGTGGAAAATTGCAGTTTTATTGCTTTCGGCACTTGCAGCATGGTACTATATAATGATAGTTCCTGAACATCAGCCAAAGCATGTATTACAAGATATCAATTTCATCTGGAAATTTTTACTCATCATTTTCATTATAGCATTTATTTCTGCAATCATACACCATGCAACAAAATTTAAAACCGGAATACGTCAAACTTATATTCCGGCAGACATTATCATCAGCAGAAGCACAGAACTTTTTCAAAGTGTTCCACGCATGATACTGATATTGGCCATTGCAGCAATTATGAAACCTGGTTTAAGTTCAATTATTATTATCATCGGCATCACTTCATGGGTAAAAATCTCAAGACTGTTCAGAGCCGAAATACTCAGCCTCAAAAACAAGGCTTATATTGATGTATGCAAATCCATGGGAATGAGCGACTATAGAATCATACTCCGGCATATCCTTCCAAATTCATACAAACCTGCCTTTACGGCATTTATATTCGGAATAGCAGCGACTGTCATGATTGAGACTGGATTGTCATTCCTCGGAATCGGAACAGATCCTGAAAGAGCAAGTTGGGGAATATTGCTTTTCAACGGTAAAGAAAATTTTGGAGCATGGTGGCTGGTGATTTTCCCCGGACTCGCAATATCTGCCTTGATACTGGCTCTGAATGGAGTGATAAAAAACAAGAATGGAAGAGGTTCCAGAGACAGCATCATTAACAATTTTTAACCAAGCCATTCATTTTTATTTCACTCTAATTTTGATAAAATTGCACACTTCTGCATGCAGACGGAATGTCGTTTTGTGCATTTAATTTTTACGGAGCAAGCACAGCTCAAGACCGCATTTCGGTAATAAACATTTATAGCATTATGGACATTAAAGAAATCAATGAAAAGATTCACAGGGAATCCGCTTTTGTGGATATGCTGAGTATGGAGTTGGGCAAGGTGATAGTCGGACAAAAATACATGACCGAAAGACTTCTGATTGGGCTCCTGGGCAACGGACACATTCTCCTGGAAGGTGTGCCAGGACTTGCAAAAACGCTCGCGATCAAATCACTTGCTTCCAGCATTCAGGCTAAATTCAACCGGATACAATTTACTCCCGACCTCCTCCCGGCAGACTTGATAGGGACAATGATCTACAATCAAAAGCAGGAAACATTTACAGTACGTAAAGGACCTATCTTTGCCAACTTCATTTTAGCTGATGAAATAAACAGAGCCCCGGCGAAAGTGCAGAGCGCATTGCTCGAAGCCATGCAGGAGAGGCAAGTCACCATTGGTGAAAACACATTTAGCCTTGAAGAACCATTCCTGGTTTTAGCCACTCAGAATCCAATTGAACAGGAAGGAACATATCCGCTCCCTGAAGCGCAGGTAGACAGGTTTATGCTGAAAGTAGTGATAGGTTACCCTGGTAAAGAGGAGGAAAAGCTGATCATCAGACAAAACATTGGAAATGAATTTCCAAAAGTGAATGCCGTGATTAAACCCGAGGACATCCTCAAAGCACGAAATATGATCCGTGAAGTTTACATGGATGAGAAAATCGAGAAGTATATCGTGGACATTGTGTTCGCAAGCAGAAATCCGCAGGACTATAATCTTGGAAGACTCAAGCAGCTGATTAGCTACGGAGGTTCTCCAAGAGCAAGCATCAATCTGGCATTGGCGTCAAAAGCTTATGCATTCATAAAGAGAAGAGGATATGTGATTCCTGAAGACGTAAGAGCTATTTGCCACGATGTGATGAGGCACCGAATTGGACTTACGTACGAGGCAGAAGCTGAAAACGTTACCTCCGAGGCTATTGTATCAGAAATCCTTAACTCCGTAGAAGTGCCTTAACAGATCCTTAATATTTATTCAGGACTTGTTTAACTAAATTGAAAGAATGGAAACAACGGAGCTGCTGCGTAAAGTAAGGAAGATCGAAATTAAAACCCGCGGACTTTCTTCTCATATTTTCTCCGGAGAATATCACAGCGCTTTTAAAGGCAGAGGAATGGCCTTCAGCGAGGTGCGTGAATACATGCCAGGTGATGACATACGCACGATCGACTGGAACGTCACAGCTCGCTTCGGACACCCATTTGTAAAAGTTTTTGAAGAAGAAAGGGAGCTCACAGTTATGTTGCTTGTGGACCTGAGCGCATCCGGTGAATTCGGCACAAGAGAACAGTTTAAAAAAGATCTTCTGATAGAATTGTGTGCTGTACTCTCCTTCTCTGCAATTCAAAACAACGACAAAATCGGTCTTATCTTTTTCACTGATAAAATTGAAAAATTCATTCCGCCGAAAAAAGGAAAGACTCATATTCTTCGCATCATCCGTGAACTGATCAACTTTGAGCCACAAAACCGGCAGACGAATATCAGTGAAGCATTGCGTTATGTGGTGAATGTCATTAAAAAGAAAAGTATCTGTTTCGTCATCAGTGATTTTATGGATGATAATTTTGAAGATGCCCTTAAACTCGCCAATAAAAAACATGATGTGGTGGCTCTCAGGGTGTATGATCCTTTTGAACAGGACATATCAGGGATCGGACTAGTGAGGATGAGGGATTCGGAAACAGGTGAGATAATTGTGGTTGATACAGGAAGTTCTGGATTTAAAAAAGGATATGTGAGCAGCAGACTTCGTTGGGAAAAAGAGCTGAAAGAAACTTTTGCAAAATGCGGGGTGGATCAATGTTCAATCAGAACCAACGAATCATATGTAAAACCATTGATGAACCTTTTTAAAAGAAGAGGCAGAAAGTGAAAGCACTTTTCTCATTTTCATTAATAAATTCGATCAGAAAAGAACTTCTTTTCTGCCTGAGCTTGCTTGCAGCATTGTGCAGTATAATCCCCACAGATATTCATGCCTCATCAGGACTCGTTTCAGTGAAGGCAAGCATCGACACCAACCAGATTCGCATAGGCGAACAATTTTCCCTGCGACTTGAAGCAATTACCGAAAAGCAAAGTGTGATTATTTTTCCTGCACTTTCTGATTCGGTAAATAAATTCGAAATAGTTCAGCTGAATCAGGTAGATACGGTTAAATCTGCCGATGGAAAAAGTTTAGTTCTGAAGCAGGAAATTATCCTCACCGCATGGGATTCCGGTTATTACGTAATTGAGCCTTTGAAATTTGCAGTGCAGAACGCACAAAATGGAAATTACGACACTCTTCTCACAGAGGCATTTCTGGTTTCAGTTCAAACCGTGGACGTAGATCCCGAACAGGATATCAGGGACATCAAGTCGAATCTTGATTTACCAATCACGCTGAAAGAAATTCTGCAAATCGCCGGAATTGTATTATTGATTGTTCTTGCAATTATACTGCTGATACGATATCTGAAAAAACGAAAACCGGCTCCTGCCTTAGTTCTTGAAGCTCCGAAAAAACCTGCACACGAAATCGCGCTGGAAGAATTGAAAAGAATCGAAAGCGAAAAACTTTGGCAACAGGGCTATTACAAGAAATACCAGAGCGAGGTTGCTGACACTTTGAGAAACTATATTCAGCTTCGTTTCGACATCATGGCTCCGGAACTAACTACCGACGAAACTCTTGACAGGTTCAGAAGAACCATGATCGCGCCGGAAGCACTGGAAAAGCTTGGTGCTGTGCTCAAGCTTGCCGACCTTGTAAAGTTTGCCAAAGCCATTCCTGTTGCTGATGAGAATGAGATGGCTATGTCCCATGCCTATGCATTCATTGAACTGACTCGTCCGGTTATCAAATCAGACTTCAAAGAAAAGGAGGAAGGCACATGATGACAGGAATAAAGTTCTCGAATCCTGAATTCCTCTGGTTGTTTCTCGCTATTCCGGTGATGATTTTTGTCTACTGGTATTTGCGAAGTAAAAGACCATCTTACCTGAATTTTTCAGGATTCAGGATGCTGCAGGGTTACAGGCCTTCCTTACGTCAACGACTCTTGCATCTGCCATTCGTACTCAGAATATTGGCCGCCTCTGCACTCATTGTAGCTTTGGCAAGACCACAATCCAGTTCCAGTGGTCAGAATATCACCACCCAGGGCATTGACATTGTCATGGCACTGGATATTTCCGCGAGCATGCTTGCGGAAGATTTAAAACCCAACCGCATTGAGGCCGCCAAAAAAGTCGCTGAACAGTTTATCGATTCACGGCCGAACGACCGTATCGGACTGGTAGTATTCAGCGGAGAGAGCTTCACTCAGTGTCCGCTCACCACAGATCATGCTGTAATTAAAAATCTCTTCAAGGGAATACAGTCAGGAATGCTTGCAGACGGTACAGCCATCGGCGAAGGACTTGCAACTGCCGTGAACAGGATACGGAACAGCACAGCCAAAAGCAAAGTGATTATTCTGTTGACCGATGGCGTGAACAATATCGGTGCGATAGCGCCACTTACCGCAGGCGAAATTGCCAGGACATTCGGCATCAGAGTGTATACAATTGGCGTAGGCACCAAAGGACTGGCCCCCTACCCTTTTAAAACACCTTTTGGCATTCAGTACCAGAACATGGAAGTGCAAATTGATGAAGAGGTTTTGCAACAAATCGCTCAGGAATCTGGAGGTAAATACTTTAGAGCAACAAGCACTGCAAAACTGAAAGAGATTTACGATGACATCGACAAGATGGAAAAAACAAAAATCAGCGTAACCGAATACAGTCATAAATCAGAAGAATTTTATCCCCTCGCATTCTTAGCAGTGATATTGTTAGGCATCGAAGTTCTTCTCAGAAATACATTGCTTAAAACATTACCCTGATCATGTTCAGATTCGCACATCAGGAACACTTATATGCATTGCTGGCCATTCCGGTCATGTTAATTTTTTATATCATCTATTATCGATGGAAAAAAAGAGTTACCGGAAAAATTGGCGATGAAAAGTTAATAGACAGACTTACAGACAGCAGCTCCAGAAATAAGCCTGTAATAAAAATGTTGCTCTTCATTTTGGCTTATGCCTTCCTTGTCATTGGTTGGGCTAATCCTCAGATTGGAACAAAGCTAGAAGAAGTGAAACGAGAAGGAGTCGATGTCATCATTGCGCTTGATATTTCCAACAGCATGAAAGCTGAAGACATTCGCCCGAATCGCCTGGAAAGAGCTAAGCAATCCATTTCACGGCTTATTGACAAGCTTGAAAACGACAGGATCGGCATTATTGTCTTCGCAGGACATGCATATGTCCAACTTCCCATCACATCTGATTACGGCGCTGCAAAACTGTTCCTTAGTTCGGTCGACAGCGATATCATTCCAACCCAGGGAACCGCCATCGGAGCTGCTATTGAACTTTCATTGAAATCTTTTGTTGGAGAAGACAACAAGCACAAGGCTTTAATAATCATTACAGACGGTGAAAATCATGAAGATGATGCCGTTTCAGCTGCAGCCGAAGCCGCATCACAAGGTGTGGTCATTCACACCATAGGTTTCGGATCTCCTGCAGGTGCTCCGATTCCGGTTTACAGAAATGGGATCCAAGTTGACTTTCTCAAAGACAAAAACGGAAGTACAGTGCTCTCGAAGCTTGATGAAGTGACACTCCAAAGAATAGCCAATGAAGGAAAAGGCCAGTACATTCGCGCGACTAATACTGATGACGGCCTGAACAAAGTGCTTTCACAAATCGCCAGCATGGAGAAAAAGACATTTGGCATGAAACAGTATACCGGATATGAAGACAGATTTCAGTATTTTATCGGCGCCGCCCTGCTGCTCTTGTTCATGGAGAGCCTTACAGGAAGCCGTCGATCCCGAATGATAGAAAAACTGAAACTCTTTGGTACACCAGAAAAGATGAAGTAAGATGAGTGGAATAAAAATAAAATATCCTCAGTTGTTCAGGCACATGCTTCTAATTTGCCTGATCCAGTTTGCTGCACAGAACGTATTTGCACAAAATGAAAGAAAGCTGATTCGTAAAGGCAATGAGCATTACGAAGAAAAGAAATATACAGAAGCCGAGCTTAATTACAGAAAGTCACTGGAGAAAAATCAAAACTCAACACCAGGAAAATACAATCTCGGCAACTCACTGTACAAGCAGGATAAATTTGAAGAGGCAGAGAAATACTACCAGTCTGTCGCGGGAAATAAGGAATTAAAAGAAAACGCAAGATCTAATGCATATCACAACCTTGGCAATACTTATCTGAAAGAAAAAAAGTATAAGGAAAGTATCGATGCTTATAAGAATGCGCTTAAACTGAATCCTGCGGATGAAGATACCAGATACAACCTTGCTTATGCTCAATCCATGTTGCAACAACAACAGAATAAGCAGGATCAGAATAAAGACGAAAAGCAAAACCAGGACAAGCAGAACCAGGATAAGAACAAGCAAGACCAGGATAAACAAAAACAGGATCAGCAGGAAAATCAGTCTGCTCAGGATAAAAATGAGCAGAAAGAACAACAGGAAAACAAATCAGCACAAAAGAATAAAAATGAAATCTCGAAAGAAGATGCTGAAAAAATTCTTCAGGCTTTGAACAATGATGAGAAGAAAACTCAAAAAAAGCTGATCAAGAAAGAAGCAGTGAAAGCGAACATTGACAAGAAATGGTAAACTTTGAACTTCATACAGAAAGATTATTGATCAGGAATTTCAATTCTGGAGATGCCCTGGGGCTGATAAGCCTTTCTCAGGATGAGAAGTCAACACGTTACACTGAAGACCAAAAACTTTCTGGGCTTGAAGAAGCATTAAATGAAATCAATTCATTTTCTGAAAATGCAACAGAAGGATTTGGAAAATGGGCAATGATACTAAAGGATGAAGTAAATTTCAGTGGATGGTGTTCGATGCTTAGGGACGATAAGACGGGAGAAGTGAGTCTTGGGATGAGGGTCTTACCGGAATACAGAAACAAGGGACTTGCCACCGAAGCAGCTTCAGCCTGCATCAATTTCGGTTTCGGCACACTATTACTTGAAAGAATAATCGGAAAAACTGTTGCAGAGAATCCCGCTTCCTCAAAAGTTCTGCGTAAAATCGGGATGAAACACGAAACTGATTTTGAAGGACACGGCTATCTTTGCGAAAAATATTCCATTTCAATTGATGACTGGAGAAAAGCGAAAGGTGAAAAATGAATTTGAACATTGAAAAGTCAATTGAAGCGAATCACAGGAAAGCAACTGGAGTTCTTTCTTGTTTCACTTTATTATGTCTGCTACTTATTTCACTTACAACGCTAAACCTGTATGCACAGGATGAGAAGTTCACCGCGAGCGTATCCCCGCAAACAGTTTCTGTCGGCGAACAGGTTCAGGTCACATTTTCATTCAACGGCAATGGAAAGAATTTCAAAGCACCTTCCTTCTCAGGTTTCAATATTTTGGCCGGACCAAGCCAGTCAAGCAGTGTCCAGATCATAAACGGCTCCATCACACAGAGCATTTCATACACATATATTCTGCAGGCCCTTTCTGAGGGAAGCTTTAAGTTTCAGGGTGCAGAAATAACAGGCAGCGCCGGACGTGTGATCAGCAATGCTTTTACGATCAATGTAGTGAAAGGCAGCTCCGGACAGCAAAACAAGCAGGATGCTTCGGGCCAGGGACAAGTCGACGGTAAAAATGTATTCCTTCGAGCAAGCGTAGATAAAACCAATGTTTACAGGGGCGAAGCAATTTCAGTCACTTACCGTCTCTATACGAAAGTAACTCTGCTGAATTATTCAATCGATAAAATACCGGCCATGAACGGTTTCTGGACACAGGATATCACTTTATCACAGCAACCTGAATTCAGAGTGGAAAATGTAGATGGTGTGAATTATAAAGTTGCTGATATTAAAAAGCTGATAATTTTTCCTCAACGAAGCGGGGCCTTGCAAGTTGAATCCATGGAAGGTGATGTGATCGCCCGCGTGCAGGTAAAAAGGCAAAGCAGAAGCAACGATCCTTTTGACCAATTCTTCAACGACCCCTTCTTCAATAATCCGTTTTTCGGAGGCAATGTGCAGGATATAAAAGTTCCTGTCCGAAGCGAACCGATAAGGATCAACGTGAAAGAACTTCCTGAAAATGCACCACAAGGCTTCAGCGGAGCTGTGGGCAGATTCTCATGTGAAGTAAGTCTGGACAAGCAGGAAGTTAAAGCCCACGAACCGGTTACACTGAAAATCAAAATCAACGGAAAAGGCAATATCAAACTAATCGAATCACCTCAGGTAGATGTACCACCGGACTTTGAATCTTACGATCCGAAAGAGAACTCCAACATTTCAGCCAATGCATCAGGCGTTTCAGGCCACAAGACTTTTGAATATTTGCTCATTCCAAGAACACCAGGAGAATATAAAATACCTGTTTCTGATTTCAGTTACTTCGATCTTGATAAAAAGCAATACCAGATAATTCCCGCCGGTGAATTGCTTATCAAGGTAAATAAAGGTGATGAAAATCTGGTAGTCGGCAGCGGAGGCACCTTTAGCAATAAGTCTGACGTTCAAATGTTGGGAAAAGACATACGCTTTATAAAAACCAATGTTCCGGACTTCAGAAAAATCCAGACTCCGCTATTTGGAACAATTCTCTTTTACTCTCTGCTTGTTTCCCCTCTTCTGCTATTCGGATTTCTTATTCTAATTAGAAGAAGAAGCGAAAGTCTCAAAGGACAAAGCGGACTTATCAAAAGCAGAAAGGCAAACAAGATGGCGCGAAAGCGGTTGGCTCTTGCAAAGAAATATCTTGACAGCAATCAGAAAAATAAATTTTATGATGAAGTATCGCATGCTCTTTGGGGATATCTGAGCGACAAACTTCAAATTCCGGTTTCTGACCTTTCGAAGGAAACCGCAACAGATGCTCTAATCAGTTCAGGAATCAAAGTAGAAAATGTTAACAATATCATTTCTGTGATTGATAAAATTGAATTCACCAGGTTTGCAGGAAGTTCAGGTTCAACTTCCGGAGATTTATACAAAGATGCGATTACAGCCATTTCAGGCATTGAAGAAAATTAAGCATTGGCATGAACAAGAAATTTAACAAGCTGATTTACCTGATTCTGCTCACAGCGAGTCTTATGTCGCTGCGGCTTTTGGCTTTTGGAGATCCAGGATCAGTTTATATGCAAGCAAATGCTGCATATCAGGAAAAAGATTTCACCAAAGCTGCAAGTCTTTACCAATCGCTGACTGACAGTGGTTATGTTTCAGCAGAAGTCTATTTCAATCTGGGAAACTCATTTTACAAGACCGGCAATATTGCAAGTGCCATTGTTAATTATGAACGTGCACTTAAACTGAGTCCGGATGATGATGACATTCGATTCAACCTGACTTTGGCAAATCTCAAAACAGTTGACCGGATTGAAACAATGCCTGAAATATTCTACAAGCGCTGGATAAAATCAATCGTTCGGCTGATGACACCCTTCGGATGGTCAGTGCTTGCCGTGATTTTCATGTGGCTCTTTCTGTTCAGTGGATATCTTTATCTCTTTGGGGAATCCTACAGAATACGTAAAGCAAATTTTATCATGGCTTTTTTCAGCATCGTAATGGCTGCAACAACATATTTTATCGCTGAAAAAAGTTTCAGGGAAACTTATCAGGACCGGACTGCTGTAATCATGACAGCCAGCGCTTACATAAAAAGCTCACCTGATTCGCAAGGAAGCGACTTGTTCATTCTTCACGAAGGAACCAAGGTCGAAATCCTTGATGAATTATCCGGCTGGAAAAAAGTTAAAATTGCGAATGGCTCAGTCGGATGGCTGAAACAGGATGACCTTGAAGTGATCTGATTTTTACAGATGAAAATCGGACTCCTGAGCGATACGCACGGCCACATGGATGATGCAATCCTGAAGTACTTCTCTGACAGAGACGAAATCTGGCATGCCGGCGATATCGGCACAGAAGAAATCATCTTCAAACTAAAAGCGATTTGCCCGCTACGGGCAGTTTCAGGAAACATCGACGGACAAAATATCCGTTCACTTGTTCCTCCTTTGCTAAGTTTTTCTTGCGAAGGAATAAAAGTACTGATCATCCACATTGGCGGATATCCGGGAAATTATTTTCCGGAGGCAAGAAAGCTGATTAAGGAATATTCTCCTGATCTGTTTATCTGCGGGCATTCTCATATTTTAAAGGTGATGCGGGACGAACAGTTTCAACTGCTGCACATGAACCCGGGAGCTGCAGGAATTCACGGCTTCCATAAAATGAGAACCTTGCTGCGATTTGATATCAATGAAGGAAAGATAACGGATCTCGAAGCAATAGAATTAGGACTGAGAGGAAAGATCAGCTCTTAGCGTAGTCTGTCTGCAGATCTTACAAGATCTTCATCTTTTCTGATAAACTTTCCCGAAACGAAAAGCAACACAAGTTGAATGAGCGGAATATAGCTTCCGAATTTATATTCCACACGCTGGTTCATGTTTGAGGACATTGTGTCAGCAAGAAAAAACAAAAGACCAATCATCAGGCAGGTTAACAGCAATCCCAGATTACACATTCGTATCTGAAGACCTCTCCACTTGAACATGAATATCGTCACAAAGGCCAATGCGCCGATCACCGAATTGATAATAAGTAAGAGTGCATTTCCCTGATGTGATTCATTTGAAAAAATGTAGACGCCCTGAGGATCAGAACTGCCTCCTGGTTGACCGACAGTATTATGTAGTTCATACACCGGTACAAACATCAATATAACAGCAAGCCCTGCTGTGATCAGTAGAAGAAGTGATTGAACCCTTTGTATCATAGACTGTTGAAGTTGTGCAAATAACGCTCTTTTTTAATCAATTCGAAACTTTTTTATACGCTCAATGGTAATAATCAACAGCATATATGTAAAAAAAAAGAGGAAAATTGTTGTACAAGTAATCAAAACAGTGTAATATTGTGCACACAAGCATTCCGATCCCGGATTTTTGATCTATCCGCCCCGGAGTTTCCCAGTTCTTCTAAGGGTTAAACAAAAGATTTCATCTACTAAAATTCTTATGATTCATTGCGTTTTCAATACGCACAAAGCATAATTCAATAAAGATCCGCCAGGATTTTCAAACCCCATATTTTTCATGTACGATATTTTAGAATTAAACGACAAGCTCGTGAATGAGCTAAAAGAAATAGCTCGTTTAATGAACATTCCAAATTATGATGAGTTGAGAAAACAGGAATTGATTTACAAGATTCTTGATCAACAAGCACTAAACCCGCAGGCAAGTAGCTCGATCAAAGATGCACTTGTTTCAAAGTTCGCCCCAGCCGAAAAGGTAAAAGTGAAAGAAGTCGAAACTGAAGAGGAAGATCCTGCCGATGATGATGATGCTTCATCAAAAGGAAGACCAAAGCGCAAACGTGTGAGCCCTTCGAAGATCGGCACTCCTTCCAAAATGGATACAGCCGTCCTGGAACCCAGCGTGAAGATTCCTGCCACGAAGGTAGAAACACCTGCCCCGGTAGTTCAAGCTTCTGCGCCTGCAGCTGCACCTGCAACATCTGTTCCTGAAACTCAAAGGCAGTATGGCCAACGCCAGGACTTTGACAGGAATGCAAGACCACGCGGCAATTTCAACCAGCAAACTGAACCTGCTGCAGATCCTGATACATTTGTAGAAGTAGAAGGCGTGCTGGAAACTATGCCTGACGGTTTTGGCTTCCTCAGAAGCAGTGATTACAATTACCTGACTTCGCCTGATGATGTATACGTATCGCAATCCCAGATAAAACTCTTCGGCCTGAAAACCGGTGACACAGTAAAAGGAATGGTACGCCCTCCCAGGGAGGGTGAAAAGTATTTCCCGCTGACAAAAGTTGATTTCATCAACGGCCAGGATCCTGCTGTAGTAAGAGACAGAGTGCATTTTGATTATCTCACACCACTCTTTCCGGATGAAAAACTCAACCTGAGCGGAAGCAATACAAATTACAGCACCCGTATCATGGACCTCTTCACACCTATCGGAAAAGGTCAGAGAGGTTTGATAGTTGCCCAGCCGAAAACCGGTAAGACTATTCTTTTGAAAGATGTGGCAAATGCAATTGCTGCGAATCACCCTGAAGTGTATATGATTATTCTTCTTGTGGATGAAAGACCTGAAGAAGTAACCGATATGGCCAGAAGTGTGAAGGCAGAAGTAGTTGCCTCCACTTTCGATGAGCCTGCGGAAAGACACGTAAAAATCGCGAACATCGTTTTGGAAAAAGCCAAACGCATGGTTGAATGCGGACACGATGTGGTTATTCTTCTTGATTCCATCACCCGACTGGCTCGTGCATACAATACTGTGGCTCCTGCAAGCGGAAAAGTTCTCTCTGGCGGTGTTGAAGCAAACGCTCTTCACAAACCAAAAAGATTTTTCGGATCAGCACGTAAAATCGAAAATGGCGGCTCGCTGACAATTCTTGCTACCGCCCTGATCGATACCGGTTCAAGAATGGATGAAGTTATCTTTGAGGAATTCAAAGGTACCGGCAATATGGAACTCCAGCTTGACCGTAAGCTCGCTAACAAGAGGGTATTCCCTGCAATTGACCTTGTGGCATCAAGTACCAGAAGAGAAGATATGCTGCTTGACAAGGAAACTCTTCAGCGTATGTGGATTCTCAGAAATCACCTTGCAGACATGAATCCGATGGAAGCAATGGAATTCCTTCTCACGCAGATGAGAGGAACTAAATCTAATGAGGAGATTCTTATCTTCATGAACTGATAAACAAAAAAATCAGAATAATCTGAATTAAAAATCCATGTCAAAAGCCTGGATTTTTTTATAGCATTTCGCCTGACATGACTATGTGGTGTCCCTGAACACCCTCGTCAGCTTTTCGTAACATGGTTTTTGCCACTTTGCTGGCCGGTATCGCCTTGAAATTTCTCAATGGTCCCCAGAAAATAAAAGCAATGGACCGGAAAAGCCATATTGCCAATCTCTCCAGCCATCTGGTTTCTTCCCTGTATCCAATCAGCAATGAAGGCCTGAAGAATATTACGGTTGGAATTTTCATTCCAAGCACTTTCTTTTCAAGTGTACCCTTCACCCTGTTGTAAAAAACTTTCGATTTGCTGTCAGCCCCCATCGCGCTGATGCAATAATAACCCTTACATCCATGCTCTTCTGCGAGCATTGCAAGTTTCACAGGATAGTCATAATCCACAACGCGAAAAGCATCCTCAGTCCCTGCCTTTTTCATCGTAGTGCCAAGGCAGCAAAACACATGATCAACGCCATCAAAGTAATTGCCGTATTCGCCAAGCTTGTTGAAGTCGATGATCACTTCATGCAGTTTCGGATGTTGCACTGCCAGACTGCTCCTGACAAGACTGATGACTTTTGAATAATTCTGGTCTTCAAGCAGCAGTTTCAAAAGCTCTTTCCCGACAAGTCCTGTGGACCCAGCAATTAGGGCTGTTTTCATAGAATATAAAAACGCTTAACGCTTCTTTTTAACCGGAACAGTTTTTACTACTTCCTGAGGCCCCTTGATGGCCTTGTTGCTTTCGGCTCCGTTCTTCAAATTATCCAGCTCCGGCTTGTAACTCATGTCAATTGCATTTTTCACTTTATCCTTGCCAAGTGCCAGCTTCACTACATCAATCATCTCTTTCACGTAATGGAAGCGGATATCTTTTACATATTCTTTTTTGATGTCTTCAATATCTTTCTTGTTTTCAGCAGATAAAATAATATCTTTTATTCCTGCTCTGCGGGCTGCGAGAATTTTTTCTTTTATGCCACCAACTGGAAGAACTTTACCGCGAAGTGTGATCTCTCCTGTCATAGCAAAATTATTCTTCACTTTTCTCTGCGTGAAGACTGATGCCAAAGCTGTCAGCATAGTAATGCCTGCGGAAGGACCATCCTTTGGCGTAGCACCTTCAGGAACATGAATATGAATATCCCACTGGTCAAATATCCGGGGATCCGTTCCAAGTTCTTTTGAATGTGATTTAAGATAAGCAAGTGCTATTACCGCCGACTCTTTCATTACATCTCCTAAATTTCCTGTCAAGGTAAGCTTGCCTTTACCTCGGCTGACACTTGCTTCCACGAACAGAATATCACCGCCAACTGCAGTCCAGGCAAGACCGGTTACAACACCGGGAACTTCCACACCTTCCTCTCTGTCCTTCTGGAAAATCTGAACTCCAAGAATTTTCACGATTTCATCTTCGGTGAGTACCGGATTGTACTTCTCTTCCATCGCAATCTTCTTGGCAATTCCGCGTATTACTGAAGCCAATTTCTTTTCGAGTCCGCGTACTCCTGATTCACGTGTATAGTTCTCAATAATAAACTCAATAAGTTTAGTGGAAATTTTAATCTGATCTTTTTTCACTCCGTGGGCTTCAAGTTGCTTAGGAACAAGATGCCGCACTGCAATCTGGACTTTCTCTTCAAGTGTATATCCGCTGAGTTCGATAATCTCAAGACGGTCAAGCAAAGCAGGTTGAATGTTACTAAGTGAATTTGCTGTAGCGATAAACAACACATTCGAGAGGTCATAGTCGATCTCTACATAGTTGTCGTAAAAAGTATTGTTTTGTTCAGGATCCAAAACTTCAAGTAATGCTGAAGACGGATCTCCATGAAAATCATTCCCGAGTTTGTCTATTTCATCCAGGACAAAAACCGGATTGGAAGATTTTGACTTCTTAAGATTCTGAATGATTCTTCCCGGCATGGCGCCAATGTATGTTTTTCTGTGGCCACGAATCTCCGCTTCGTCGCGAAGCCCGCCGAGAGACATGCGAACGTATTTTCTGCCTAGCGCAGTAGCGATGGACCTCCCCAGAGATGTTTTACCCACTCCAGGGGGGCCAAAGAGACACATGATCGGAGATTTCATGTCTCTTTTCAGCTTGAGAACCGCGAGGTACTCAAGTATTCTTGATTTCACTTTTTCCAAACCGTAATGATCTTTGTCAAGCACTTTCTGAGCATGCTTCAGATCAAAATTATCCTGCGTAAATTCGTTCCAAGGCAGATCAAGCAGCAATTCAAGATAATTGAGCACTACTGAATATTCAGCAGCTGCAGGATTCATTCTTGCAAGGCGATCACACTCTTTATTGAATAATTCGGATACTTCCTTACCCCACTTCTTCGATTTTGCTTTTTCCTTAAGCTCCGCTACTTCACGGTCAGGCGTGGACCCGCCCAGCTCTTCCTGAATTGTTCTCAACTGCTGATTCAGGAAATACTCCCTCTGCTGCTTATCAATGTCAGTCCTTACTTTACTCTGGATCTGATTCTTCAGTTCAAGCATCTGCAATTCTTTGGAGAGAAGTTCCAGCACAGTAGTTGCGCGTTTTTTATGATCTTCAATTTCCAGAAGTGCCTGCTTCGCATTTACATCCAGGTTCATGTTGGATGAAATGAAATTAATCAGAAAAGTATGGCTTTCGATGTTCCTTATTGCAAATGCTGCATCCGAAGGGATGTTTGGCGAATGCTGTATAATCTGCAACGCCAGGTCCTTGAGCGATGCAACCGTCGCCATGAATTCCCTGTCGTTCGCGTTGCCTTTCGCCTCTGGGAATGGAGTAACTGAGCAACGGATGTAAGGATCGGTCTGTACACATTCGTTAAGCTTGAATCTGCGTTTACCCTGAATAATAATCGTAGTATTTCCATCAGGCATTCGAAGCATCTTCAACACATTCGCAACAGTACCTACCAAATTCAAATCTTCAAATACGGGATCTTCGATGGCTACATCTTTTTGTGAGACAACACCAATAATTTTATCACCCTTATAAGCGTCTTTGATCAGGTTAATGGATTTGTCGCGACCTACAGTAATCGGTATTACCACACCCGGGAAAAGCACTGTATTTCTCAGAGGAAGAATGGAGAGTACTTCAGGAACGTCCTGCTGATTCATTTGGTCCTCATCCTCTTGCGAAAGCAGTGGGATAAATTCCGTATCGTCATCAATGATATTAGCAAGTTTCAGAATATTTTGATCAGTCATCTTTTAATTGAGGATTGTTTTGAATTTACGCCAAAGTGTCATAAATGTTGATTTTTTCAGCGTAATATCAATTAGTCCAATTTCATGCCAGATAGAAACACTGACATTTTGGTTCAATGCAAGTAAGTAAAAATCGGCAAGGAAAACTACACAAATCAGGAATACGCGAAATGGAAAAACCTTATAAACGAATGCAACAATTGAGTCAATCAGGCTAATACTTTGACCCAAAGAATTCATTGCTAGTCAATTTAACCCGGATTCAGTCAAACTTGGGCAATTAAGCCGGATTATTTAGGTTTGCGGCTCAATTATGGAAAAAAGCTCTTTATCCAAAAGGGTTCAAAACCTTTCTCAGAGTCAGACAATCGGTATGTCCAAGCTGAGCAGGGAAATGAAAGCGAAAGGAATTGACGTTGTCAATCTCAGCCTCGGAGAACCCGATTTCATCACGCCTGAACACATAAGAACAGCTGCGAAGAAGGCTATAGATGACGGCTTCACTTTCTATCCTCCGATTTCAGGATACAACGAATTGAAATCCGCAATCTGCGCTAAGTTCAAGAGAGAAAACAATCTTCATTTTGAACCTGAACAAGTGGTGGTTTCTACCGGAGCCAAACAGTGCATCGCGAATGCTATTTTATGTATGGTGAATCCGGGTGAGGAAGTGATCATTCCCATGCCTTATTGGGTAAGTTACATTGAAATAGTAAAACTTGCTGAAGGTGTTACAGTTCCGATAAAAACCGGAATTGAAAGCGATTTCAAAATCAGTCCAGAACAACTTGAAAATGCGATTACTCCGAAGACAAAAATGTTTGTCTTTTCATCACCCTGCAATCCAACCGGAAGCGTATATTCAAAGGATGAGCTGGCTGCACTTGCAAAAGTTTTCGAGAGGCATCCCCATGTATTTATTCTTTCTGATGAAATCTATGAACACATCAACTTCCTCGACCGCCATCAAAGCATCGCACAATTTGAAAGTCTCAGGGAGCGAATTATACTTGTAAACGGTGTTTCCAAGGGATATGCAATGACTGGCTGGAGGATTGGATATTTGGCAGCACCAAAATACATCGCGCAGGCATGCGACAAGATGCAGGGTCAGTTCACTTCTGCAGCTTCTTCCATCGCACAGAAAGCTGCAGAAGCCGCGCTCAATGGCGATTTAAAACCTACTGAAGAAATGAATAAAGCGTTTCTCAGGAGAAGAAATTTGCTGCTGGAACTTATCCGTGAAATACCTGACCTCAAAGTGAATGAACCTAAAGGTGCATTTTATGTTTTCCCTGATGCAAGCGCGTACTTCAACAGAAAATACGGACAGCACGTTATAAAGAATGCCGATGATTTCTGCATGTATCTGCTGGAAAAAGCGCAAGTGAGCACAGTCACCGGTGAAGCATTCGGGGCTCCTGAATGTTTCCGTATATCCTATGCTGCATCCGATGAAGATTTAAGAAAAGCCGTGAGCAGGATCAAAGCTGCTTTGGCTGAGCTGAAATAAGTTTAGAGGGAATCTCCCAAATACAATAAATGGCATCTGTAAAAAATAAATCACTTGTCAGCTACATCTCTGAATTCAGAAAGATGAATGTCATGATCATCGGTGATGTCATGATTGATGCGTACTTATGGGGTAAGGTGGACCGCATTTCTCCCGAAGCACCTGTACCGATAGTTTCTGTAACCAAACGTGAAAATAGGCCAGGTGGAGCGGCAAATGTGGCAATCAATATTCATTCCCTGGGCGCAACGCCTGTTCTTTGCTCGGTGATCGGCGACGACCTGAACGGAAGAACTTTTACAGAAATTATTCAGGAACTGGGAATGTCGACTGAAGGGTTGGTTCAAAGTCCTGACAGGCCTACCACAAGGAAAACCCGCGTGATCGGAAACAATCACCAGATGCTGAGAGTGGATGAAGAACGTGAAGAAGACCTTTCCCCTTCAGAAAGAAAAAGGCTGCTTGAAAGAATTGAGTCCATTTTATCAAGAAAGAAAACTGATGTAATCGTGATTGAAGATTATGACAAAGGAGTGATTAGTAAAAGCCTTATAGAACAAGTGGTCGGAATGGCCAGGCAATACAAAATTCCTGTCGCTGTGGATCCTAAGAGACGTAACTTTAATCATTACAAGAATGTGGATTTGTTCAAACCAAATCTCAAAGAACTCAAGGAAGGAATAAAAATGGATCCTGATGAAAACGGCATTCAGGATATCATCGCAGTTGCAAAAAAATTCAGGAAGGAAAAACAAATAGGCACTCTGCTGCTTACCTTATCAGAAAAAGGAGTTCTCGTACTGAACGATTCGGTTGAAAAAATCATTCCGGCTCATGTAAGAAACATCGCTGATGTTTCCGGAGCAGGTGACACAGTTATCGGAGTTGCCGCTTTGTGTCTTGCAATCGGATTGAATGCTGAAAAAACCGCAACCATCGCAAACCTTGCCGGCGGGCTGGTATGTGAAAAAGTTGGCGTAGTTCCTGTCGAGCCTGAACAGTTAATTGAGGAAATAAAAAGACTCGGAATCAGTTAATCAATGTCAGAACCGGTAAGACCTTATAAAGACAGCAAGTCTGGCAAGAAAGAACAGGTCGCTAAAATGTTTGACAACATTGCATGGCGATATGATTTCCTAAATCACTTACTTTCATTTGGTATTGACAAATACTGGAGACGAAGCGCGATCCGTGAGCTCAGGGAAATCAAACCTGCATTCATTTTGGATATCGCAACCGGTACAGGCGATTTCGCCCTGGAAGCAATGAGATTGAAACCTGAGAAAATTTTCGGGATCGACATTTCTGCCGACATGCTGGCTATCGGGAAAAAGAAAATAACGGATAAAAAATTAACCGGGAGAATTGAACTTTTAGAGGGAGATTCTGAAAACCTGATATTTCAGGACAATAAGTTTGATGCGGTCATCGTTGCATTTGGTGTACGAAATTTTGAAAACCTCGAAAAAGGCCTTTCAGAAATGTTGAGAGTATTAAGACCGGGCGGCAAGACGGTTATTCTTGAATTCTCAAAACCAAAGTCCGTAATTATTTCAGGCTTATACACATTCTACTCTTCAAAAATCACCCCCTGGATTGGCAAAAAATTATCCAAAGATCCCGCCGCATATGGCTACCTTCACGAATCTGTTATGGCTTTTCCTGAAGGAGAAACCTTCAAGGAAATCCTGAGAAAATGTGGCTTTAATAATGTATCCGACAGGAGAATGACTATGGGTGTGGTGAGTGTATATACCGGAACAAAGTAAAATGCTCTTAAAACGAATTATATTTTTCTTATCCTTTTTCTTATTAATCCTCTTAGGCAAGAGTGAAAATTGTCATGCCCAGATGGATAATGTTCCCATTAATCTTCCAAAATATGACAAGCAGAAATTGCACTTTGGATTCACACTTGGACTGAACAGATCCAATTTCAAAGTTCAGCTCATGCCTGATTTTAAATACCGGGATTCGATATACAGAATTGAACCGGTAGGTGTAATGGGTCTGAATCTTGGCATCATAAGCAATTTAAGACTCGGTGAATATTTTGATCTGCGCTTCATACCAGCCTTATCCTTTGCCCAAAGAAATCTTGAATACACATTTTATTACGAAGATTCCACAGGAGCTTTCATCACAAAAAATGTAGAATCAACTTACCTTGAATTTCCAGTAAATATTAAGTTCAAGTCAAAGCGCGTAAACAATTACAGAGCATATGTTTTGGCAGGCGGAAGATATTCCATTGATATGGTATCTCAGGCTAAAGTGAAAGACCGTGATAAGGAAATTGTGAAGCTGAAGAAAAACGATTACGGATATGAAATCGGTTTTGGCTTTGATTTTTATATGACTTATTTCAAATTCAGTCCGGAGATAAAAATGTTCAACGGAATTCCCAACCTTCTGGTTAAGGAAAACACTGCTTTTTCCAGTCCGATAGAAGCTTTACATTCAAAAATATTTCTCATATCGTTCACCTTTGAATAAATAATAAAGAAACATGATACAGCAGCTTGAGCTTGTCCTTCTTCCCGAAGAGGCGGCAGACGAGGCAAAAGTGCTGAAGAAAGCCGCACAGCAGCTTTCAGTTTCAGCTGAACGCATTCGCGGAATCAATTTATTGCGAAGATCTATTGATGCACGTTCAAGGAAAGTTCTGATCCGTATGCTTTCAGAAATTTTTATAGATGAAGATCCGCCTGTTCAGAATAAAGAAGAATATGAATTTAATTTTTCAAGAAATGTAAGTCAGGCCGAATCGGTTCACATTATAGGATTCGGGCCTGCAGGAATGTTTGCCGCACTGCGTTTGATAGAACTGGGCAAAAAGCCGATCATCATAGAACGAGGCAAGGATGTGAGATCAAGGCGGCGTGATCTTGCGGCTATTAATAAACTAGGAATTGTAAATCCCGAATCCAACTATTGTTTTGGCGAAGGAGGCGCCGGCACTTATTCCGACGGCAAGCTTTACACACGTTCCGGCAAGCGTGGAAACATCCGCAGGATATTGTCTGTTTTTGTGAAACATGGAGCAGACCCTGACATTCTCATAGACGCGCACCCTCATATTGGCACCAATAAATTGCCAGGTGTAGTACAGTCCATCAGAGAAACAATTTTAAATGCAGGCGGTGAGATACACTTTGAAACCAGGCTGGACGACATCATTTCACAGAATGGAAAAATCATCAATATTCTTGTAAGTAAAATTGCTTCAGGAGAACAGATAGAAATCCCTTGCCACAAAATTATACTCGCTACGGGACATTCCGCCAGAGATATTTACGAACTGCTGAACAGAAAAAATATTCGCATCGAACGCAAGGCTTTCGCGCTTGGAGTAAGGATCGAGCATCCTCAAGAAATCATTGACAAAGTTCAATATCATTGCGAAAGCAGAAGCCCTTACCTCCCACCCGCCTCTTACAGTCTTGCGGCAAATTTTAAAGGAAGAGGTGTGTATTCTTTTTGTATGTGTCCGGGCGGAATCATTGCGCCTGCAGCAACTTCTGCCGGAGAGATTGTAGTAAACGGATGGTCTCCTTCCAAAAGAAACAATCCTTTCGCCAATTCCGGAATGGTAGTCAGCGTAACAGAAGAAGATTACATTCCTTACGAGAATTTTGGCCCATTGGCAGGACTTCAGTTTCAGAAACAAGTCGAGCAAAAAGCCTTTACTGCCGGAGGAGGAATGCTTGTAGCTCCGGCTCAGCGGCTGATTGATTTTATGCAGAGAAAACTGTCTTCCTCATTGCCGGAATGCTCCTATATTCCAGGAGTAAAATCTGTATTGATGGATGAGGTGCTGCCTCATGCAATTTCCAATACATTGAGAGAAGGTCTCGGGCATTTCGGTAAAAAGATGAAAGAATATTACACGAATGAAGCTTTGCTGGTAGCAACAGAATCACGCACATCTTCGCCTGTAAGGATTCCAAGAGACCCTGAAACTCTGGCTCATCCTGATGTGATGGGACTTTACCCCTGCGCCGAAGGTGCAGGCTATGCGGGCGGAATTGTTTCCGCTGCCATGGATGGAGAAAGATGCGCGGAAGCTGCCGCTGGTTTATGATTTTTACTATCTTCCATCCTGAAAAAGCTTTTATGATTTTTGCATTTATATTTAAAATTCTAGGCTGGAAAATTGAGGGCGACGTTCCTCGTGATATTCCAAAATATTTAATCATAGTCGCACCGCATACCAGCAACTGGGATTTTTTCGTCGGTCTTGCAGTCCGGTCCATTCTTAAATTCCCTTCCAGATATCTTGCTAAAAAAGAATTATTCATTCCGCCATTTGGGTGGATATTCAGAAAACTTGGAGGCTATCCAGTAGACAGAAGCAAATCGACTAATATGGTAGATGATGTGGTATCCATTTTTAAAAAGGAAGACAGCTTTATACTTGCAATCACTCCTGAAGGAACCAGAAAAAATGTCAGACGTTGGAAAACCGGATTTTATCATATTGCTGTAAAAGCTGGAATTCCCATTGTACTATCCGGAATTGATTACAAATTGAAAAAGGTTGTATTTTCAAAACCGATGAATCCTTGCGGAGAGTTGGAAAAAGATGCTGTGATCATTGATAAATTTTTCGAGACTTTTTCCGGAAAAAACGGTAATGCAGCTAAAGTTCTCGGTAATGCTCAGACTATCTAAACCGCCTTCGAAATTCCGAGCAAATGATTCCGGTCGCTACAGATGCATTCAAAGAATCAGGTTTTCCGTTTTCAGCAATGCTGAATTCTGGAATCATGATTTTCCGGTCGATGAATTTCATAAGTTGTGTTCCAATTCCAGCAGATTCATTTCCTATCATCAACAAAGCTTCAGAATTTAACTCAGAGTCATAAACGCTTTCTCCGCCCAGCATTGCTGCATAAACCGGAATAAAAGCATTTTCTCTGTTCATTGAAAATAACACATCAAGATCTATGTATTCCACCTTCACTCTGAAAAGAGAACCCATCGCTGCCTGAACCACTTTCGGATTGTAGCATTCCGCAGTTTGTGAAGAGCAAATTACATATGAGATTCCGAACCAGTCAGCTATCCTGATTATTGTTCCGAGATTTCCAGGGTCTCGAATATCATCCAATACGATACTCAGCTTTCCTTTGAGAGCTGTCATCTTCAAATCACTTTCATGCTGCCTGCATATTGCGAGAACACCGGGTGGAGAACTTAAACAACTGATCTTTTTCATCTCAGACTCGCTGACTTCTAAGCTATCAATCCCATGTGAACGAGCGATAGTCTGAATCTCTTCGGAATTTTCGGCAGTAAAATATATTTGTGTGATTTTTATTGATGCCTGAATGGCATCTCTTACAATCTTATCTCCTTCCGCGATGAAAGTCTTCTCAAGTTGTCTAAACTTTTTATGATGTAATGCGGTGATGTTTTTTATTTCCTGCCTGGAAAGCATAAAAGTTTATGAATTGACCAATTCAATGACTGTAATTTCAGGCAATATACCCACTCTGCCCGGATATCCAATGAAACCAAGTCCGCGGTTTACATACAGATATTGTTTACCAGTTTTATACAAATCAGCCCAACGCTGATAAACATACTGCACAGGACTCCATCTGAATCCGGGCACTTCTACACCAAATTGAAAACCGTGTGTATGTCCGGATAAAGTCAGATCAATGAAACTATATTTACTGTTCACTTCTGCATCCCAATGACTGGGATCATGAGACAGAAGTATATTGACATCCGCACGGCTTAGACCATCCACAGCTTTGTCCAGATTTCCATAGCGTTGAAAATTCATACGGGCGCTCCAGTTTTCAACGCCTATTAACGCCAGACGGCTTCCATCCCGTTCGATGGTGTCATTTGAGTTCAGAAGCAGTTTCCAGCCCATTTCTTTCTGAAGTTGTTTCAAGTTTTCAAAATTGCTGATCTTTTCTTCTTCTGAATTCCAACGGTAATAATCACCGTAATCATGATTGCCTAACACAGAATATACACCGTGTCTTGCTGAAATTTCACTCAATACATCCTTATAAGGAAGAACTTCCGCAGCACGGTCGTTCACCAAATCACCTGTGAAAAGCACCAAATCCGGCTTTTGTGAATTGATCAGCTCAACAGCTTTTTTAAGCGGATCAACACTCATGAAACTTCCCAGGTGCAAATCGGAAATCTGAACCAGTTTCATATTTCGAAAGGTATCAGGCAATCCTACCAGGCGCAATTTCACTTTTCGCACTTTATAATTGTATGCCCCCCCTGTCATGCCATAGATCATCGAAATGAACGGCACAGCTCCTACAATGAAGCCAAGTCTTACCAGGAAGTCATGTCTGGAAATTGAAGGACTCTGAAAAACTCCTTCTTTTTTATCTTCAAAAAGCGCTGATAAAAGATTTACCAGATATCTTCCTCCCCTGACAAGGTCATCCAGCATCAGAAATACGAGCACGAAAACTTTTGACAGGTATAAGATCACAATTGATGCAAAGAGAAATGTCCTGAACATTTTTGGCCATGTTCTCCAATCAATAATTTGTCCGCTCATGATAGACATAACAGAAATAACAGTGAGGGACCAGAAAAGAATTGTGACAAATCTCTTAATTGATATTGCAGAGCCCTGAATCAATGACTTCAGACCATTGAACACATACAAATCAATGAGCAATAGCAATAGAATTATAAGCAGGATTCTTAATGTCATAAATTGTGATGGAAAAACAATTTATACAAAATACAAACGAATGACCTGATTGTTCAAATTCATCAGGGATTGAGTCGGTTCAATTTCCAGGCTCCGTTTTTCATTTTGGTATATAAAATTCTGTCATGCAGCCTGTTTTCTCTTCCCTGCCAAAATTCCATGCTTTTAGGATTCAGCCTGTAGCCACCCCAATGAATGGGACGAGGCACTTTCATTCCTTCGAATTTTTGCAGATAAAATTCAATTTTACTTTCAAGGCTGGCTCTGCTTTCAAGAACTGAACTTTGTTGAGAAGCCCAGGCACCTATCTGGCTTTCCCTTGGACGGGAATCGAAATACTCGTCAGATTCCTTCGGACTGAGTCGCGAAATCATTCCTTTTATTCTGACTTGTCTGTGTAACTCCGGCCAGTAAAAGTTTAGGCAGGCTCGTTTATTGCTCTGTATTTGCTTTCCCTTTTCACTCAAATAATTCGTAAAAAAAGAAAATCCATTCCTGTTCAGATCCCTTAACAAAACTACCCGGGAATCAGGCTGAAGATTTTTATCAACTGTTGACAGAGTCATCGCGTTGGGTTCCTCAATCCCGGCATCAATCGCCTGTTTCATCCAACTTTCGAACTGAACAAAAGGCGACTTGCTGACACTCTTTTTATCCAGCACTCCTGAAATAAAATCTCTTCGAAGATTGCGTATATATTTTCTCAATTGGCTCATATTCAAATATACTAAGTGTCAGAAATCCACTGGTTCAAATAACCAAAAACTGAAAGAAACCATCAGGTATTGCAACATATTGAATTCAGGCTTGTAATTTATAGGTTTTCGAACCATTTATATTGCAAATATCCAATTTCAAGAGATCAGGTAATATGATAATTGTCTATTTTTTAACTTTCCGAATGTAAGTTTTCATGAAATTCTGATTGAACCGAGGGAATTTATTGTGGTAAAAAACTGACAAACAATCAAGGATAAGTAATGTTTGTTTGTCTAAAGCATGAAACTCAAACAGCATCCTCGATACAGTATTGACAAATATGAAACGAACTGTATTTCTTGAACCTCAGGTTGGACGAATCCTGGTATCAGAACCCTTTCTTCTGGATTCATATTTTAAACGCTCAGTCATTCTTCTCGGTGAACATGGAGAGGAAGGCAGTGTGGGATTTATTTTAAACAAGCCCACTGACCTCAATCTAAATGATGCCTTGGAAGATTTCCCTCCATTTGATATACCATTATATTTTGGAGGACCGGTTCAAACCGACACTATTCATTTTCTGCATACACTTGGCAATAAATTAGAAGGAAGTAAACTCATTCTTCCAGGTATTTATTGGGGCGGAAGTCTGGAAATGTTAAAGTTGATGCTCGATACAAACCAGGTAAATAAAAATGAAATTCGCTTTTTTGCCGGTTACAGCGGATGGGAACCACAGCAACTCGAAGATGAGTTGAAAGGCAGGACCTGGTTAGTTTCAAATTGTCAAAAGGATATCGCATTTTCCGAACATCCGGAAGAATTATGGGGGGAAGTGCTGAGAACCATGGGAAGTCAGTATGCCATCTTAGCTAATTTTCCTGAAGATCCGAGTTTGAACTGATCTTCTGTTAATCACTCCTTTTTACTGCATTTTCATTTGATTCCAAATTGAGTCATGATCTGAAATTGCCTTAATTTACAATTCTAATAATATTTTAATTCTGATTTCTATCCTTAATCAATTATTTGACATGTAATTAATGCCATTATTATAAATTTTCAGGAAAATTATTTATTAAAAATCAACCAAAAGTATTAGAGCAGGAAAGTCAATTTATATATTTAGTATCTACTTTTTATCTCACGTAATACTTCTAACAAATTGTACTCTTACCAATTAGCACAGTTATTTCGCCAAAATTATTTTTTATTAAATTTTATTTACCGGAGATTTGCTTGCGTTTGCCAATAAAGTTGAAAAGTACCTTAAAATATGGTTAATTTTATTGTGTCTCTGGAATTTTTTTTTGCATCTTTAAATTGTGCCTATCAAGGGCAGGTTGACTGCATTTTCATATTTAAATTAATTAATCAAATTATAAAGGAAAAATAATACACGCGGATTCCTGACTTATATACATATAATCGGATGATAAAAAATATGCTGCAAGATCGCATGAAGTTTTCTTGTGCCTGCGATTATTCCAGCAATTGACATTGATAAACACAACACAACATAATCAACACAAGCATGAAAACTTTTATCACAACTCTACTTTTTTGCAGCTTATTCATTATCAACGCCAGCAGTCAAAATGTGACTGACCCTTCTTCAAATCCTTCATACGATTCGCAGAAGTTAGCATCAGTGTCTCCATCAAACACCCACGTGCTAACACTGGTGAGTGACTCAGCAGATTATCAGCCAGGGTCACTGGCGACATTTACAGGTGGAGGATTTTTACCTGGCGAAACAGTGTCGTTTCAAGTGACGCACCTTTACCACCACAATCACGGTCAAGGTCATAATCAATGGACAGTTATTGCTGATGCGCAGGGTTCATTTGTCACAACGTGGATTGTATGCACAGATGACTGTGAAGGAGAGCATCTCCTGGCAGTTGCTACTGGTCAGACTTCAGGCTATACTGCCACATGCATGTTCACAGACGCTTTACCGTCAGATTCAAGATTCATTCAGCCGGATGCCTCATACACCACATTCCCTGGAAACGATGACGGATCCATTGGTCCATTTACATTACCTTTCACATTCAATCTGTACGGAAGCCAGTATAATCAGGTTTGGATTAACAATAACGGAAACCTGACTTTCACTGGTCCATTTGGAGCATATACTGCATCTGGTTTTCCATTTAATGTGCCTATGGTCGCTCCGTTCTGGGCTGATGTGGACACTCGCCCTGCAGGAAGTGGTAAAGTGGTTTATAAAATCAATCCAACTCACATGATTGTCACCTGGCCGGCAGTTGGATACTATAATCAGCAAACCAATCTGCTGAATACTTTCCAGGTAATCATCTCAAATGGTAATGATACACTGATTGGAATAGGAAACAACGTAGCATTTTATTATGGTGACATGCAGTGGACCACTGGAAGCGCTTCTGGTGGCGTAGGAGGTTTTGGAGGCACGCCGGCTACTGCAGGTATCAACAAGGGAAATAGCATCGACTTCATTCAAATAGGAAGATTCAATCAAAACAATTCTAATTACGATGGAGCCGGTGGTAATCCAGACGGAGTTCATTACCTCAACTATCAGAATTTCCAAATCAATGCTACAAATATTCAAAACCTTCCTCCATCAGTAAGTGGCGTTCCTGCAAATAATACTGTCAACCTTACTTGCGGAGACACTCAAATTCTCACCTTGTCATTCCTCCCTCCGGAAGTAGGCCAGATTGTTACAACCACAATCAATACAGGCCAACTATGTGGTGTTCATGATTCAATCTCCAACGGACCCTTATCAATTGCTTCACTTGAAATTCATGCCCAAGACTGCAACATCGGAACTCATATCGTCACCTTTACGGCAGTGGACAATTTTAATCCTCCTGATACTACTATAGTAAGTATTACGGTGAATATTCAGCCTGCAGCAATAACCCAAACTCAACCAATTACAGTCTGCGAGTGGTCCGATATAACCCTAAACGCACCGGCAGGATCAAATTACAATTGGACTGGTCCTAACGGATTCAATTCTACAATACAGAATCCACTGATAGAAAATGCCTCATCAGTTGAAGCAGGCTTGTATTCAGTGAACTATACATCGCTAAGCGGCTGCTCCCGTACTCAGCAGACTCAGGTGACTGTTCTGCCAACACCAAATGTTGCAATCTCATCGAGCGGCAACCTCTCGATTTGTCCCGGACAATCTGTTACACTGTATGCATCACCCATAAGTCAAGGGCCTCTTGTATATGCATGGGCACCTGGAAATCAAACGACAGATAGTATTTTGGTTACTACTGCAGGAACCTTTACACTTACCGCAACAAATGTTTATGGTTGTTCCTCTGAGGTTTCAGAAACTGTAGCTGGCATCAGCTGCATTCTACCCTATTACCCACCGCCAGCTGGAGGAAAAGTACCTGACCTAATAGGTTCTGAGCTGAACTCGCTGTATAACAATTTTGGAAATGTAGCAGATTCCGCGGAAACGATTTTCCGACTGAGGGGAGACAGTGTCTATGTGGACGTGATTGCGGTTGATGGAATGTACAATTCTCTTCTTTCCTTATTGCAATCCGCTCCTTACGGGATGTCTAATATTGTGAATAATGGACCCAATTCACTTATTATTACAGGAAAATTTCCAATTGGAAATTTGCCAAAACTCGACAGTATACCACATCTGGTGAAATACGCCAGGCCAACATTTCCCCCTTTAACACAGGCAGGAATTGTCACCAGTGCAGGAGATATCTCAATGAGATCTGCGCTTGCAAGGAACGGATTTGATGTAAACGGAACAGGTAGTAAAATTGGCGTTATATCCGATAGCTATAACACAATACCGGGTAACCCTGCACTTACTGACGTACTCAATGGAGATTTGCCAGGAATAGGTAATCCGAACTTCCCTACTCCGGTTCAAATAGTGAAAGAATATCCATTCGGAAGAAGGACGGATGAAGGAAGGGCAATGATGCAAATTGTGCACGATATTGCTCCGGGTGCTGACCTGGCTTTCAGAACAGGTTTCATCACAGCCGGCGACTTCGCGCAAGGCATTCATGAACTTCACGCTGCCGGTTGCGACGTGATTGTGGATGATGTCACATTCATCACTGAGCCTTTCTTCCAGGACGGAGTCGTTGCACAAGCAGTGAATTCTGTAAACAACAGCGGAGTATCCTACTTCAGTGCTGCCGGGAACTTCGGAACCAAATCTTATTCAGGAACCTTTAATCCGGCACCTGCTCCATCCGGAATCAGCGGTTCTGCACATGATTTTGGCGGAGGAGATATCTTTCAAAGCATTACCCTTCCTCCGGGAATTTATACAATTGTTCTGCAATGGCAGGATTCAATTTATTCACTCGGTCAAACCAGCACCGGTACACAGAATGATCTTGACATATATCTTTCAAATGATGACGGTACAACCTTATTCGGATTCAACAGGAACAGCATTGGCATAGATCCGATAGAAATCATGCCGTTCACAGTTACATCCACTTCAAGCTCCAACATCATGATTGTAAGAGCCAGTGGAACGGGTAATGTTCAGTTCAAATATGTTGTATTCAGAGGCGAAATAGTCATCAATGAACATTTCTCCGGTAACTCTACAATTGTCGGACAAGCTAATGCCGAAGGTGCCATGTCTGTCGGAGCAGTTTTATATAGCAACACTCCTGCATACGGTGTAAATCCTCCGACAATTGCTTCTTTCTCATCCAGAGGTGGTACTCCCGTTAATGGAGTTGTTCGCAATAAACCAGATTTTACAGCACCCAATGGTGTGAACACTACTGTCTTCATGAACGGTGTGAACATTGACAATGACCTGTTTCCTAACTTCTTCGGCACCTCAGCAGCAGCACCGCATGCGGCTGGCGGAGCTGCACTTGCCATCCACGCAAAGAAAAAGTTCTACAATCAGGTGATGACACCAAATGAAGTCAGGTCACTGCTTCAGAGCACAGCCGTTGATATGAATACTCCGGGATTTGATTTTGTATCCGGCCATGGTTTACTGAATATTGACGCTGCTTTGAAATCCTTTGCTTCCCCTTCACCTGAAGTGATCTCCCTGTCGTACGACACAAACCTTGTTCCCGGAGCACAACCAATGCAAATTACAGTCAATGGAAACTACCTGACTTCACTGAGTGTGGTATTATTCAGGGGAGATTCTATTCCGACTGTAGTACTGAATTCGAATCAGGCCACTGCTACAGTTCCTGCATTTACCGGAAACCCGCCGATACAGGTATATACCAGACCAATTACACCAAACGGTAATGATGGCGGATATTCTGACAGCTTGTTTTTCTTTACTCCGGTTAAGAAAACTGTTAATATTACAGCTGACAACAAGTACAAAAAGTACGGGGAACAAATTCCGGCATTCACTTCTACTATCACAATTGACGGACAACCTTTGTCAGCTTTCGGTCTGACAGCATCTGATCTCAAATTAAATTCACTCAGCTACACAACTCCGGCTCAAAGTTTGAGTCCGGTAGGATTGTTTTTCATCAGACCATCCGCTACCCCATTAGATCCAAATGATCCGGTAGACATTGGTTTGTTGGAATCATACAATTACGTGTTTAATGATGGCATTCTGATTATCGAAAAAATGCCGCTGCTTATTACTGCCAATGACACTACTGTAACATATGGCGACAAACTTGGTGGATTCTCATTCACCTACGATTATGATAATACAAACATTGCTCCTGGTGAACAGGCTGCATTCCTTGATTCTCTGCAAACTCTTCACAATGCATTTATCGCTGAAAACGCACTGGCTCTTGTTGACGCCAGACCTTTGATCAACGGACGGCCACTTGTAAATTCAGATCTTGCCAACCTGACTTTTATGGCCAGCAGCAGAGCCCTGATAAACGGAAGACCACTTGTGAACGGCAGACCGCTAGTTAACAATGTGATAGTTTATGATACTGTTAACATAGTAGATGTATCACCTGCCAGTATATTCAATTACCAGGATGACTCAGACACTACAATTCTGGTAAACGCTCGTCCGCTGGTAAACGCACGTGCATTAATAAACGGAAGAGCGCTTGTAAACGGAAGAGCTCTTGTCAATGGAAGACCACTGGTGAACAGCCGTGCTCTTGTCAACGGAAGGCCTCTGGTTAACAGCGCAGCGTTAGACGATACGAGCGGAGCTGACATAGTCATCATCATCGATGAAGCAGACGTGTATGCACCGGCTGATGACACTTTGGAAACTTTCTACTCGATCAATGTGATTACAGGAACAACCGTAGGAACACATGCCATCGTTCCCGGTGCTTTCACTTCAGAGTTTTTTGAAGTCAGCTATAATCTTGGTAACCTGACCATCCTACCTGCAACGCTTAGCGTAGATGCAAATGACAACTATGCAGCCTGCGGAGTACAACCTGCATACAGCGCAGCGATCAGCGGATATCAGTATGATGACAATGACAGTACAGTACTGACAGGACCACCGACATTCACAGTGTTGGACAATTCAAATAGTCCGGTTGGGTCTGGTATTCTTCAGGGTGGAGCTTACACGATTGTACCTTCTGTACAGCTTCAGACTCCGGCTAACTATAATGTTCAATACCAGAACGGAAATCTCTCGGCACCAAACCAACTGCTTGTAAGTTCAAATGCAGGCAGCATACAGTGTTTTGGCGGAACAACAGAAGTGGATGTAACAGCAAGTGGCGGAACATATCCATATTCCGGTACAGGAATGTTTACTGTGGGTGAAGGAACTTATAGCTTTACAGTAACTGATGATGAAGGTTGCTCTGCAAGCGCATCGGGTACCGTTGCTCCTGCACCAGCTGAACTAATTGCAAGTTCTTCAGTCACAAATCCTGTTTGTGCCGGTTTCAGTGGCAGCGTTTTAGTTAGTGCAAGCGGAGGAACTCAGGTTTCAGGAGGAGGCTACATCGGAACAGGAACATTTGCTGTATTGGCTAACTCCCCATACTCCTTCCTTGTAACTGATGCAAATGGTTGTACAGCAACTGCCAGCGGAACAATGGGATCAGGACCTTCTCCGGTAAATGTAAGTGCCAGTGTATCAGTTCAGCCATGCAGCGGACTTCCAGGCACTGTAACAGTTAGTGCCAGCGGCGGTACAGCACCATATACAGGTACAGGCACATTTAGCCGCAGTGCGGGAACATATACGTTTACAGTGATTGATGCGCTTGGCTGTGCCGGATCAGCAACCGTTACAGTCACAAATTCACCTCCGATCAGCGTGACTATTGGCGGTGACTTATTGATATTGTATGGTGCACTGGGATACAATGGATGTACAACCCTATTCCCTCAGGTTACTGGAGGAACTGCGCCATTCACTTATTTGTGGACAAGTTCCCAGACATCAGTCAACGGTTCAACCGAAAATCCTCTTAACATTTGCAATACTTCTGAAGTAACCCACACATATTCTGTGATGGTAACAGATGTTAATGGTTGTACAGCAGTAGCAAGCGCACCGGTTTCTGTGGAATTTATCAATGTGAATTGTTCCAATACCAATGAACAGGTAAAAGTGAAAATATGTCACAGACCACCGGCTAACCCTAACAATTGCAAGACTATTTGCGTGAGTCAGAATGCAGTCAACACTTTCCTGAGTAATGGTTCATATCTCGGTAAATGCAGAGCAAATTGCGCAGTGCCGGTATACTCAAAGCTTTCTCAACAGGAGGATCTGTCTGATGACAATACATTGTTCACCATTTATCCGAATCCTACAAAAGGAAGCCTTCATATAGACTTCAGGGATGCATTCAGAATTGCGGAGAAAGTTACAATAGTAAATCTGCAAGGAAAAGTGATTGTCGAGAAGGAACTTGAAGGAATTGATATCATGCACGCTGAAATAAATATCAGCAATTTCCCTGACGGCATATACTTCATCAATGTAATGGACGATACAGGAAGCATACGGACAGCCAGACTTGTTAAGATTCAGTAAACAGATCGTTTGATAAAAACTAAAAACGGAGGAGTGATTTCCTCCGTTTTTTTTTAATTTGCACTGCATATTGAGGCATTTTCAAATATGATAAATCTGATAAAAAGGTTATTCACCTTACTATTTCTATTCCTTTCCGCGGTTTCTCTGCATGCTCAGGATCCTGTAATAGACAGTTTGCGTAAAGAACTTGATAAGGCCAATTCAGATACATTAAAAATTGACATTCTCAATGCCATCAGTAAAAACTATTTTAATACTGATCCTAACATGGCATTAGTTTCTGCAAGTGATGCCAATCAATTTGCAAATCGAATTAATTATCAAAAAGGTGAAGCCCTGGCCCTGAAAAACATGGGGATTGCTTATTACTTGCAGGCAAAATATCTGGAAACACTTGAATACTGGGAAAAGGCAAAAGCTGTATATGATTCAATCGGTGACGAGGTCGGAGTAGCAAATATGCTGAACAATGAAGGGGCTGTGTATTTTAATCAGGGTGATGATACCAAAGCATTGGAACTTTACCTTAAATCATTAAAGATTTCCGAAAAACTTGGTGACACACTCCGGATACTAACAGCATTGCAAAATATTGGTGCAGTGTATGCGAACAAATCATTTACACATGACAAGGCACTTGACTATTATCACAGAGCTCTTCCTCTAAGTGAGGCAATTAAGGATAATGATGCTATCGGAACAGTTTGTGTGAATCTAGGTGAGATTTATTTCAAAAAAGATAAAGCGAGTCTGGAATCTTCAAAATACACAAAATCTCAAATTGACAGTTTATATCAGCTGAATGACAGCCTTTCACTGTATTATTTTGAGAAATCACGCGTCGCATTTTCCAATTCCGAAAACCTTCCCGCCTCTCTTAATTTCATCGGTAAAGTATATGCAAGACGCGGAGATTATCCCAAAGCAATCAGTTATCAAAAAGAAGCAATACAAATTGCACGCAATCTTGATGCAAGACTGGATGTAACTCAGGCATTAATCGGCTTGGGAGATACGTATTATCTCAAGGGCGAAATACCAAATTCCATTTCCAGCTATCATGAAGCAGAAAAAATATCCCGTAGCATTGGCGGAACCATTAAGGAGCTCAAAGATGCATATGGAGGGCTTGCTTTGGCATATGCCAAACAAGGTGATTACAGAAATGCTTATCAATATCGTACCTGGTTTTCCGAGATAAAAGACACACTCTATAATATCGACACGGATAAGAAACTATCCGGACTACAATTCAATTTTGACATTCAGAAGAAGCAAGGCCAGATTGACCTTCTCACTAAAGACAAAGAACTACAGGAACTGGATCTTAAAAAACAAAAGTTGATCAAAAATGTGACTTTTGGTGGACTCACGGTAGTCATGATGTTTCTGGGGATAGTCTTTATGCAGAAAAAGAAAATTGCAAAAGAAAAAGCCAGAAGCGAAGAATTGCTGCTTAACATTTTGCCATCAGAAACTGCAGAAGAACTTAAGGCTACCGGAAGCGCCAAGGCCAAGAGTTTCGATATGGTTACCGTCATGTTCACCGATTTTAAAAACTTCACACAAGCCAGCGAAAAACTGAGTGCCGAAGAGTTAGTAAAGGAAATCAACTATTGCTACAGTGAATTTGACAAGATTATCACCAGATACGGTATAGAAAAAATCAAGACTATTGGCGACAGCTATATGTGCGCCGGGGGAATACCAGTGGTGAATTCCACGCATGCTGTGGATGTAATCAAAGCTGGACTGGAAATGCAGGAGTTTATATTAAAAAACAAAGAAGACAGGATTAAAAAGGATCAGCCTTATTTTGAGTTGAGGCTTGGGATCCACACCGGACCTGTGGTGGCGGGAATAGTCGGAATTAAAAAGTTCGCATACGACATTTGGGGTGACACTGTAAATACTGCCTCAAGAATGGAGTCCAGCGGTGAAGTCGGTAAGGTGAATATCAGCGGAGAAACTTATGCATTGGTGAAGGATGATTTTGAATGCATACACAGAGGAAAAATTAAGGCTAAAAACAAAGGAGAAATAGATATGTATTTTGTAGAAGGAATTAAAAACAAATCCTGAAAGATCACTATTTGTTCAGACTCTCCCTTATTTTTTTGAGATGCAGATTTTTCTTGTTTTCTCTCATCTCCTTGGCCGACTTTGTGAAATAATGGTGTTTGCTTAAAAAACTTTCCTGAAATTTATTCCAATCGTTTTCATCTGCAAATAATCCGTATACATTCAGTTCCCGGTAAAGCTGACTGCCGATTTTAAAAAAATCATCCCGGCCTAAATAATCAAGATCTGCATCGCAGATTATCTCTTCGAGCTTGTTTGAAGGCTGTTGGGGATACCTTGTTGCCATAATCATACTGCAGATACACTCAATTTCCTTTTCTTCATAACCGAGGGATGGAAGATCCTCCTTTGCAATTTGGCAACTCAGAGACTCATGCTCTTTGGAAGAAATTATATAACCTGAATCATGAAACAGCACTGCAACTCTAAGAAGCTCCAACTCAGTTTCAGGGATCCCTTCTTTTTCACCCAGTCTGTCCGCAGCTTCAAGAACATCAAGAACGTGATTGTAGCTATGATAATAAAGGTTTTGTGGCAGACCTTTTTCGAGTTTGTCGAGAATGAATTGTTTCGTTCTTGTATATCTGTCCATTTGCTGATATCGTTGTGGATTTCGGCGAAGTTCTCTCCGGATATATTCAATCTGGTTCAATGTCCGTTAACAAAAGAAATCTGGCTAAGTTTTCTATTTTTTCTCTTTTCATTTTTCCTGCAAGTTTCTAAGCACTTTTTCTCTCAACACATCAGACTCGAAAGGTTTCATCAGGTAATCGTTCATTCCGGCTGCGAAGCACTCATCCACTTCTTCCCTTGTTACATTTGCAGTCATTGCACAAATGCGAATATTCCTTTTATGTGCATCCGGCAGCAGCCTGATTTGACGAGTTGCCTCATAGCCGTCCATCTCCGGCATCTGAACATCCATAAAAATAAAACTGTAGTCCGATGACTGGAGTTTTTCAATAGCCTCTTTGCCGTTCAGTGCTGTTTCGATTGACAACTCCGGAAAGAGATCAAGCAGAGTATCAACAGCGACCATCTGATTGAACTCATTGTCTTCAACCAGCAAGACCTTCTTACCTTTTACTGATACAGAATTTGTATCATCGCTTGCCGAAACTGATTCAGGTGATTGTGCAATTCTGTAGGGAATGGTAAAATAAAATTCAGAGCCAATATCCGGAGATGAATCCACATTTAATAAGCCTCCATGAAGTTCAACAAGCTGTTTGGAAATTGTAAGTCCAAGACCGGTTCCGCCGAATTTTCTGGTGGTATCTGAAGAGGCCTGTCCGAAACTTTCAAAAATCTTATCAATCTTATCCTGAGGAATTCCGATTCCTGTGTCTTTCACTCCGAATCTGATAAGGTAATCCTCACCCATTACTTTTTCAACGCTGGCACTGATTGTCACACCACCCTTCTCTGTAAATTTAATCGCGTTTCCGGCAAGATTCATGATCACTTGCGTAAATCGGGTTTCATCGCCAAACACGTATTCAGGAAGTTGACTGTCAAGATTCAGGTCCATTCGGATACCTTTTTCATCGCATTTCAAATTGAGAATTGTATAGATATTTTGCAGCGCATTTATCAATGGAAAAGGCACCGATTCCAGTTCCATTTTACCTGACTCAATCTTAGCCAGATCAAGAATATCATTGATGATTACAAGCAGATTAGCCCCACTTTTCTTGATCACATTCAGATATTTATCCTGAATTTCGCTTACCGGAGTTTTCAGAAGAAGGTTTGTTAATCCAACAATAGCATTCATCGGTGTACGGATCTCATGACTCATGTTCGCAAGAAATTGCTGTCTGAATTTCTGAGTCTCGATGAGGTGGTCACGTGTCACCGACAATTCCTGATTTGTCTGCTTAAGAACTTCCAGCGCATCGTTCAACTCCTGTGTTCTCAGGTTTACAAGTTCTTCCAGCTGACGCTCTCGGTTACGTGCTTCCTGCAAAGCAGCGTTGTTTGAATTTCGAAGCCGTTGAAGGTTGATGTTGAAAATATTGTAAATGAGGGCGCGATGCTTGCCTGAAATCTCATAAAAAGTTTCCTTGTTCAATTCTATAAGCGTAAGATCCATCATGGCAATGGTGGTCGCAGTAGCCAACGCTTCAGCAAGAAAGCTTTCCCCCATAATGCTGAATGGTTCAAGCTGTGCAAGCAAGACATCTTCATTGTATATACCCACTTTACCTTTTCGAATAATAAACAATGCCGGAGGCACTTTTCCTTTTTCGATCAATACCGAACCTTTAGGATAATCACGTATTACCGCGCTGCTTAAAATTTCTGAAACCACTTCCTGGCTCAGGTTATTGAACAGATCGCATTCTAGTAATTCTTTTTCAATTTCAACCATAAATACCTGTACCGATGAATATGTCAAACATATTAATTAGCATATAAAGATGAAAGGCGGAAATTCAATAAGGATTAATCATCCAGTTAAGGGAGATACAAGATCAACAGACTATCCCACAAAATCCAAAATAAAAATATCAAAAAATTATAAATTAAATAATAAAAAAAACCGGAGAGTTATAGATCTTTCCGGTTTCTTAGTGGAGCTGGCGGGATTTGAACCCGCGTCCAGACAAGCAATCAATAAACTTTCTACATGCTTAGTGTTATTTAATTTTGGTCGAAATGGCTGCTAAACACTCGCCACCATTCCGCTTATTTCCGTTGGTTTCGGCTGAGGCGCCGGAAAATCACCACAGCTTACTCACCATGCGATGCTTCCTGAAGGGAAACGGGTGAGCAGGTCTCCCGGAAGCAGTTAACTGATTAATCTTGGATTAAGCGGCTAACGCGTAGTCATTGTTGCCTTTTACAGCTTTGAAAGCATTGTTTTACGAGAATGCTTACCGCGCTCGGCATGCTTACTTATCAATTTCACAAGCTGTCAATTCCTGTCAGCCCCATGATATTAATGCAAAATTACAAAAATTGTTTCGTCAGGAAACTGATCAAAAGCTGAAATATGTAATTTTAAGATTATTCGGGATGTAGCGTAGCCCGGTATCGCGCCACGTTCGGGACGTGGAGGTCGCAGGTTCAAATCCTGTCATCCCGACTACTAATTAAGTTTTGACGACTTTAATTACTTTGCCTTTTTCATTGCGCAGGAAATAGATCCCTTCGCTTAGCCCGCTGATGTCAATTTGATTTGTTTCATGCCTTGATTCAAACACTAATTTACCCTCGGCATTATACAACCAGATTCTGTATTTGCGGTTCAGTGTAATCAGATTCCCATCTGCCGGATTAGGGAACGCAGTCATGACTCCACTTGCCGGATTTATTGAATCATCCCACTCAAACAGAGCCGTGAATGAAGTATCAGACGCAGCATAAAAGCTGATTGAATTCTTCTTCACACCGCTATCCTTCCATCCCACGAATTTAAAACCCGGATATGGAGCCGCAGTCAGACGGATTTCAAGATCACTGAAATAAGTTCCAGACCAGGGATACACGCTTTCTGAAACACCCGGGAGAGATCCGTTAATCTTGATAGTATTTACCTGAACATATCCCATAGCCGGATCAGATACATCAAGATGGAGTTGAATGGTATCACCAGGATAGAAGCGATACATGATGTGTTCCAGTTGATGTGAACGCCTTTCCAATCCGAAATTTTTCAAACCATCCATACCCTCTTCCCAATTTGTCCTGCTCGAAGGTGTCCCCCATCTTGCAATGTGTTCATCAATTTCTTTGTCAAGTATTGCACGATACTCCTCGAGCTTTTCAGCAACTGCTGAAGGGCTGAACGCTGAATTGAGCAAGTCAGCAAATCGAGTAAGGAAGTAATTTCTGAATTCATCGCTCCTCATCATTCCGGCAAGCATACTGTCCTGAAGACTGCTTAACATGAAATCAAGATTATTGAAATTGCTGTCATAAAATCCGTTGTCAAAATCATTTGCAATATACCTCCACCTTCCATCATGCCCCTCCTTCACTCCGGGATTGGGCTGACCGTTTCTAAGCTTCCAGTACACTTTGTTATGATCTGTATTCCTTTTATTGGTAAAGATGGTAGCAATCCAATAGTCAGAAAAATTTTCAACATCCAGACGATCCTTTACATACTGCCATGATGATGGCAAATTGAGGTCATTAGTCAGAATGTAATTCCTCAGGTCTAAAAAATCCCGGGTATCACCGTCATTACCCATTACGATCTTATACAAACCATCGAGGTTGTCCTCCATGATGATGATGCTGTCCGGATTCACACCATAAGAAAATTCAAGTCCCCGGTGGTCGTTCAATTCCCTGATATCATGGATACCCCAATATTCTCCGTTGATGAAGACTATGCTCATTCTGGCGGCTTGGTATTTCAAATCAAGCGGTGCGAACAGAGACTGAATCAGAGCATCCCTGCACATGGTATTGTGAGTACCGCCCCATTCATTCCCGCTGTTCCGTAGGATGAATCTCTTGAATTCGTTCTGCTCGACCGATGTACCTGGCTTTTTCAACCCGGGAAAAAACGGAATCTTAAAAGTGTTTTCCTCATCATACTCTTGTCTTGCATATACTGTCATTGCCTTCTGTCCGAGGCTTCTGATCCATTCTCCTCTGATACGGATTCCTGCCTGTTGTCCGATTCTCTTTCTGCCGGATGGTTCAAAAATTTCTATGCTGACCGGACGTTCCGATACCCTTCCCTTGAGTTCATAATTGCCTGTGAATGCGTTTCCATTGAAAGCTGCACCGGGAATATAAATTCCATTGTAGTAATCAAAAAGATTACCCGGATCAGTCACTATTGAAACTACCGGCAAAGAGTATCGCCCGTTTTTCATCTCCGGATGAACGAAATAAGAATTAGTTTGAACCGCGCCCATTCCTTCTCCAGGTTTGTAAACTCTGGTCCGGAGTATACCTGCTTTGAATACATCTCCATTTGGTTTAACCCAGAAATTATGATTCGGTCCAATGTGAGAAACAGGAGAACTTCGAATGTATGAATATGGCTGTGATGGTTTATTCCAGGCTGTAATGTTCTGCTCAGAGTAAATTGGAGGAAAACTGTCTGGGCCGAAGGAGACAGGATCCTGATAGACTGAAGACTGGTCGTCGGGATCAGAACCGTCAAGAGTGTAATACACTGTTTCACCTGGATCCGCAGAAAGCATCACATTTATGGGAGAAGTATAATATCCGGAAGGAATCGAAACAATTGCTTTATTATCCGCCTCCGCATCAGGATTAATTTTAAAAGGAAGATAGTTTTCAGCTTTCACTGCCGGATTGCTTGTCAATTGCGCCCGGACATAACACCGGCTCGAATAGACACTAGGAATAATCCATTCAAATTCTCTGATTGAAGCGATGATACCGGCTGCAATTATCTGCCAAGTGGAGCCTTCATCATGTGAGAAAAGTAAATCAATTCTGTCAAGTGAAGAGCCTGCTGACCATCGAATGATAATTGTATCACCCATGCTGAAAGAACTGAAAGAATTAGGATAGCCAAGATGCAATTCGTCATCAGGTGTCTGAGGCCCTCCATTTGGAAATACAGCTCCCATGTTAATTCCGCCAATACCTGTACCTATACAGGGGGACATGTCTCGCAGCTTATAATTCCTGAGAGAAGCATTCTCAAACATTGGATTCATTGAAATTATTTCATTTGCAGGATCAGGAATGTAATCTTCGATATTGCTATTGCGTATAGTAACTGTAGCTGTGCTGTTTAGATAAATACCCTGGCCGTTATTCCAAAGTATGTTGTTAAAAGTATACCCGTGCCCTCCCCCATGTCCGGGATTTTTTTCCACCAGTTCAATGCCATGCTCATTGCTGACCATTGTATTGTTATAGACCCTTGCAAAAGAATTGTCTTTAATTGAAACACCTGCACCACAATTGTACATGATGCATCCGAAAATATTAACCTCCAATGCTCCTTCACCTACTGAAACAGCTTTATCAGAAATATCATGGATGATGCATTGTTCAACTGTACCCATGCTTCCCAGACCTCCAAAATTCACTTTTCCAAAGTCGATGGCATCTATATTAAATCCCTGACCGTATCTGAAAGTGCTTCTTTTCAAAAAGGTATTTTGAGGGCTGTTATCGTAATCAATTCCATCGGCAGTCATGAATTGAAAGAGGCAGTCTTCAATGAGGGATGGAGAATTGATAATGTTTACTTCGTAATAGTTAGACACTATGCTTCTCCGCATCTGTATATCCGCAGCGAGTTCTGACCTGAGAATCGGAATGTCACCTCTGTAAAAATCATGCAAGTATGAATCTTCAATCAGGCAGGTAGCGTCATCTATGACATTTATCGGACAGCCACTGATTTCTGTATGATGCATTTCAAGGCGTGCGTATGTTCCCCTTACTTCAATCTTGCCCGCTTGCTTTGCGAGTCCGGGCACAGAAATACTGACGGGTGCTGATGAGGTACCCAGAAACTTCAGGGAAGCATTCTGGAGTACATGTATCGAAAAGCCTTCCCCAAACCTCAATGCAGAGCCTGCCGTGAACACGACAGTCACACCCGGCTTTATAAATACATCTCCAACAACTTCCACTTTATCGTTAAAAGTCTTGCTGGAAGTAATGTCTCCGGTTATTTGCACAGACCATACGATCTGACTTATAAATAAAAATACAGAGAGAAGGGTTAAAGATTTGTTCATGCAACTTTAATTAGCACAGGATAAATTATCTATCCATCAGCTATTTATGAAGCATGCAATTTAATTATAGTTTACATACGAGTAAAGAGGCTAAATGCTGAATTTAAATCCTGGAATTCAAAAAATCTTTAAAGAGCAGAAAATCGGGCTGCATTAAAAAGGCCCTTTTTTCTTTGTTTTTTAACTTTTCCAGGGAGTCCGGAATTTGAAGCTGAAATTGAAGAGTTTCTTCAACTACATCTATGAATTTAGCCGGATGTGCAGTTTCCAGAAAAACTGCATTTGATTGTCCAGAAAACTGGCGTAAAAAGTCCTGTAAACCCAACCAGGCTACAGCCCCATGTGGGTCAAGAACATATCCGTCTTGCTTGTAGACTTGCTTCATTGCCTGCCTGGTTTGAATATCGTCATAAGAAAAACCGGCAATTTCATTCTTCATACTAATGTGGGAAGCCCCGTACAAGTCCATCATACGCTCAAAATTGGATGGAAGACCTACATCCATGGCGTTTGATATTGTTTGAGCCGTAGGCATTGGATTAAATTCACCGCTGGAAAGATATCGGCACACGCTATCATTTTGGTTATTGGCAGCAATGAATTTGCTTACCGGCAGTCCCATTCTTGAAGCGATTAGTCCGGCGCAAAGGTTTCCGAAATTCCCGCTTGGGACAGAAAAATAAAGAGGAAGGCTACGATCTTCCAATTGCCTGTATGCTTCAACATAATAAAAACTTTGAGGGATAAGGCGGGCAATATTAATTGAATTAGCTGAGCAAAGCCTATACGCACTTTTCAGGTCAGAATCAAGAAAGGCATCCTTAACAAGTCGCTGGCAATCGTCAAAAGTGCCGTCCACTTCAACAGCAGAAATGTTTCCTCCCAAGGTCGTGAGTTGCTTTTCCTGCAACATACTCACTTTTCCTGATGGATAAAGTATGATGACTTCAATTCCATCAACATTATAAAATCCGTGAGCAACTGCACTTCCTGTGTCTCCGCTGGTTGCAACCAGGATAGTTAGTTTCTGATTTTCCCCTCGGTTGAGGTATGACATGAGCCTGGACATAAACCTTGCTCCAACATCTTTAAATGCCAATGTTGGTCCGTGAAACAACTCCAGAGAATAAATCCCTTCAGTGACGCGTACCAAGGGAACAGGAAAGTTCACTGCTTCACGGCTTATCCTGTCAATTTCAGAATCAGGCAGATCGCCTGCAAGAAATTGCTTAGCGATTGCATATGCGATGTCCTGAAAGTTAAGGCCAGCGATGTTCCTGAAAAAACCTTCCGGTAATACAGGAATCGATTCAGGCATAAACAATCCGCGGTCCTCCGGCATGCTTTGCAGTACGGCATCACGCAAGGAGTAAAATTTGCTTTTGTTTTTTGTTGAATAAAATCTCATAGATATCAGGGAATAACTATCACACCATCCCTGTTGACTGGCGAAAGGTATTGGTCGGTAGGTATTTTCTTATCTCGATACATCTTCTTTATTGAACTCATCACTCTCAATGCAGAGGCTTTCCCTTTGCAAACCGCGAAGACCGTTGGTCCGGAACCGCTGATGGAAAATGACAATGCTCCATCAAGCAAAGCAGCTTCTTTCGCTTCCTTGAAGTAAGGAATTAGCTTTGCTCTGGCAGGTTCTGCAACATGATCTTCCATTGATTTACCTATCAGTGTGAAGTTGGAAGAAAACAATCCGGCAACAAGCGATGCAGTATTCGCCCACTGTCTGATGCCTGTTTCGAGTGGTATTTTTCTCGGCAGCACTGCTCTAGCATCCCGGGTGAGTACTTCCACCTGGGGATGAACCAAGGCGATATACATCTGTGATGGCACAGGAAGTGAAATGATTTCAAGCGGGTGGTAAGACCTGATGAGAACGATACCTCCCATCATTGAAGGGGCCACATTATCTGCATGTGCAGAACCGCAGGCAATTCGCTCCCCTTCCATCGCAAAAGGAACCAGAGCAGATTTAGAAAAGGGCCTCCCAAGCAGTTCATTCATTGCAAAAACCCCTGCCACTGCGCTCGCGGCACTGGAGCCCAGTCCGCTTCCCAAAGGCATTCGTTTTCTCAGAACAATGTCCGCTCCCTGCCTGATGCCCATATGATCAAGCATGGCCTGAATCGCAACCGAAGCAGTATTTTTCTTCGGATCAGAAGAGAGTTTTCCTCCATCGCCAATGATTCTTCTTACCGATATTTTTCCGCTGCTGTTCAGCATCAGGGAAAGCTCATCACCCGGTTCCCGGACAGAAAGACCCATTACATCAAAACCGCATGCGAGATTGGCAACAGTCGCAGGGGCATAAACTTTTATTGCAGCTTTTTTCGGAGGCATGTTTGTATATTGAATTCAAAAGGAATAATAAGCAATTATCCGTTGCGTGATTCGGGATTATTCAAAATATTTGCCGATGCTGATGATTTCAGCAAACACACCTGCAGCGGTCACTTCTGCTCCGGCACCTGGTCCTTTGACAACCAATGGTCTGTCTGAATAACGTTCTGTAGTATAGGAAATGATGTTGTCGCTTCCTGAAAGATTGTAGAAAGGATGCGAAGAGTCCACCTTCATCAACCTGACAGAAGCTTTTCCGTTCTCAAGTCTCGCAATGAACCTGAGAACTTTTTTCTGGCTTTCTGCTTCTTTACGCATTTTCTCGAAAACTGAATTGTTCTTCTCCAGTTCCTCAAGAAATTTTTCAACGGTAGTAGCTTTGAGGCAGGGCCGCGGAAGTATCTTTTCCACTGAAACGTCTGTCAGTTCCAGATCCAGTCCTGTTTCACGGGCAAGAATGAGCAGCTTTCTGGCTACATCCATTCCGCTCAAGTCATCACGTGGATCCGGTTCTGTATATCCCTTGGCTTTGGCTTCTTTCACAATATCACTGAACTTAACCCCTTTCTTGAAGTTATTGAAAATAAATGACAGTGTTCCAGAAAGCACTGCTTCAATTCTGATGATCTTATCGCCACTGGTAAGCAGGTCTGTAAGTGTATTGATTACCGGAAGCCCGGCACCGACATTGGTTTCATAAAGGAAACGCACGTTTTTACTCCTCGCGATGTCTCTGAGTTTTTTATAATTCTCCATTTTGCCAGAGTTGGCAATCTTATTCGGAGTGACGATCGAAATGCTGTGAGAAAGCACATCAGCATACTTCCTTACGATTTCTTCATTGGATGTGCAGTCTACAAAAATGCTCTGTGGAAGATTCAATTCATTCATCTTGCTAATGAATTTATCAATATCCATTTGCTCGCCTTCCTTGCCCAACAGATCCATGTAATTACCAGTACTTATTCCGTCAGGATTGAAGTACATTTTTCTGCTGTTGGAAATTCCGGCTATGCAAATTTCAAGAGCACGCGCACTGCGTAGATATTTTTTATGGCTTTCTATCTGTTTGAGTAGTGTATTTCCTATCAGGCCCGTTCCTACAATGAAGAGGGACAATGTTTTCACATCAGATAAAAAGAATGCCTGGTGAAGAGTGTTGAGTGCCTTACCGAGGTTTTCCTTGTGAATGACTACAGAGATATTCAATTCGGAAGAGCCTTGTGCAGTAGCAACCGCACTGATACCGTTCTTTCCGAATGACTGAAATAACCTGCCGCTGGCCCCGGGAGTGTTTCTCATGTTCTCACCAATCACGGCCACAATACTAAGCTTCTCCTCCACCCTGACACGGTCAATCATGCCGGCATTAATTTCAAGTGCAAAAGCGTTTTCAATAGCCCTGGCCGCCAGCTTCGAATCGCCAGGTTTAACGGCAAATGAAATAGAATGCTCAGAACTTCCCTGTGTGATGAGGATCACGTTCACCCCAGACATTGCTATAGCATTGAAGAGGCGCGCGGAGGTTCCTGATACGCCAACCATCCCGCTACCCTGTAATGTGAGAAGCGAAACGTCATCAATGGATGAAATTCCTTTGATCAGATAATCGCGGCCTGAAGACCTGGTGGATATAATTGTACCTGGCGCTTCAGGCTTGAATGAGTTCTTTATTCTCAGCGGTATTTCCTTTTCAAGTGCAGGCTGAATGGTAGGCGGATGGATCACCTTTGCACCGAAGTGCGACATCTCCATCGCTTCTTCATAGGTCATCTGAGGAACTGAAAATGCTTTCTTAACCTTCCTGGGATCAGCTGTCATGACGCCGTCGACATCTGTCCATATCTGAATTTCTTTGGCATTCAGAGCTGCACCGAAAATAGAAGCGGTGTAATCTGAACCACCTCTGCCCAGTGTGGTCATTTCTTTCAATGAAGTGGAAGCAATGAATCCGGTGATTACTTCTACCGGACTTGCCTTTTTAAAATGCTGAGCAATTTTTTTATTGGTAGCCGCAAAATCCACTCTCGCATTTCCGAAGTTTTCATCGGTCTCGATTACTTTTCGCGCGTCCAGGAAACCGGATTTTATATTTACAGAGTTGAAATAATGGGAGATGATTCTGGCCGATAAGAGTTCTCCGTGGCCACTGATGAAATCAAGTGTGCGGGCCGACAATTCCCTCACAAGGAAAACTCCGTGGAGAATATCATGAAGCTCCGCGAAAGTTTCTTCCATAAAATCATGGAGGTTCTTATCCTTGCGCAAGTCCAGTTCGAGTATTGCCTGATTGTGTCTTTCACGAATTTTATGGAAAACGTCGATGTATTCCTGATCTCTTGCAGATGCAAGATGACTCATTCGTATCAGGTCATCTGTAACACCTCCGAATGCTGAGAAGACCACACAGATTCTCGGATGTTTCTTTTTGAGTGAAGAAATAATATCTCCCACTCCCTGAATTCGCTTCGCAGTGGCTACTGATGTGCCGCCAAATTTCAATACAATCATAAATTGATTTAATATGGCAGGAATACGAGTTAAAATTAAAAATGTTTATGAGACTTTATTCGTCCAGCCAGTTAAAAATCAGCTCTTTACCATATTCTGTAAGAATTGATTCGGGATGAAACTGGATTCCTGCCATTTTATACTCCACATGCCTGATTGCCATAATATTACCTTCCTCATCCAAAGCAGTAATTTTTAATTCGGGTGTAAGACTTTCCCTGTCAATAACCCAGGAATGATAATGTCCGCTTTTAAACACTTTGGGAATATTTCTGAAAAGAGAATCATATTCTTCGGTCTGAACCGTTTTCCGGGATACACCGTGCAAGACCCTGCTTAGATTTTTCAACCGGCAGCCACATGCCAGTCCGATTGCCTGGTGCCCAAGACAAACTCCGAGAATCTTCTTAACAGACTTATACTTTTCCAGCATTGGCATCAGAATGCCGGCATCATGCGGTAAGCCCGGACCTGGTGAGATTATTATTGAATCATATTTGTAGATGTCATCCAACTGAATTTTATCATTACGAAACACGTCAACCTCTATGCCTACATATTGCTCAATAATGTGCAACAGATTAAAGGTGAACGAGTCGTAATTATCAAGCAGCAAAACATTCATCTTCTGCAGATCCAAGAGAACGAAATTGCAGGATTGACAATTTGTTCGTTGATTTGAATATTATTCGGTCAAAGTTATATGAAAAAAATCATTCGATCAGAGTCAGCTCCTGCACCAATAGGCCCATATAGCCAGGCCGTGTCATTTGGCAATATCATTTTTGTTTCAGGTCAGATTGCCATCAACCCGAAGAACGGTGAACTTGTAACTATCAACATCATACGAGAGACAAATCAGGTGATGGAAAACATCAGGGCAATTCTTCATGAAGCGGGAATGGATTTTTCAAATGTGATTAAGTCTTCAATCTTTTTGAAAGACATGAACGACTTTTCCACTGTCAATGAAGTTTACGCTGAATATTTCAAAAGTGATCCGCCTGCACGGGAGACTGTCCAGGTCTCCAAGCTTCCCAAAGATGTGAACGTGGAGATTTCGGTAATCGCAGGAAAACAACCCTGATTCAAACAGAATATTTGACTCGATTTTTCAAGAATAAAAATCCTGATTTAACCAGGATTTGAAAAATCGTTGCTCATCCGGATCCGCTTTTTCCTGCTTCCTGATTGAATACACAGGGAAATAATCTGTCTTTCCGGGTATCAAGAGGCGATCTTTCAGTTTTTTCATAGGACTAATCGTTGTGAGTGCTATCTTTTCGCCAATGAATTGCTGAACGAGTTCTTCGAGATTTCCATCTACGGCAATTTCATTCAGAGCAACAATTTCATCATCTTTTGAAAGTCCTGCCATATCAGCCGGAGAACCGGGCGCTACTGAACTTATTTTTGGTCTCCCTCCTGTTACGTTGTATTTAAAGCCAAATTGACTTTCAGATTTTCGTACAGAGGAAGACTTATGCAATTTACAACCTGCATAAGAAAGAGTCTGAGAAAGCAATCCCTCGTAGTCGTTTGTACCGTAAACGTAATCCATGAAAAAATCAACCATACTTGAACCAGAGGCCTGACTTACAAGTTCCATGAAATCATGCTCGCTGTATCCAATATTCTGTTTTGCGAAATCAGTATATAGCGATTTCATCACATCATCAAGAGAGTTTTTTCCTCCTGATTTTTTTCTGATAAGCAGGTCAACCATCAGCGCACAAATGCACCCTTCATCATAAATGGATGTTTTCCTGTCTGGCACACCCGGTACATATCCGTCAAGCCAGGTATCAAAGGATGAGTCAGCCACAGATAAGTTGAATCTTCCGTAGTTATGAAAATGCTTTTGCAGGCGTACATTGATTTCTTTGAAAAACTGTTCAGAGGAATAAACACCGCAACGCGCGAGGATCAAATCACCATAGTATGTAGTAACTCCCTCATATACATAACCAAGACGTGAATAATTCTCAGAATGATACTTGTAAGGTAACATTTCCGTCGGGCGGATAGATTTGACATTCCATACATGGAAAAGCTCATGTGAAGCCACGCCTGTGAAATCGTTGTACAACTCATCATCCATTAAGCGGCTGCCGGGCCCAAGAGCCAGCACGGTAGATGCAAGATGTTCAACACCATGATAAAGTTTATACGGAGCGAGCAAAACCAGAAAATGAAAATCACTGACCGGAATGCTGCCGAAAAGTTCGATCTGAACTTTTGTAAACGAGCTAAAATCGTTCAGAATTCTTTGCCAGTCTGGATTGCATTCGCCATAAACCCAAATATGGAATGTGCTGCCCTGAACCTGATAGTTCTGATGTTGCAGATTTTCAGCAGCGATAAAAGGACTGTCGACCAATTCATGAAAATCATCAGCGTGAAACACATTATTTTCTTTTTGTTCAAGCGATGTAGCTACTTTGTATGAAGCTGGAATTCTGAGTTCAATTGTGCAGCTTTCATTCATCATTTCCTCTGTATACATCAAACAATGAATTGGATTGACGTACATGATGTCTTCGTCAACCCAGCAAGCACCTGCATCGAACTGCGCGGCATAATAAGAATAACTGATCACTACTGTTGGAATATCACTTAAGTGAATCTGCCAAGAACTTTTATCGGTCTTTTTATAAATAAGGGAATTTCCTTCCGTATCTCTTGCACTGAAATTAAGCACATTCTTTGCAAAATTGCCATGTTCATATCGGCCAGGTCTCCAGACAGGTAACCTGAGAATCAGTTCTGTCAAATCTCCGGCATTCAGGCGGATTTCAACCTGAAGCAAATTTCTGTTAGGATGATTTGCTGATAGCGTGTAGTGCATGTCTGAAGGATTTTTGATCTTAGATAGCCTGCGAATATCCATGTAATATCCCAAAATGCTCAGATATCCTTCTGAAAATTACAAACAAATCATCATAACCCTGAGAATGAATATCCGGCATTTCATGATTAACTGACTAATAATCAAAACCGAGCAAGAATTCTCTTATTCTTCGGAATTCACAAAGTATATTTATCTTCGCTTCCTCTAGATTTTAGCAATATGAAATACGATATAATTGTAATTGGAAGCGGACCCGGAGGATATGTTGCAGCTATTCGCGCAAGCCAGCTGGGAATGAAAACTGCAATAGTGGAGAAAGCTGAACTCGGTGGAATTTGCCTTAACTGGGGCTGTATTCCGACAAAGGCTCTCCTGAAAAGTGCACAGGTTTATGATTATCTCTTGCATGCGCAAGATTACGGAATGAAAGTGAACGGAGTTGAAGCAGACTTTCCTGCCGTCATTTCCAGATCAAGAAATGTAGCCGATGCCATGAGCAAAGGTGTGCAGTTCCTGATGAAAAAAAATAAAATAGATGTCATCAACGGCCACGGAAAAATTCTGGCCGGAAAGAAGGTGGAAGTAAATCCTCCAGACGGTAAAAAACAGATTCTGGAAGCAAACCATATTCTGATCGCCACTGGAGCAAGATCCAGAGAACTTCCAGGACTGAAGCAGGACGGCAAGAGAGTGATTGGTTACCGCGAAGCAATGACTCTTCCTGTTCAACCCAAATCAATGGTGGTAGTTGGCTCCGGAGCCATCGGTGTGGAATTTGCGTACTTCTATCATACACTTGGAACGAAAGTTACCATTGTTGAATTCATGCCGAACATAGTTCCGCTTGAGGATGAAGAAGTCTCCAAGCAACTCGCCCGTTCATTCAAGAAAAGCGGAATTGAGATTATGCTCGAATCCACTGTTGAATCTGTAGATACTTCAGGAAAAACATGTAAAGTAAAAGTAAAATCAAAGAAGGGTGAAGAGACTATTGAATGCGACATTGTTCTTTCTGCAGCAGGAATTACTTCAAACATTGAGAATCTTGGCCTGGAAGATGTCGGCATCATCACAGACAAAGGGAAGATCGTAGTGAATGAATGGTATCAGACTAATATCCCAGGATATCATGCCTTTGGTGATGTGATTAACACTCCCGCTCTTGCGCATGTGGCCTCTCATGAAGCCATCACCTGCGTAGAAAAAATCGCCGGAATGCACGCAGAGCCGATTGATTACAAAAACATTCCGGGCTGTACATACTGCCAGCCTGAAATATCATCAGTAGGCCTGACAGAAAAAGCTGCACGTGATGCCGGCTATGAAATCAAAGTCGGAAAGTTTCCATTCAGCGCTTCAGGAAAAGCAAAAGCCGGAGGAAATTTCGAAGGATTTGTAAAGGTGATCTTTGACGCTAAATACGGCGAATGGCTCGGTGCTCACATGATCGGCGCTAACGTAACTGAGCTGATTGCGGAAGTTGTAGTGGCCAAAAAGCTTGAAACAACAGGACATGAGATTATCAAGTCAGTACATCCTCACCCTACTATGAGCGAAGCCGTGATGGAAGCAGTAGCTGATGCTTACGGAGAAGTTATCCATACCTGATAAGGCATTGAATATTCTGAAAAATCCCCGGGGAATTTATCCCGGGTTTTTTTTTCTCCTGAATTCTAATTTAAATTCTTGCTTTAACCTGACAAATGAAAGCTCATCAGATCTTAGCTTTTCAGTATATTTTATTACGAATAAAACAGAAGCTTTTTTATATTTGTTAATCACACAAACCTCATGATAAGAATTCTTTTAGTTGAAGACGAAGAACATTTGCAGGAAGCTATCAAGCTGAATCTGGAACTGGAAGGTTATAAGGTAGTCACCTCAGGTGTAGGTACCGAAGCTGTAAAGATATTCAAGCAGGAAAGATTCAATTTGGTAATACTTGATGTGATGTTACCTGAAATGGATGGATTCTCAGTTTGTGAAGCTATCCGAATTCACAATTCCCAGGTACCTATCTTGTTTCTATCTGCTAAAAACACAAACGAAGACAAGATTCTGGGACTAAAGCGAGGCGCTGATGATTATATGACCAAACCTTTCAACCTTGAAGAATTTCTACTGAGAGTTAATGTACTTGTCAAACGCAGTCTTAGTCAGGATGAAAAGAAGGAAATCAGTGAAACCTTCAAGTTTGATGGCAACGAAGTGAATTTCCTTAGCTATGAAATTATCGGGAAAGACGGAAAGAAAGCCCGCCTGACTAAAAAAGAAATAGCTTTATTGAAGCTATTAATAGAAAGAAAAAATGAAGTCGTGTCTAGAGAACAAATTCTTGAGACAGTTTGGGGTTATGACATATACCCTTCTACCCGTACTGTGGACAATTTTATTCTCGCGTTCCGAAAATATTTCGAAAAGGACCCCAAAGAGCCACGGTACTTTTTCTCTGTAAGAGGAGTAGGATATAAATTTGTTTATAATTGATTTTACCAAGTTTGTAGATTAATTTTCATTGCAATTTGATGTTGAGGACTAAATAAGGCTTATTCTTGCTATTATACACCTAATACCTTGAGGTAAAAAATTTCATGAAGAAAATTCTCCTAATACTGGGCATAACCCTGCTTAGCTCTATATTATCGGTATCAGCTGGTAACATCCAGAGAAAATGTGGCACTATGGAAGTGCTTGAGCAAATGAAAATGGATGATCCTGGTCTCGAAAGCCGGATGCAGCAAATTGAACAACATACAACAATTTACCAGCAGGCTGGAAATAATTCGCAGAACAGAACTGCTTCTGTAATCACAATTCCAGTTGTGTTCCACCTGGTTTACAACACATCTGCGCAGAACATTTCAGATGCTCAGTTGATCGCACAACTCGATCAATTGAATTTGGACTTCGCCCGCCTGAATGCAGACAGGACTAACACCCCAAGCGCATGGCAGGGAATTTCAGCTAACACCGGAATTCAATTTTGCCTGGCCCAAAGAGATCCAAACGGAAACGCTACAACGGGAATTGAACGCAGGCAAACATCTGTTACATCTTTCTCTACCAATAACAATGTTAAATATTATGCTAACGGCGGACTGAATGCATGGCCATCCTCTTCCTACCTGAATATTTGGGTTTGCAACCTCAGCGGCGGAGTTCTGGGTTACGCGCAATTCCCCGGCGGCTCAAGCGCAACAGATGGTGTCGTACTCCTCTATTCAACTGTGGGTAGCGTCGCAAAGCCAGGCACTGCGAGCCCTTACAATCTTGGTCGAACAGGAACACATGAAGTAGGTCACTGGCTAAATCTCTATCACATTTGGGGAGACGACGGCACTTCCTGCTCCGGCAGCGATAATGTTTCTGATACTCCAAATCAGGCCGGAGAAAATTATGGCTGTCCGGCTTTCCCAAGGACAGACGGGTGTAGCTCCTCTTCTCCAGGAGTCATGTTCATGAATTACATGGATTATACAGATGACAGATGCATGAACATGTTCACAAACGGTCAGAGTACCAGGATGAACGCCCTATTCGGAACCGGAGGCAGCAAAGCTTCCCTGCTGAATTCCCTGGGATGCACTCCCCCTTCAGGCACTAACTGTGCGATACCAGCAGGTCTTTCATCCGGAAACATAACAACTTCTTCGGCCTTCTTATCATGGAGCGCAGCAGCAGGAGCCCTTTCATATTCCGTGCAATACAGAATTAACGGAAGCAGCGTTTGGATGGCAGCTAGTTCTTCCTCAACTTCCATCACCATCAGCGGACTTTCTGCAGCAACTACTTATGAATGGCAAGTCAGGTCCAACTGCTCATCTTCAAATAGCACATACACCGCTTCTTCATTGTTTACCACTACCTCGACAGTCAGCTGCGGAACAGCTGGGGGGTTAAGTGCCGGCAGCATCACCAGTTCTTCTGCCGCATTATCATGGACAGCTGTCAGCGGTGCAAGCAGTTATAATATCCAGTACAGAGTGAACGGAACATCAACCTGGACAAGCGTGACTTCAACCACAAATTCCAGATCACTCACCGGGCTCACTGCAACCACTGTTTATCAGTGGCAAGTGCAGGCAGTTTGCAGCGGAGTAAATGGCTCTTATAGTTCTGCGATTACTTTTACCACACTCGCATCGACAACATGCACGGATGTATACGAATCAAATAACTCTTCATCTGCAGCTAAAACCATAGCAGTGAATACAGACATCATCGCCTTGATTTCGTCAAGCACGGATAATGACTGGTTTAAGTTTACAACCGCATCTCCTAATACCAATATCAGAATAACACTCACTAATCTTCCTAAAGATTATGACATCAGGTTATATAATTCTTCGCTGTCTCAACTGGCAATTTCTCAAAATGGAGGCACGACCAGCGAAACAATCATTAGAAACACTAGCACAGCAGCAACCTACTATGTAAGAGTTTACGGATATAACGGAGCCTACAGTTCAACAAGTTGCTACACACTTCGGGTATCTACAGGCAGCACCGCATTCAGGACAATTCAGGATATCGCTTCTGAAATGCCAGTTTCAGTTCCGTTGAACGAAATGGAGATTTTCCCTAATCCAGCCCGAGAGTTCTCAAGCATCGCTGTCAATTCAACCTTAAGTGGCAACGCTATCCTGCGCATGATTGATATAACCGGACGAGTAACTTTAAGTCAGGACGTCACTTTAATTGAAGGATCAAATAAATTCAGCCTTGACCTTCACAAAATGAACCGCGGAATTTATTTTGTGGAGTTGAGAAGCGGTGAAATTAGGATTCAGAAGAAAATTGTTTTAAACTGAACTGAGTGAATGAATAAAAAAATGCCGGTCATAGCCGGCATTTTTTTTACTTATTCTTGTCGTTCTTCTTCTTTCGGTAAAATAAAATCAACAGGCAATATATATTGAACATCGACTTTACTTCCTCCAGCTGTACCCGGTGTCCAGGATGGCATCAACTTAACAACCCGTAATGCTTCGTTATCAAGCAATTCATGTACACCATTCAGCAGCTTGATATCCTTAATGCGGCCTTTCTTATCAACAAGAAATCCTATGTACACTTTGCCCTGAATCCGTTTTAACTTCGCATCTGGCGGATAACTGAGGTTTGAATTCAGGAAACTGTGCAGACTGTCGTTCCCTCCCGGAAACTGCGGAGGAACCTGAACGATGCTTACACCGAATCCGGCTTTTACTTCCTTTTCTCTTTCACTTTCCTGTGCCTTTGACTGCAGCGAAAGAAAAACACAAGCAAGTACTATGATGCTTTTTGTCATTTCCTTTTCTTTAAATGAATACCTGAAAAGTATACGATATTGCCTTACTCCGGATTCACTTGAATCACAATATTTTCACCGGTACATGTTAAATAAGTAGCCTGAAATCAGCTATAAAACGAGAAATATGAACTTTATCGAAAGAACTGAACCAAAACCAATCACATAATTCAATCTTCTCTGGCATCTTTGGCGGAAAGGCTCTTCTTTCCCTTTTCAATCACAATTTCATGCATGCGCTCAACAATATCAAGAGTAATCGGGCAATACTCTATATTTTGCTTATGAGTGCTTGTGATGTAGAGCTTGAAGTCATTGTACTGGGTGTGAGGAAAATTTTTACAATCACTCGGCCTTACTTCATAGATTCCGCACTTATTGTTTTTCAGGAGGAACTGACACGGAGTTTTCTTGTTCATGATATCACCGCTCTCGTCTTTGTAGCAGTATTTATCAAAATACTCATCATAAGTCATTCCCAGGTGTTTTGATATCCTTTTAATATCTGTCTTGCTGTAAGTTGGCGACATCTTGGTACAACAATTTGCACACTTGAGACAATCAATTCTTTCAAACGCCTGCTTATGAAGTTCCTTTGACAGTGAATCAAGTCCACGGACTTTTCTAATCATCAATCCGCGTAAGAACGTCGTTAATTTTTTCCCTTTTTTCCTGTATGTCTTTTTAAGATACTCTATTGGCTTAGGTATGGCACGCTTTCCTGATTTTGTCATCTGCTTCTGTTTGTTCAAGGACTGCAAAAATAAGAGAATTTATCACTGAAAGCCTATGCTTCTTTTAATTCCTGCTGTAAATCCGATACTGCCCAACTTACCATTCTCCAAAGGCGCATGCAATTCAACTCTGGCAAATCCGAACTTCTCCAGCCCGATGTTCAACTCCGTTACGCTTACACCTTCTCTAATATTAAAGAAGTGTATGCCTGCCACTTCATTCAGTTTAAACCTTCTGATAAAAGGTATTTTATTAAGAAGCAATCCACCCAGATTATACTCTCCGTGTATTTCTACAAGATCAGAAGTTGTGCTGTAGGTATAATAATCAAGCCCTCTGAAATCCGTCAGACGCAACTTTGAAAACCATGTTTTGTTCCCATTGAAGTGATGATAATCCATAAAGTAGATGTCCTTTTTATTCAAAAACCCTGCAGCAGAAATCGAATAACGGATTGAGCCGCTGAGACCAAGCCGCAATTCATCCGAAACATTCAGGTTGATGTAGGAAAAATCTGAGGCTGTTGCATTGGTCCTCACACCTTGCATGTATGAAATTCGCAAGACAGGATAATCAGAGCCCTGCACATACTTTTCACCGGGATATAAAACATACTTTTGCTTAAATGTGATTCTAACATTCACCTTTAGAAAAAAACCATTGTTTCTCTTAAACCCCGGTGTCTGAATCTCAGTATCCAGGGGATTGTTTGACAGGTATTCTCTTGTGTTGCGTGAAGATAATGAGTAGTCGCTGGAATTTTGAAGCGGATATCTATCCTTATATGATCCGCTTAGATTCAACATTACTCCGTTAAATATTTCGGAAGTATGTGCAATCTCTAGAAATTTCATTTCATAAATTTTCATAAAATTCTTTCTGGCCTGCAATGAATAAATTGAGTTGACAAACTCTGATATGGGATTGTCTGAATTGAACTGAAAAACATTTTGTCCGCCTAAAAATTGAACAGAAGAAAATTTTCTTCTGTTATAGTGATAGGAAGATGCTAATGAAGCATTCCAGTGCCGGTTGCTGAAACCGTATCGAAGAGCTGGTAATAATGATAGGCGCCTTTTATCCTGTCCGTACTTTCTTCGGTACTCACCGAGAAGACTAAGATTCCAGCCTTCGACTGTGTTGAATTGCAGATTTTCAACTGGAGAAGAAATGCTCCATGAATATCCGTCCCAGGAATTACTATTGGAGTAACCCGTAAAAAGGTTTTCAGCCTTGAACTTGTTACGCACATGATCAATTGAATCCAGATATTCCTTTGAATTATGAACCGTTCTGACACTGTCCTTATGAACATAATCCGTTTTTTCTGACTCGCTCAGTTCAACGGGCCTTTGCACTACCCAATATGCACTGTCTTTCTGATTGGCATCTTCACGCACCTGCATAACCGGCCCGGAAAATATTCCTTTCGGAAATTCCGGCTGTAAACGGTAATCAGTAAAAAAGATGAGAACTTTTCCACTGCCGCGAAAACCTAAAAATCCGAATGAATAAACAAAATGATTGCTAAGTGGCATCCACACGCTTTCATTCAACTGAACATATTGCTGTACAATTCTAAATGTGTCTATAATTTCTATTTGCTGATTTTTCGTAATCATCAGGTCGGCGCTATGAATGTTCCAACTGTCATCCACGATATATATTTCACCGCTGAATACCGGGTCATGCTTCCGCCGTGGAATGACTTCAATTTTGTTCACAATCCTGCCATTTTCCTCATAAAAACCTTGGTAACGGAATCTGTAATAAAATTCAGCCGAAGGTGAGATTGGACTCACAATTCCTCTGCTGGTCAGTCCTCCAATACTGATAAGATTATTGTAAAAACTTATGAGCAATTCTCCTGCTCTGTTGAAACTGTAAGCTTTAGGATCTCCACTGACCTTGGAAGAAATCATTTCCTCAAAAACTTTGTCAGGCCTTTTGAAATAAAGTTCTGATACAGATTCACTCAGATAAAAAATATTGCTGGTTGAATCTATAATATTGTCCAGCTCCACTTTTTGCCCAAATATTTTACGCGGCACACTGTCGAGCATTTGAGTTGATTTGAGATAAGAATTGCAGATGAAAGATTCAACCTGCTCAAGATGAAACTTTCTTTTTTCAATTGCCTTCCTGATAATCGCATAGGCAGGATCTTCGTCGCCGGGCCTGACAAGCACTTCCCTGAGTTTGTAACTTTCCGCCGTCAAAGTTATATTCAGTACAACAGCCTTGTCCTGCAATCTGACCTCTTCGGTTCTTTGCCTGTATCCTATCATCCTGAACACAATACGATACTTACCGGGGCTAAGACTAATCAAATACATACCATCAGCATTTGATGTCGTACCGGTTGAAGTTCCTTCAATGAAAACGTTTACAAAGGGAAGTACAGCTCCGTGCTCGTCAGTAATTTTCCCGCTTAATGTAAAATTAGCAGCAGCACAGGTTAATCCTGTGCAGATAAAAGAAAAAAGAAAGAAGCACAACTTATGAAATTCTTTCATGCAGTTTAAAAATACCAGACACAAATGTGCTCCAGCTGAACCTGTCTTTTTGTATTGCTACGTTCTCGGAAAATTCTTTTTCCTTATCTGCAGTATAAAAATCTGTGATTGAATCTGCAATTGCTCCAGGGTCCACTTCAGTCACATACCCGCTCATACCATGATCAACAATTTCAGGCAGACCTCCGACTTTAGTCACAAGCATAGGCTTATTAAAATGATATGCAATTTGCGTAACACCACTCTGAGTGGCATTTCTGTATGGCTGTACAACCAAATCGGAAGCGCAAAAGAAATATTTTACCTCATCCTTTGGAATAAAACGTGTGTGAAGATCTACTCTGTCTTCTATGCCGTTAACTTTTATTTTATCCAGATAGGGTTTATCATCCTCGTAAAATTCCCCGGCCACAATCAATCTGACGCCGAGCCTCTTTACTTTCTCTTCAGCCATGGCATCCAACACTAAATCCAATCCTTTGTAAGCACGTATAAATCCAAAAAATAAAATGATCCTTTCGGCTGGAAGATGTCCAAGAAATTTTCTGGCCTCCTGCTTGCTTACCGGATCTCCGAATATTCCGTAAATGGGATGTGGCAGGTATTCCGCTTTTGGGTCTGCGACAAACTGCGACAGCTGCTTCAGCACACTTTTTGACATTGATATGAAAGCGTCACACGATTTTAAAAAATACCTAATAAGCAATTTATCACCCGGTCTTCTCTCATGTGGAATAACATTGTCTGTTATTGCAATGACCTTAATACCTTTTTTCCTGAGCTTCCTGCAAATGCTTCCAAGAGCCGGCGCCATGAAAGGAAGCCAAAATCTGACAATGACAAAATCAGGTTTCTCATTTAAGATCTGCCGAGCAGTACTGGTCCAACTCAGTGGGTTTAGCGAATGAATAGTACTTCTGATGTCCAGTTCTGAGTTATTTCCCGAAGCAGCATATTGTGTTTTTCCCGGGAAAAGGAAATCAGGATACTGGTAATAAAATGAAAAGAGTATACATAGGTGGCCTGCTTCAGTGATTGCAGAGGCAAGCGCTTCATTAAAATCTGCAATGCCTCCCCTAAGTGGACTTGCAGGGCCGATAATAATGATCTTCTTGCTCACATGGAATAATTTTAGCAGAGCTCAGGTCAGACATTCAGACGGCGACTTACATGGTAACGGTTTCTGTCAGGGGATGTCCTGCTGACAAGCTCACCGAGAAATCCGGCAAGGAAGAGCATTGTTCCTATGACCATGCATGTAAGGGAAATATAAAATGAAGGCCTGTCTGTAATGAGTCTTGCGGGAAGGTTGTGATACACGCTATATAGTTTGCTGATGCCCAAATATGCAGCAGCGAAAAACCCAAAAGCGAATACAATAAAACCGATCAATCCAAAAAGATGCATAGGCTTTTTTCCGAAACGAGAAACAAACGTGATCGACAACAAATCCAGGAAGCCATTGATAAATCTTTCTAGACCAAACTTTGATGCCCCGTATTTTCTGCTTCTGTGCTCTACAATCTTCTCGCCTATACGGTGATATCCGGCCCATTTTGCAAGTACAGGAATATATCTGTGCATCTCTCCGTACACTTCAATGCTTTTTACTACATCCTTTCTGTATGATTTCAATCCGCAGTTAAAATCATGAAGATTGTTTATTCCAGACATTTTTCTTGTGACATAATTGAAAAACTTGCTTGGAACTGTTTTAGTAATCGGATCGTAACGTTTTTTTTTCCAGCCAGAGACCAAATCGTATCCTTCCTTGACAATCATTTTATAAAGACCGGGAATTTCATCCGGTGAATCCTGCAAATCTGCATCCATGGTGATAATCACTTCACCTTTCGCTGCTTCAAATCCAACGTGCAATGCCGCTGATTTTCCGTAATTGCGACGAAAGCGTATTCCTTTTACAAAGGGGTTTGCAGAGGCGATTTTCTCGATCACATCCCATGATTTATCCTTACTCCCATCATCAATAAAGATTACTTCATATGAATATGAGTTCTCTTTCATGACTTTGTCAATCCAGGTAGCAAGTTCAGGCAGAGATTCCTGCTCGTTCAATAAGGGAATGATGACTGATATATCCACTTTGCTCAGCCGATTGTTTGTTGAAAAGGATTTTTATCTTTCTTGGTAAATACCGATATCAGCAATGAGAACAGGAATCCCATAAAGATGGCGCTGATCAATGAAAAAATAAAGAGCCAAATAGGACTCATGAATTTTTGCATGTAAGATAATGATGAGCTGACTATTTCCTCACTCATGCCTTCCTCAAGCATTTTCTCCTGAGTCATATCCATGATCTTTTGTGCCATGTCAGGTGCAATCACTGTGAAGAAAAGTACAGTAAAAGCTCCGGTGATTATTCCTCCAAACAGTGAAATAAGCACACCTGTTTTTAAAGAATTCCCGTAAGTGATGGAACCCTGCAATTCGTTATCCCGATAACTGACAATCCCCATTGCAATAAAAATGATTTGCAGTAAGTATCCCAGATATTGAGGCATCTTGGAATCCGGTTCCGCTCCGGTGAAATAAAATATCAGGTATATTATTGATGCTGATAATCCGAAATAAGCGCCGTAATTCATGGCGACTTTCGTCTGCGTACGAGGATTTTCCATGACTGTAATTTCAAGGTTTTTGCAAACCTACATGAAAAGCACAAAAAAACAACATAGTCACAAACGGAGTTTTTAACACGAGCTAAGGATTAATGTCCTGAAAACTACAACCATATAGTCAATGCATTCAAAAGATTTTCGAAATGTGATTTCTATGATTACTTTTGCGCGCGGGTAAGTCCTATACGACCAGCTCCTGTGAACCTCCCCAGGCCGGGAACGGAGCAAGGATAAATGGTTGAGCGGTGCGATATAGGTAGCTTACCCGTATTTTTTCTCCCTATTTGATTTGTTTTCTAAAGACTTCCGAGGGAAGAAATTATCTACTTTTACATCAGAATAAAGAACCGGCAATCGAAATACTTTAAAACCTAAGCACGATGAAATTCTTCATTGACACAGCCAATCTAAGTCAGATAAAAGAAGCAGAAGATCTTGGTGTATTGGACGGCGTAACGACCAATCCCTCCCTCATGGCAAAGGAAGGCATTACCGGCCAGGATAATATTCTTAAGCACTATGTGGACATTTGTAATATTGTCAGCGGAGATGTCAGTGCCGAAGTAATTTCTACTGATTTTCATGGAATCGTTGCTGAAGGCGAGATGCTTGCATCATTGCACAAACAGATTGTTGTCAAAGTCCCAATGATCAAAGATGGTGTAAAGGCTCTGAAATATTTTTCCTCAAAAGGTATACGTACTAATTGCACACTTGTGTTCTCCGCTGGTCAATCAATACTTGCAGCAAAGGCAGGTGCAACTTACGTCTCCCCTTTCCTGGGCCGCCTTGACGACATCAATCAGGACGGTGTTGAACTGATTCACCAGATTGTACACATATATCGCACTTACGGATATACCACACAAGTACTTGCCGCATCCATTCGAAGCCCGCTTCATATTGTTAAATGTGCAGAAGCTGGAGCTGATGTAGCCACTTGTCCGCTTTCCGCAATCCTTGATCTTCTGAAGCATCCGCTCACCGACATAGGCCTGGCAAAGTTTCTCGCTGATGCAAAGAAATTCAGCGAAAGTCCTGTAAGATAAGCCACCATTTCGCTGTATGCTTCTAAAGATTTTTCCTGAAAACATCAACGACAAATTCATTGAAAAGGCAATTCATGTCCTGAAAAATGACGGTGTAATTGTTATCCCAACAGATACTGTATATGCTTTCGCCTGCAGTATACACAGCAATGCAGCTATCGAGAGAATTTGCCGGTTGAAAAAAGTCAAACTGGAAAAAGCTAACTTCTCTTTTGTCTGCGAAAGCCTGAGCAACATTTCTGACTTCAGCAAACCCATGAGCAATGAGGTATTCCGGCTGATGAAAAACACTTTGCCCGGACCTTTCACCTATATTCTGAATGCTAACAGCAATGTTCCGGGAATTTTCAAGTCTAATAAGAAAACTATAGGAATCAGAGTGCCGGATAACCAAATTGCATTAAGACTGGTGAAAGAACTGGGAAACCCGCTTATGGTCGCATCAGTTCATGATGAATCAGATGAATTCATGGATTACATCACTGATCCGGACGAAATTGATGCCAGGCTTGGAAGCAATGTAGATCTGGTGATCGACGGAGGATCGGGCTCTTTTGAACCTTCAACCGTAGTGGATTGCACAGCCTCTGAACCGGTACTGATCAGAGAAGGAAAAGGTAAGATTTCATGATCAACTTATTGGCTTAGCATTTTCCATGACTTCCTCAGTTGGTTGACGGTATCTCCTGCTGACATTCCCTGTTCGCTGAATTTCTTTGCAGCAATATCACCTGCAAGCCCATGCACATACACCCCAAGTATACTGCTGTCAAGGTTACTGTAGCCTTGAGCCAGCAAAGATAGAATCACGCCTGTAAGAGCATCACCACTGCCACCCTTTGCCATTCCCGGATTACCGCTGGCATTATACCACACGTTCCCTAAAGGGTCAGTTATGCAGGTAAAAGCTCCTTTCAGCACCAAAATCACCTGGTGTTTTGAGGAAAACTCTGTTTGAAGCTGCAGTTTCTCGTTATCGTTTTTCCAATTTCCAGCCAACCTGCCAAACTCAACGGGATGAGGCGTTAAAATTGATCCAGCAGGAATCGCAGCTTTCAACTCTGGGTTTTCGGCAATGAGATTCAAGGCATCCGCATCAATCACAAATTTCCGGCATGGAGACTTAAATAGTGTTTTGAGAAAATCTTTGATGTTGGCAGACTTACCTATTCCTGGTCCTACTCCAATTGCGCTGAATGATTCGGTTTCAATTTCACCGGATAATTCTTCCCTGCTATCTGATACTTTCACCATTGCTTCCGGTACAGAAATTTGCATTATATCAATTCCACACTCGGGTATAAATGCCGTTAGTAGCCCGCATCCTGAATAGGTCGCTGCCCTCGCCGCAAGCACTGCTGCTCCCATTTTACCAAAGCTGCCGGCCGCTAGAAGTGCATGTCCGTATTTTCCTTTGTGTGAAAATCTGCCTCTTGGCATTAACAGTTTTTCTGCATCTTCCTGAAGAGTATAATTAATCTTGGAGTTTTCCTGCTCATAATAATGCTGATGCAATCCAATATCAGTCAGAATCCATCGGCCGAGGAAAATATCCGAAGAAGGATGAAAAAACACAGGCTTGGGAACCTGAAAGCTGATTGTGAGGCTTGCTTTTACTATTATGTCATCTTTCAAGGGTGCAGTTTCAGTGTGCAAGCCAGAAGGCATGTCAATTGATACAATTTTTACTGACGTATTATTGAGGTGGATTACAAGGTCTCTTATTAATCCATCTAGCGGCCTGTTAATTCCAGTTCCGATAATTGCATCAATACAAATAATTGACTGAGATATTGGAGGAAAGTCTGATGGCTTTTCAATAATATTGATGGCACAAGATTCGATTTTTTTCAGTCTTCTGAAATTTTCCTGAAAGTCACTGCTCCCCTGATTAATATCGCCGCAAATGAAAACAGTTACGGGATGATCCGATTCATGAAGCATCCTTGCAATCGCAAGTCCGTCTCCACCATTGTTGCCAATTCCGCTAAAAATATAAAAACCCTCTGCATCGCTGAAATACTTAGTGATATGCTTATAGCATCGCCTGGCTGCTCTTTCCATGAGGTCCAAAGAACTCACAGGCTCATTCTCAATCGTGAACTTATCCCAGTTTCGAATTTGCTCTGCGTTAAAAACTTTCATGTTTCAATGAATTAAATATCTTTATCAGTTCAGTATACTCACATTAATCTCTGAAGAGTCCAGATATTCTTTCAACTGATTTCCATCTCCGTGCAGTGTATATACATTACGTGCTCCGCTTTTCTTAATCATATAAAGCAGGTCATTCCAATCAGCATGATCACTGATGCTCAGCAATCCGTCACACTTATAAAATGATCGTTTCCATCCTGTGGCAAACATTTTGTAAATATCATTTGCCCGTGAATACCTGGAGAAATCTGTTGGAGGTAAAATATACACTCCCCTTTCTGAACTAAGAAAATCGCCTCTTCTGTAAACTCTCCAATTACCTAGCGGCAAATTTTCTCTCTCATAAATCTTATGATACTGAACAATCCCGGGATGGATGAAAACCTCCCTGTCAGGACAATTCTTTGTGAGCAGCTGGGTGATTCTTTGAGCTTTTCCGACTGCATAGGCGCCAATCAGTACTCTGCTTTGTGACTGCATGATCTTTCTGATCTCTTCAACCGGATCAGGATGAGAGTAATCCGGACTGGCAAAAGTGGTTTCAGTAATCAAATGATCACATTCAACATACTGAAATGCTTCACAGCTTTCGTCCTGTTGCAACTTGAAATCACCGGTGTATAAATACCGTTCTCCCTCGTGTTCCATCAGGATCTGAGCACTGCCCAGTATATGCCCGGCCGGATGAAAAGTTATTTTCACTCCATTAAGATTAAAACTCTCTCCGTATTGAAATGCATGAATTTCCGATGCAGCAGAAGCATTGAATCTCTGGTTGATGAGCAGTCGTGTGCCAAGGGTACAATAAACTTTTTTATTATTTGGAACGGCATGGTCTCCGTGTGCGTGAGATATCAAAGCTTTTAATACGGGCTTTTTCGGGTCGAGGAAAAAATCGCCTGCTCTGCAATACAAACCCGTTTTGGTATATGTAAGGAAGTTATTTACTGTGGTCACCTGCATTCACTTCCTTGATTTTGGATTCCACAGATTTGCTTAAGATGTCATTCAGTGCCAGCACCTGAGGAATAATCAATTCAACTTCATCATTTTTTATCACATAGTCTGATCGCTTCATCTTTTCTTCTTCGCTTATCTGACTGGCGATAATTTTTTCAATGTCAGCCCTGTTTTTCCGGTCACGCTCTCTCAATCTTTGAATCCTGAGCTCTTCCGGCATGAAAACAGTGATCACAGTGTCACATGCAGTATTGAAACCAGATTCAAACAATATTGCCGATTCAAGAATAATAAAATTTACTCCGGAATGTTTTTTCTGCCAATTTATAAAGTCTTTTTTTACCAATGGATGAACAAGTCCGTTGATTGCCTTAAGCTTATCCTTGTCAGAAAAAATTGCCTCAGCCAATTTCTTTTTATCCAGCTTTCCGTTTTCATCAAAAACATCAGGAGAAACCTTTTTACGAATATCATCAAGTAATGACGAATGAATGTCATACATTTTCTTAGCTTCGGAATCCGCATTGTAAACGGGAACACCTAATGAGTTAAAAACTTTGGCTACTGTGCTTTTTCCGCTGCCTATTCCACCTGTCAATCCTGCTGTAATCATTGCTTGCGAAGTATATAATCCAGCATATCCGGTTCAATGCCGGTGATTTTCACCATTTCAGGAAATACTACCAACTCAGCTTTAACCTTGGATGGATTCAGTTTTGTGATCGACTCTGCATTTACAATCACATCAAAGTTGTAATCCTTGATATCATTGAATTTACTTAAGGCCACCTGGTAACGTATTGTTACCTTATCTGGAAATGTCTTCATGGTGTACCCTGCAGGAACATTAACTGCCCGCACTCTTGCCTCTATTGAACTTTCAGTGAATTTCTCAATTGGAACCTTAACCTGTACTTGTCCAGTATTGTATGTAAGTAGACGGTTTTTTGCCAAGGGCATGGAGAGTTCTACGGAAGCTCTGACATTTTCAAGATTCACTTGATCAGTCTCCACATACTTCAATTTCTGTATAACTGAAGGGGGACCTGACACCTCTACTGTATCCGGAATAACCTGCGTTCTTCCTGTTGCTGAATGCTGCTTGTCCATCTCCAGCTTCAGATTTACTTTCACCGGTAGCCGCTTCGAAATCTTCTCACTGAAATAAAACACGATAGAATCAGGAAAAAATCCTGTAATGCTCACCTCCGGACCAAACTGCCTGGAAAAATCCGCTGTGAAAGTTTTTGATGGCAAGGCAAGGACTTCATTATTTGCTCCCAGTGTACCGGCCATCCGTGAAGCTACATCAACCTCAATTGATTTTCTCCTCGAACTAAATTCATAACTCAACAACCTGAATCCGTTGGTTCGTATCTGCAAAGTCATCGAGTCAGGAAGCTCATTGATGATGACTTTCTTTCCGGGCAGATTTTTATATACTACAGGAAAGCTGATCTGGCTGTTATATTCGTGTGTGAGTGCTATTAGAAGCCAGAAAATAGTGCTGATGAAAAAACATACCAGCACGATTGTCAATCGTCGGTCGAGTCTTAGCCTTTTTGCAGGACCCGGTGCAATAAGTACATTTTTTTCATCAGCCAAAATGCACGGTTTTGGAATATTACAATAAAATACCGCTGAGCGCAGAATTTACTTCTGGCTACCCGACGCGTCAAGCGATTTGGTTGCTTCAGCTGAAATGGCTGACTTCTCCACCCTGAGCTTTACATTCGTATCGACTTCAATCAGGAAAGTCCTGTCTGTAACTTCGATAATTTTTCCATGTACGCCACCGATGGTGACAACCTTTGCTCCTTTTTCGAGCGATTCGCGAAAAGCCTTTTCAGCTTTTTGCTTTTTAATTTGCGGCCGAATCATGAACAGGTAGAAAACGACAATGATGGCAATCAGAAACACCATCTGCATAAAGCCTCCGCTCTGCGGGGATCCTTGTAAGAGTATTGTAAGCATGTCTGTTATTGTGTTTTAAAATTATCTTTAAGACACTTCACTGTTTATAGTGAGTGTTACGGTATTCGGAACTGTGTTGGAAATGATTGTTACAGTCTTACTTTGTTTTCCGGTTCTTCCAGTCGAATCAAAGGTCACTATTATCGTTCCGCCTTTACCGGGTTTGATAGGATCCTTTGGGTATTCAGGGACAGTGCAACCGCAACTTCCATTTGCAGCTCGAATGATCAGATCCGCATTGCCGGTGTTTGTGAACTTAAATGCATATGATACCTTTTCTCCATCAGTGATCTTGCCAAAATCATGTTCCGTTTTTTCAAAAGTCATAACAGGAACGGCATCGCTGCTTTGATCTCCTGCGCTGGCAGGATTATTCATTACTTCTGGATTAATCGCATTCTCAGGAATATCTGAGTTTTTTTCTGCTGAGTTCCGGCATGACAAGAGTGTTGTGACTGCCAGGAAGAAAATCAATGTACGCATGTTTTACAGACTGAATTTAAGTTTGACAAGTGATTCCAAAATTATCCATTTAATCATTAATAAAAAATGAAATCAGGAAATGGAAATTATCCTATTAGACCCCTTCCGCTCTTCTGAATTTTTCCCTGCTCTTTATAATCAATCGCCAGTTTATCTATCACTCCGTTGACAAATTGTTTGCTTTTAGGGGTGCTGTATTCCTTGGAGATATCAATGTATTCATTGATAGTTACCTTGACGGGTATGCCCGGAAAATGGACCAGCTCGGCAAGAGCCATTTTCAGAATCAGGATGTCCATCAGCGCGATACGCTCAACTTCCCAGTTCTTAGTTCTTTCACTGATGGCATTTTCGTATTCCGGGTTGTGTAATATGGTTTTGGAGAACAAAGTTTTTACAAATGACTTGTCATCCTCTTCATCCTTATACAAAGGCATCAATTTCATGTCACCCGAATCGTAATAAGAACGGATCATGCGGATGATGATGTGACATATAAAATCAAGATCCTCCGGCCAAAAGATATTTTCTTCTTCCAGGTGATTGGACAAAGTATCAGTTTCCAGAAAATGCTTTTTTATCAGATCTATCAGGAAATCTTTTTCGTTAATCACTTCTTCGCTGAAAAAATCCTTGTACTCATCCGACCTTTTGATTTCAAGAAACATTTTCCTGAGAAGGTCGCGTTCTTTTTGCCAGCTGAGTCCTGTCCTCTTAAGCATTCTCCTGTATTCGTCATTTCCGCTAAGCTTGGTAATAAACCCGATACTATGAAGTCTTCGTTTTGCCTTTAGCTCCTTCTCATCAGGGTAAAATTTCTGTCGAAGCTCATCCGCATCCTGCCGATCAGCATCTGCAAGCTCTTCCAGCAGGTTCAGCAGGTAAAGGTAAAGTTCATATACTTTTTCAATGCTCCTGAACAGCTCTCTTTCAGCCACGCCAAATTCATTCTTCTCAGCTTGAAAATATGCATAAAGGGACTGAAGGACTTTAATCCTGAGTTGTCTCCGGCTCAACATAATGAATAATGAATTGAATTATAAAACAGGGCTAATTGAATTTAAAATCAGGAAATCAGCGAACAGATTTTGCTGACTGAATTCTTTGCTCTGCAATTTTATTTGCTGCCTCTACAGTCGTGATATTATCTTCATCAGCCATCTTGAAAATTTCAAGCGTGGTTGCATAGATCTTCTCAGCCTGTTCCAAAGCAGCCTTCCTGTTGTAACCTTTCAGTTCTGAATACACGTTTATTAACCCACCTGCATTGATCAGAAAATCAGGAGCGTAATAAATGCCTTTGTCAGAAAGCAATTTACCGTGAACTTTTTCATCGGCAAGTTGATTGTTTGCAGCCCCGGCTACAATTGCGCATCGCAAACGATTTATGTTTTCTGTATTTAACGTTGCACCAAGCGCGCAAGGAGCGTACACGTCAACATTCAAATCATATATCTCTTCGAGTCCTGTTATCTCCGCTCCATATTTGGCAGCAATGACTTTGAGTTGTTCTTCGTTGATGTCTGTGATGAAAACTTTTGCGCCTTCCTGCGCTACATGCTTAACAAGATTTTCACCAACATGTCCCACGCCTTGCACGGCAACTGATTTGCCTTTCAAACTGTCAGTGCCCCAGCACTTTTTTGCAGCAGCCTTCATTCCCATGTAGACTCCGTATGCAGTTACAGGAGATGGATCTCCACCTCCTCCCATTGATTCGGGTAAACCCGTTACGTGTTTTGTCGTTTCACGCACAGATACCATATCAGTAGTGCTTGTACCAACATCTTCAGCTGTGATATATTTCCCATTGAGGGATTCAATGAATTCTCCGTATTTACGGAAAAGTTTCGGTGTCTTGTCTTTCTTTGAATCTCCTATTATTACCGCCTTACCTCCTCCAAGCCCCAATCCGCTGATCGCTGCCTTGTAAGTCATTCCCCTTGAGAGTCGCAAAACATCGAGAAGCGCCTCAGATTCAGTTTTATACATCCACATTCTTGTGCCACCAAGCGCTGGTCCAAGTGTTGTATCGTGAATGGCAATAATTGCTTTAAGACCCGATTCCTCATCGTAACAAAAAGTCACTTGCTCGTGATTTTCAAAGGCCCCATTACCAAACACAGAATTTGGCTCCGTTTTCATTTCTTTTGCATCCTTAACTTCAATCATGTTCTGCAATCTGTTGTTTATTTTTACTTCAAATTCCGTGGTAGACGGGCAAAGGTAGGGTTATTTTTCAAGGCAACAAACCTTTGTCAACACCTCTCAAAATGAACTCTTTAAGACATTTAAACAAGTATTTATTTCGGTACAAATGGCATCTCCTGCTCGGTGTACTCTTTGTAGTTGCTCAGAATTTTGGAGCGATATACCCGGCCGTGCTAGTGAGAAAATCCCTGGATGAGGTCTTATTATATTTAGGAAAAATGAATTCTGAAGGCATTAACAGGGAGGAACTTCTTGCAGCAATTACATCTACAGTATTTACATTCTTTCTGCTGATTATACTGGTTACACTTTTACGCGGACTGCTCATGTTCCTCATGCGTCAAAAGATCATTGTCGTTTCCCGTAAGATAGAATTCGACCTGAAAAACGAAATATACAATCAATATCAATTGCTCAGTCAAAGTTTTTATAAGAGAAACAGCACCGGAGACATCATGAACAGAATCAGCGAAGATGTGAGCAGAGTAAGAATGTACCTTGGTCCGGCTATCATGTATTCGGTCAATCTTCTCGTTCTTTTCATTCTGATTCTCACCAGCATGGCAAACGTGAATCTGAAACTTACTTTGTATGTATTAGCCCCTCTGCCTTTTCTTTCAATCTCTATCTATTTTGTGAGCGATTTGATCAACCGCAAGAGCGAAGAAATTCAAATTCAACAAAGCAGACTCAGCAGTTTTGTGCAGGAATCTTTCAGCGGAATCAGGATTCTGAAATCTTTTGTAAGAGAAAATTTCGTTACTGATGAATTTCAGAGAGAAAGTGACAGCTATCTTGACAAAAATATGCAGCTCGCCAAAGTAAATGCTTTCTTCTATCCTCTGATGTTGTTGCTTGTGGGACTGAGCACTTTGCTGGTGATTTACATCGGTGGACAAGAAGTATTTCGGGGACGCGCCACCACAGGGAATATTGCAGAGTTTGTTATTTATGTCAATATGCTCACCTGGCCGGTAGCATCTCTGGGTTGGGTGACATCTATTATTCAAAGAGCTGCAGCATCTCAAAAAAGAATAAATGAATTCCTCCACATAAACCCGGAAATCAGTTCCGTTGAAGATGGAGACAAATTACTTTCAGGTAAAATCGAATTCAGGAAAGTAAGCATCACATATCCTGAAAGCGGAATCAAAGCGCTTCAGCAAATCTCTTTCACTGTCAATCCCGGTGAAACTCTTGCAATACTTGGCAAAACAGGATCCGGTAAAAGCACGATTGCAGGATTAATTCTCAGGTTATATGATGCCGGGGAAGGAACTGTGCTGGTTGATGGTACAGACATCAGGAATTGGCCTCTACACTCTCTAAGACAACAATGCGGTTATGTGCCGCAGGATAGCTTTCTGTTCAGTGATACCATTGCCAACAACATTGCCTTTGGTCTGCGTCAGGAATTAAACCCTGATGAGAGAAGGAAGATGATCCATGAAGCTGCTAAAAATGCAGATATTTATAACAATGTAATGGAGTTCAGAATGGGATTCGATACGCGCATTGGTGAAAGAGGAATCACTCTCAGCGGAGGACAAAAACAAAGAGTGTCAATAGCAAGGGCGATTATAAAAAATCCTGCAGTATTGATTTTTGATGACTGCCTCAGCGCAGTCGACACGAAAACTGAAGAGGTGATTTTACAAAATCTCATCAAACTGATGAAGGACCGAACCAGCATACTCATCAGTCATCGTATTTCAAGTGTGAAAAACGCAGACAAAATTATATTCCTGGACCATGGCAGAATTCTGGAGGAAGGCACTCATGAAAGCCTACTTGCCTTGCAAGGAGCGTACTTTGAACTTTACCAAAAACAATTGCTGGAAGAAAAAGAAATCAAAAGCTGATCAAAAAGGAGCATCATCCTTCATGTCGTTCATCCTCGATGCCACAATCATTCTGTTGCTCTGATAATCTTTCACACTTCCTGAAGGAGAAGCCAGGTCTAGTGGATCGCCGAGATCCGCAAACTTAGCCAAAGTATCAATGAATTTAAGCTTCACTGTGTCCAGGGCTCCGTTTCGATGCTTACTGATAATGATCTCAGCCATGCCTTTCGTAGAATTATTTTCTTCATCAAACTCCAGGTTATAATACTCTGGTCTGTATATAAATAAAACCATGTCTGCGTCTTGTTCAATCGCACCCGACTCTCGCAGGTCGCTTAGTTGAGGACGTTTTGATGAACCTCTGGTCTCTACAGCACGGCTAAGCTGCGACAAAGCAATGATTGGAACATTGAGCTCTTTGGCGATGGCCTTAAGAGATCGTGAAATCGCACTGATCTCCTGCTCCCGGTTTCCGCCTTTATTATCTACATCAGCGCGCATCAGCTGCAGGTAGTCGATGATGATCAACTCAACATTGTGCATTTGCTTCAAACGTCTGCACTTCGATCGCAAATCGAAAATTGAAAGTGCCGGAGTATCATCAATGTAAATCGGAGCTTCCGAAAGTTGTCCTGTCATGGAAACAAGAGTCTGCCATTCGTGATTGCTGAGGTTACCTTTCCTTAGTTTATCTGAGGCAATTCCTGTCTCGGAAGAAATCATCCTTTGAACAAGCTGAACGGACGACATCTCAAGCGAGAACACTGCCACAGGTCTCTTAAACTTGATAGCTGCATTTCTTGTGAGAGAAAGTACAAAGGCTGTCTTTCCCATACCGGGCCTGGCAGCGATAATAATAAGATCTGATTTCTGCCAGCCTGAAGTGATTCTGTCCAGATCGGTGAAACCCGACTGAACTCCCGATATTCCGGTCTCATGCTGGCGTGCTACTTCAATTTGCTTGAATGCCTCGCTCACCATGGTTTTCATCTCCTGAAAATTCCTGCGGATGTTTCCCTGTGCAATGTCAAATAGATTTTTCTCAGCACGATCAAGCAAGTGAAACACGTCGCTTGTATCTTCAAAAGCATCTCTTATGGTTTCAGATGAAATCCTGATTAGTTCTCTTTGGATGTGTTTCTGAAGAATGATCCTTGAATGATATTCAATATTGGCCGCCGATGCTACCCTGCTTGTTAGCTGTGTGATGAAAAAAGGTCCGCCTACTACATCAAGTTGTCCTTTGCGTTTCAGTTCATTCGTGACAGTAAGTATGTCAATCGGTTCCGATCTTTCGAACAGATCGCGAATTGACTGAAATATCATCTTGTGAGAATCCTTGTAAAATGATTCTGGATGAAGGATGTCTATTACACTGGTGAGCGCGTCTTTTTCAAGCATGAGCGCACCAAGCACCGCTTCTTCAAGATCAATGGCCTGAGGAGGAAGTTTTCCGTACTGCAAAGAAGAATCGGCCGTAGTATTTGACTGCCGGGTTGCGTTTTTACTTTTCAAAATAATTTCGCCTGCTTTCATGATTTCCTTCCAAACTTTCTGTTCTCAATAAATATACTGAAATAGCTCCCGCAAAGTCTGATCAATAAAAAAAATTCTTCACAGGGGATGCGAAACTAAAAATTTCAATGATGGTGAGTCACAATGTTCATAAATATATTTTACTGAATTTAATCCAGTAACTCAAAAGATTTGAATCAAAAGCCAAAGTCTTATGTTGGAATTTTACTTTCCTTCATTTCGATTCAAACCGGCAAGATTATTCAATTGCAATTCAATGTAAATGGACAGGAATAAATGATGTATCTGATGAAATTAAAACACTAGATGTCTAACCCTGACTTAAGCTGGAGCCAATAAGTCGTTGGTTATACGTGACTTATTATTGGCAACACAAATATTCTTTCGCTGATCATTTATTATCTTGCAGAACTTTAACAGGAAAAATATGAACTTCCTAGACTTTGAGAAGCCAATTGCCGACTTGCTGGATCAGATAGACAAACAAAAACAGATCGGAGAAAAGAGTCAGGTGGATGTGTCTGTGTCTGTCCGCCAACTGGAACTAAGACTGGCTGAAGTGAGAAAAGATATCTATTCCAAACTGAATCCTTGGCAGAGGGTTCAACTATCACGTCATCCTGATCGGCCATATACCAATGCATACATTGAATATCTGACAGAAAAAGAATTTATTGAATTGCATGGCGATAGAACTGTAAAAGATGACAAAGCTATTGTGGGTGGATTTGGTACAATAGAAGGACGTACAGTGATGATCATTGGGCAGCAAAAAGGTACCACAACCAAACAAAGACAGTACAGGAATTTCGGTATGGCTAATCCGGAAGGATATCGAAAGGCTCTCAGGTTAATGAAGCTGGCAGAAAAATTCGGCAAACCAGTGATCACCTTTATTGATACTCCGGGTGCTTTTCCCGGACTGGAAGCTGAGGAGCGTGGGCAGGGTGAAGCAATTGCACGTAACCTCTTCGAAATGGCCCGGCTAAAAGTTCCTGTCATTTGCATCATAATCGGTGAAGGGGCCTCAGGCGGCGCACTGGGAATAGGCATAGGCGATCGCGTATACATGCTCGAAAACACCTGGTACTCTGTGATATCACCGGAATCTTGTTCTTCAATTCTCTGGAGAAGCTGGGACTATAAAGAAAAAGCAGCTGAAGTACTGAAATTGACCGCAGAGGATATGCTCAGATTAAAGCTAATCGACGGAATCATTCGTGAACCCCTTGGTGGAGCTCATTCCTTCCCTGAAGAAATGTTTAAAATCGTAAAGAAAGAGATAATTTCCAATCTAAATGAACTTGGAAAAATTTCTGCAGATGATCTTGTTAAAATGAGAATTGAGAAATTCAGCTCAATGGGTGTAGTCAGAAACTGATTTCTCATAGAGTCTCCGCTGAGCAGCTTTGCATCATGATCACTTTCCCGGGATGTAAAATTAATATAGGACTAAATGTTCTGGAAAAGCGGCAGGACGGATATCACTCTTTAGAAACCGTATTTTATCCTGTAAGCTGGACCGATTTGCTTGAAATTGTTCCTGCCGGAGGCAAGGTTTCTTCTATGGTCATTAAGAGCACAGGTATTCGCATGTACGGGCCGAGAGAAAAAAACCTGTGCATGAAAGCATACATGGAGCTCTCAAGACATTACAGTTTGCCTCCGGTTAAATCGCATCTTCATAAAATTGTTCCAATCGGCGCCGGACTCGGAGGAGGCTCAGCGGATGCCGCTCACACTTTGCTTCTATTGAATAAGTTGTTTCGCCTGGGAATGAGTGATTCGGATTTGGAAAGCATAGCTGCGGAGTTGGGCAGTGATTGCCCTTTCTTCATAAAGAACAAAGCTGTTATTGCCAGTGGAAGAGGTGAAATTTTTGAACCTCTTAATCTTAAGCTGAAAAACTATTTTCTCACAATCGTTAAACCGAGAGTGCATGTTTCTACAGCAGAAGCATACTCCGGAATTCAACCACGTAAACCTGCAGTATCACTGAAAGAATTGATACGATTGCCGATTGACAGCTGGAAAGAAAATATTTCCAATGATTTTGAAGATGTCATTTTTAATAAATATCCTTCTGTAGCAAAAATCAAGCAAAATCTGTACAAGCTGGGAGCAGTCTATGCTTCCATGAGTGGTAGCGGTTCCGCTGTTTATGGCATTTTCAAGGAAGAGAAAAATCTCTCAGCTTACTTCAGAAGTTGCACAGTATGGCACGGTAAAATGAACTGAGATCATGAATCTCCGCTGCCTCCCTCCAACACTGTGGAGAATAAATCCCTGAATCTTATTTTGCCGTTGATTTGTTTTCGCGAAAGCAAAGAAAACTCCGATAATGCATGCAAGACAAATTCCATCATCAGTAAAATCTCCTCACTCTCCGCCTTTGGATGAAATCGTTTGACAAAGGCCTTTAATCCTTTCACTGCTTCCAGTGATTCTTTGTATTGCTTGTTGGAATGTTCATTGAGAAGGTCTGCTTCATTCCCTGCACCGAACCATTCCAATATTTCAATGTAGGGATTAGCATCTTTCTTCCGCTTCATTTTTTCTGGATCAGGGAAATAGTTTGCATACAGACTCCTGATTGATTTGCTGATGAGATTCTGCGCAACGATTAGCGGCCCCTCCTGCTCTCCTTCATATACCAGCTCTATCTTTCCAGTAATTGACGGAATCACTCCCCAGAAATCAGTGATTCGTATACATGTATCGGAATCTCCTGACTTAAGCATTCTTCTTTCCGCAGTACTATATAGATTTTCTATTCCGCTTATACTCAATCGTGCGCTGACTCCGCTCTTTGGATCCACAAACTCGCTTTGACGGGCTTCAAATGCGATTTGTTCGAGTAACTCTTCAGCCAACTCATATAGTTTGACCCTGTTTCTTTGCTCGTCATGCAATGAGGCTTCCTGCCTGGTAATCTGTACGGATTCTTTCCTGTTTCTCGGGTAGTGTGTCAATATCTGACTTTCAATCCTGTCCTTGAGCGGCGTTACAATGGATCCGCGATTTGTATAATCCTCTGGATTGGCAGTGAAAACAAACATGATGTCAAGGGGAAGACGCAATTTGAATCCCCTGATTTGCACATCTCCTTCCTGTAAAATGTTAAAAAGGGATACCTGAATCCTTGCCTGAAGGTCGGGCAATTCATTGATCACAAAAATACCTCGGTTGGCTCGTGGTATCAAACCATAATGAATCACTCTCTCATCCGAATAGGGAAGTTTTAAACTGGCCGCTTTGATCGGATCTACGTCTCCAATCAAATCAGCTACCGTCACATCAGGCGTCGCAAGCTTTTCCGTGTAACGATCACTTCGGTGGATCCAGTCAAGTGGAGTGTCATCTCCCATTTCTTCTATGAGTTTTTTTGAAGAAATGCTGATCGGTCTGAATGGATTTTCGTTCAGATCTGAACCTCTGATAACAGGCATGAATTCATCCAGTAATCCGGTCATCAATCGAGCAATTCTGGTTTTGGCCTGTCCACGCAGTCCAAGAAACAATATGTTATGTCTCGACAGTATTGCTCTTTCTACATCGGGCAGCACACTGTCATCATAAGACATAATTCCGTCAAAAATCTTTTCACCGCGTGCTATCTTTGATATCAGGTTCTCACGCATTTCCTCATGAATGCTTCTATACCTGTAATTTGCATTCTTCAGTTTTCCGAGAGTGTCTGGTCTCAAATTTTCTTTATTGCTCATATGATTGATTTCAAATTTTTTTCTTTCTGTTTTTTTCAAAGTCCTCAAGGATAAACTCTCCAAGAAGATTCAATCCGGTGTAAAAAGCCTTGCCGCCATTGGCTTCAGAAAACTCACGGATGAAGCTTCTCAGATAATTATCTTCAGCCAGCATGAAGGTGTTTATTCCTATTTTCATTTTTCTGCAGGTTCTTGCAAGATTCAGGCAACGGTTCACAATCATGCGATCCAGGCCAAAGCTGTTTTTATAAAGATGTTCACCCTGTTTCATGCAACTCGGTTTTCCGTCAGTGATCATGAATATCTGCTTGTTAGGATTTTTTCTTCTCCTCAGTAAATTCATAGCAAGTTCAAGTCCTGCGACCGTATTTGTGTGATAAGGCCCAACCTGCAAAAAAGGAATGTCTCTCACTTCAATCGGTTGCGCATCATCTCCGAAAACAAGAATATCCAGAGTATCCTTGGGATAGCGTGTCTGAATCAGTTCCGCAAGTGCCATCGCAACTTTCTTTGCCGGAGTAATTCTGTCTTCACCATAAAGTATCATGGAGTGCGAAATGTCAATCATCAGCACAGTACTGGTTTGGGCCTTATGTTCTCTCTCAACTATCTCAAGATCCTCTTCGTAAAGTCTGAAATCTTCAGTGCCGTGATGTATCTGAGCATTGCGAATAGATTCTGTCATATCAATCTGATCCGTACTGTCTCCAAACATATAAGCACGCCTATCACCTGAAAGCTCATCACCGGTTCCTGTGAATACTGTCCTGTGATTACCCTGCGCTGACTTTTTTATTCTTCCAAACAGCTGATCAAACGCATTCTTCCGCATCGACTGTTCAGTCTTGGCTGTCATCAACATCTTGCCGGTTTGGAGATCATCCTTTAGATAACCCTTTTTCTTCAGGTCATTGATGAAATCATCCAATGTATAATCTTTGTCTGTCAGCTTGTATTCCTTGTCTAACTCCGTAAGCCAGCTCAATGCTTCAGGCACATCCCCGGAAGTATAATTCAGCAATTCAAGAAATATTTTAAAAAGGCGGTCAAATGCACTTTGACCCTCATTTGTAGGAATAAATTTTGAAAATCTGTGTCCTGTCATTTTACCCCTCATTAACAAGAAAACCAGAATAAAGTTCCGGAGGAAGAAGAATGTTCCATGAATATAATGATTTATATTTGAATCATGAACCATTTGAAAATATACAAGTCATCCGCAGGTTCAGGAAAGACCTTCACTCTGGTAAGAGAATATCTTGCAATAGTTCTGGCCAGGCCTCAGGATTACAGGCATGTACTGGCAATCACTTTCACCAATAAAGCGGCCGCTGAAATGAAATCGCGCATCATTGAATCTCTCGTTGAGATTTCTTCAGGACAAGAAAGTTCAATGGAAAAAGAATTGACAAAAGTGCTGGATGGAATCAATCTCCGCGAACGAGCTTCCCAGGCCCTCAAACTTATCCTGCATGATTACTCATCTTTTTCGGTAAATACCATCGACAGTTTCTTCCAGAAAATACTGAGGTCTCTTTCTAGAGAAATGCACCTTCCCTTGAATCTTGAAGTTGAGGTTGATTTAAGCGACGCGATTTTGGAGGTAACTTCCATGCTCTACAAATCTGTAGGTGATGACGATGAATTGCAAAAATGGCTGGGTGAATTCATGTTGCAGAAAATCGAAGACAATAAAAGCTGGAATATTGATCATGACATTGGCCTTGTTGCAAGAGAAATATTCCGTGACAAAGGATTACAACATGAAATCATGGCTCGTAAAGTGATTCATGACTTTTACAATGAGTTAATCGCAATCCGTAAGAAGTTCGAAACAGAAATGAAAAAACTCTCCGACACAGCTTTAGCTGAAATAAAGTCAGCTGGGTTGGAGGATTCTGATTTTTATTACGGGAAAAGCGGTGTGATAAGTTATTTCTATAAAGTTTCTTCCGCTTCGGGTCCGGATGCTTACGTGCCAGGTAAAAGAGCTTTGGATGCAAATTCCGATCCTGATAAATGGGCTGCAGGAAAATCCACACGAAAACAAGACGTCAATGCGCTCGTTGAATCATCAATGGGAAGCATATTGTCTGAAATGATCAGAATATATAACGGAAAATACAAGGATTATCTTTCCGCGCACGAAGCCCTGAAAAGAATCTACATATTCGGAATTGCAAACGATCTTCAAAAAAAATTCAATGAATATCGTTCAGAGAAAAATGTGATTTTACTTGCGGACACTACGGGACTTCTCAATGAAATAATTTCAGAACAGGACACACCATTCATTTATGAAAAAACAGGAGTGCGGTACAGTCACATCCTGATTGATGAATTTCAGGACACTTCATTATCACAATGGTCCAATCTGCTCCCACTGGTCAAAAACTCTCTAGGATCCGGTAACTCTGCGCTTGTGGTCGGTGATGCAAAGCAATCAATCTATCGCTGGAGAGGCGGTGACCTGACCTTACTTCTCGAAAAAATCTTTGAAGACCTGGGATTGTTCAGAGAACTTTTCAGGGAAGAAAATCTGTCTACGAATTTCAGAAGCCGAAAGGATATAATAAACTTCAATAATTCATTTTTCAAAACAGCTCCCACAGTGCTCAGTGAAATAGTTGGAGAATCTACAGGGCATATGCTGGAACTGGCCTACAATGAAAATTTACAACAGAACAGTCCTCACAACTCGAACTTACCCGGCTATGTAAAAATTGACTTCCTCGAAAGTACCGAAGAAAACAGTGATGGGGAAAACAGCGGATGGAAAGAAAGAAGTCTGGAAAATAACCTGGAGACCATTAGGGATTTAACCGAAAACAAAGGCTATGAATTCAGGGACATCTGTATTCTCGTCAGAAAAAATGATGAAGGAAACCAGTTGGCCCGTTTTCTGATGGATAATGGCGTAGATAAGATAATCTCTCCTGATTCACTTCTGATTTCATCATCGCCTAAGATCAGGTTCCTCCTGAACTCGATGAGATTCATAAATGACACCCGAAACTCAATCGCGAAAACAGATCTGCTTTATTACTATGTTCGTTACATTTTAAAAAATGAAAAACTTTCCCTGCATGAAATATTTTCTGATCATCTTATAAAAAAGAAGTCAGGAAAAAAAAGTGACAAGCCCGGTCTTTTTGATACAACGCATCTGGTAGATAATCTTTTTAATGAAGTGCTTCCATCCGATTTCACCGGCAATATATCAACACTTGCAAGGGAACCGGTGTTTGACCTGACTGAGAAATTGATTAGCATTTTCACAATTGACAAGAGTCCTGATGCTTATGTGCAAAGGTTTCAGGATTTGGTTCTTGAGTACAGCACAAAGCATGACTCCGGACTTGATGGTTTTCTTGACTGGATAGACTCTGAGGGCTCAGCTAAAAATTGTTCAGTGTTGATGCCGGAAGGAGAAAACGCCGTCCGAATCATGTCGATACATAAGTCAAAAGGACTTCAGTTTCCGGTAGTGATTATGCCATTCGCAGAATGGCAACTTAAGCCCAAAGCCAACGAATTACTGTGGCTCTCCGCAAATGACTGCCGCTATTCAAAAATGGGCAGTTTGCCGGTTCCCGCCTCATCAAGGCTCAATGAAACAGTGTTCAGCGAATCATGGAATTCTGAATTGATGCAGTCGGTTGTTGATAATCTTAACTTGCTTTATGTAGCTTTTACAAGAGCCGAAGAACAACTATTGGTAACATGCGTAAGGAGAAAACGCGAGAATCTGAACGGGATATCAGCTCTTATTTCTCATTGTCTCTTCAGTCAGGGAATTGAACTGATCGAAAACGCCTTTGAAACAGGCGACAAGCACTTGAAAAAGCAGACTTCCAAAACTAAAACCGGCAAACTGTTGTCTGAGAAAATTTCACGCTATGAAGTTACCGGCTGGAAAAACAGGATCAGGATCAGAACAAAAACTTCTGACTTACTCGATAGCAGATCGGGAAGCAGATTGGAAAAAATCAACTATGGAATTTTGATTCACCGAATCCTGTCAGGCATTCGTACAATGAAAGATATAGAACCATCTCTGCATAGGATTTATTATGAAGGATTGATAAGCAAGGATGACATCACTGCCCTGAGCCAGGAAATATCCGCACTGTTGAGCATGGAAGATATATCAGGACTGTTTCAATCTGATGATATCATTTTTCCGGAACGTGAAATCTTGTCAGAAAATAACGAAATCCTGCGACCCGACAGAGTTTGCGTTTCAAAATCAAACAAGGTAAAAGTGGTTGATTTTAAAACCGGGGAAGAATTGAAATCTCACCATAACCAGGTACGAAGGTATTCAGATGCCGTGAAGCTGATGGGATATCAGGATGTGAGTACCTTTCTGCTTTACATTCCGGAAAGAAAACTTGTAAAAGTCTCTTGAATGATGCTGTTAACTAACTTGCATGATTGCTAAGAATGCTGTAGGTTTGATCAACAATGAACTTGATTTATGTACACCGATCGACCTATAAAAATTATTCTGATTGACGATGATGCCAGCATGTCCGAAATGCTGAAGGATTTTTTTAAAACAAACTATCCTGCATCAGAACTTATTTACTTTTCTTCCGGAGAAAGAGCCTTACAGGATATATACTTAACTCCAGACATGATTGTTCTGGACTATCATCTTGACTCCAGCGATCCTGCAGCAATGAATGGAATGCAGGTGCTGAAGAAACTTAAAACCCGGTTTCCGGATGTTCCGGTTATTTTCCTTTCTGGGCAGGAAAAAGCGGAAGTGGCAGCCAATACCATGAAATATGGTGCATATGATTATGTTGTAAAAAACGAACATGCCTTTCACAGACTCAGTATTATCACAAATAATTTGCTTGGGCATTCCGATTTGAGAAAAAACCTGGGCACTCAAAAATTTTTCAATATTTTCCTGGGAATTCTACTCATTGCCCTCGTTCTGGGAATCATTATCATCAGAATGACCTGAAAAAAAACCGGCAGGGTTTCTGCCGGCTTAGACCAATCACCTGAATCTAAGATCAGGTTTCAAAAAGATTGCCGCTGCGACCCAGCAATCAATTCACCATCTACTGTCATTGGTTCATAAAGCGTAAAAATAGGAAGAGTTGACATGTAGTTGAATTGGTCAACCAAAGTAACTCCAGTTTAAGTATAAGTGATAGCACCATTTAACAAGTGGAACGTTTACTGGATAAGTGGTTGAATATTCTGGATAAGTGGCAGAAAATTTATGCCTTTGTCAGAAGCTGCAAAAAGTCCTCCTTTTTCCTTCTTGAAACATCCACTTTGCTTTGATCGCTCATAATGACATATCCGCCGTCGCCTTTTATGTACTTGACAAGATGGTTGATGTTGATCATATGGCTATGATGAATCCTGATTCAGAAAGTAATGCTTCAAACTCTTTGAGTGATTTTGTAACCACTACATTTCGCTTCTCTGTCAGGTAAAAATCTGTGTAATTACGGTCGCTTTGAATCCTGATAATATCAGAAATCGGAATAAAAAGTAATCCTTCAAATGTTGGAACAGCAACTTTTTCTGAAGGTTTGAAATTATTCCTGTCCTTGGGACTGAGCTTATGCTCATTTCCTGTCATCCTCTTCCCAACTTTCTTCAATGCGGATTTGAGCTCGTTGATTTTAATTGGTTTGATTAAATAATCAAGCGCACTATACTTCACTGCCTGCATGGCATACCGGTCGTGCGATGTAATGATTATAATTTCAAAATTGATAGTACCGATATTCTGAAGAACGTCAAAACAGCTTCCGTCGGCTAACTCAACATCCAGAAAAACCAGTTCAGGATTTAGTTTAGTGATCTTGTTTACAGCAGATTTAACTGTTCCGCAATGGTCTATAACTTGTATGGGCTCACCGGAATCATCAAGGAAATCTCTGAGCATTTCAACACTAATAGGATCATCTTCAACAATAAGAGCCTGGATCATAAAATAAATTGTGAAAGTTTTTTAAGGCAAATAAAAGAAATGCCTTCTTCAAGACAAGTGTCTGTTTGATATAAATAAACAATACTTATTAACCCCCCCAAGTACTAAATATAATCTAATAATTTAAATCATCCATTGATTTTTCCAATGATTAATGACCAGATCAAATTTCATCCACTTAATTTATTGATTTTCATATTTTTAATTCTGAAGTAAATGCCATTCAGACTGTCTCCTTCACATATTTTCGTACCTTTGCAAAAAATTATTTACAATGTCCAACGCCATTTATCAAGTACCGACAGCCGTCAATGAGCCGGTTTTGAACTATGCTCCGGGAAGTCCGGAAAGGAAAGAAATTCTGGACACGCTCCGAATGATGCGCAATATGCGCAAAGATGTTCCAATGTATATAGACGGAAAAGAAATCCGAACGGGTAATAAAAAATCTATCTGTCCTCCGCACGATCATCAACATATCATTGGTGATTATCATGCTGGCGACAAATCTCATGTGACTGCAGCTATTGATGCAGCATTGAAAGCCAAAGCTGCCTGGTCTGCACTGGATTGGGAGCAGAGAGCATCTATTTTTCTTAAAGCTGCAGAGCTTCTTAGTGGTCCTTACAGAGCGCGAATCAATGCAGCAACTATGCTTGGTCAAAGTAAAAATGTATATCAGGCGGAAATAGATGCCGCATGCGAAATGATAGACTTTCTCAGGTTCAATGTTCAGTACATGAGGGAAATTTATACGCAGCAACCTATCTCATCCAAAGGTATTTACAACCGCGTGGAACAAAGACCACTTGAAGGATTTGTTTTTGCTCTGACTCCTTTCAACTTCACCGCTATCAGCGGGAATTTACCAACCGCACCTGCAATGATGGGCAATACTGTGGTGTGGAAACCTGCCAACACACAAATTTACTCCGCCTCTCTCCTGATGGAAATATTCATGGAAGCAGGATTGCCTGACGGTGTTATAAACCTTGTATATGTGTCTGGTCCTGATGCAGGCGATGTGATCTTCAATCACCCTGATTTTGCGGGTATACATTTCACAGGTTCAACAGGGGTGTTTCAGGATATATGGAAGAACATAGGCAACAATATTTCAAAATATAAATCTTACCCGAGAATTGTCGGAGAAACAGGCGGAAAAGACTTTATTATGGCTCATCCTTCTGCTGACCCAAAAGCTTTGATCACAGCCTTGTCAAGAGGAGCATTCGAATTCCAGGGACAAAAATGCTCTGCAGCTTCCAGAGCATACATACCTGAAAGTCTTTGGACGGAAGTAAAGAAAGGCCTGATTGAGGATATCAAATCTTTCAGAATGGGCCCTACTGAAGATCTGGGTAATTTCATCAATGCGGTAATTGATGAAAAGTCATTCGATAAACTATCAAGATATATTGAAAACGCTAAAAAAGACAAGGACGCTGAGATTATTGCTGGTGGTAATTATGACAAGTCTAAAGGTTATTTCATTGAACCAACTGTCATCCTTACCGGCAATCATGCTTATATAACTATGTGTGAGGAATTGTTTGGTCCGGTTTTGACAATATATGTTTATAAGGACTCCGAGTTTGAAAAGACCCTTGATATAGTTGACCAAACAAGCATTTACGCCCTAACCGGTTCAATATTTTCCCGCGACCGTTATGCTGTAGATCTTGCAACTAAAAAGCTGCAAAATGCCGCAGGAAATTTTTATATCAATGATAAATGTACCGGAGCTGTGGTCGGGCAACAACCTTTCGGTGGAGGACGCGCCTCAGGAACCAACGACAAAGCCGGTTCGATGATTAACCTCTTGCGCTGGGTCAGTCCAAGAACAATTAAAGAGGCATTGGTTCCTCCAACAGATTATCGTTACCCATTTCTTGCATCTGAAAAGCATGAAACTCAACCAGCTGCTCAAGTAGAAAGTAAAGCTAAGGCTGCAGTTTCATAAAGTTTTATCACTTAATCAATACATTAAAATCCTTTCCTTTCGGAAAGGATTTTTTTTATAAAAATTGTATCCAAGCATGAGAAACTCCGTAAACGGACTTCCAAAGCTGAATCACTGAACATGTGCCTGTATTCAGGAAACCTCTTATGAAGAAGAAACAATCTGCTTTTCTTTATTTCCTCAGTAAATGCCGCAATAAGTATGTTATAACATTCCTGTGTTTTGTGGTATGGATCGCTTTTTTTGATAAGAATGATTTCATAACTACCAGCAGCTACAGGAAAAGACTGAAAGAACTTCAGGCAGAAAAAAAATACTACGAAGAACAGATCATTCTCAATAAAATATATCTCAATCAGCTTAAGAATAATCCTGACAACCTGGAAAAATTCGCACGTGAAAAGTATTTCATGAAACGCGAGAAGGAAGAAATATTCATCATAAGGGTGAAAAATAATTCCTGACAAGCCTGCTTAAATCAGCGGTACTCACCAAACACTTTTCTTAATTCATCAGCAATCTCACCGAGAGTGGCGTATGCCTCCACCCCTTTGATTATCAGAGGCATGAGATTAGCTCCTTCTTTGGCAGCATTTCCGATTTCAGCAAGGCATCCAGAAACTGCTGCCTCATCACGCTCATTTTTCAGTTGTTTTATTCTTTCGATCTGAACCTGTCGGATACTGTCATCAACACTGAATATTTTATCGAAAGGCTTTTCTTCAATTTCAAAATGATTCACGCCAACCAGGATGCGTTCAGCTTTTTCTATAGACTGCTGATATCGGTATGATGCTGATGCTATTTCATTCTGGATGTATCCAGCTTCAATTGCTTTTACACTACCTCCCATTTTATCAATCGTATGAATGTACTCCCATGCTTTAAGCTCTAGTTCATCTGTCAGGTTTTCAACAAAGAATGATCCTGCCAAAGGATCTACGGTATCAACCACTCCGCTTTCGAAAGCAATGATTTGCTGGGTGCGCAGTGCAATACGTGCTGCTTCCTCTGTGGGAAGACTCAGAGCTTCATCATAACCGTTTGTGTGCAATGACTGGGTCCCTCCCATTACAGCGGAAAGAGCCTGAAGCGTTACCCTTACGATATTGTTTTCCGGCTGCTGGGCTGTTAAAGTGGAACCTCCGGTTTGTGTATGAAACCTCAGCATCATGGCCTTTTCTTCCTTAGCTCCGAGGTCTTTCATGATTTTTGCCCACATTCTTCGAGCTGCCCTGAATTTGGCCACTTCCTGAAATACATTGTTATGCGCATTAAAGAAAAATGATAGTCTTCTGCCGAATACGTCAATGTCAAGTCCTTTTTCAATTGCAGCCTTTACATATGCCTTGCCGTTTGCCAGAGTAAATGCCAGCTCCTGCGCTGCAGTAGATCCGGCCTCGCGAATGTGATAACCGGAAATTGAAATAGTATTCCACTTAGGAGTTTCACGACTGCAATATTCAAAAATGTCAGTGATAATTCGCATTGAAGCATGAGGTGGGTATATGTATGTGCCTCTTGCGGCATATTCTTTAAGCAGATCATTCTGAATAGTTCCAGAAATTTTTTTTAGATCAGCACCTTGTTTTTTAGCGAGAGCGATATAAAATGCAAGAAGAATCGCAGCGGTGCTGTTAATTGTCATTGAAGTGCTGACCTTCTCCAATTCAATACCGCTGAAAAGTATTTCAATATCTTTTAAGGAATCAATGGCAACTCCGGCCTTGCCTACTTCACCTTCAGACAGTGGATGATCCGAATCATAGCCGATTTGGGTCGGAAGGTCAAAAGCCACTGATAGGCCTGTTGTACCATGCTTCAGCAGATACTTGTATCTTTCATTTGATTTCTCTGCTGTGGAAAAGCCCGCATACTGACGCATCGTCCACAAACGGGTGCGATACATGTCGGCCTGAACCCCACGCGTATAAGGGTATTGTCCGGGTTTTTCATTCATTCCAGAATGAGAATAATAAACCTCCTTGATTTCTATCCCGCTGTCTGTTACAAACTTTGCTGGTTTTGTTTTTTCTTTTTCCATTTAATTTCTCTTCAGCAAACCATGATTCTACTCAAGAAGTTTCAGAGCTTCGGCTTTGAGAATATTCACAGCTTTTTGTGTTGGAACACTGTCCATTTTCAAGGCTTGTTCGAATATCTGGCTGCTCATTTGGATTCCTGAAGCATTGGTCCCGACCATGCTAAATGCATTATTTATCATCCTCACTGTTTCTTCCTTAGCTTCTTTCACAGCTTCCCAGGCTTGAGCCGACACATATATCTGTTGTGAAAGGTTGTGTTCAAATTCTGAACGGATTGTCACGTTCAATTCCGCCTGCAGTTGCGGTGCCGTCATACCTCCTCTGTGAACTCTGACCAGAATGCTGTTGGGACTGATTCTCTCCAAAAATAAAACAAGGCGCTCATAGGCCTGAAGACGGATGGGCATTGCCTCCTTCTTTCTGTTTTCACGCTCACTTAAAATCCGCAGCTGGTATTCCTTCTCGAGAAATTTTCTCGTTTCAAGTTCCCTGTTTTGAAGAAATCTCTTGACTAGCATAAACATCCCCACAAGCACTAGGAAAGCCGGAACAAAATACAATAGCACCTCTGATAAGCCGTTCATTTTTTCTTCAATTAATGTATGGAATTAACAGTTACCATGCACGATGATTAGTGGTCTGGTCAAACAAATATCTGAACATTTCCATTTCATCATCGCTCAGTTTCTTTCCTCTCCTTTCATAAACTCTTTCCGCCACCTCCATCGCTTCATTAAGGCGGTAAGTGCTGAAACCTTCAGATCCTCCCCATGCGAATGAAGGAATAAACTTGGGAGGAAATCCAGTGCCGAATATATTTGAACTCACTCCGACAACTGTTCCTGTATTGAACATGGTATTGATACTGCATTTTGAATGGTCTCCCATAATCAATCCGCAGAACTGTAGACCCGTGTTTACATAATCATCTTCAGGATAACTCCATACCTTCACTTCACTGTAATTGTTTTTCAGATTGGAATTATTTGTGTCCGCACCGAGATTGCACCATTCTCCGATCACTGAGTTCCCCAGAAATCCGTCATGTGCTTTGTTTGAGTATCCCATGATTATTGAATTATTGACCTCTCCTCCAATCTTACAATGCGGACCGATGCTTGTGGCGCCATAAATCCTTGTTCCCATCTTCAACTGGGAATGTTCGCCGAGCGATAGACCGCCTCTGATCAAACAGCCTTCCATGACTTCGGCATCTTTGCCAATATAAATCTTTCCGTCAAGTGCATTCAATGTGGAACATTCAACTTTAGCTCCTTCTTCTAAAAAAATGTTTTCCCTTCCGAATACATGGTTACTGTCAGATATTGCTGCAGACTTTCTTCCGTTAGTCAGCATTTTATAATCGGCCTCAATAGCTGTGCTGTTAATGGAAAAAATGTCCCATGGATGTTTCAGTACTATTGCCTTGTGAGGATATTCAGTTTGCTTACTTGTCGGCAAAACTCCAGGGATTGCATTATAATTTAACCTTTCATCACCTCCACGCATTGCAAGTAGCAAGCCTGATTGAATGAGCTGTTCACCGATTGACAGATTTTGAACAGCACTCACAAATTCATTGTCAGGAATAACGGAAGCATTGATGAACAAATTGTCTGCGGTGAGACGCATTGGAAAAAGTTTGCTCAGGTATTCTTCCGTCCAGTTTGAACATTCAGCCTTCAGATACTTTTCCCACTTTTCACGGATGGTCAGAATCCCAATCCTCAGCTCGGATACAGGTCTAGTGAAAGTTAATGGCAACAGGCTTTGCCTGCTGTAGTGATCGAAAAAGATAATGTTCATTCGCCGGGTTTGAAATTCTTTTTCAAAAATAGTTATTGTTACAAAAAGAAAAAGTCCCGGCAGAATTTTGCGGGACTTTTATATTCATATTGAAGTAGCAGATTACTTTCCTGCTTCTTTCTTCTTTGAATAACGGGAACGGAACTTGTCCACTCGACCGGCAGTATCGATCAGTTTCATCTTTCCTGTGTAGAAAGGATGAGACATGTGGCTGATCTCAAGCTTCACCAATGGATATTCGTTTCCGTCTGTCCATTTAATGGTGTCTTTAGTTTCAATGGTAGAACGCGTCATAAATGCGTAATCACATGAAATATCCTTGAAAATAACCTTGCGGTAGCCTTGTGGATGTATATCTTTCTTCATTTTTTAACCGTTTAAGGGCTGCAAATATACATATCAATTTTTCATTTACCAAGTAGAGGACAAATAAAAAAGAAATTGAGCCTTCATTTATTTTACTGATAATCATGTGTTTATGGGCTTTTAAACAAGTTGCCTCAATCCCAGTTACGCTAACCCTTTTTCATGCGCCAAATCTGAACAATTTGGCTTGACATCAGTGATACCCTTGCCCTATATTGTATCACTCTTCAATTATCTTAATCCAGCCTGCAAGCTCCGGAACATTTAGTAAATTTGGATGCTCCCCGCTTCGATGGAGCAAATTACCCTTAAATAATTATGAAGGAAGAAATTATCAGTCAGATGGAAGAATTGTCCCGTGAAGAAATCCGGGAAGATCTTTTCTCAAAGGCGGAAGAATTGAAAAACGATTATCTGCGAGAGTGCGAAAAACTAAATCAGGAGCAGCTTCAGGCTTTCATGAACGAAGGCGGCAATCCGGATGAATTTGAATCGAAGAAGGATCCGCGTGATGACAGGTTTAATGAATTGCTGATCATTCTGGCTGATCGTGAACGGAACTTCAAAAAGATGAAGGCCGATGAAGTGAATTCCCGAATGAAGGCGAAACTGGTCGTTATCGCTGAACTTGAAAAGCTTATTCTCGAAGAAACTAACATCGGAAAGGCTTTTGCTTCCTTCAAAGAATTGCAAAACAAGTGGAATGAAATAGGAAATGTTCCTAACCGGGAATATAAAAACATTCAAAGCGCTTATCACAGGCATGTTCATAATTTTTATTACAATATGAAACTGAGCAAGGATTTGCGTGAACTTGATTTCAAGCGCAACCTTGAACACAGAACCCAGCTTCTGAATAAGATTGAATCGCTGCTCGGACTTGAGTCAATCAATGGCATTGAGAGAATGATAAATCTATACCGCATGGAATGGTCTGAGTTGGGCCCCACCCCTCCTGAAACCATTGATGAGCTGCGAACGCGCTACCGGGAACTAATTGGACAGGTTTATCAAAAAATCCGTGACTTCTACCAGGACAGACAAAAGCAGGAGCAGGAAAATCTGACCGCAAAATCTGCACTTCTGGAAAGAGTCAAAGGCATTGCTGCAGAGAATTTCGACAATCCCAAGCAATGGCAAACTATGACAGAAACAGTCAATCACATTTTCGAAGACTGGAAGAAAATCGGATATGGTCCTAAAGCAGACAATGATAGAATATGGCAGGAATTCCGTAAAGAACTCAATACATTCTATAATAAGAAGCGTGATTTCTATGCCTCAATAAAAAAAGAGCAAAAGTCAAACAGGGACCGTAAACTTCAGATTATTGAAAAAGCAGCTGCAATTGCATCAGCTTCACCTGAATCATGGGATGAAGCAACCAGACAGATTATCCAGCTTCAAAAAGATTGGAAAACTGCCGGTCCGATTGAGCACTGGGAGGAAAACAAGCTTTGGAAAAAGTTTCGTGAGTCATGTGATAAATTTTTCGAAGCAAAAAAACAACAGTTTGAAGAGAGAGATGCTGCACAAATTGAAAACCTGAAGAAGAAGGAAGAACTCATCACCCGTCTCGAAGCTTTCCAACCAAGCGGAAATGTCAATGAAGACCTTCAGTCTCTAAAAGCATTCTCTGAAGAATGGAAAACCATCGAGCATGTACCGTTCAAGGAGAAACAAAGAATCTGGGAAAAATATAAAACCCTTCTCGATTCAAAATATGATTCGATGAAACTTGGCGCAAACCAAAAACACATGCTCAAATACAGGAACAATGTGGAATTGCTTGCGCAGTCTGAAGACTCAGGAAACCTTATCCGAAAAGAGAAAAACAACATCAAGGATAAAATAAGTAAACTGAAAGCCACCATCAACCAATATGAAAACAATCTGGGTTTTTTCAGAAACGCAAAAAACATGGGTGGCCTTCTTTCTGAAGTGGAAAATAATCTGGCTCGGGCCAGAGAAGAATTGAAACTCCTGGAAGAAAAACTAAAAGTATTTTCGGAAGCATAATACGGGATTGCCGAAATAATAAAAAACCGCGACATCATACCGCGGTTTTTTTTTATGTCAGATTCTGATCAGATTTCACCTCGATATGATGAACTTTCTTCCTGTGGTTTCATTATCCGTTGCAATCTTCATGTAATAAATTCCCGAAGGTAACTCTGTCAGTGGAATTGTAAGAATATTAGCCCCGGAAAATGATTGACTAATTATTGACTTTATCAACTGCCCTCCTCTGACATTGTATAAACTCACTGTGAATTCCTTCTTTGTGATTAAATCCAACCTGACATTAACAGCATCAAAGGCAGGATTAGGATAAACAATGGCCGAAGCCAGTTGACTCAACTCATGAATTCCGGTTGATATTCGCTGAACATTCACTTGGTTGCAGAAGAATAATGTATCGCTTCCAATCACCACATAAACACAAATAGTATACAGCCCGGTAGTATCAAAATAATGCGTAGGAGTAAAAGTTCCGCTGGAATCATATGATCCGTCTCCGAAATCCCAAATGATGATTGAAGGAGTTCCGCAGAAAACATTCTGGTTTACCTGAAACAACATAGTGCTTCCTGAACCTGACGGATTAGATGAATCCGGTAGCGCGATAAACACAGGAGTACATGCGCTGAATGCATTAAGATTACTGCAATAAGTGCTTCTGCATCCGTTTGCATCTGTAATTGTAAGACAGACATTGTATGTTCCATTGCTTGCATAAGTATGCACAGGGTTCTGAACCGTGGAGTAAGTGCTGTCGCCAAAATCCCAGTGCCATGAGGTAATATTACCCTGACTTAAATCTGTGAATGTTGCGATCAGACCTGAACTGTCTGTAACAGAGGAAAACATGGCCTGACATCCGCTTTGTGTGTTGATGAGCACGGAATCACAATAAGTGTCTGTACACAAGCGGTTGCTTACTGTAAGGCAGACTACATATACCCCCGGATTAACATAAGCATGCGACACCGAACTTGTGCCGTTTACTGTCATGACGTTCCCGTCTCCGAAATCCCAAACAGATACAATGTTTTGAGCATTGGATGTATTAACAAAAGTAATACTGCCAGTAGGGCTCTGCTGGACATTGAATGAAGCCTGACAACTGCCAGATGAAGTCACCAGTATTGAATCACAATATGTATCCTGACAGGAGGTCATCGCATTGCTCACAGTGAGGCATACATAATATGCGCCTGGCGCAAGACTGATCTGCGGGTTACGTAAACTTGAAGTAATACCATTTCCAAAATCCCAATTCCAGGAATTTCCTGCTGAGGGAAGCTGACTCATGTCTGTAAACTGAACCAGATTGGTCCCTGACTGATACCAATTGAACTGTGCGAGACAAGGATTAGCATTTCCTAATAATAGTGAGTCGCATATAGTTGCAGTGCAACCTGAACTGTATGCCACAGTATGACATACCTGCACAGCACCTGTTCTGTTATAAGTGTGAAACGGATTCTGCTGAGTCGAGCTTGTGCCGTCTCCAAAATCCCAAAACCATGAGACTGGAGTGAATACCGGAGAACCGGAAGAATCGACGAACTGAAATCCGTATCCTGTTGAATCCGGGATGGTATAGAAAAAAGCATTGCACTGAGCATTCGCCTGAGTGCCAGCAAAAACTAATACAAACAATACAATTGTCTTTCTGAGGAATGAGTAAATCTGCTTTTTCATGATGATCAATTTAATTTTCTGATTCAAAACTATTTCCTGCTTGCTCAACATGAAAGCACACATGAGCATTTTCTTACCTGTTCAATTCTATATTTATTGCTATTTTATGTATATTTCAACATTTATTTAAGGTTTTTACCAATTAATTATTACTGGTACAAGGCATTAAAATTAAAGAAGAAAAGCATCGTTTACAATGAAAAATTATCTTTGCCCGATATGGCAAATCCTGTAAAAATTTTACTGAGCACAGTGTTGTTCATTGCTGTTTTCAACGCATGTAAGAAAGAAAACTTCAATGATGACAGAGATTTCGAATTGATTTTTTCACAAGACACGGTAATCTTTGATACCGTTTTCACAACCGTAGGAAGCAGCACGGAACTCTTTACAGTCTACAATAACTCCGGTAAAACAGTAAGAATCTCTTCCATCCGTCTTGCAGGCGGACCTTCGTCACCTTTCAGACTCAATGTGGACGGGCTATCCGGAATTTCATTTACTGACGTGGAAATTAATGCCGAAGACAGCATATTCATCTTTGTTGAAGTTACGGTGGATCCTAATAACCAAAACTCTCCAATGATTGTAACGGATTCTGTTCTGTTTGAAACAAACGGAAATCTTCAGGATGTTGATCTGGTGGCATGGGGACAAGATGCATATTTTCACAGGCCTTCACCAAATACAGGTTCTCTATTTTTACTTCCGTGTAATGAAAACTGGAATAATGACAAGCCCCACGTAATATATGGCTATGCTTTGGTCGATTCTGCTTGTGTACTCAATATTAACCAGGGAGCAAATGTCCACCTACATCCGGGCTCCGGAATCATTGTGCTTTCAAGCGGAACATTGAAAATAAATGGCACCCTCAATGAACCCGTGAATATTCAGGGCGACAGGCTTGGACAGAATTTCCAGGATGTGCCCGGACAATGGGACAGAATCTGGCTTTCCAATATCACGCGTTCTAATCTTGTGAATGGTACAAGTGAAATTGGACCCGGCTCGGTGAATTCAGAAATCAAACATGCCATTATTAAAAACGGAAATTTTGGCATTATCGCAGATACAGTCTTTTCTCCCGGACAGGTGACTCTGAATATTGAAAATACAATCATTAAAAACATGGTCGGAAACGGCCTTGTTTCCAGAGGTTCAAGCGTGAGAGCTTTCAATTCTGTCTTTGCTAATTGCGGCTCTTCAAGTCTTTCCATATTGTTCGGAGGAAACAACAGTTTTTATCACTGCACTTTCGTGAACTACTGGAATAACAGCAATAGGACAGACCCGGTAGTCTTCATGAACAATTATTTCAGCAATAACATTCGAAACATGAATGCATATTTCGGAAACTGCATTGTGTTCGGAAATCTTGAAACCGAAATTGGAGTGGATTCCTTTCCAAATGCTGCTCCCGGGCTTTTCAACTTTAAATTCGAAAATGCGCTGCTGAAAGTCGCAAGCTCATATCCAACTTCTAATCCTGCTTTCTTCAGTTCGATTATAAGAAATTCAAATCCAGGCTTTGCTGATATTGATAACAATGACTATAGCATAGGACTTACTTCAATTGTGGTAAATGCGGGTAATCAATCAATCACTGATTTGTTTCCTGCAATACTTGGTCAGGATATAAAGGGAACATCAAGACCACAGGGAGCAGGTCCGGATCTTGGAGCATATGAAGCTCAGTAGTCCAATGACTGATTTCAAATGGACAGTCAATCAATTCCTCCTTTACTGAGCATCGCTTACTTCCCTCCTGTTTCATATTTTTCTGTGTTGTGCAGACATGAGTCTGTTTTTATAGAAGCCAAGGAACATTTTATAAAACAAAGCTATCGCAACAGGACAATCATTTACGGTGCGAACGGTAAACTCAGTCTGACAATTCCCGTCCATCACCAGCAACTGTACAGAACTCCGATTGATCAGGTGAAAATGCTGAATGATGGCTGGAAAAAAATTCATTGGAGGTCTATTGAATCTGCATACAGAAAAGCTCCTTATTTTGAATTCTATGAAGACCGTATTCGAAATGTGTTTTGGACTGAAGAAGAATATCTCTTCAGTTACAATCTCATTCTGATTCGCACCATCAATTCCATACTGAAAAACAATACACATATCAATATCACTTCCAAATTTGAACTTAGTCCTGATTTCTATTCGGATATAAGAAATTCAATCAGTCCGAAAAACAAATTTGTAGCTCAATTGGAATATCATCAGGTTTTCTCAGAAAAATTCGGATTCATTCCTGATCTTTCTATACTGGATATCATCTTCAATCTCGGTCCTGATGCTGCTTCATTTCTTCGGAAATCTTAATATATGTTAAACTGAAAATGAATTTCTGAGCAGGCATCAAATCGACTGGGGATTTTCCGTCATTTTTACGATATTGCAAACCCTTTAACGGAAAATTAATAACCATGAAAAATTTCAAAATCAAATTTATGGCACTCTGCCTTGCAGCATTTGTGACAAATGACCTAAACGCAGCTGACAAGAATAAACCAACTGTCAACTCAGACGGCTCTGTAAACACACCATCTCACATGATGCACAGCGACAATCCTCTGATTAAAAAATGGGTAGGTCCTTATGGCGGCGTTCCTCCATTTGATAAAGTTCAGGTTTCATACTTCAAGCCGGCTTTGGAATTTGCAATGCAGGAAAATCTTGATGAAGTTGATAAAATCGCATCTTCAACTGAAGCTCCGACATTTGAAAATACAATTGCTGCGCTGGAAAGAACCGGACAGACACTGGACCGGATTTATACTTCATATGGTGTCTGGAGCTCCACAATGAACACACCTGAATTTCAGGAAGTGGAAAGAGAGATGGCTCCGGTGCTTGCTGCATTTTCAGACAAGATCACCCAGAATTTGAAACTCTTCAAGCGAATTGAAGCTGTTTACAATTCACCTGAGAAAGGAAAGCTCAATCCTGAACAGCAGAGACTAACCTGGAATTATTACACCAGCTTTGTTCGTGCAGGAGCAAAGCTTGATGAAAAATCAAAAGCGAGATTGTCTGAAATTAATAAGCAATTAGCCGAATTATATACTAAGTTCAGCCAGAATCAGCTCGGTGATGAAATGGGGAAATACCTGCTGCTTGAAAACGAATCAGATCTTGCAGGTCTCCCAAAGTCATTTGTTGATGGTGCTGCTATTGCCGCTAACAACAAAAAGTTTCCCGGTAAATGGCTGATCTCAAATACACGATCATCAGTCGACCCATTCCTCACCTACTCAGACCGCAGAGATCTTCGTGAAAAAGCATGGAAGATGTTTATCAATCGCGGTGATAACGGTGATGAAAATGACAATAATGCAGTGATATCACAGATTCTTCCTTTGCGACTTGAAAGAGCAAAACTGCTCGGTTATCAGTCGCATGCACACTGGCGCCTGGAAAATGCAATGGCTAAAACTCCTGAGCGTGCTGTTCAGTTGCTTGAAAGCATTTGGACTCCTGCGGTAAACCGTGTGAAGGAGGAAGTAGCGGATATGCAGGCTCTCGCAAACAAGGAAGGTGCAAAAATTACTATCGAGCCATGGGATTATAAATACTACGCTGAAAAAGTAAGAAAAGAAAAGTATGATCTGGATCAGAATGAAGTAAAGCAGTATTTTCAACTTGAAAATCTTCGTGAAGGAATGTTTTGGGTTGCAGGAGAACTATTCAATTTCAGCTTTGTCCCTGTGAACGACGTACCGGTTTATCATCCGGATGTGAGGGTATGGGCTGTGAATGACAAGACAACAGGAAACTTTATAGGCCTCTGGTACTTTGATGCATATGCAAGAGAAGGTAAGCGATCAGGTGCATGGATGAATGCATACCGCAACCAGCAGAAGATGGACAGCGAAATCAATACAATCGTCTCCAACAATTCGAATTTCGTAAAAGGAAAACCCGGCGAACCTGTATTAATCTCTTGGGATGATGCATCTACTCTATTCCATGAATTTGGTCATGCCCTGCACGGACTTGCTTCGAATGTTACCTACCCTACTCTTTCAGGAACGAATGTGGTAAGAGACTATGTAGAATTTCCGTCACAGCTGCTTGAACACTGGCTCGAAACTCCTGAAGTTCTGCAGAAGTTCGCCTTGCACAAGGACACAGGAAAACCAATTCCGCAGGAACTTGTCGAAAAAATTGAAAAAGCTTCAACCTTCAACCAGGGATTTGCAACTGTGGAATACCTTGCCAGCGCAATCATTGATATGAAGCTTCACCTTTCACAGGAAAAAAACATTGACCCGGATGCCTTCGAACGAAACGAACTTGCAAAACTCGGAATGCCTAAAGAAATTGTGATGCGTCACCGCACACCGCACTTCGGTCACATCTTTTCGAGCGATGGTTATTCTGCAGGATATTATAGTTACCTCTGGTCTGATGTCCTTACTGCCGACGCATGGGAAGCTTTCATGGAAGGAAAAGGCGCTTACGACAAGGAAGTTGCTGACCGCATGATCAAATACATCTTCTCTGTTGGAAACACAATTGATCCGGAAGAAGGATACCGTGCATTCCGCGGCCGTGATCCTAAAACAGAAGCGCTTATGCGCAAGCGCGGATTTCCGGTAACCAATACAGGTAAAAGCGGATCAAATCCTGGTACCGGAGAAAAAAAATAATTCAGTATAGCAATTTAAAAAAGAGGCTCCGAATTTCGTGAGCCTCTTTTTTATTACAAAGATAATATCTCTGCAATCCGCATCAGCTCACTTGGGAACTCTTTCTTCCTTGAAGCAACATCCTTATATGATGTATAGCTTAGTTTATTATCAATCAAACCAAGCATCACATTGTTCCGGCCTTCAAGCAGTGCTTCCACTGCACTGACTCCTAAGCGGCTGGCCAGTACACGATCGGCACAACTCGGACTGCCTCCCCTTTGTACGTGTCCGAGTATGCTCACTCTTGTATCAAATTGCTTAAACCGCTGCTTCACACTTCTGGCTATCTCATATGCACCACCTGCATCATCACCTTCTGCAACAATTACAATCATCGAAGTCTTCTTTCTTGACCATCCTCTTTCGAGTATTTCCACTATCCTCTCAATCCTCGTGTTGGTTTCTGGAATCAGAATTGCTTCTGCTCCAGACCCTATTCCCCCAAACAATGCAATCATACCGGCATCCCTGCCCATCACTTCCACAAAAAACAATCTGTCGTGAGAATCGGCAGTGTCACGAATTTTGTCGATAGCTTGCACTACTGTATTCACTGCAGTGTCATACCCAATTGCGAAATCGGTACCGTAAATATCATTGTCAATAGTCTTGGGAATTCCTACAGATCTCACCTTATGTTCAGAGGTGAATACATCCATGCCACGAAACGAACCGTCTCCACCAAGAACAACAAGAGCATCAACACCTGCGGCTGAAATGTTCTCAAACGCTTTTTGCCGGCCCTCGGGTTTCATGAATCTATCACTCCTGGCCGTTTTTAAAACTGTTCCTCCTCTTTGCAAAATATTGCTGACACTATGGGATTTCATCTCTATGAAATTGTTGTCAATTAGTCCCTCATATCCTCTGACAACACCCAAGACTTCCAGTTTATAGTATATGCCGCTCCTGACTACCGCTCTTACTGCTGCATTGAGGCCCGGACAATCTCCTCCAGTGGTCAGTACAGCAATCTTTTTAATATTAACCTTATTCATTTTTTTACTCAGCATTTAATTATACACTTAGGTTCAAATACAAACCCTTCTGTTAAATTTGGTAGCTCATTGCTTCTTCAGTTTTTTTGAACCGGAATACATTTCGAATTTCATGAATCTGCATTCCAGAGCACCGTTGAACAACGGAATTTTTCTTGATGGTCGAAGTCCGATCTTATGTGATGCTTCCCTGTTAGCTGTCAGCAACCAGCCTGTTCCACCCGTGAATTTTTTCTTAAATGTCTCACCTATTTCCCTGTAAAGTTCAAAAAGATCCTCACTTGTGATCCTGCCTCCGTAAGGAGGATTACAAATCACCATACCAGGATTTTCATCAGGCTGGAAATCCTGGAAGCTCATGTGCTTCAGATCTATCTCATTCTGGAGTCCGGCGCTCTTTACATTCTCCTCCGCTTGTCGTATCACTGAAATATGTTTATCAATTCCAGTCAGCTTGAATCCAAGTTCATTGAGCTCTTCCTTTGTACATGAATACGTGACATCATTGAAAAGCTCTTCCGAATAATCTTTCCATTTCTGAAAGCCGTAATCATATCTGAACTTGCCTGGTGCGATGTTCCTGGCAATAAGTCCTGCTTCAATAAGGATGGTTCCGCTTCCGCACATCAGGTCAACCAAAGGTGATTTCTTGTCCCAGCCTGATAAGAGTACCATGGCTGCGGCAAGAGTTTCATTCAATGGAGCATCACCCGGAGATTTTCTGTACCCTCTTTTGTGAAGCGACTCTCCAGAACTGTCAAGGGCAACATTTGCCACGTCTCCGCTGATGTGTAAATTGATTCTGAGTGAAGGATGTTTTGTATCAACACCGGGGCGGGTTCCTTGCCGGTTCCTGAACTGGTCTACAATCGCATCTTTCGCTTTTTGAGAAGCATACAGTGAATGAGTAATCGAAGACCGGGATACCACTGAATCAATAGACAGTGTATCTTCTGCATCCATGTATTCTGACCAGTTGATTTTTTTCATGCCTTCATAAAGACTTTGCTCATCTGGACAGGGAAAGCTTCCCAATGGCTTTAGAATTCTCAATGCCACACGGCTTTTGTAGTTAGCCATGTACATCAGTTTCTGGTTTCCTTCAAACATCACAGCCCTTGTGAGGATTTTTATATTCCTGGCTCCCATTTCTTTCAATTCATCCGCAAGCAGCTCTTCAAATCCGAAGGAAGTCTTTGCTATCATGTTGAAGTTTGCAATCATATTTTTTAATCTCTTTTCTGTAATTAGTATTTCAATATAGTCATGATCTGCCCAGCCATCCTTTCTTGATAAAAAATATAACCTGAAGAACAACCACGATGGTCATGAACACACCCACTAAAAGATAACCATATGGCGAATACAATTCCGGCATGTTGTACTTGAGAACTTCTCCTGTTTCAGGATTCACTCTAGCGAAGTTCATTCCGTAAACTCCGACTATAAACGTTAGCGGAATAAAAATCGTGGAGATGATGGTGAGAACTTTCATCACCTGGTTAAGTTTATTGCTCACACTTGAATGATAAACATCCATTAGGGATGCTGTAACTTCCTTATAGCTTTCAGTTAATTCGAGAATCTGAATGCAATGATCATAAGTATCACGAAAATAGATCATACTCTGCGCTGAAATTAGATTATAGTTGTTTCGAAGTATGTCATTTAGCTTATCCCGCTCGCTCCAAATTGTCCTTCTGAAAACAATAAGCTCTCTCTTTATTTGAAGCACCTGATTCAACGCTTCGCGAGTAGGATTGGCAATTAGTTCATCCTGCAAATTGTCGAGCTGGTCACTTAACTTTTCGAGAACTGGAAAATAATGATCAAGTGCCGTATCCATCAATGCATATGCCAGATAACTGCTTCCTGACTTTCTGATGATTCCTTTACCCTCCCGAAGTCTGTTTCTGACCGGATCAAGACTTGGATCATGACTTTCCTGCAATGAGATCAGATAATTTCTTCCTATGAACAGGCTCATTTGCTCATTAACCACTTGTTCCTCAGCCTCCCTGATAAGCCTTGTGATGAAAAACATGTAATCACCGCAATCTTCCAATTTGGGTCTCTGATATACATTCACCACATCTTCCATCTGTAGTTTGTGCAAACCAAATATGCCCGCGATTTTCTCAAGCATCTGCTTATCTCCCAATCCCATAATGTCTATCCAAAATACAGAAGAACTTTTATCTGACACCATTTGTGTAAGTTCATCGGTATTGTTTAACACTCTTTCCTGAAATTGGTCTTCACTGAATGAAAAAAGCCTGATCTGAGGCTTTAAAGCTTCAGGAGGTACATGAATCATTCCAGGAGAACTGCCAGGTGGCAACCTCTGTATGTGCTTCCTTTGTTTTGTCCACCTGCCGCTGTTCCGTTTCTTCATAAAACGTGTGTTGATCCTGTTGATAATTCATATTTGCAGGGAATTATCATTGACTAAAAATAAACACATTTGATCTGCATTAGATTTATATATCATTAATTTTCTCAACAGGCGCATCAAATGGCTCTTGAAAGCATAGACTGGATTATTCTGATTCTGTACATGATCCTGTCGCTCTCGATAGGACTGTATTACAAAAGCAGGGCAGGCAAAAGTATCAGTGATTATTTCCTCGGTGGGCGGAATTTCCCATGGTGGTTAGCGGGGATTTCCATGGTGGCTACAACCTTTGCCGCCGATACACCCCTCGCTGTCACCGAACTGGTCGGACAAAACGGAATCGCCGGAAACTGGCTCTGGTGGAATTTTCTTTTTGGAGGAATGCTGACCACCTTTTTCTTTGCCCGACTGTGGCGAAGGTCTGAAGTGCTCACAGAAGTTGAACTGATCGAATTTCGATATGGTGGCAAGGCAGCAGCATTTCTTCGGGGCTTTAAAGCTATCTATCTGGGACTGTTCATGAATGCCATCATCATAGGCTGGGTGAATGTGGCTCTGATTGCATTACTTCGGGTATTCTTCGGCATACCTGAAGACCAGGCTTTATATTATGTAGCCGCAGCAATGATTATCACATCATTCTACGCGGCAGTCTCAGGACTTTGGGGTGTGGCGATTACAGATGTGGTGCAGTTCATCATCGCAATGACTGGCTGTATAGTCCTTGCCGTATTGGTACTGGCATCTGAGAAGATAGGAGGCATTTCTGGTCTCAAGTCACAGCTGCCTGAAGGATCACTGAATTTTTTCCCAAACATTGGGGGAGTTTCTGAGGGTGGCTCAATCGTAAAGACACTTACTATCAGTGCAGGAACATTCATTGCATACATCTCCGTTCAGTGGTGGGCAAGCTGGTATCCGGGAGCAGAACCAGGCGGAGGCGGATACATTGCCCAACGCATGATGAGTGCGAAAAATGAAAAGCACTCAATCTTCGCCACCCTGTTTTTTCAGATAGCTCATTACTGCATCAGACCCTGGCCATGGATCATCGTTGGTCTCTGTGCCTTGGTGCTCTACCCTGAACTTTCTCCTGCCGATAAAAAACTTGGTTATGTAATGGCTATGAAAGATTTTCTTCCCGCCGGACTGAAAGGGTTGCTGCTGGTGGCTTTTCTGGCGGCATACATGAGTACAATCAGCACTCAATTAAACTGGGGCACTTCTTACCTGATCAATGATTTCTACAAGCGGTTCATCAAATCTGGAAAATCAAGGAAGTCGGAAGAAGAAGAACAAAAGCACTTGATCTCCCGCAGCAGGATCATGACATTCTTCAGCATGGCAATCGCACTCTATGCAACTACACAAATTACCAGTATCAGCGGCGTTTGGTCATTTATTATAGAATGCGGTGCTGGCCTGGGACTGGTTCTTATTCTCCGCTGGTACTGGTGGCGGATTAATGCTTGGAGTGAAATCACTGCAACAATAGCTCCCTTTATCGCCTACTCAGTTTCAAGATACTGGCTTGACTTAGAATTTCCTGACAGCTTTTTCCTTACTGTGGGCTTTACAACGCTGGCCTGGCTGACAGTCACTTTCTTAACCAAACCTGAAAAGGAAGAAGTTTTGCTCAGGTTTTATGAAAAGGTAAAGCCTGAAGGCTGGTGGAAACCATTTAGAATCATGACAGGTAGTCCAGTCGATTCACAGCGTCTGTATGGCCTTGTATTTTGCTGGCTTTCTGCAATTGTCATGACCTACTCAATCCTGTTTGGAACAGGCAAACTGATATTTCAGGAATACATGTATGCTACAGGTTATTACTGTATCGCTATTGTCTCTGGCCTGCTGCTCAGAAAACTTGTGTTGAAAACAAGAATACTGTCACTGCAATAAACTGAATTTGTTCTAACTTTGGCTCTTGCATTAAATCGAAGTGATGATAACCAAGGCGAAACTACAGGTTGATGTGCCGGACTCCGGCAAAGAATGGTTCGAAACTTGGTTCGACTCCCCGTACTATCATATCCTATACAGCAACCGCGACGAAAAAGAAGCGGAATTCTTTCTAGGAAATCTGATCAATTGCCTCAACCCTGCTCCTGAAGCAAAGATTCTGGATGTTGCATGTGGCAAAGGCCGTCATGCGATTTACCTTAATAACCTGGGCTTTTCGGTTACCGGTTATGACTTGTCAGAAAGCAATATTGCTCATACCCGTCAGTTTGAAAATGAACGCCTTAACTTCTTTCTTCATGACATGAGAGAAGAATTTGTAGTAAATTACTTTGATGTTGTACTTAATTTGTTCAGCAGTTTTGGCTATTTCGATACCGAACATGAAAACTTCAGGGCACTTAACGCAAATGTGAAAGCGCTTAAAGATGGCGGTTATTTTGTACTGGATTTTTTTAACGCCGGACTTGTTCGCAAAAAGGGCAACATAACAGAATTCAAAGAAATCTCAGGAATCAATTTTGAAATTGAAAAAGTGATAACAGACAGGCATGTCATAAAAAGAATAAAATTCACGGACTCTGATGGAAGAACCCAGAATTTTGAAGAGCATCTGATGCTATATACTCCAGACCATATCTCAGATTACTTTAATAATTGCGGACTGAAAATCATACACAAGTTTGGCAACTACCGTCTTGAAAATTTTAATTCTGAAAACTCCGAACGTTTTATTCTCATCGGGAGGAAAGAAAAATAAGGGATAACACTAAATGAACCTGATATCATACCTTCTTCTTTTTTTCAGTATCATCCTTAGCGGATCATGGGTGTTCATGTTTAAAAAAATCAGTTCAAGAAATTTGAAACTGATGCTGGCTTTCAGCGGAGCTTTTCTTTTTGCTCTCACAGTCACCCATCTCATTCCGCAGGTTTATAAAGGAAATGCCGCAGATATAGGCGTATTTATTCTGATGGGATTTTTTTTACAGATTCTACTTGAATTGCTGTCAGAAGGTATTGAACACGGTCATATTCACATTCATAAAAATGAGGACAGCATAGCATTTCCGATGGGAATGATGCTTGGCTTGTGTCTGCACAGTTTCCTGGAAGGAATGCCACTGACACAAAAATTGGATGAGGAAAGTACCGGACATAGCCTTCTCGCAGGCATTATTCTACATCACATTCCGGTTGCCATGGCCTTGAGCACCATGCTGCTTGAATCTGGAATTGCAAAACTGAGAGTGATCATTTATCTAGCTTTATTCGCAGCAATGGCACCCGCAGGTGCCTTGTTCAGCGAATTGATTGTGAGTGTATATTCAGGAGAAATAGCTGGATTTTATAATAAACTGATGGGAATTGTAATTGGAATTTTCCTTCACATCTCCACAACAATTCTATTTGAATCCTCGGAAGGGCATCGCTTTAATCTCATGAAGTTTTCAGTAATTGTATTGGGCGCAGGTATCGCCATTTTTATATAAAAAAAATGGCTGAATTAATCAGCCATCTTCTTATTTACTTAAGCTCTTTAACAGCAGCCTTGACAGGCTCCATATCAGGCAAGTCTCCAGGTGTTGGAGTCACTTGTACATAACGCACAATTCCTGCTTTGTCAACCACAACCACTGCTCTTTTCGAAACATTTGTGTATACTCCCGCAAACTGATCCTGAACAATACCATAGTCCTTGATCGCGTTCTTATTAAAATCCGAAAGAAGGCTGTATGATATATTGTTATCCTCCTTAAATTTCTTCAGTGCGAAATGAGAATCCACTGAAACTCCGATCACTTCAGCATTTAATTCGTTATACACTTTCTGATCTTCCTGTACTGTGCACATTTCTTTTGTGCAAACTCCAGTCCATGCCATTGGAAAAAAGAAAATTACTAAATTTTTTCCTTTAAATTCTGACAATGTTACTTCATTTTTGTTGATGTCCACCAGCTTGAAATCCGGTGCTTTTTGTCCTGCTTGAATCATGTTTATTTATCTTTTTTTGAGTATGAATAGTAATTACTTAGGAATTTATCATGCAGCTTGTAAGCTGATACAAATATCAGAAAATATTTCACGAAAATGCGAATAGTTACACCACAATGACCTTCTGATATTTAATCCCCTATGAAATTTTTCAAGGTCATATTTATATCCAATGATTTAATGAACATACAAATTTATGCTTTGTTCATCTATGTTGCTTTTTTGCTTCATTCCAGTACACATCCATCTCGCTGAGAGACATATCACTCAGTTCCTTACCGGCGGCTTTTACAGATTGCTCCAGAAACTTGAATCTGGCAACAAATTTTTTATTGGTCCGCTCCAGAGCTTCCTCTGGATTGATATCTTTGAATCTTGCGTAATTCACAAGGGCAAATAAAAGGTCACCGAATTCAGCTTCTGCTCTTTCCTTGTTCCCTGCTTCTGACTCTTCCAGAAATTCGCCCATCTCCTCTTCTACTTTCTCCCAAACCTGCTCTGGTTTCTCCCAGTCAAACCCAACTCCCCTGGCTTTCTCCTGTATCCGCATTGATTTGATCAGCGAAGACAACGACTTGGGCACTCCGTCCAAAACGGACTCATTGCCTTCTTTAAGTTTCAGTTTTTCCCAGTTTCGCTTGACATCATCTGCATCATCCACACTCACATCGCTGTAAATATGGGGATGACGGTGAATCATCTTTTCACACTGTGTGTTCAATACATCAGTAATATCAAAGATCTTTTTCTCCTCTGCAATCTTTGCATAGAACAAAATATGAAGCATCAGATCGCCAAGCTCTTTTTTTACTTCATTCAGATTATTATCAAGAATGGAATCTGCAAGTTCAGCCGTCTCTTCAAGCGTCAGATGACGCAGGCTTTCCATAGTTTGTTTTTGATCCCAGGGACATTTTACCCTCAGTTCATCCAGAATTGATGCAAGACGCTCGAAGGCCTCTCCTCTGCTAAGCTTATTCATGAAAATAATTTGCGCAAAAATGCGAATTATCCTTTGATTTTATCATTCAATGAATTTACTCACTGTAATAAATTACTAACGCTAATAAAACAATGCGTCGATTTGAAAAAATAAGACAATTCGCAGCTTATCTTGTGATGAGCATGTTCCTAACCTGCTGTACTGATCCATTCTGGAATCTCGCATAATAGACTCCGCTCCGGTAATTTTCGTTTTCAAACCAGATTTTGTGTTCTCCTTCAGGATAGTCTCCATCAACTGGTGTTTTAATTAATCTGCCTTCATTATCGAATATCTGGATCAGCGCATGTCCGCCACTGGTTTTAAATGTAATGTATGTGCTTTCATTGAAAGGATTTGGGTAATTGCTGATCAGGTTAATTCCTGCATCCTGGTTGAGCTGGTGCAGGTCTGTCGGCATACACAAGCCCTGCTGGATGATCGGCAATTTTTGAAAATTGTTAAGCATAATGTTGTTCAGATCTGCAGATGGAACGCAGAACCAGTCTTCAAGAATCGAAGCATATACAGATCTGAAATCAAATTGCATAGGCAAGTTATCACTAGTTGTTACTGATACAGGTATTTGTGGATTATTTCCCAAAATTCCAGGCTCCACATTTTTTCCGAACACAAACATTGGTGCCGCAGCTCCGTGATCTGTGCCTAAACTAGCATTTGATTTTATCCTTCTTCCAAATTCTGAAAACGTAAGTCCTGTTACTCTGTCCTCAATATTCAGAAAACTGAGATCATCCATGAATGCTTTTACAGCTTCCGATAATCTGGCAAGAAGGGTTGCATGTGTACCGGTCGTAGTGCTACCTGCGTCTGCCTGTGAACTGTGTGTATCAAAACCGCCAATGTTAACCATGTAGATTCTGGTCTTCAGCCCTCCGGCAACCAGACGCGCTACAATTTTCAGCTGGTCTGCCAGTGGATTGCTTCCAGCCGAAGGATACGATGGCGATTGTACTGTGATGTTATTCGCTGCGCCAAGAATCACGCTTGCGTATTGCTGTGATTGCTGTGCAACAGTTCTGATATATGTCAGCTCTTTGCCTGCAGGTGTATTGGGCGCCGGATCAATAATCCCGTTTATCATGTTGTAAAAACTGGTGGGATCAGAAATCGCCATGCCCATGCTTGCCGCCGGTCCTTGCAGAGCGAGCGAAACTGAGGATCCTATCTGCAATGCGAGCGGATCTGGCATTGTTGGATTGGGATATCCGTTCGGATAGTTCGGGTATTCATAGTTCAGATATCTTCCGGCCCAACCGCTGCTTAACACCTGATTGGCGTCCGATGCTGTCATCCAAATGTCTGTGGACCTGAAATGTGAGTAGTTCTGCTGAGGATATCCGACAGATTGAATTATTCCGACTTTGCCGTCATTGAAAAGTTGATGGATTCCTCCCATTGCAGGATGAAGCCCGGTGACCGTTGTACCTGAAAGCGGCAACACAAGATTATCAGGGATCAGAATGTTGGACCTTGCATTAGCCAGGTTTGAATATTGATCAAGTGGAATCACCGTGTTCAAACCATCATTGCCTCCGTTCAGCTGTATAAGCACTAACACATGGTCTGTCACATTAGCCGCTGCAAGCGACTGTATCAATGGACTGCCGGCAAATGCCCTGAACGAAAACCCGTTAATCAGTCCGGGAAGCAAAGTTGCCGGAACAGAAGCCCTAATAAAATCTCTTCTCTTCATAATGTTAGCTTAATTGATACTCAGAAAGTGATAGAATGTACTTGTAAAAAGTTTCGAGTCTCGTTCTTACGATCGTAGCATAACTTGTATTGGTCGGATCACCTGTATAGTCATCCCATGCTGTCGTCCAGTATGAGTTCAACGCTTGCCCTGAAAGTAAAATTGAAAGAAGATGATTCCTCACATTCACAGACACGTCAATTGAGTAATGCAAAGCCAAAACCTCTTCAATCAACTGCAACGGATCACCGGGATTGGTGAGCGATGCCGTATAAGAAAGTACGTCAACTTTGATGGTTGTCCCAAGATTGGTATAACCGCTGGTCAGAATTCTGTCAGTGAACTGGTTTCGCTTGGGCAGTGTGTCGGAGTTGATCCACAACTCATGAAACAACGGCTCCTGATAGTATGCCGGCCATCCTGCCACATTGGGTGGATTTCCAAGATTTTGTTGAAGAGTACTACCTTGGGAGCGCATCCTGTCCCATTGAGCATATTGCGCAGCCAGATCCGAAGCAGAAGGAAACTGCACATTGAATTCACGAAGTAGTCCGATGCATGTGTCAAGAGGCCCTTTGATGAGGCAACCCATATTCAGAAAATCAAAAAAGTGCTCACTGTTGAACAGTGCTGATAAAACCGGGGCTATTTCATAATTACTGTTCCTGAAAATGTTTGCCAAAGGTTGTATCACATCATTCTCAGCGGCAGCATCAATTTCATAGTAAATAAAAAACTTGTACAATTTGCGGCAGAGATTCAGAGCAACATCGTCTTTCTGAAAAATCATATCAAGCAAATCATCCGTTTCAGTTGCTCCAGCAGCTCCGCTCCTGCCTGTTATCACAGTGTTATTGTAATAAGTGGAAAACTGTTTATTACCGCTGTCGTGCCTGGATGGATCAAAGTAAGAATTGAACCCGTTGGCTGAATTCACTCCTCCGCTTAGATCGTTCCTCCATCCTGTAAGTACCCTGGCTGCTGCAATTACATCATCCTCTGTATATGGCGGTGTGCCATTGGCATTCTTGCCTACTGTGAACAGCTCCTGCAGTTCTCTTGCATAATTTTCATTGGGAGCGGCCGCAGTATTTTGTTCACCGTTCAGGTATTTCAGCATGGTGCTGTTAGTTGTGATCTCCCTTACTAATGTTTTGAAATTTCCTAGGGCGTGCAGTCGAAGCAATTCGTTGTATTTGTAGTTGTAAGTCCCTACCGAAATCGTATCCAATTCTACTACAAAGTGGTTGTGCCAAAAGAGAACCATTTTCTCCCTTAAACTGCGGGATTGATTTAACTGGAGTCCTATCCACCAGCTCTTCAGACTTCTTCGTCTGGCGCCTACAGTTGAAACAGGTGCAAGTGTATCAGGTGTGCCTGGCCAGGCTTGTCCAAACGGACAATTTGCATCAGGACTTGTTGCATCATAATTGTTGAGGGGGGGCTGAGGAGGATTGTAAGGAGGATGATTTATCTGTTCCAGAAGTTCAGCTACTGATGATGAAGTGTTCAGTGAAAGAAAATATTGCATATCAGGAATGCTGGCTCCGAACATGGTTCTCTTCAGCAGATGCCTTACTTCATTAATTGTCCAGGGGCCAGTATAAGGCGATAATCCTGTTATGGTTCTTGCCATCCCTGAAAAATCCTGCTTTTGCCTGCGCTCCGGTATAGCTTGTGTAATGAATTCTCTTCTGTCCATAATGCTAAGTGAATTTCTATGACTAAAAAATGTGAAGATGGATTAATCCTCCTTCAAATTTTCCCAAAACAAGTAAATCAGGAGGAAAGAAACAATGAATATGTCAGTTGTTCGAACGTATTAATTAACATCATCACCGCCATGAGATTTTTCCGGTTTTATCAAAAAAAAAATCCCGCCTGGGGACGGGATTGGGTTGTGTTTTCATGGAAGAATATCTTGTTAATTCAGTTTGTATGGTACAATCATTTGGAATTCAGGTATCCTGACATAAAACTGTTTCTTATCAATCAGTCTTTCCATCAGGTATGTTCCGAACATTTTACCTAATTCAGAATCCAGATTGCATCCAGAAACGTACTGGTAGCTTTCTCCGGTGCCAATGATCGGCTGTTCTCCAATCACTCCCTCACCTTCCACTTCACGGTTAGTAGCCGATGCATCCATAATAAACCAATGACGCCGCTTCAACTGTACCGAGTAATCACTGTTATTGGTCAAAGTAATACGGTAAGCGAAAACATGCTGGTTCATTCCGGGATTACTCTGGTCGGGTCTGTAAAACACTTCCACGCTGACTTTAATTCCTGATGTAACTTGAGTGATCATAATCGGTTTAATTGTGATGCCTTGTTCAAATTTATGAATATGAACAAAAATTCAAAAAAATTTTTGATGAATGGATTGAATGATATGGCGAATGCGAAATATCAAATCACTGAAAAAGAAAAAACAACTAACAAATGAAAGCATTGATAATATTGAATTTTGGGGTCATAAATAGCTAAGGGTGTTAATCAAACCATGGCGAACCGTACAAAAATGAATGCGAGCAGTGAAAAAAAGATGACCAACTCCAGAAAAGCAGCAAAGCGGGTCATGCTCAACAATTTCTTGCTGTTCTCCCCCCTTGAAAAAAATGATTTGAAATTGTGGTCTGTAAAAACCATTTCAAAGCAAGGTAAATAATTATTCCATATCAGCCAATTGCTCAAATATCTTCTCCCACTCAGTACGAGCATGATTCAGGCTTTGCTCCGTTTCATTGAATTTTCTAAGTGTTTCTTGAAAAATTTCGGGGTTGGAATAAACATCCGGATTGGAAAGAGCTGTTTCTACTGCAAGCTTTTCTTTGCTAAGCTTTTCAATTTCCTGTTCCAATTGCTGAAAACGAGTTGAAAGCTTTTTTTTATTTTTTAAATCATCATTGATTTTTTCCCTTTCATGGTTTTTCTTTTCATCTTTCTTCTTGTCGCGTGCCTGAGTTTTAATATTTTCATTCGCCTTTTGAGTTGCCAGCATTCTGCTGTATTCATACTCTTCATATGGACCAGGATACTCCTTCACCTTATGATCTTCAATCCACCAAATTTTATTGGCAACTTCCTGAAGAAAATATCTGTCGTGAGAAACGACAATGAAACTTCCTTCATATTCTCTCAGGACCTGAATTAAAATCCCCACCGACTGCATGTCAAGATGATTCGTGGGCTCATCCAGAATTAAAAAATTAGCCTTGCTCAGAATTGTTTTAGCAAGAGCCACTCTTGATTTTTCACCACCTGACAGCACCTTGATTTTTTTGAATACATCATCTCCTGTAAACAAAAAAGCTCCAAGCACGGACCTTAGCTCCACTTCTTTTTTATCAGGTGCGAACACCGACAATTCTGTGATGAGGTCATTATCAAGATTCAAACTTTCAAGCTGATGCTGTGCGAAGAAGGAAGGCTCGACCTGATGAACGATTTCGCTTCGGCCTTTATACGGTTCGCTTCCGTTAATCATTCTGAGCAATGTCGACTTTCCTCTTCCGTTTGCTCCGATCAACGCAATTTTGTCTCCGCGCATAATTTTACACTCAGTATCATGCAGAATGTTTTGGTTTCCGTAAGATTTATCTTCGACATGCAAATGTGAAATCAGTTTACCCGGCTGCCTTCCAATTTCAAATTTTATTTTAATCTCTGGCCCGTCAGAATCCACATCCTCAATCTTTTCAAGACGATCAAGCATCTTAATTCTTGATTGAGCCATTTTAGCTTTAGATGCCTTGGCTCTAAATCTGTCTATAAGTTTCTCTTGCTCCTTGATGTATTGCTGTTGGTTTTTAAACTGACTTCTTTGTAGTTCGTCACGTTCCGACTTACTTTCCAGATACTTTGAATAGTTTCCGTTATATACTCTGATTTTTTGAGCAGCAATTTCTGCAATCTTATTTACAACCTTGTCAAGAAAATAACGATCGTGTGACACCACAATTACAGTACCTGGGTAGTCTTTCAAATATTGTTCAACCCATTGGATCGACGGTAAATCCAAATGGTTCGTTGGTTCATCCAACATCAATATATCCGGATTCTGAAGCATCATCCTTGCTAACATGACTCGCATTCTCCAGCCTCCTGAGAACTCAGTCATTGGCCTGTTCAGGTCCTCAGTGCTGAATCCAAGTCCTTCAAGCAAAGCTTCAGCTTTAGGCTTCATGTTATATCCGTCCAATGCTTCAAATTCTACCTGCAGGTCGTGCAAATCATGAAGAAGCTTTTCATCATGGTCGTGCTCAAGTTTCTCAAGTATTTCATGGATCTTTTTATCCAGACTGATCGCATGCTCAAATGCAGACATTGCCACCGCAAGAATGCTTTCACTGGATTCATAACTCAGAAGATCCTGATTCAAAAAACCGATACTCAGATTCCTTAGTTTGGCGATTTCACCGCTCTCTAACGAGTATTCACCGTTAATAATGCGAAGTAAAGTTGATTTGCCTGTCCCATTGAGCCCAACTAGGCCGATTTTTTCTCCCGGATTGATCTGCCAGCCGGCATCCCTGTACAAATACCTTCCTCCGAATTCAAAACTGATGTTGTTCAAACTTAACATGGCGCAAAAATCGGAATTTCATTTTCTAATTTGTAAAAAAACAAGACTATCGTTGATTTATCTCATTAAAAATCACACAAAAACAAACTTTAGGCAGAAAACACTTGTAAAGGTGACATTTTACCATACTGATTTCCTGTGATTTATATAGCATGACTTCAATTTTTCAAAAACAAATTAACAATATGCCGACTTGTCTGTTCCAAAACAGATTTCAATTTTTCAGTAATAAATCCTAGATTAACTAAATAAACCACACAAAAACAAAACACTTATGAGCTTAATTTCCGAATTCAAAGACTTTATTAACAAAGGCAACGCGGTGGACATGGCTGTGGGTATCGTAATTGGTGCTGCATTTGGAAAAATTATCAACTCTATTGTGAATGACATCATCATGCCTCCGATTGGGATGCTGATTGGCGGTGTCAATTTCACAGACCTGAAGCTGACTCTGCAAGAAGCAATGGCAGATGCTGCAGGACAGGAAATTCCTGCTGTTTCAGTTAATTATGGTAATTTCCTACAAATGCTCATTGAATTCCTGATCATCGCCTTCGCGATTTTTATGGTGGTAAAAGCCATTAACAAAATGAAAAAGGAAAAAGCTGCCGAGCCTGCAACACCTCCGGCTCCCAGCAAAGAAGAAAAACTTCTTACTGAAATCAGAGATCTTCTGAAAAAATAAATCACGTTTACAACGCAAACAGGAACCTGATTCACAGGCTCCTGTTTGCTTATTGCCTGTTCTGAAACATTATGGGCAATAACTTTCACTTAATAATTATTAACCACAGAAAGTAAATACTATGAAAAAACCAATCCTGTTTATTGCATTAATTATTCTAAGTACAATCAATTTATCTGCTCAATCTGCTGAAGCTGATACTTCCTGGAAAAAAGGCGGATTTATCGGAGTGAATCTCACTCAGGTAAACTTCTCTCACTGGGCTCCGGGTGGCGACAATAATGTATCGGTTGCCGGTAATGTGAATCTCTTTGCGAATTATGCCAAGGATAAAACAATCTGGGACAACAGCCTGGACCTAGCCTATGCTCTCGTTAAAACAGGAAGCGAAGATGTCCGTAAAAGTGATGACAAAATCGATTTCACCTCAAAGTATGGTTACAGGGTTGGTGAAACAAAATGGTACTACGCAGGCCTTGTCAATTTTAAGAGTCAGTTTGCAGAAGGATTCAAGTATCCGGATGATTCTAATGTAGTTTCTAAATTCCTCGCACCTGCCTACCTGACCATTGCACTAGGGTTAACGTATAAGCCGGTTGATTATTTCGAAGTGTTCTTCTCTCCGGCTACCGGGAAGTGGACCTTTGTAACTATGCAGTCTCTTGCCGATGCCGGAGCATACGGTGTTGATCCTGCAAGAATTGAAAATAATATGCCTGTTGCGGGAAGTGGAAAAAACACCCGCTCTGAGTTCGGTGCATACTTGAATATGAAATTTAAAAAAGACATCATGCAGAATGTCACTCTCAGCTCCAAACTGGAATTGTTCAATAACTATACAGACAAAGACAAGGATAATGCAAGAAATGTGGACGTGAACTGGGAAACAGCACTTAATCTTAAAGTGAACAAATTCATCACAGCCTCTGTAAATGTACAAGTGGTTTATGATGCAAATGTGATAGAGAGAACACAGTTCAAGGAAGTGATAGGAGTTGGATTCGGATATAAGTTCTGATATCGGCTGACTGAATTACATAACCCGCTCCGGCGGTTTTTTTTTTATTTTTATCCCGGCTTAAATAAAATCCAATGCTCAAATATTATTTACTTGTAGGAACTGGTGGCGCTGTTGGCAGCGTGCTTCGGTTCATGATAAGTAACATGATGTACAACTCAGTTGAAAATCATTCATTCCCATGGGCAACACTGATGGTTAATCTGCTCGGTTCATTTGTTATTGGATTTTTCGCAGGAATGGGGCATTCCGGACTGATGAATATCAACTATAATTTGCTGTTCATTTCCGGTCTACTGGGAGGATTTACAACCTTTTCAGCTTTCAGTATGGAATCCCTTCACATGCTGCAAATGCAACAGTTTACAATTTTATTCGCCTACATCGCATGCAGCTTGATAGGCGGAATTGCTCTTGCATATGGAGGTTTGATGGCAATAAAAAGCATCATATGATTTCTTCAGAGTAATAATTCTGAGTGAACAGGTTTTTAACATGAAGATCTGATAAATGTCAGCTTCATGGCCAATCATCAGAGCATATTCCCTTTAACTTCGCATTAATATTTTAAATATAATGGCATTATTAGTCCGTACCACTGTATCTTTAATCGTTATTGTTGCTTCATGGATGAATTTCACATATGCCGTCTTATCGGAGGAACTGAAGTTCACCGAACATACAAGGTTTGAAGATGCCGGAATTCCTGTCACCACACTTTTCAGAAATGTTCACTCCAATAAACTCATTTGTGGATATGAAAACGGAGAAATAGCCTTCAGAGATCTCAGTGACGGAAAAGAGCTTAGGCGCTTCAAGGCACACGGAAACGCAGTAAAGACCATTGGATTGAATTCAAATGGACGCTTGATGATTAGCTCCACCTCAGACGGAGAAATTAAAATTTTCGACTTCGACAAGAACGAGTATATACAGGGGATTTTTTCTCCGGACTACAGCAACATGAACTTTGTTTTGTTTTCAATCGCCGACGGGTTCATATATTTCAACTCCGGGAGAAGGATGTATAAAACCAGATCTGACCTCACACAAAAGGTGAATTTGGTGATGGAAGACGCTGAAGTGCTGAATGCTGCCATTATCACTCCCGACAGAAACTCTCTGATATTCGCAGCCGGAAATAAGCTGAAAGTGCTTAATACCAGATCTGATATTATCCGCCAGGAAGTAAACACCGGAAATTCATCCGTAAAATATCTTCACCTCATTGGCGACAGTTTGCTGGTTTCATGGAATGAAGAAGGCAGTATTGCATTCTGGAAATACAAGTTGGGTCAACTTGACTTCACTCCATATCACTGGTTCCGCGCCGGCAATCCTGCTCCGATGAACTTCTCTCCTGACGGCAAAATCATGGTAAGTGGATTGATCGGAAACTGGGCAAGAGTCTGGAGACCCTTCGAAAAAAAAGTGCAACAGGAAATTTTTGGTCATACTGGTCCGGTGACTTGTTCTTCATTTGGACCTGACAGCCGAACGCTTTTTACCGCAGGTAAGGACGGACGCCTTATAAAATGGATAAGCCTTCCTGAAGACGAAATTCCGAAAGACGCTCCTGATAAAATTACAAAAGCCACTGAATCAATTAGCAAACCTGAAGTCGAAATCAGCTCAAACAATGATACAACTGTAAGACTTAACTTGGAAAACATACCTGAGTTTATTCAGGGTCGTAAAGTGCAGAGTTCTGAGAACATCATTCTTAATACTCCGGAAATTATTGTTTACATTTTTGACAACTCCTACGTAGACGGTGACACCATGTCGCTGTTCTTCAACGGAAGCTGGCTGCTTAAAAACTATGGAGTAACAAAAAAGAAAAAGGAAATTAAACTAACGCTCAAAGAAGACACAAATAACTTCCTGGTGCTTTTCGCAAATAACCTCGGAAGAAACCCGCCTAATACTGCTGCCATTCAATTTAATGACGGCAAACGTGACAGAATCTTGCGACTTTCTTCAGATCTCAGTTCCTGTAACGCACTGAACTTCATCTATAAAAAAGCACCTTAAAGCGATAAAAAGGCTTTCCCAAGTACATTTATTTCCCTTATTTTGCGCCCTAAAATTCACAGCAATGAAGAAAAGCTTACTCCTCATCAGTTTCCTCTTTTTATCATTTACAGCCATTTCAAGCTTTGTACCAATGGGTACAGGTTTGAATGGACGCGTAAAGGCTCTCGTTGTATTTAATAATGAAATTTATGCCGGCGGTGAATTCACTTCACCTTCACGAGTAGCTAAGTGGAACGGAGCTTCCTGGGAACAGGTCGGCGCCGGGTTCAGTGATGGAATCGTTAATGCTCTTGTTGTTCACAACGGACAACTGTATGCTGGAGGCACTTTCACTCAAAGCGGTGCGAACAGCGTGAAACGCTTGGCAGTTCTCACTGGCGGAACATGGCAGGAAGTGAACGGAGGCTTGACTAATGGAGCCATAAATGCTTTTTTAAGTGATGCGGCCGGTCTATACTTTGTAGGAAATTTCGGCGTACTGGCTCCAACTAACATCAGCCGTGTTGGTTTGTATAACGGTTCAACTTTCAGTCAGGTAGGAAATCAGCCTGCAGCCGGAAGTGTAAATGCCATAGCAAAATATAATAGTGAAATTTATATAGGCGGTCTGCACACTTCATTTCCAAATGGAGTGTCAAGGCTTGCAGGCAGTACATGGACTGCACTGTCAGGTGGCCTCAATAATGAAGTACTAACTCTGGCTACTTTCAATGGCAGATTATACATTGGAGGACGTTTCAATTCTCCAGGACAATATTTTGCAAGCTACCTTTCAGGTTCAATCGGTACTGCAGTATACTCTCTCAATAATCACCTCCTTAGTCTTATGGCAACTCCATTGAAACTTTTCGGCGGTGGATCTTTCACGACATCTCCGTCAAATGGCAGTTCCATACCGTACTTCTTTTCTGCTAATATTTCCGGATCACCCCTTTTCTCAGAAGGTAGTAGCTTGAACGGTGCAATTTATGCTATGGCATATCAGAATGGTAAGGTGATTGTTGGAGGTGATTTTACAGCGAACGGTGCCACAAACATGAATCGAGTTGCAATATCAGCCAATACAATAGACGTGATGGAAGTAGCACCTGTCGTAATCAGCAAAAACTTTTATCCGAATCCTGCGCGAAACTTCAGCAACCTCTCTGTCGAAACTAAAGAGCCGTTAAAAAATCCGGTACTTCTTATCGCGGACAGCAGATACAGGATTGTTGAAGTTCCCGTGAATATAATCCAAAACGGAAATCACACTGAATTCAGAATTTCTGTCAGCTCACTTGCTTCAGGTCAGTATTTCTACACTGTAATTGACGAATTAGGACAAAACCTCTTCGGTGACAGATTCATTGTTGAGTAAAATTGAATTTCTGTGAAAAGAGCAACATAATCATGTTGCTCTTTTTTTTATATTCGTCTTATTCATGCTTTATGCAGTACTTGACATAGAAACTACGGGCGGAAATTCAGGTTACGACAAGATCACTGAAATAGCCATATATCTTCATGACGGAAAATCTGTAGTTGACGAATACGTAACTCTTATAAATCCCGAAATGATGATTCCTCCATTTATCACCAGGCTTACTGGAATTGATAATGAAATGGTACAGGAAGCGCCGCGTTTTTTTGAAATCGCGAAAGACATCGTGCAGTTTACAGAAGGCGCTACAATTGTCGCTCATAACGCTAATTTTGATTATTCCTTCATAGTACAGGAATTCAAATCACTTGGCTATAGCTACTCCAGAGATTATTTATGTACGGTGAAACTGAGTCGGAAGATGATTCCTGGTTTCAGATCTTACAGCCTCGGAAATTTATGTTCAGGATTAGGAATTGAAATTGTCGGCCGCCACAGAGCCGGCGGAGACGCTCTGGCTACAGTAAAGTTGTTTGAAATACTTCTTGCTCAAAAAAATTCGCAGGAGCTTATTCAGCAATCTGTTAAAAATGACTATCTCCACCTCCGCTTTCCGCCCGAATTCAACCACAGAATTCTAGACAATCTCCCTGAAAGTCCGGGTGTATATTATTTTTATAACGAAGATGGCTCAATAATCTATATTGGAAAGAGCAATAATATCAGAAAACGAGTCCTCAGTCACTTCAGAAATAAACAAAGCAGAAAAGCGCTTGAAATGCGTAATATGATCAGGGATGTTTCTTTTGAATCTACTGGCAATGAATTGATTGCTCTTTTGCTCGAATCGGATGAGATTAAAACTGTTCAACCTGTGTTTAACCGCGCCCAGAAAAACACTTATTTCAATTATTGCGTGATTCAATCGGAAGATGATCAGGGCTATTTAAATTTTAAACCTGGAAAGTTCAGGCAAGGTATAAACGCGGTATGCATGGCCAGAACTCAAGAAGAAGCTGTGCAGCAGATTATCCGTCTTCAAAAAGCATTTAATCTCTGCCAAAAACTTTGCGGTTTGTATCCTATTTCACACGCCTGCTTTAATTATAGTGTGAATTTGTGCAATGGTGCTTGTATAGGCAAGGAAACGGCTGAGCTTTATAATCAAAGGGCTGAAAAAGCACTTGCAAGCCTCTTGTACCGCCATCAGAATTTCATGATCATCGGTGAAGGCAGAAACAATACTGAAAAAACCGTTGTGCAGATTGAACAAGGACGATATCTGGGCTTTGGATATTTTGATCCTGAATCCACAGGCCATTCCATAGGAGCAATTCAGTCTGCAGTCAGCTATAAGCAGGATAACAAGGATGTTCACCGAATAATCAAATATCATCTGGATCACAATCCCGGAACAAAAATTCTTGAATATTCAACTGATGAAATATAAGACAGGAAAGCTCATATCTCTACTCTGCATCTGCTGTCTGTCGCTTTTGTTTTTATCATCGAACTCCTTGGCACAACAAAGAATTCTCTTTGATCAGAAATTAAAAACAATTGACGGAAATAATTTCAATTTCTCCGAATTAGCTTCCAACAAAGCCAGTATAATTGTATTCCTACTTCCTGATTGTCCTGCATGTGAAAATTATTCTAAAAACTTCAATGAGTTTCATGAAAAATATTCTGAAGCCGGAATTAAATTATATGGTGTATTTCCAGGACCCTATGGAAAACCAGAAGAAATGAGAGCATATCAGAGAAGATATAAAATACGCTTCCCGCTCCTTCGCGATCCTGATAAGATGATTGTATCTTTACTTGGCGCAGTGATTTCTCCTGAGGTGTTTCTACTGGACAATAAAGCTAGAATATTGTATCAGGGAAGAGTGGATGACTGGATGTACGCTCCTGGGAAGAAAAGGCGTGAAGCGCGCACTCATGACTTGAAAAATGCCATCGAAGAATTTCTTCAGGGAAAAGAAATTCAAGTGAAGAAAACCCGTGCGATAGGCTGTATCATCGAATGAAGAATTTAATTTGCACTCAGGATTTAATATGCCGGTAATTCGATTACTCCAAACAGGCTTGGTCTTCACCTGTATTTTCATATTGGCAACCTCATGCAGCCAGACAGAAAATACTACTTCAGATCAAAACCTTGTTTATTCAGTTCACATTGCTCCGATCATTCATGCAAAGTGCAGTCCCTGTCACAGGCCCGGTTCATCTGCACCGATTAATCTTCTGACATTTGAAGATGTAACAAGCCGTTTGAAAACAATTCAACTCGTAATAAATTCAGGAATAATGCCTCCATGGCCGGCTGATCCTGAATACGTTTCTTTTAAAGGTGAAAAAGCACTGACTCACAATGAAAAATCTCTGATCAACAACTGGATAGAAGCCGGTGCGCCTGAAGGAAATCCAAAGCTTAGCCCTCCCCTGCCTGTTTTTCATGACAACAGCTTTCTTGGGAAACCTGACATGGTGCTGCAAATTCCAAATCCTGTTTTTATCAAAGGAGATAATCAGGATAAATTTTACATGTTAAAAATTCCTTTCGAATTTCCTCAGGATACTTTTATCAAAGCCATCGAAATTGTTCCTGGAAATAAAAAACTGGTTCATCACGTGAATGCTCACATAGTTCAATATGATCGTGGTGAAAAAGCAGATCACACCAAAGGATTACCCTACGTTGACACTGAAAAACATGATAAGCAAAAAGCTTATGAACTGCTGGACTTGCCGAATGATGATGGAACTTATCCATTGTTAAGTCCTTCCGTGAGCAATTTTCTTCCAGGGGTAGAACCTGTTTTATATCCTGAAGGAATCGGTGGAATTAAGGTAACTAAACAGGGAGTCCTCCTGCTTGACAACATGCATTATGGTCCGAGTCCTGTAGACACAAGTGACCAAAGCAGTTTCAATATTTTCTTCAGCCCTTCTGCACCTAAAAGACCACTCAAGGAAATGATTCTGGGAACATCGGGCATCACTCGCATAGATCCCCCTCTTATTATTCCACCGGATACAGTGATGAGTTTCACCACAGAATATCGCGTACCATCCGATATGTCGATTGTAACGATAAATCCTCACATGCACTTGCTCGGGAAAAGTTTTCACGCATATGCTATGACTCCCTCAGGAGATACAATCAGGCTGATCAGAATCCCTGAATGGGATTTCAAGTGGCAGTATTTTTACACTTATAAAAAGATCCAAAAAATTCCAGCACGCTCTGTTATTAAAGTGCACGGTGTCTTTGACAACACCTCAGCTAATCCAAATAATCCATTTGACCCACCGAGAACAGTTACAGAAAGAGCCGGAAGCATGCGAACTACAGATGAAATGTTTCAGCTGATAATTTCCTGGATGCCTTATCAAAACGGAGATGAAAACATATCTCTGGAATAACACTATCGTTAAATGAATAAAAGTTCTTTTCGAATTATATCCGCAGAATCGGATTCAGACCTTGAAAAATATTACCGTCTTCGCTACGAAGTTCTAAGAAAACCATGGGGACAACCGTTTGCTGCGACATTTGATGATGCCGAACAAAAATCTTTACATATTCTCATGCTGGACTCCAACTCTGAGGCTGTTGCCTGTGGAAGAATTCAATGGAATACACCATTGCAGGCACAGATCCGATCTATGGCTGTCAGAGAAGATTTCAGAGGCGAAGGACTTGGCTCAAGCATCATTCGTCACATTGAAAATACATGTGTTGAAAAAGGTGTAAAAGAAATTATCCTGGATGCCAGAGAAAATGCCCTGGCTTTCTATGAAAAAAACGGATACAAAATAATCGCTGACTCTTACACTTTATTTGGGCAAATCAAGCATTACAGAATGTCAAAACAATTCTAATATGGAATCAGGAGTATTATCTGAAGTTCGCTTTAATAACAGGTTTTAACTTATATTGTCCATTGCCAGTTTGATGAACTGACTGAGCTGCATCAAAATCCAGCAACAGAATGTATGATGTATTTGGTTGCAATGTGCGGTGTATATTGAGCTTTAATCCACTCTCTTCTCCACTGGGAATGACAAGCGGATATGAATTTCCGCCGTCCACAATTCTGTTGCCTGAGCCTAGAATTAACCGAACCTGACTTACTTTTCCTGCAGGTATCTGCTGGACCGGAACAAGCAATGTATCCACATTATTCCTAAGTTGAAGCAAATCATATATGCCTTGATTTGTAGGTAAGGAAATCCAGCCTCCATTGTTGGTGTGAACTTCAACCGACTTCACATCAATCAAAACACTGTCATATGCGGCAGGCGCATCAGTAAGAAATATACTTAACTGTGAATATTCATTTTCAGTTTTACCACAGCCAATAAATGCTGCCACGACAATAATTGTAATGCAAATTTTCAATTTCATTCTTTTGTGTTTCATTTTATAGGTTCTATTTGTATGATCAATCAGCTTTGTTTAGAGTGAAGGAGAAAGTGCTTCCTTCTGTCAATGTACTTCTGACCTTAATAACCTGTTTATGTGCTTCTATAATATGCTTTACAATTGCCAATCCCAGACCAGAACCGCCCTGATCTCTGGACCTGCCTTTATCGACTCTGTAAAACCGTTCAAACAATCTGGGCAAGTGCTCGGAGCTGATTCCTATTCCGGTATCAGTGACTTCAACCAGAATTTTCTCATCCATATCGTAAAATCCGATTTTGGTGCTTCCACCTTTCTTTCCATATTTAATTGAGTTCACTACAAGGTTTACAAGCACCTCTCTTATTCTGTCCTTATCGCCTATAACATATACAGGTTTATTCAATCCATCTTTGAATCCAAGCTGGATGTTTTTCTCACCGGCATACAAATCCTGGCTGTCCAAAACATCCTCGGCAAGATCATAAATGTCGAAAGTGCGCATCTCAATTTTAAAATCTCCGGATTCGAGATTTGAAATCTGCTCTAAATCTTCTACGATCATACACAAACGTTCTGCTGATTTTGCAGCTCTCTGCAAGTAATGAATATTGACTTCAGGATCATCTATACCACCGTCAAGAAGTGTATGTATGTAACCTTGTATGTTGAATATAGGTGTTTTCAACTCATGAGAAACATTACCCAGAAATTCCTTACGGAAGATTTCATTTTTTCTGAGTATACTGATTTCTTCTGATCGGGCTTCGTTCCACTTCATAACTTCCTTGTTGACATTTCCAATAATGTCTTCCTTTCCTTCAAGCAGGCTTGATGTATGTTGTTTGGTTTCCTGTAATGTATTGATTGTTTTGTATATCAGTTTAATCTTTCTATAAATAAAAAATTCAAGAAAGAAGCGGAAAATCAAATATGATGACGTGAAAAGTACAACTACAATTAGGATCAGGGATGAAAATGACTCAGCTTTTAAGTCTGTGAAATAAAACAAAAGAAGGAGTATTAAACCAACCAGACTCACAGATACGGCGGCGTAAAACGAAAGAAATCTTGGCGTCGGGTTTTTAAGTCTCATGAAATAAAATCCCTCATTTTAGAATTTGTTTCCCCAATTTACATATCGAATTTATACCCAACTCCTTTAATTGTCCGGATTGAATCATCGCCAAGTTTCTCCCGTATCTTTCTGACATGAACATCTATTGTTCTGTCCCCTACAACCACATCTTCTCCCCAAACTTGATTCAATATTTCATCACGGGAAAAAACTTTTCCAGGACGTGATGCAAGAAAAGCAAGCAGCTCAAACTCCTTTCTTGGAAAGTCCAGATCAGTACCGTCTATCGATACAAGATACTTGTCCCTGTCGATCTTCACGCGGCCTGCTTCAATCATGTTTGTGTCATTGTCTGACTGTATTCTTTCACCCCTTTTATATCTTCTGAACATAGCCTCCAGTCTGCTGATTAGCACCTGGGGTTTCACAGGTTTGGTGATATAATCGTCTGCTCCCGCGCTTAAGCCCGCAATCTGAGAATAATCTTCATGCCGGGCAGTAAGGAAAATGATTAAGGTATTGCTCAGTGTATTATTTTCCCTTAGCTGCCTGCAAGTCTCAATCCCGTCCATCTCTGGCATCATCACATCAAGAATAATAAGATCAGGCTTGAAATTTACAGCCTGTTTCAAGGCATCGCGACCATTGTTTACTGATATAACTTCATAATTTTCTTTGACGAGATTGTACCTGAGAAACTCAAGTATGTCCGGCTCATCATCAACAAGTAGTATTTTTCCTTTTGTCTTCATCAACATCGTTTAAAATTTCCGATAAGTCCCTTGAGCTCTGCAAATGTATAAAATTGAAGCTCGAATAATGCACTCAGGTTATTCAATTGGGCATTAATTAACCGATACTTGATTTAACCTTAACAGAGCTTTAATCCAGACAAAAACCTCATTCAGTTATTCTTCAGTTTGTTTTTCAGTGCAGAGGCCTCACTGTTTTTAGGGTCAATCTGCAGCACTCTGCCTAACAGGGCCAGGGCTTCTGCTTTCCTGCCTGAGTAAAGCTTTAAACCTGCCATATTGAGCAATGCTGGCACATTATCCGGGTCCAGTTTAAGAGCGCTATTGAACAATTCTTCCGCCTTAGCTGCATCGGATTTTTCTGAAAGCAGTATGAAGCCTAAGCTTGTATATGAAGAGATGTATTCCGGATTTTCACGAATGATTATTTGATACTGCTTTATTGATTCTTCCGTTTTTCCAGCGTCATGAAGCACACTTGCAAACTTATTTCTGAACTCCGGAATGAAGGGCGCAAGCTCTACAGCCAGGGAAAAATACATTTTAGAATTTATAAGATCGCCTGACTTATAAAATGACTCACCCAGACGGTAGGCGCACCATGCATGTTCATTGCTGACATCCGGACCTTTGGCACGTGCCAGATATTTGTCTGCGAATCGTCTTAACTCCTTTACCTTCAGGTATTCATTCTTCAGAAAGTACAATCGTACCAACAAGTGAATGTAGGCTTCAGGCATTCGCATAACCGGCTTAATCAGATATCTTTCAGCTGAATCGAGGTATACCTTATTGGAAACAAATTTTTCGAAGTACGAAAGATAGGCTTTGCCTGTCGCAATGGAATCTGCATTGGGATTATTAATGCAAACAAGTGCTAAAAACTCCCTTATGCTTTCCTTTTCTTTTTCATTAACAGGTTTTCGAATAAAATGATCCGTAGAGCTAACATGGGGAATGTCAATGGTTGTGTTCTTTTTCATATGACATGAAACGCAGTTGTTTCCTGCTGCCAGCCTGTCTTTCTCTGGCATACTGCATAATACTGAATGATTTTTTAAACCTTGTGCAACAGCTCCTCCATGGCAGGAATTGCAGGCATTGTTATAATTATCAAAACCTGTGACCTTTACACTAACATGCGGATTATGACAAGTAATGCATGTCATGGCAGATTTATAAGGCTTAAGCTCATTATCCTTCGGATTGGTGTGAGTACTTTGAATTGAAACTTTATAACACTCACTCATTTTCATTCTCTCACTGTGAGAGGCCATTATATGTTCATTTTCTTGCCCCTTATATACAGGCATAAAAACATTCATCACATCAGACAATTTCATCCCGGGCCTGAAATCAAGAAAAGTTTTTCCTTCATTCAGCACAGCGTTGCCTTGTATGTGACAGCGCTGACACACGTCAAGCTGTAAATCTATCGGCAACTTAGAAGGGTTAACTATGCTGTAGTCGATGTATTTTGAGGTGTCAATTCGTATGCCTTTGAGTTTATCATCCACATGTTTCTTTCCGGGCCCATGACATCTTTCACAGTCGATTCCATTGGGAATTAACTCATACTTATTTTGTGAACCTGGAACTATTTTAGGCAATCCATTATGGCATGAAATACACTCAAGTTCGATCTTTCTTCCAAACCTTGAATTAAAGCCGCCTTCAAAACCAGGAGGCAGATCCCATATTCCTTTTTGAGTGTAAAATGTTACCGGCGCCTGGTATAAATATTGTCCGCTCAGCCAGAGATGAGAATTGGTGTGCTGTCCGCTGCCTACTATATAATCGAGCTTTCTGTTGCTTTGGTAAACTGTATCTCCTCCACTCATTCTGAATTCCTTCAGAAAAAGCGAATCTCCTTTCAATTCCGTGTGATATAAGAAATTTTTGTGGATATCCCGTACAAGCGCATCTCCGGAAAAATCAGCAGAGGATTTCTTTCCTGTGGCATAGTCAAATGATTGGCCCATGCCTGTATTTATGTAAGTGTTATAAATGTCACTGTGACATTGCCTGCAGGTTTGCATTCCGACATATTCTGTAGAATCAGACAAAGAGGCGTACTTAGGAATTTGTTCCTTAGAATCTCTTGTTTCACAACTGCAGGAAAAAAAAAACAATATTGAAAGCAGGATGACTGCTTTGCTTCTATGCACAACTAAAAAAGCTTTTCTGAATAAAGCCATCTGATGCTGAATTCAGGAATACTTATTTTTTTATTAATTGCATGCTGTATTCATCGAAGTATTTCCCCTGATGGTAGATCCAATCTTGCTTTAAACCGGTTATCTCAAAGCCCAGTCTTTTAAAAAGCGTGACACTACTCTCATTATCGACGCGTACATTTGCATACAGTTGATGAAGGTCAAGCACTTCAAACGCATAATCAATGATAAGATGCAAGGCCTCAGTTGCATATCCTTTTCCTCTGTCAGCTCTGTCAGCAATGAGTATTCCAACACCTGCCCTTCTGTTTTTAGGATCAAAGTCAAAAATATCGACACAACCTATACACCTTGAATCATCTGTATCATCCTCTTCCAGGTATTTCAAATCAATCATCAACCTGATTTGCTTGTTTGTATATATGTCCTGGTGAGCCTGGTTTACAAATTCCTCAAGAACGAATTTCGAAAAAGGAACAAGAGTACCGCTAACGCTCCAAATGCTGGAGTCATTTTCCCATCTGTAAAGCAGATTCAAGTCAGATGGCTCCAAGGCTCTGAGCTGAATCAGTTCTCCGATTAATTGCATTTCAGTGTTTCTTAATGTGCTGGACGAATATACGAAATCATGCACCAGTTAAGCGAAGCATGGGCATAATGGTTTTTACACAATCAGATGTTACTTTATAACAATCCGATGGCTCAGATCATCTGCATCAAATTCACCGGTATACACAAGTGCTGCGGGTCCTTCCAACCAGATATCCGTAAATCTGTTTTGTTCTTCCTTAAAGTGAACTCTTAAACTTCCACCGGGAGTATCAATGTCCACAAAATTGCCGGAGGGTATTATCCATTTGTTCCTGACTGCAATCAATGAAACTGCAGTGACACCGGTTCCACATGAAAATGTTTCATTCTCTACGCCTCTTTCGTAAGTTCTCACAGCAAGAATACTATTTCTTACTTCGGTAACATTCACGTTTACGCCTTCTTCAGCGAACTCATCAGAATACCTGATTTCTCTGCCCACCTTTATCAAATCGAGTTCATCAATTTTATCCATTTTGATGACAACATGCGGAGAGCCGGTATCAGCAAACCACAAATCAACTCGCTTAGCGATTTGACTCACATCCTTCATTTTCAATTTAACATTATCAGGATTACCTCTTTTGATCAACGCCTGATGAGTTCCGTCGCTTGCCTTGAAACAATATTCATCCTTAGTGATACCACAGGAATTAGCGAATGAAACTATGCATCGGCCTCCGTTACCGCACATTGAACCTAAATTACCGTCGGAATTAAAGTAGATCATTTCAAAATCACTCTCATGATGATTTTGCAGAAGTATCAGCCCGTCGGCACCAATCCCGAATCTTCTGTGGCAAAGACGTGCTACCAGTTCTCCTTTAAAAACATGCTCTTCTGATCTGTTATCAATCATGATAAAGTCGTTGCCCGTTCCCTGGTATTTGCTGAATTTGATAATCATGATCAACATTTATTGCCTGAATGATGTTTCCGGCTTGTTCACTCTTTGGAAATTATTAAATGTCTCGTTATTTCTGATCAGATAATATTCGTTTCTGAGTTTAAGATACAATTGCTCGTTAAAAGATAAAAGTTCAACATCAGCAGATTCATCAATTCCAAACAATATCAGTTTGCTGCGGCTTAACTTGTAACCTCTGTAATTGACCGGAGAAGTCCAGAACTCCACTTCAATGGACTCTGATGATTTCTTCATGCTTTCAACCGGTGGTAAACCGGATGAATGGGCCATTTTATTCAAAGCATCTAATGCACTGCTCTCAGAAGTTACGTTTGCATAATTTTGCTCCGTCTGCTCTGCAAGGTTTTGAATTCGGATAGTTTTGGTTTCTTTCAGCTCATCCTGCCTGACCATAAAAGTCCCATCACCCACCGCTGGTGTAATCACTACGCTGTCGGCAGATGATTGTTCAGATTCAGTCAATCCGTCAATCTCAGAGACAGAATCTGAAATCACTTCAATGTTATTTCCCTTTTGATTTCCACTTTGATGTTCAGTCACTTTTTTCAAGTCTCTTGTATTTTCACTTGCATCTTTAACTTGTTCACTATTTTTAAATCGTGACAAGGAAAGATTCTTCCTCACAGTTTTTATTGCATTGTAGTCAGGGTAGTTCCAGATTATTACTCCGGTGCCAAGCACAAGCAGGAAAAGAATAATATTCCTTAACTCCGGATTAATGCGAGGTTTTCTGTAATTTATATAATCAAGCAAATGCTCCTTAAGCTTAGCTTTATATAAAATTTTAATTTGAGACGAAGCTTTGTCCTGTAGGACTACTTCCTGCCTGAAATCCGGATCTGCATCGATTCGTTCCATGAATTCATGGAGCTCTATTCCACTCAATTCACCTTTAAGGTATCGGTCAATCAGCAACCTCTCTTCCGGGGAAGGACCCATTTTATTCAGACTTATGATTTGATTCTGTTTTGATTCGATCAAGGAGACGATTCATAGCCTTGTTAACTTCAAATTGTGCTATAACCGGATTGCTGAAATCGAATCGGGAAGCAATTTGTTCAAAGGACAGGTTCAAGGCATATCGGCTGTTGAGTAAATCACGAGTGTTCTCATCGGAATTTGAAATACATGTTGCTGCTATTTTATTGAAGATGTCATCAGAATATTCGGGCGACTCCACACCTTTCCCTTTCCTATTTTCAAACGAATTCTTCAAAGTATTATAAAACAGCGATTCAAACTCCACATTGGATGACATGTTTTGCATTCTGATTTCCTCCAATAAATCCAACATCAAATCCACAAAAAACTCCGGTGTTGATTCATCTGGCATTCCATTTCGTCTCAACCATTTGCGGGCATGAGAAAAATACCTGTCACAGAGATAAAACAAAATTTCTGTTTCGCCGTTTTGGACAGAACTGAAAATGTCCTGGTTGCTTTTACGTTTCATTGAAAATATAATTGCAAAGATAGACTAAATAATCCCTGGCATCTTCCAGAATTAGTTAAGAGTGATTAACATTTGTTTGGAAAAATTAACCCATGGATTCACAAAATATTCATCAGAAAATGCCAATTTATTGGCACAAATTTTGCAAAAAATCAATAAAATTTAACAAGATGATAAAGAAAATGAAAAAGACATTCGGAACTATTATGATCGCACTATTAGGGGGAATTGGAGGCGCCTTATTTTTTTCTCAGATACTCAATAAGCAGACAGTAATCAGCACTAAAAACTCTTCAAATCCCAATCCAAATTACCAGTTAGTCAGCAGCATCCCTACCACTCAGACTGGTGCATTGGTTAATTTTACAAAGGCAGCTGAAATGTCTGTAAACTCAGTAGTGCATGTACGCTCAACTGTGACTTCTTCAAATTATTTTTATAACCCATTTATGAACCCTTTTGATTATTGGGGCAGACCAAGACAGGCTCCTAAGCAGGAATCCAGCGGCTCAGGTGTCATTTTGACAGAAGACGGGTATGTCGTCACCAACAATCACGTGGTTGAAAAAGCTGAAAAGATTGAAGTAATACTTAACGATAACAGAACCTATACTGCAAAGATGATTGGATCTGATGCCTCCACAGATTTAGCTCTTTTAAAAATAGATGAGAAAGATTTGCCCTACATCGTATACGGAAATTCAGATGAGTTGAAAGTCGGTGAATGGGTTGTGGCAGTAGGAAATCCATTCAACCTGACCTCTACCGTGACAGCTGGAATTGTCAGCGCAAAAGCCAGAAACATTGGCATACTTCCTGACCAATATAAAATCGAAAGCTTTATTCAGACTGATGCAGCTGTCAATCCTGGAAACAGCGGAGGCGCTTTAGTTGACATAGAAGGCAGACTTGTAGGAATCAACACAGCGATTGCATCCAACACAGGATCATATACAGGTTACTCATTCGCCATACCTGTAAACCTGGTAAGAAAGGTAATGGATGATCTGGTGGAATTTGGCAGTGTTCAGCGTGGATTTATCGGAGTCAGCATACGAGACCTTGACAGTAAGCTTGCAGATGAAGCAGGTATTAAAGAGATTCGAGGCGTATATATAGCCGGCATTACCCCGGGCGGCTCTGCAGAAGATGCAGGTTTGCGTGAAGGCGATATCATTACACAGATTGGTGATGTAAGCATCGCTTCCACACCACAGCTTCAGGAGCAAGTCGGCCGTTATCGCCCTGGAGACAAAATCAGGGTTAAAGTCAATAGAAAAGGAGATGAGAAATACTACACATTGACTCTAAAAAATAAGGACGGTGACACACGGATTGTTAAGAGTGATCAGGTCCTGAACATCCTGGGTGGAACTTTTGAAAATGTAAAGCAGGAAGAAAGCGCCAAACTAGGTATTAATGGAGGTGTGAAAATCGCAAAACTCAACAATGGAAAACTCAGGGCTGCAGGAATTCGTGAAGGCTTCATTATCACTTCCATCGACAAGAAGCCGATTAAAGGCATGGAAGACCTTGAAAACACCCTTAAATCCAAGCAGGGAGGGGTATTGATCGAAGGGGTGTATCCCAATGGCATCAAGGCCTATTACGGATTTGGCATTTGAACCGAAACCCAATATTGACACTGAAAAGGAAGGCTTTATGGCCTTCCTTTTTTATCAACAATTCCTTTGACTTATAAACCGGTTTACAGAAATATTTGCTTCGGTTTAGCTGAATTAATATCTTTGCTTAAATTAAAAAATGAACAATTTTTACTGATTTTTGTTTGTTTTTTGATTCTCTAACCTGCTATACCCAGAATATGCGCCAACTCAAGATAACTAAATCCATTACCAACAGGGAAAGTCAGTCTCTGGAGAAATACCTGCAAGAAATCGGTCGTGAAGAACTAATCACAGCAGAGGAAGAAGTTCGCCTTGCAAGGAAGATTAAAGAAGGGGATCAAAATGCTCTTGATCGTCTCACTAAAGCTAATCTTCGATTTGTAGTTTCTGTGGCTAAGCAATATCAAAATCAGGGCTTGAGCCTTCCCGACCTCATCAACGAAGGAAATCTCGGTCTGATTAAAGCTGCCAAGAGGTTCGACGAAACTCGTGGATTCAAATTCATTTCATACGCTGTATGGTGGATCAGGCAAAGCATATTGCAAGCACTTGCAGAACAATCAAGGATTGTAAGGTTACCTCTTAATCAGGTGGGATCCCTGAACAAAATCTCCAAAGCTTACTCTAAGCTGGAACAGGAATTCGAACGTGAGCCATCACCGGATGAGTTGGCGAAGATTCTGGACATACCGACTGAAAAAATCGCAGACACCATGCGAGTCAGTGGCAAACATGTGTCAATGGATGCTCCCTTTGTGCAGGGTGAAGACAATTCCCTAATCGATGTTCTGGAGAACCATGATTCACCCAGAGCTGATAATCTGCTGATGAATGAGTCTCTTCAGAAAGAAATCGACAGATCCCTCAGCACACTCACTGAACGCGAAAGAGAAGTCATCAAGCTTTTCTTCGGAATTGGAATGCAGCATGGACTGACACTGGAGGAAATCGGAGCCAAATTCGACCTCACCCGTGAAAGAGTAAGGCAGATTAAAGAGAAGGCAATCAGAAGGCTGCGTCATAAATCCCGTAGCAGGCTGCTGAAAGCTTACCTCGGTTGATAGAGCCATAGTTATTTTACAGATATTTGCAGATCAGCTTTCATAATTTGAAAGCTGATCTTTTTTAAATACCTTCAGACTTATCACTCAAATAAAACCAATAAATCTTCCAATCATGGCATTAGACAGCGTACAGTCAGATCCCAAATTGAATTTTAAAGACAAGTATGAGGCTGAACTCTCAGACTGGATACAACTTGAAAAGGCGGCAATTGCACTGATTCATGTAACCGGTTCCTTGTGGTTTGACAAATCCGTGGAACTGGTACTTTTCAGAAACCAGCTGGTTGACCGAAGCGCCAGCGAAATCCTAAACTTGCATCAGTATGCAAAACAAATAGTTAAAAAACCAATTAATGTCCTTGACACACTCATGCTTGCCAAAGAGTTGCACAAGCTGAATCTTGCCCCTGCAAGAATTGATGTAGGACGTCTGAATGCAGAATGGATTGTTGAAAGGAAAAACTTTAAATCGGCAGAAGAGTTCATACATGATAAATTCTCCACATTCATTGGTAAAGAAAAAAGAAACATTATTCCGAGAGATGTGGTGCTTTACGGATTCGGAAGAATTGGAAGACTGCTGATGAGGGAACTCATCGCTCAGGCCGGCAAAGGCGAACAGCTCAGGCTTCGTGCAGTTGTAACCAGAAGCAACAGTAATGATGATATTTCCAAAAGAGCAGATCTCCTTCGAAATGACTCTGTGCACGGGGCCTTCCCTGGAACTGTAATAGAAGATTATGAAAACAAAGCTCTGGTCGTAAACGGCCATACGGTTCATATGATTGCCTCCTCAGACCCGGCCGCTGTCGACTACACCTCATACGGCATCCATGATGCTTTGGTGATTGATAATACAGGAGTTGTAAGGGACCGTGACGGACTCAGCCTCCATATGAAATCAAAAGGGGTTTCAAAAGTGTTGCTCACCGCTCCGGGTAAAGGCGATGTGCCGAATGTAGTTTATGGCGTAAATGAATCTGCATTTGATAAACAAAAAGAATCTGTCTTCTCAGCAGCTTCTTGCACGACTAATGCGATCGTACCTGTTCTTACAGTCATTCACAAGGCACTTGGAATTGAAAAAGGACATATTGAAACGATCCACTCGTACACAAACGACCAAAATCTGCTCGACAACTATCACAAGAAGTACAGAAGAGGCAGATCAGCTGCACTGAATATGGTAATAACTGAAACCGGGGCAGACAAGGCTGTAGCAAAGGTGATTCCAGAACTTGCAGGAAAACTGACAGGCAATGCCGTGAGAGTTCCAACTCCGGATGTATCGCTTGCCATTCTAAATCTGACAGTCCAAAAAGGCACAACAAAGGATGAAGTAAACGAAGTAATGCGCAATGCTGCCTTGCAGGGCAAGCTTGTTGAACAAATTCAATATTCAGTTTCCAATGAACTTGTTTCAACAGACCTGGTTGGCAATCCTTGTGCAAGCATTTTCGACAGTCCGGCGACTATCGTTTCTAAGGACAGCAAAAGCCTAGTTCTCTACGTTTGGTATGACAATGAGTATGGTTACAGCCGACAAGTGATCCGTTATGCGAAATACCTGGCTGATGTAATCAGACTTGTGTACTATTAAGAAGTCTTATCTTAAAAAAATCAATGACCCTAGCGAGGACCATAATCCCGCAGGGTCATTTTGTATTCAAGGCCCTTTACAACAAGTCCGTTTCTTTTTCCAAGATCGTCACGTTGCTTGAATATCATCCCTACTCCAACGGCGTAGATTTCCTTTCCAAAAATTCTTTCTACAAAATTGTCCTCATCAACCTGTAGTACAGTCAAAGTGGAGTCAAAGGAAAAGCTGCCCACCAGATTTTCTTCATGGAATGACTCGTAAGAATACAATTCTTCACTGAGTATGTTAGCTGCGTTTCCATCCCATGAGATTCTTGAGTTGATAGGGAAAGCAAGCTTTTGGTAGGTTATATTATCTTCTGTCCTGTATGCCCCGGTTAAGGATAGTCTTTGGGTCCAAACGCTCACAAGTCTCCATTCATCAGAACTATTCATCCTTTTGTATCGAATCAATACCTGGACTTCCCTGCCTTCCCCATCAAGAAAAGTGGAATCCACTATTTCTCTGATTTGAAAATTGAAGGTATAGACTGAATCGTCGTTATTGTTATCGTTTTCTCCGTGATATATCGAATCCACGTTATACTCAACCCAAGTTCCTTTAGCAGTCGGGAAATAATTAAAAGAATTTGAATTGATGATTTGAGAGTCTTTCTTACAGGAAGAATAGACTCCTGATATCAATAGGAGAATGAAAATTGATTTAATGTACTGCCTTGCTGATGTTTTCATTTACTGCACTCTGAATGAATCCGCCTCCGACCAGATCATCACCATCATAAAAAACTGCGCTTTGTCCGGGTGCTATGGCTGAAACCGCTTTGTGAAACGACACTTCAATCAGGTCTTCCGACTTTTTAATGGTACTGTAAGTGCCGGGATCCTTGTAACGAATCCTTGTCAACACTTCCATTTCATCCTCTAACGATTCTATTTTTATAAAGTTTGCATCCCGAACCCACATTTTCTGCTGAAGTAAGTCTTCAAACAAACCCAATACAACAACATTGACATCTGGCTTAATGTCAACCACATAATATGGATCACCTAAAGCAATTTCGAGGCCCTTTCTTTGTCCGATTGTATAAAAAGGATAGCCTCTGTGTTTACCCAGTACTTTTCCATTTTTATCCAAAAAAAGTCCATTCGCCAACTTTTCCTCAATGCCCTCTACTCTTCTTTTCAGGAATGACCTGTAATCATTATCCGGGATAAAGCAAATCTCATACGATTCATTTTTATTGGCTAATTCGTGAAGTCCCATCTCCACTGCCATTTGTCGAATTTCTGATTTATGGAAATTCCCAACAGGAAAAATGGTTCGGGATAAACACTCCTGGCTTACTCCCCAGAGCACATAACTTTGGTCTTTCCAGGAATCCTTGCCTTTGGAGATAACATATCGTCCGTTCTCTTCTCTCACATTTGCATAGTGGCCTGTGGCGATGAACTCACAACTCAGCATATCTGCTCTTTTCAGCAATGCCTCCCACTTAATGTGAGTATTACATTTGACGCAAGGATTCGGAGTCCTTCCGGAAAGATATTCATCCACAAAATCGTCAATCACATGATTCCCGAATTCCTCCCTGATGTCGATAATGTAATGTGGAAAACCCTTTGCAACTGCGATTGATCTTGCGTCGTTTATCGAATCCAGGGAACAACATCCTGTTTCTTTCTTATTGCCTCCGGAACTGGCATAATCCCAGGTTTTCATGGTCATTCCGACAACTTCATAACCTTGCTCATGAAGTAATACGGAAGCAACGGAACTGTCTATTCCGCCACTCATTGCCATTAATACCCTTCCTTTTTTACTCATTTTACTAAAAACCGGATTTCAGTGCAAAGATAATCAATTGAAGCCCAATACAGAAGTCCTATTTATCTTCCTGAGGGTTTTGCAGATTTCCTTGTTTGTAAAGCTCCTGTCTTTCCAGCTTTCCGTTCACATCAAAGATGTCCCATGCTCCTTCTTTGAGTCCATTCACATAAGAACCTTTCTGCCAGATTTTTCCGTCAGGATGAAATACAGTCGCAATTCCTGTAAACTCATCATTCTTGTAAGTTGCCTGGATTTTCAATTTGCCTGAATCAAAGTATTCCCTGTACGGCCCGTTCTTCCTGTCATTTTTATACATTAGTTCACGGGCTAGTTTACCGTTTACATAATAAACTTTCCATACACCTTCCTTTTTTCCCTTTACGTAAATCTCAGTGGAATTCACCCTGCCTTCTGAGTCAAAATAATTCCATACACTGTCTTTCTCCTGGTTGAAATATTTTCCTGTACCAATCATCTTCCCTTCCTCAGAAAAGAATTCAGCAAAATATTCTCCTTTAACTGCCCTGCTATTTAATAAAGTTTTCACCTTGCCGTTCTTGTGATAATATTTCAGCGCTCCAAGTGCTTTATCATCTTTGTAAATTCCTTCAAAGTAAATCATATCACCTGGATAGAATTTTTTCCACGCTCCTTGCTTCAAACCTCTTTTATCGGTGCGATTAATAGTGTCTCCTTTAAAAATTTCGAAACTTTGAGCAAGCGATAATCTGGTAAACGACATTCCTGATAACAGGAGTAAACCAATGAGTCTGATTTTATACATGCCACAAAGATATAAGGTAGTATGTCATAATTTGTAACGCATTTTATTATAAAATCTTGAATTTATGAATACCCCGGGCTATTGTTTCCGGTATTAAAATTTTTTTACATTGCATTCCGTCCGGCATTAGCTGTGTCGTATTTCATTCTCCTTAAACAAATAAAACTAAAAAAAGCATTTTATGGATTTAGGATTAATGTTATTAATCGGCGGATGGGTCTTCGTACTTATCTGGGTTCCGATAGTGATTCTTTCTCAGCGAAAGATGCACCCCAAAGCACTCTTCACATTGTTCTTCGCCGAAATGTGGGAAAGGTTTTCGTTCTATGGAATGAGAGCATTTCTGATTCTGTACATCACAAGTCAGTTGTTTTCTTCACTCAGTCAGGGTGAGGCCGATTCAAAAGCTTACGGAATTTATGGAGCATTTAACGCATTGTTGTATGCTGCTCCGATTGTTGGTGGAATCCTGGCCGACAAACTGCTTGGTTTCAGAAGAGCAATTCTCTTTGGAGGGTTATTAATGGCAGCCGGCCAATTTACTCTGGCCGCAACTGCATCCACAGGACATGGACAAACTTTGTTTTTTGCAGGGCTTGGACTTCTGGCTGTAGGAAACGGATTATTCAAGCCGAACATTTCCAGTTTCCTTGGGACATTTTATGATAGAAACGATCCAAGGAAAGACAGCGCCTTTACTATATTCTACATGGGTATCAATATTGGCGCTCTCCTTGCTCCATTAACTTGTGGTTATCTGGCCAGAGAAGTTGACTGGTCACTTGGGTTTCTGGTTGCCGGAATCGGCATGATGCTTGGCTTAGTGGTGTTTTGGAGAAACATGAGCAAATACGAAGACAAAGGAAATCCGCCTGAGCCAGAACTGTTGAAGAAGAGATCTTTCTTCGGTATCCCGAATGAAGTATTGATACTCCTTGGCACATTAGTCACAATACCAATTTTTAGCGGACTCATTAATGCGGAAGTCTTTACAAGCTATTTGCTGATCATCGTTGGAATTGTTTGTATCGGGTATTTGTTGGTCACCTCATTCCGCTCAGAAGACAGGGCTGAAGGACAACGATTGCTTGTTTTCATTGCTTTGTTTTTCATTCATATGTTATTCTGGACTCTCTTTGAACAGGCCGGAGGATCCTTGAACATTCTCACCGACAGATATGTAGACAAAATGGGAATAGAAACTTCTCAGTTCCAGGCAGTGAATCCTTTGTTCATCATCCTCCTGGCTCCCGTCTTCACGTGGATATGGACTGGTCTCTCACGAAAGAAGATCGAACCTAGAACTCCAATCAAGTTTTTCTACGCATTGCTTCAAATGGCGCTGGGATATTTCATCATCGTATGGGGAACTAAAAATGCTGCGATCAGTGGGGACATGATTCCGCTCTATGTACTTATCCTTATGTACCTCTTTCATACAACAGGTGAACTTAGCCTTTCACCGGTCGGATTGTCGGTTGTGACCAAGCTGTCACCTGCTAAGACAGTTGGCTTTGTGATGGGTTCCTGGTTTTTATCCATTGCCTTTGCCCATAAGATCGCAGGTTATCTTGGCCAGAGAATTGCAACACCCGGCACCGGAGAGGAAGTCGACCGGGCCACAGCGTTAAATGCATTCGCAGATGTTTATATGGAATGGGGAGTTTATGTTGTACTCATTGCCGCAATAGTTTTACTGTTGATTTCTCCATTACTGAAAAAATGGATGCACGGAATTCATTAATAGCTTAGATAAAAACTCTGCGGGCAGTGGAAGTTTCACTGCCCGTTTTTTATTGGGTACACCTATTAAACCATTCATAGATTTAGGAATATGTTAGAGCTAAATGCGATTTACGACCTGGGACAAGTTCAGTTTTCTGAGGACGAGATAATTCAATTTGCCAAAAAATATGATCCCCTCGAGTTTCATACGAATAAAAAAGCAGCCGCAGAGCACATGTTTGGCAAACTGGTGGCAAGCGGGCCTCATCCTTTTAATTATTTTTATGTGAATAGCTGGATTCCTAAGTTTGGAAAAAGCGTATTGTGCGGACTTGGAGTAAATAACTGGAGATTTATCAAGCCGGTGTATGCAAATTCTGTGCTCAACTGCAAAGTGAGAATTTTCAGTTTGGAAAAAGATCTGTCGAGGCATTCTGCCAAAGTTGGCTGGGTGTTTGTTTTTACCGGGAAGGACGGAGAAAGGGTACAGTTCCTGGAAATGCTTGTATTACATAAAATCATTGAGTAATTTTAAATAATCAATTCTGCGGATACATTATTCTGAAACTTTAAAATTATCAATGAAAAAGCTGATCAGACCACTTGCTTTATGTGTATTGTTTCACCTTTCATTTGCGTCCGTTCAGGCACAAGATAAGGATACAGTGCGCGGCGTTAAATGGTTAAAAATGGAAGATGCACTCAGGATGAATCAGGTTTCACCAAAAAAAATATTTATTGATGTTTACACCAGCTGGTGCGGATGGTGCAAGCGAATGGATGCTACAACATTTTCAGATAAAGAAGTTTCTGATTATCTGAATGAAAAATTTTATTCAGTTAAACTTGATGCGGAAACCAGAGACACAATAAACTACCAGGATAAAGTATTTCTTTACAAACCCGAATACAAGGCAAATGAATTTGCCGTTTACATTTTAAACGGAAAAATGAGCTATCCTACTACTGTTTATCTGGACGAAAACTCAAAGCCAATCGGTCCTGTTCCCGGATATTTGACTAAAGAACAAATGCTACCTGTATTAAAATATTTCGCTGAAGATATTTATAAAACGAAGGCCTGGGAAGATTATCTCAAAGAGCAATTCCGCTAAAAATTCGGGCCCAAAAAAAGCCATGTTTATACATGGCCTGGGGTGAAAGATGGGGCTCGAACCCACGACCTCTAGATCCACAATCTAGCGCTCTAACCAGCTGAGCTACAATCACCGTATTTCCTTCCCAATTTGAGAATGGGCCACAAAATTATTATATTATTCCATTTGTTACAAGAATTTAATTTTACGTTTCATTAAATTAAGATAAAGCTAATCCACTTAGATTAATCCGAATTAATAATATTGTGGTAATGAATGAAGTAAAGCGAATTGAATTTCGTGTAGAGGGAATGGATTGCGCAAATTGCGCACAAACCATCAGTAAAACGCTGACGAAAAAGGGATTGGAAGAGGTAAATGTAGATTTTCTCACCGGTGAGGTCAGTTTTGAAAGGATCTCTTCCGAAGATATTGACGAAGCTGTGATACAAATTCACAAGCTAGGATATAAGGTTGTAAGCCGGTCTGACAAGGAAGAAAAGCCCATAACTCTATCTGATTCAGGGCAGGTGTCTCATCTTCCCCTTACACGCACCAGTATTGCTTTTTTTATTTCACTTGTTTTCACTGTTCCGCTTCTCTTGCACATGTTCAGCGGAATTGAACTGCTTCATCATCCAATATTTCAACTAGGCATGTGTTTGCCTGTGATGGCCATTGGCATTCTGTTCTTTGGCCGCAGTGCCTTGAAATCTATTCGCGCAGGATCACCAAATATGGACGTGCTAATCAGTGTCGGAAGTTGGGCTGCATTTTTATACAGTCTTGCCGGAACTTATCAATATTACGGTACAGCTGAGGTTCATAATTACATGTTTTATGAAACTGCAGCAACTATTATCACACTGGTTTTACTTGGCAACCTTATCGAGCAGAGATCAGTAAGGCAAACCACCACCGCCATACATGAATTGGGGAAATTGCAGGTTAAGAAGGCTAAAAGAGTTTTTGAAGAATCCGGTGAATTCAGAATGACAGAAATAGATGCCTCAGATATTGAAAAAGGTGACTTGCTTCAGGTTAATACAGGAGATCAAATTCCTGCTGATGGCGTCATTACCGAAGGGGAAGGCATTGTGAACGAAGCGATACTTACTGGTGAAAGCAATCCTGTTAGCAAACATCCCGGAGACAAAGTATCAGGCAGTACCATCAATGAATCTGGCAATTTCAGAATGATTGCAGAACATGTTGGAGAAGAAACCGCACTTGGGCAAATAATCAGAATGGTCAAAGACACCCAAAAAGAAAAACCGGCAATTCAGAAACTAGGTGACAGAGTGAGTTCGGTATTTGTACCTGCTGTTGTGCTGATAAGCGCTATCACATTCTTAATTAATTTTTACCTTATTGACTTATCTGCCAGCAGATCACTGATGAATTCAATTGCTGTATTGGTGATATCATGTCCATGCGCAATGGGACTTGCCACACCAACAGCAGTGATGGTGGGACTTGGCAGAGCAGCCAGGAACGGGATTCTGATCAAAGGAGGACAGACGCTTGAGACACTTTCAAACATCCGCACTGTTGTTTTTGATAAAACCGGCACTTTGACTAAGGGTGAATTTATTATTAAAAAAATTGATGTGCTGGAAGGCAATCAGGATGAAATTAAAACTATTCTGTTCGCCATAGAAAGAAATTCATCCCACCCAATTGCAAAGTCGATAACACGCGAATTAAAAGCCTTTGAGCATTCTGCATCCGCAATGAAATGGAAAACAATTCATGAGGATAAAGGAACAGGTATTAATGTTACAGATGAAAACGGGAACCTGTTCAGTGCAGGCTCTTTTAATATGGTCAGACACTTTCACACTGACAATAGCCACTCAATTTATCTTTTGAAAAACAATAAGTTGATTGCCACAGTCGATCTGGAAGATGAAATTAAGTCAAACACCTCTGAAGTAATAAAAAGTTTGAAACGAAAGGGAATGAGGGTAATCATGCTTAGCGGTGACAGAGAATCCATTTGCAGAAAAGTTGCCGGTGAGCTTGGTATTGAAGAAGTCTACAGTGAACAACTGCCTGCACAGAAACTTGAACTCATCCGAAAATTTTCTTCAGAACAGCCAACAGCCATGGTAGGTGACGGTATCAATGATGCACCTGCACTTTCTCTTGCTAATATCGGCATTTCTATAAGCAATGCCACCAACATAGCGGTTCAGTCTGCTCAGGTCATTCTGCTCCATCAAAAAAATCTGGACATATTGCTGAGCGCATTTTCCATCGGCAACAGAACTTACACTACCATCAAGCAAAATTTGTTTTGGGCATTCTTTTATAACGTTCTCGCAATTCCAATTGCCGCGGCAGGTTATTTAAGTCCGATGATTGCTGCCTTGTCGATGGCATTTTCAGACATTGTTGTGATTGGCAACAGTATAAGGCTCAAGTACATTAAAATCGATAGCTGACTTATCATTCACATACATGCAGAAGAATAACCTGTCAGAACGAAAATTAGTTTTCTTGATCAGCAAATGGTATCCAAATGAGGATGATCCGCAGTTAGGCGTCTTCATCCGAAAACATGCAAAAGCAATCTCTGAAAATTTCGATGTAATTGTTTTTTATGCTTCGACGAAGGAAGGATTAAAACATATCAGGATTGATGAATTTAAATCATACAGGTTGAGCGAATACCTGGTATATTTTCCCAAAAGCAATTTGCCAGGCTCAAGATTGATACATTTCTTCAGGTATTTAAGAGCCTTCTTAACAGTGTGGAAAAGAACATTACTTCAATACAGAAAACCAGACATCATTCATTCATACATTTTATTAAGGCCTGCCATTCTTGCCTGGCTCATTCGACTGATGCAGGGTATTCCGTATATCGTGAGCGAACAATGGTCTGGTTACGCCACCGGAAAATACCTGCAAAGAAACTATATTTTTCGATGGTTATGCAGAATGACATTCAATGCTGCGAATGGCCGAACATGCGTTTCTAATTTCTTAAAAGACAATATGACAAGGTATGGATTCTCATCAAACATTGAAATAACTCCAAACATTATAGAGATTCAATCGGAACCTAAGTTTAACCGAAAATATGATTGCAGTATATTAATGGTTGCAGATATGGTAGATGACATCAAAAACATCAGTGCTGTAGTGAGATCAGTAGTTTCCCTTTCCAAAAAACTATCAGGCATACACCTGAAACTTGTCGGACACGGAAGGGATTTCGAAAGTATTAAAAGCTTGTGCAAAGAACTGGATCCTGGAGAGACTTTGATTGAAATGACAGGCCTGAGGACAAATGAAGAAGTTTACCATGAACTGTGGAACTGCGACTTCCTGATTATGAACAGCTTCTTTGAAACATTCTCTCTGATATGCGCAGAAGCACTATCCTGCGGAAAGCCTGTAATTGCCACTAAATGCGGGGGACCTCAGGAATTCATCAATGATCAATGCGGAATATTAATCGAGCCTGGAAACGACAAAGAATTGATGGCCGCTATCGAAGAAATGTATGGGAATTACAAGAAGTATGATCCTCAGAAATTGAGAAATTATTCAAAGGAACTCTTTTCACATTCGAAATCAGCAGAATTGTTTAACAGGATAATCAAGGCAACAATTGACTGATCTTTCCCGCTGAAAGACAAACCTTCATCCGGCAATCGGGATTCTTACAAAAGAATGACATAAACATTTGATTATTAAGACAAAATCCTGACAGTTTTTCTTTGTAAAAGGCAAACTTTGTGTAAATTTGTCGGGATAAACAAACGACCAATCAAACTAATTGTCTAACTAAAATTCAATCCAATCAAATGAAAAAAATTTTACTGATCTGCGCTGCAGTATCCCTTGTTTCAATGGGAAATGCACAACAGATAGAGAAGAGACTCCCTGAAGGATTCAGATCCGCTCAGTTGCCTGAGCGACTGAAAAACCAAACCATGGTAACATCCAAGCATGACCTCTCTACTGATAATGGCATTCCTTTCGCAAATCCTCAGACCCGTCAGTGGGTTGCTCCAACAAGAGCAAGGTTTGCGGCTCCAACAATCAACGAAGAGATTGTAGGTTTTACATACTACGACTTGCAGACAAACAATTCTATCAGCAATCGTCTGGTAAGAAGCGCTGACGGATCTTTCTCAGCAGTTTGGACATTCTCTCCGGACGCTCAAACCAATTTCCCGAATCGCGGAACTGGTTACAACTATTATGATCCGAATCCAACTCCCGGATTCAATAACTGGTATTTCACTCCTCTTACTCCTTCTAATCCAGCCGGTGCCGGCGGTGATTACCCTTCCATGCGTACAGAAGGCACTTACCGTACTGGATTTACCAACATAGCTGTAACATCCAGCGGAAAAGAAATGAGCATTGCTCACTCTTCATCACTGAACAGAATGTTGCTTAACTGGCGCCAGAACAAGGGTACCGGTGTTTGGAACCAGCTTGTGAATGCACTTGGCACAGGAACAAATAACGATACTTGGTCAAAAGCTACTGCAAGTGGCGAGACAGTTCACGCTATCTGGCAGGGTGCAGGAGTTGTGGATCCTCCAGTACGTGTAGAAGGCCAGCTCGGACCGATTTACTACTCTCGCTCCAATGATGGTGGAGTTACCTGGCCTGTGCTTCGCACGGTTATTCCTCTGATTGACTCAACTCAATTCGACGGATTCGGTGGAGACAATTATGGTATTGATTCAAGAGGAAATACAGTTGCTATTGTATTTAGTGACATTACAACAGGTGTTGGAATACTGAAATCTACAGATGGTGGTGTTACATGGAATAGAACCATGGTTCAAACATTCCCTATTCCATTGTTTGATCCATACACAATGATTACAGACATTGATATGGATGGAGTTGTAGATACAATTGATACAAATTCAGGAGACGGACATGTATTGATTGATCGCAATGGAATGTGTCACGTTTGGTTCAGCAAATACCGCATGTACAGGGATAGTTCTGCTACAGCCGGTTCATTCACATACTTCCCAGGACAGGATGGTCTTTACTACTGGAATGAGACAATGGCTACAGACGCATTTGTAATTATAGCAGAGGCTCAGGATTTCAACGGCAATGGCTTCCTTGATGTTCCGGCAACTACATCTGACGGCGGGCTCTGCTCCATGGCATGGGGTAATTACCGAGGCACAATCACCGGTATGCCATCTGCAGGTGTTGATGCCAATAACGTAATTTATGTTTCTTATCAGACTATTGATGAGAGAGCTGACACTACCCTATTCCATCAGGCTCACAGACACGTTTTTGTAATCGCTTCTTATGACAACGGACAGACATGGTCTTATCCAACTGACATCGTTCTTTCTCAGGCTCAGGGTGGCGACGGTGAATTCCAGGAGTGTGCATTTGCAAGCATGGCAAAAGATGTTGACAACAATGTATACATCCTTTATCAGCGTGACGGTGCTCCTGGTCACGGACTGAACACTACAGGATGCGACCCTTCAAACAACCTTGGCAATCCTTCAGACATTGTATTTACAAAGCTTGAAGCAGCTCCACTTCGTGCGAACAACAAAGTTGACAATAACGGTGTAGCGGTATCTCAAAACTATCCAAATCCATCAAACGGTTACACTACATTCAATGTGAATCTGAGAAACAGCGGATCAATTGATGTGAAAGTAACTGATGTTCTGGGTAAAACCGTTTACTCTGAAATGAGAAACAATGCCCTTATAGGCATGAACACTTTCAACCTGAATACTACTGAGTGGAATGCCGGAGTTTACTTCTATACAGTAGAAGCAAATGGCGCTAAATACACCAAGCAGTTGATCGTAAGATAAATTATTTCGATTGGAGAAAAAGGGCTGCTGAAAAGCAACCCTTTTTTTTTAATTAAAAATTACAGAAGATTATCCAATGAGTTTACTTTTATATGGCTCTCCGTAATGAAGCCTTCTGCATATGGAACTCCAGCATGTCTGCCAAATTCAATCGCTCTGTTGCGAATAAAGTCTAGGAAAAATTCAGAAGATATCGGAGTGTCCGGTTCCTTTGATTCCGGGTTGAAGAACTGTGATTCAAATGCCATGATTGATTTCATTTTTTCATCCCAAACGTCTGTTATATCAATTACAAAACCGGGTTTCAGATATCTATCCTGAATATAATGCAAGATAAGCGATGGTCTCCACGCAGCCTGAGGCTTTCCTTCCTGGTCACTGGTTTCAAATTTTGAAAGTCCTGATAAAAAGCATGCATCTGCAACTAGCTTTCCGGCTCTTCCGTGATCAGGATGTCTGTCTGACACAGCGTTACACATCACAATTCTAGGTCGGAATTGTCTGATGACACGGATAATTTTTACTTTCTCCTCCGTGCCTGTTTCGAATAATCCATCTGCTAACTCCAAATTAACTCGTACTGACAGGCCAAGTATTTTTGATGCTGTCTCTGCTTCTTTCAACCTTATAAGGGCATTGCCTCGCGTCCCGAGTTCTCCTTTTGTCAGATCTGCCACTCCGACTTTCATTCCCATTTTCATGTGTTTAATCAGAGTGCCTGAGCAAGAGAGCTCCACATCATCGGGATGAGCTCCAAAAGCCAAAATATCTAGTTTCATATATCTTCTTGTTTAATCACATCATGTTGTGAATATGCAAATTTAGCCATTCAGTATTCCCAAAGGACAAAAATCATATACAGAAACGCATAGTTTATTACATTGCAGGTTCTTATGGAAATAAGCTTTTTTGGGGCTGCAAGAACCGTAACCGGAAGCAAGCACATGCTCACCCTTAGTGATGGCACCAGGATATTGCTTGACTGCGGATTGTTTCAGGGCCGCGGCGCAGATACAGATGCCTTGAACAGGGAATTTCCTTTTGAGCCAAGGCAGGTAGACTTGTTAATCCTTTCACATGCTCACATCGATCATTCCGGAAACATTCCTAATCTGGTACGTCAAGGATTTGAAGGGAAAATATATTGTACAGCAGCAACTCGCGATTTGTGTGCAATTATGCTCGAAGATTCGGCTCACATTCAGGAGTATGACATCAAGTATTTGAACAAAAAGCGCCATGAGCGTGGGTTGGAAAAGTTAACGCCAATTTACACAGCGGAAGACGTGGAAACGGCAATGAATTATTTTCATACCATACCATTCGGAAGAAGTTATAAAATCAGGAATGGGGTCGAGCTCATGTTTACACACGCAGGGCATATCATAGGAGCTGCTGGAGTATTTCTGAAAATCAAAGATCAAAACCGCGAAATTAAACTCTTCTTTACCGGAGACATTGGCAGACTTCAGGATGACATACTTCGAAGGCCATCAGCATTTCCGCAGGCGGATGCAATCATTTGCGAATCTACATACGGAAACAGGCTGCACGATCCAAAAGATGTTACTGAAAGTAAGCTCCTTGAAATTGTTCATGAAACCTGTGTCGAAAAAAAAGGAAAGCTGATTATTCCAGCGTTCAGTCTGGGCCGAACTCAGGAAATTGTTTATGCGTTGAACAATCTTTACAATCAAAAGAAACTGCCCAATATTAGGGTGTTTGTGGATAGTCCCCTTTCTGTGAATGCAACGGGAGTAATGCAACTGCATCATGACTGTTTCAATGCACGAATGATTCGTGAATTAAAAAATGACCCGAATCCATTCGGATTTAACAATCTGGTATATATCAGAAAAGCTGAAGATTCAATTATGCTCAACAATCTGGATGAACCGATGATAATTATTTCCGCTTCAGGAATGGCAGAAGCCGGACGGGTTAAGCACCACATCAGAAATAACATAGAAAACCCGAATTCCACAATCCTTATCGTCGGTTACTGCACCCCTGAAAGCCTTGGAGGACGATTATCTGCCGGAAACGAAGAGGTCAGCATTTTTGGAAAGCAATACAAAGTAAAGGCAAGAGTTGAAGTTCTAAATTCTTACAGCGCCCATGCCGATTACAATGAAATGCTTGAATATCTTGCATGTCAAAATTCATTACTGGTGAAGAGAATGTTTCTCGTCCACGGAGATTACCAGGTACAAGTTGACTGGAGAGAAAAGCTCATGGAAAAAGGATTCAGGAATATCGAAATACCTGAAACCGGAAGTACATGGAAAATATAATTCATTCTTAAGAGGTCATTCATGCTGGGAGAAATCAGGAATTTTATTGGAAAAGAAATCAAAAGCGAATGGAAACAAAAATACGCTTTCCAGGGACTGCTTCTCTATGTGATTACGACTGTTTTTGTGTGCTATCTGTCATTTCGCCAGGTCATAGATCCGCCTACATGGAATGCGCTCTTTTGGATCATTCAGCTCTTTGCAGGTGTGACAGCCGTTGCTAAAAGTTTCATTCAAGAAAGCCCTGGAAGAATTCTCTACTACTACACCCTTTCGGATCCAAGGGCCATCATTCTTGCCAAGATAATTTACAATCTGATATTGATGCTTGCACTGTCAATGATAAACATCGGATTTTACTCTTGGTTCGTTGGTAATCCTGTCGAAGATCATCTCATGTTTTTTGTTGCCATCATCTTGGGAAGTGCAGGATTCGCTTCTGTGCTGACAATGGTAAGTGCGATCGCTTCCAAGGCAGGAAACAGTTCAACCCTGATGTCAATACTGAGTTTTCCTATCTTGATTCCTCTGCTGATCACAACCATTCGTCTGTCGAAAAATGCAATGGACGGCTTGTCGTGGTCTGTTAATTATCAATATGTAGTTTTATTGGCATGTCTTAATGCCATGGTTTGTGCTATGGCTTATTTGTTGTTTCCTTATCTTTGGCGCGAATAACAAACTTCTTTTTACACATCAGAATTCATTCACTCGCAAATGAATACACCCACAACCACAACAGTCAGTTTGCTCAGCGGAATCAGCTGGTGGAAATGGCTTTCTATAGTGCTTGTTTTATATTCAATCATTGGCGGATTTCTTGTTGATGTTCCTCGGCTGGCAATATTGAATGAGAGCATCAGAAACTTATTTTTTCATGTCACCATCTGGTTCTCTATGATCATAATCATGTTTGCCTCAATGTACTATGCAATCAAATATCTTTCAAATGGAAAGGCTGAAAATGATATAATCTCAGAACAATGCGTGAACACTGGAATATTTCTTGGAATTCTTGGTCTCTTAACCGGCGCAATGTGGGCGAAATTCACCTGGGGCGCTTGGTGGGTAAATGATGCCAAACTGAATGGTGCCGCTTCTGCCATGCTTGTGTATTTAGCATATGTAGTATTAAGAGGTTCTATCCCTGACTTCCACAAAAGGGCCCGAATATCTGCAGTTTACGCGATCTTCGCATTTGCCCTTATGATAGTATTCATCATGATACTGCCAAGAATGACTGATTCACTTCACCCGGGAAGTGGAGGAAATCCTGGCTTTGGCACTTACGATTTGGATAAGAATATGAGGATGGTGTTTTACCCGGCTGTCATTGGCTGGGCTCTATTTTCAGCCTGGATCACAAACATACTTGTTAGAATAAGAAAACTACAACTGGAGAATGATCAAATACAATAATTATACTAAGCAAATTTTATCCAAAACCCACAGAATGAAAAATAACAAATCAGTTTTCCGAGTTATGGCTATGCTTTTCGTTATGATTTTTCATGCTCAATATACATTCTCACAAGACATAGACATGGCCGACCGTATGAGATCCGAAGGAAAAATCTATGTTGTAGTCGCGGTGTTAAGCATCATTTTCATAGGTATTTTGGCATATCTGTTACTGATTGAAAATAAACTAAAAAAGCTTGAAAAAACTCAAAAGAAAAAGTCATAATGCCAAAATATCTACACGTAAAATTCACAGGTCGTGCGGATATTATCCGTACTTTTGCATTGAATTCTGTTGATTTTTAATGAAAAACAAACATATCATTGCAATAGTAGTTATCGCTATCTCCATTGCCGCTATTCTGAGCACAGTTGCAGATTCCAGCACCTACGCTTCCTTTGCTACAGCACTCAAAAGCCCCAATAAGACCTTTCATGTAGTAGGTCTTCTTGTCAGGGAAAGACCTCAGGAATACAATCCTGAAGTTGATGCTGATCTCTTTACCTTTTACATGAAAGATATGGAGGGAATAGAAAAGAAAGTCCTCTTGCATATGGCAAGGCCGCAGGATTTCGAAAAGTCTGAACAAATCGTTGTGATTGGAAAGATGGAAGGAGATGAGTTTGTGGCCCATGACATCCTCATGAAGTGTCCTTCAAAGTACAATGACCCGAAGAGTGAAATCGAGTCAATGTCACGCAATTAAATTCATAAAAACCTTATTATTCATAGTACAAGAGCATATGGAAATTGCCTATATAGGTGAACAACTGTTCTGGGGAAAGATTGGCAATTTCCTGATCATGCTGGGCTTTACCAGCGCATTGCTATCTGGTTTGTCATATTTAGCTGCACTGCGGACTGGTGATTCCTCCTGGAAAAAACTCGCGCGAGGTGCTTTTGGCATTCATGCGGTTTCCATTTTAGGCGTAATTGGAATCATCTTTTACTTAATCATTCAGCACAGGTTTGAGTACTTGTATGTATGGGAGCACAGCAGCACTACCATGCCACTACGCTATATTTTTTCATGTTTTTGGGAAGGCCAGGAAGGAAGTTTTCTGCTATGGATGTTCTGGCATATAATACTTGGTGCCATACTGATGTTTCGAACCGGCGAATGGGAAAGCGGTGTCATGTCAATTATGGCACTGGTTCAGGTCTTTCTTACTTCAATGATTCTGGGAGTAATCGTACTTGGCCAGAAGATTGGAACAAACCCCTTTGTTCTTCTTCGTGAGCATCCTGAATTCGCTAAGCTTCCATTCATAAAATTTCCTGATTACCTGAACAGGATTGAAGACGGCCGTGGATTGAATCCTCTGCTCCAGAATTACTGGATGACTATCCACCCTCCCACCCTTTTCATGGGATTTGCACTAACAGTGGTTCCCTTTGCTTTTGCGCTCACTGGTCTGCTGAGAAGAAAATACTCCGAATGGATAAAGCCGGCCTTACCCTGGACTTTCCTTGCAATAATGATATTAGGCACAGGCATTCTCATGGGAGCGGCCTGGGCATATGAGTCACTCAGTTTCGGGGGATTCTGGGCTTGGGATCCGGTAGAAAATGCCTCACTTGTTCCATGGATGACTCTGACAGCACTTGGGCATGTGATGCTGATTCAAAAACACAGGGGAAACGCAATCATTTCTTCCATTGTACTGGCATCAATCACTTTCTTCTTCATCCTGTATTCTACATTTCTGACTCGAAGTGGCATCCTTGGTGACTCAAGCGTGCATTCCTTTACTGATCTTGGCATGAGCGGACAACTTGTGATATACATGCTGTTTTTTCTTGTGCTTGCTATGGTTCTCATGTTCATCAGAAGGAAGGATTTAAAAGATAATTCCCCTGAGGAGCAATTCGCCTCCAGAGAATTCTGGATGTTCATTGGGATACTTGTACTTGTTATTGGAAGTTTGCAAATAACCTTTACCACTTCCACTCCGGTAATAAATAAATTATTCGGAACAAAGCTTGCGCCACCTGCAGATGTGATTGATCATTATAACCGTTGGCAGATACCGGTTGCAATCTTGCTATGCCTGCTCATTGGAATAGGACAACACTTCAAGTACAAACAAACTGACTGGAATCAGTTTATAAAAAACGTGGTACCATCCGCAATTGCTTCTTTAGTTATCACACTGATATCTGCAATCTTTCTTGGAATTGATTATCCTGTACCATATTACATTTTATTATTCGCTTCAGTTTTCGCTGTACTTGCTAATCTAAGTTACATGATCAAGGTTACCGGAACCAAATTCAATAAAGCAGGCTCTTCAATTGCACACATTGGATTCGCACTCCTTCTTTGCGGAGCGCTTATATCAAATTCCAAGAAGGAAATCATATCTCGCAATTTAAAGAATGTTGACCTGGGAAAAGATTTTCCAAATAAGGAGAATATTCTCATTGAACACAAGAAAGACACGCTGCCGATGGGAGAATATTATGTAACCTACGCCGGCAAAGTACAGGAAGGAATTCACATCTATTATAACATTGAATACTTCAAAGCTGATGAGCAAACTGGCGAAAAGAAAAAAGTATTTGAACTCGCTCCGTTCATTCAGTTGAACGAAAGAATGGGAAATGTGGCGGAGCCTGCAACAAAACATTACCTCACAAAAGACATTTATACACACATCACATACGCAGAAATTGAGAAAAAAGACGGAAGCAATGAGGATGAAGTTTATCAGTCACCCACAGTTATGGAGATGGCAATTGGAGATACTATTATTACGAGCAACAGTTTTGTGATTCTTGAAGGTCTAGATAAAAACATAGATCACGAATCAAACCATCTGCATGACATGGATATAGCTGTAGGCGCGAAGCTGAGGGTTGAAGATGTGAACAAGACTCAATACAAAACGCTGCCTTTGTTTCTCATCCGCGACTACACCATGTTTCATCAGGACACTGAAATCCCTGAACTTGGACTGAAATTCAGTTTTCAGAAAATTGACCCTGTCAGCGGAAAAGTTGAAATTTCCGTAAGGGAAAAGAAATCCAACAAGCGGAATTTTGTCATCATGAAAGCCATTATTTTCCCTGGAATCAACATACTTTGGACGGGCTGCATATTAATGGTTATAGGCACTGCCATTGCGGTAAGAAAGCGTTTTTCAAAATCACTATCTTAAAATTCATTGTCATGAAAGTTGTACTAGCAGGAGCCGGAAATGTCGCTAACCATCTCGGACCTGCGTTACAAAAATCAGGACACGACATCCTTCAGGTGATAGGAAGATCAGAATCGCTGGTAAAGTCGCTGGCTAAAAAACTTCGAACTTCTCATGGCTGCACTTTCAATGATATCAGGACTGATGCAGATGCGATCATCCTGATGGTTCGCGATGATTCGGTGAAGGAATATGCCCGTCTCATTCCATCAGGAGAATTTACAATCATGCATACATCCGGGGCTGTATCTGCAGGTGTATTTGAAAATAAATTCGCGAATTACGGAGTATTATATCCGGTTCAGACTTTTTCCAAAACAGAAAAAGTAAAAATGAATGATGTTCCCTTTTGCATCGAGGGGTCAAATAAAACCAGTTTAAATAAAATAAGAAAGCTTATAAGTCCTGTGTCTGAAAAGATTTATCAAATTAATGAAGATGACAGAAAATTCATACACATATCAGCTGTTTTTGCATCGAACTTCAGCAATCATATGTATACGATTGCAGACACTCTGCTAAAATCACGAAAAATTAATTTTGAGATTCTTAAACCGCTAATTAGCCAGACTGCGGAAAAAATCAAACATATCTCACCCAAAAAAGCTCAAACAGGACCAGCATCCAGAGGGGACTCGGGAACTGTGAGCAATCATTTGAAATGGCTGAAGGGACAAGATGAGTTCAGGGAAATATACGCTTTACTTAGCAAGAGCATCCAAAATCTAAACGGACCAGTCCTGTAATTTTTTAATATTGCAATATGCAGGAAAACTTCAAATCTAAACTCAAGATTGTACGCAATTTTATTTTTGATGTAGACGGTGTTCTTACTGATGGTAATCTTTTTGTGATGAATGGAGAACTCCACCGGACCATGAACATAAGAGATGGCTACGCTTTAAAAACCGCTGTTGAAAATGGATTCCGGGTTATCATCATCTCCGGGGGAAAATCCGAAAGCGTCAGGCAGAGATTAAATGGACTTGGAATTACAGAAGTGCATCTTGGAGTAAATGATAAAGTCGCAAGGTTGAATGAGATTAATTTGTCTAATAATATTAATCTGGACGAAACAATATACATGGGTGACGATTTACCTGATTACGAAGTGATGAAAATATGCGGAATTCCATGTTGTCCTGAAGATGCCGCTCCTGAAATTCGAGGATTATGCATGTACATATCTCCATTCAAAGGCGGTTCGGGTTGTGTCCGTGACATAATAGAGCAGGTCTTGCGATGTCAGGGCAAATGGCCATACGCAGGTTAACAGATCATATCAACAATAATGGAATAAATGCTGGCCCTTTTCAAACTATTACGCATTCCAAACCTGATTCTGCTTGGGCTTTCCCAAGTGCTGGTGAGATTTTTTTTAATACTTCCTGCATTTGAAGCTGAAATGCATTTTACCGGAGAAATGCCAGAGCACATGTCATTATTCAACTTTGCATTATTGGTTCTGAGCACTGTTTTCATTGCTGCTGGCGGGTATATAATCAACGACATTCAGGATATTGAAATAGACAAAATCAATAAGCCCGGGTCGAATGTTGCTGGCAATCAAATAAGCATATCTATTTGCAGGAAATTATATTCTATATTGACCATCACAGGCATTATAACCGGAATTTACATTGCCTGGGTGAGCGGCAAGCCTGCTATGGCAGGAATACACATTTTTGCGGCACTTTCACTTTATGTATATGCTACTTATTTTAAAAAGAAACTCCTGAGCGGTAACCTGATTATTTCATCACTTGCATTTCTGGCTTTGTTCATGGTTGGCTTATTTGAACCTGAGTTTTACAGAAATATTGGCATCCTGTTCGTATATTCAATTTTCGCTTTTGGACTTACATTTCTAAGGGAAGTTGTCAAAGATATCGAGGATACAGAAGGCGATACAGCAGGCCAATGCAAAAGTCTGGCAAATACAATTGGCATCAGAAATACTAAAGCTGTACTTCTAATAATGACATTACTTATCTCAAGTGGGCTCACATACGTTTTGCATAAATATTTTTACACGAACAGTGTTGTGAGTTTCTGGCTTTTACTTGGAATGTGTTTGATTCCTTTCGCCGGATTGTTTTCACTTATATACAGCGCAAGCGAAAAGAAAGACTATTATTATGCCAGTTTATATACTAAGTTCCTCATGTTTGCAGGGGTTTTGAGCATGATTCCTCTTTATTATTATTTTCTCACATAAAGATTCAATGCATGGATGTATTCCCTATGCCATCCCATGAATTAATAATATGAAAGAGCTGAAAAACTATTCACTGGTTCTGGGATCAGCTTCGCCGAGAAGAAAGCAATTGCTCGAAGCTATCAATCTTGATATCAGAATTGTTGTAGTCCCTATTGAGGAAAAATGGCCTGATTCACTGAAAGAAGGAGAAATTGCAGAATACCTTGCAAGGGAAAAGGCGAAAGCCATCCGGCCTTTCATTTCCAATCGTGAGGTTCTAATTACGGCAGATACTATAGTTTGCATCTTGGGACAAGTATTGAATAAACCTGAAGGTCTTGAAGAAAGTCGAAAAATGCTAAGGATACTCTCGGGTAAAACTCATCAGGTATTTACAGGAGTGTGCATCACATCATATTCCGGCATGAAATGTTTCAGTGTTAAGTCCGATGTGAAATTTCAGAATTTGAATGAGGATGCAATTGAAAAGTATATTTCTGATTTTAAACCAATGGACAAAGCAGGTTCATATGGAGCTCAAGAGACTCTGCCAGATAATTACAATCCATGTTCTGATGCCGAGCTTCAGTTCATGGCAGAAAGCGGCAATGAAAACCTGTTTGAGGCAATTCAGTATTCAGGCAAAGTGAAAAGGATTCCGCTGATCGAAAAAATTGAGGGGAGCTTTTTTAATGTAGTAGGTCTTCCTTTGGCTGAATTATACAATGAATTAAAATCATTCTGATCTCTATTTGATTTTTTGTTATTTCGCATCAGGCAAATGACATCAGATTCCAATCATCAGTTACAATTAAGAGCTGCATTTTTAAAAATGCATGCGGCTATATTTTTATGGGGATTCACAGGGCTGCTGGGCAAACTTATACAACTCAATGAAGGTTTGATTGTATGGTACAGGATGCTGATCAGCAGTATTGTAATAGCCATCATGCTATATGTCGGCAGGAGCATGCCAAAGTTAAAACGTGGCGAGTTGATACATATCGGAGGAATCGGCATATTGGTTATGCTTCACTGGTTAACTTTTTACGGATCTATCAAGCTTTCCAGCATCAGCGTAGCGATGATTTGCCTGTCTTCTATTGCGTTATTTTCCTCGGTTATTGAACCCTTAATCAACCGCAGCAAATTTGATTATACAGAAATTGTTTTCAGTGTAGCGGCTGCAGGTGGGATATTCATCATTTATCATGCTGATACGGGTTCAGGTCTGGGTGTAATTGTAGGGGTAATCAGCGCGTTCCTCAGCGCTTTATTCTCTGTATTCAATAAAAGGATAGCAGGACGATATGAACCTTTGACGATTAGTCTGGTTGAATTGTCCAGTGGATGGCTGTTTCTCACATTGCTGTTCCCGATTTATATGATGATTCAGGAAACAGAACAATTCGTCCCCACACTTTCTGACAGCATATACTTGTTAATACTTTCCCTTGTATGCACAGTCCTGACCTGGATATTATCTCTGCAGGCATTGAGACATGTATCTGCCTATACACTTGGACTTGCACTCAATCTGGAACCTGTTTACGGAATCATTCTGGCAGTCTTGTTTGCAGGAGAAGGTAAAATACTAAGTTCAGGCTTTTATATCGGAGCAATCATCATACTTATCACGGTGCTTGTACACACAATTTATAAGTTCAGAAAAAACAAGCGAATGCCTGTTCCAATGCCCTAAAAGATATTGCTATAAAAAAAGCGCCGTCCAAAATCGAACGGCGCTTTTTATTAAGAGGGTTAAAATTAGTTTCTGAAGAACTTTGTGACTGCATAGTCTGCATTCAGGTTCATCTTTACAACATAAGTTCCGGCGCTGAGCGCGTTTACGTTCAATACGTGAACATTATTGCCTGCATTAACATTCACAGTTTCGGTAAGTACTTTTTTACCAGTGATGTCGAAAATTTCAATAACTGATTTACCTCCTGCAAGTGCATTGAAGGTCAGCTTCAGGTTATTGTTATCCTGTAAAGAAGCTAAAACAGAGAACGACGCATTTGCCAAATCATATACGGATGTAGCGCAACGAGGATCTCCGGGAGCGGTTACATCAACCATAACAGATGCACCGGTATAAGTGCAGCTAGGATCCAGAGTCAGGTCGTGGAGGAATGTCGGAGGAGAAACTGTTGAAGTTGCATTTCCGAATACTACAGGAGTCCAGTAATAAACTCCGTAAGGACGAAGGATACCACCATCAATGAAAGCACCATCATTGACAAGAGATAGTGTCCAATTGGCGGGAGCTGGAGTTTGGAAAGCATAAGTAGCAATGACACTTGGATCATTGAGCGGGTTTGAGTTACCGGTCAGATCAGCCTGAGAAATAATCCAGCCTGCTCCGGAATATGTACCAGAGTTGGGACCGAACATTCCTGTGCTTGTGAACCGAACAGTATCTCCGAAGCATAGGAGTGTATGTGTACCGGTAAATGTGCCAGGAGTGATATTTGCATCATTGCACAGAATTGGAACCAAAGGCTGCCATTTGAAGATACCGCCAGCTGTAGGGCTGCTTGTGAAACCACCGCACCACATGGTAACTGAGTCAACAATTCCCAGTGCAGTTCTTTGCATTTGAGTTTCGATATCAACCCATGTAATGCCGCCGTCATCGCTGTATGAAGAACCGATGAAACCAGTTGCTGCACCTGTACTGACCAGTCTGTTTGTGCCAGGCACATGCTTGATGTCAGAACCGAACATGTTACCAGTGATAGCCTGAGCTGTCCAGGTGTCACCACCATCAGAAGTCATACGAACCGTATTTGTTCCGTTGGTTGAATTGTAAAGTCTTGCAAGTCCGTTCATGTTATCACGGAAAACAATATCGATTGCACCATTAGCAGGAACAATGATACCTGTGCTGGAAACTGTCCAGTTCAATCCGCGGTCTACAGAACGAAGCACACGACCAGCATTAGTATCCCACCAGATTGTATCACCTTTCACATCGTAATGACCAACGATTCCATATTCAGTAGCACTGAGAGGAGCCGGAATGTTGCCGGATGGAACGGCAGTCCAGGTAGTTCCGCCATCTGTGGTCGTATACATTTCAAATACATTTGAAGTCGGGTCTCCGATTAACACACCATTATCTGCATCCCAGAAGTGTACAATATTCGGAAATGAAACGTTGGTTGTGTAAATGGAGCCGGCACCTTGCTGAGTCCAGGTAGCACCACCGTCGACAGTTTTCCAAAGTCCGCCGCCGCTGTTATTCATGGCATCAACAAAATAAAGCAGAGCCCATGCAGTATCAGCGGAAATTGCATGCATCATGGCCCAGTCGTAATCTGCATTGGGTACCGGCACACTGCCAGCCACCCAGGTGGATCCACCGTCAACAGTCCTGGAATAGTCATTCCGGTTGTTGCCTGTACCTGATCCATCATAAGAAACTATCCATACCACATTTGTATCAACCGGTGAGATTTGACGCACACCAGATGAAACAGGAGTGAATCCGGTAGCCTGAGAAACCCATACACCCTGGGCACTTACTCCGAGACTAACCAGAAATAAAGAAACAATAAGTAAAATTTTTTTCATGCCTAGTTTGGTTTTTAATGAGAAGCAAAAGTAAGAATTTTAAGTACAAATCAAGTTTTTTAGACTGAATTTACAATCATATGATAAAAATTTGGAGCACTAAATACGAATATGAATTTGAAAAAGCCATGTACAGGAAAACATACAAATATTTGTTTTTCAATCAATTTACAAACAAATTGGTATTTAACTGAATGAATCTTATAATACTGGGCATGTCCAGACTGATTACAATCACTTGTTCAATCTTAATATGACATGTTAATACACCAAATCAACTCATCAAACACAGGCATAGTTAAATTATTATTTTGCCAGAGCTAATAAAGATGTAAAGCTGATGAACCGATTTTGGACGAAACTGGTTATTAAATCAATTTTAAAAAAAACTTCCCGTCATTCAGGCGAGGATGAGGACGGGTACTCATCTTACGAGCTAGCAAAAGGATACATACAACTTAGAAAAAACCTTGTTAACACATTCAAGGATATTGTACTGATCGCGCTGGGAATTACCTCTGCTGCATTCGGGTTGAAAGGATTTCTCTTACCTAATTCTTTTATTGACGGAGGTGCTACAGGCATTTCGCTTCTTATTGCAGGAGTTACAAATGTGCCATTACCAGTTTTACTTTTACTTGTTAATCTCCCTTTTATATTTTTTGGATACAGAATTGTTGGAAAGCAATTTTCTGTGATGACTGTTGCAGCGATATCAGGACTTGCACTTGCAACCGCATACATGAATTTTCCGGAGATCACTCATGACAAATTGCTTGTAGCCGTATTCGGAGGCTTTTTTCTGGGGGCAGGAATTGGCCTTTCGGTGAGAGGTGGCGCAGTGATAGATGGAACAGAAGTACTGGCAATTTTTCTAAGCAGAAAATTAAAAACCACTATAGGTGACATCATCATGATCATCAATATTCTGATCTTCACAGCAGCTGCATATTTGCTTTCAATCGAAACTGCTTTGTACTCGATGATCACCTATCTCGCTGCTTCAAGGACGGTCGATTTCGTAATTGAAGGAATAGAAGAGTACACAGGAATCACAATTATATCCTCACATTCAGAGGAAATCAGGGAAATGATATCTGTCAAGCTTGGCAGAGGACTTACTGTTTACAAAGGCAAAAGAGGATTCGGAAAACAAAACAGTGAAATTGATATTCTGTATACAGTGATTACCCGACTCGAAATCTCAAAACTCAGCACGGAAATTGAAAGTATAGATCCGAATGCATTTGTAATCATGAACAGCATCAAGGACACCAAGGGAGGCATGATTAAAAAGAGGCCTCTGAAGTCCTGAAAAATTGGGATATTGAGATCTATTTAGTATATTAGAGAAACAAGAACTTTTAAACCAAATTAACATGAACCATAGTCTGACTTAAATTTGCTGCGTTGTTTTCAAACCAATTAGTTTAAATTATCAGAATAAATAAATCATTTATGAATATTATCATTCAAACACCAGGATTTAAAGGTAGCCCTTCCCTTAAATCTTTTGTCAACGAAAAACTTGGTAAACTCCAACAATACAACGATAATATCATCAGGGCGGATGTGATATTGAACACTGAAACCAAGTCAAGAACTGAAAAAGTAGTCTGCATGATAAAGCTTTCTGTCAAAGGAAAAAATCACATTGTAAAAACGTCATCCGGACTTTTTGAAGACTCTATACTAAAGGCGGTAGAGGCATTACGGAGAAAGATTATGAAAACGAAAACACGCAAGCTTCAGCCTAGAAAAACAGCAAAAAAAACCAGAAGAGTTCTTTAGGCTTATGAATGATTGCAAGTCAGAATCCGATCACACATGTCCCTGTGCGATCATTGCATCTGCAACTTTGATGAATCCACCAATGTTGGCCCCTTTGACGTAGTTGATGGAGTCATTTTCTTTTCCATACCTGATACAGGTTGCATGGATATTTTTCATGATATCATGCAGGCGCAGATCTACTTCTTCTCTGGACCAAGAAAGCCTGAGAGAATTTTGACTCATCTCCAGTCCGCTTACCGCGACACCTCCAGCATTGGATGCTTTTCCGGGTGCGAACATTACATCATGCTTATGAAACAATTCAACGGCATCATGAGTGCATGGCATGTTTGCGCCTTCAGCTACGGCTATACATCCATTCTCAACAAGTTTCTGTGCATCTTTCGCGTCAAGTTCATTCTGAGTTGCACAGGGTAAAGCGATATCGCATTTTACTTCCCATGGTTTAACTCCATCAAGATAATCTGCTTTATATCTCTTAACATATTCAGCGAGACGTCCGCGTTTGTTGTTTTTCAAATCCATGATCCAATCAAGCTTTCTGTCGTCAATTCCTGCCGGATCATAAATAGTACCGTCGGAATCACTCATGGCGATTACTTTTCCTCCAAGCTGTATTATTTTCTCAGCAGCGAACTGAGCTACATTTCCGGATCCGCTGATGACTGTTTTTTTACCCTTGATGGCCATCTTTCTTACACCGAGCATTTCTTTTACGAAATACACACATCCATAACCGGTAGCTTCAGGCCGGATCAGACTTCCACCGTACTGAACACCTTTGCCTGTGAGCACACCTGAAAATTCATTACTGAGTCTTTTATACTGACCGAATAAAAATCCGACTTCCCTGGCTCCCACTCCAATATCTCCTGCCGGTATGTCCACATCAGGGCCTATATGTCTGAACAATTCTGTCATGAAACTTTGGCAAAAACGCATCACTTCAAGATCTGATTTTCCTTTAGGATCAAAATCGCTACCACCCTTGCCTCCACCCATAGGTAATGAGGTAAGGGAATTTTTAAATACCTGTTCAAATGCAAGGAACTTCAGAATTCCGAGGTTGACGGTATCTCGAAACCTAAGTCCTCCTTTATATGGACCAATTGCACTGTTCATTTGAACTCGGAAGCCCCTGTTGATCATAAACTCACCATTGTCGCTTAGCCAGGGAACTCTGAACATAACTACTCTTTCAGGCTCCACCATTCTTTCCAGAATTCTGGCATCTCTGTACTGAGGATTTTCAAGAGTCAAAGGATTAATGGAATCGTCTAATTCTCTTACAGCCTGAAGAAATTCAGGTTCACCTGAATTCCTCTCTTCTACCTTTTTTAGGAAGGCATTAATTTCTGACTGGTGCTTGCTCATAAAAAGTATCTGTATTAGAGTCAAAAAGCTTTCAGCGAATGTATAAAAAAAGGGAACCAATTGGTTCCCTTTTATCATTGGCTAACAGATGATTATTTTTTATCATCCTTAACCTCTTCAAAGTCTACATCCGTGACTTCAGAGTCAGATTTGGACTGGTTGCCTTCAGAACCTGCACCCGGACCCTGGCTTTGTTGAGCCTGCTCAGCAGCCTGAGTAGCCTTGTACATTTCTTCGGAAGCCGCTTGCCAGGCTGAATTAAGTGCAGCGAGCGATGTGTCGATTGCAGAAAGATCACGGTTTTTATGTGCATCCTTCAATTCGCTGAGAGCTTTCTGAATTGCCTCTTTGTTAGAAGCAGACAACTTATCTCCATATTCATTGAGCTGCTTCTCGGTCTGAAAGATGAGCGAGTCAGCCTGATTGATTTTATCAGCTTCTTCTTTTTGCTTTTTATCTGCCTCTGCATTTGCTTCCGCTTCTGCTTTCATTTTTTTGATTTCCTCTTCATTCAATCCTGAAGAAGCCTCAATACGGATATTCTGCGATTTGCCGGTTGCTTTGTCTTTCGCTGTGACATGCAGTATTCCGTTTGCATCAATATCAAAAATTACTTCAATCTGCGGAACACCTCTTGGAGCCGGAGGAATACCATCGAGGTGGAAGCGGCCGATAGTGCGATTATCCTTAGCCATTGGTCTTTCGCCCTGAAGAACATGTATCTCTACAGAAGGCTGGTTATCCGATGCGGTTGAAAACACCTCGCTCTTTTTACTAGGAATTGTAGTGTTGGATTCAATCAGTTTTGTGAACACTCCACCCATGGTTTCAATACCAAGAGACAAAGGCGTTACATCAAGGAGAAGTACATCTTTTACTTCACCTGTGAGAACAGCACCCTGGATTGCAGCACCGATCGCGACAACCTCATCAGGATTCACACCTTTGTGTGCTGATTTTCCAAAAAACTTTTCTACCAACTGCTGCACAGCAGGTATTCGTGTTGAACCACCCACCAGAATCACCTCATCTATATCCGAAGGTTTCAATCCTGCATCGGAAAGTGCTTTCTTGCATGGTTCGAGTGTGCGCTGAATCAGATCATCACAAAGCTGCTCGAATTTTGATCTGGTAAGAGTTCTAACGAGGTGTTTTGGGATGCCGTCGACGGGCATGATATAAGGCAGATTTATTTCTGTCTGGCTTGAACTGGACAATTCGATCTTAGCTTTTTCAGCAGCCTCTTTCAATCTCTGCAGCGCCATTGGATCTTTCTTCAAATCGAGGCCTTCATCTTTTTTAAATTCATCTGCAAGCCACTCAATGATTTTCTGGTCGAAATCATCTCCGCCAAGATGGGTATCACCATTTGTTGACTTCACTTCGAACACGCCGTCACCTAACTCAAGAATTGATATATCGAAAGTACCTCCTCCAAGGTCAAAGACTGCAATCTTTTCGTCCTTATGTTTTTTATCAAGTCCATAAGCCAATGAAGCTGCTGTTGGCTCATTGATGATACGCAGTACCTTCAGGCCGGCAATTTCGCCCGCTTCCTTTGTAGCTTGTCTTTGGCTGTCATTAAAGTAAGCAGGCACAGTGATTACCGCTTCGGAGACTTCATAACCAAGATAATCTTCTGCAGTCTTTTTCATCTTTTGAAGAACGATTGCTGATATCTCCTGAGGTGTATACATTCTTTCACCGATTTTCACTCGCGGAGTATTGCCTTCACCTTTTACTATTTCATAAGGAACTCTTTCTCTTTCTTCTTTAGTACCATCATAAGTTTCTCCCATGAAACGCTTGATGGAATATATTGTGTTTTTGGGATTCGTGATTCCTTGTCTCTTGGCAGGATCTCCTACTTTCCTTTCCCCATTATCCAGAAAGGCTACAATCGAAGGTGTAGTTCTGCGACCTTCGCTATTGGAAATTACAACCGGTTCATTGCCTTCCATGACCGAAACGCATGAATTGGTTGTACCTAAGTCAATACCAATTACTTTTCTCATTATATTTAATTTTTAAGTGTTTTTATCAATTTTTGCCACAAATTGTCAATGATTGTGCCATTGGCAGAAAACAGGAAAAAATGGCAGTCCACGAAAATTTTATAAAAATCAATGTCAATGAGGCACTTTTCAGAATTGAAAGTTCAAATTTCTGGTAAAAGCACTTGTATCGAATGCGGCTTTTGTTTCAGCCTTGAGATCAAAAAAACGACTTTTAATAAGCCGGCTGCTGAACAGTCCAATCCCATTTTCAATGGTAGTGAATACAGGCTTGTCCAGAGTAAGACCGCTTCCTGGTTGAGTGAGTTGATTGTAAATATGTAAATCCTCTGATCCTACAATAAACCTAAACTCCACGGGTTTATAACCTGGCAGCAAATTATCCACCCTTCTTGTGATTCCTGCTTGAGGGCTAAGATTCGCGCCCAGGTTTTCAAAAAATTTAGGTCTGAAATATCTGAATTCCACAAGTGCATTGTTTACCTGGCTTGCCACTTGCTCAGCGAAATTCCAATCCACATACTTCTGCTGGATGAATCCGGTACTGTCATTTTCAGTAAAATGAAACCTGATTGCCATGTCAAAAGTCTTTGAATTAGCCCCCGGCCGAAAATCAGCGGTCGTAAAAAATGGCGTAGAAAAATCGGCTTCCTGTCCCACAGGATGTTCTATAGAAATATCACCGACAATTCTTGTTAGTGAACTTGCGACATTACCGCTTTCGGTATTTCTGACAACCAATCTGTACATGCTCCCATCAGCAAGAATCGGCTGATTGCTTTTATAAAATACCTGAAATGGAGAAGCAAAAAGTCCGTCATCTTTGGGGATGCTCTCATCTCTTGTCATTGTGAAAGTCTGAATTACGCTCCCTGCCTGCACTCTTTCAAGTTTTACCTCAAGCACATTTGCGTAATTAATCGAGTCACTTTCTCCGGCCATAATGAGCGCATTTCCTTCGCCGAGAAATCCTTTGCTGATTCTCACATGCTGAACAGAATCCTGAGAATTGAGCAAACCATAAATGACCATTGTTTCCTTGTATGGTGCGTTGATTTCAAAATCAGTATCGCATGCGTTTAAAGCAAGGCAAAGGAAGAGAGTGAGCAGATGGTGCAATTTCACGGGTACAAATCTATATTTTTTAGACATATAAACAGGAATTTGTAGCTTTGATCGCAGCAGTTTTAAGTGAATTTACAAATCAATGACCGGAAAAGCAGTTTTCGCCATTCTTTGCCTTCTGGCAACTTTAACTTATTCAAAGGCACAACTTGTAAAAGAAAATTTTACGGAGCCTGCTTATTCAGATTCCTTTCTAACAGACAACGGCAACTGGAAAACGGTTTCTTCCGGAGACAATCTTTTCATCATCCAAAACGGGGCCTATCTGATTCAGCGCAAGAATCAGAACAGTCCGTACAGCATTTTCCCGCAGTGGAAAAATGTACTGAACTCATATGAATTAAATTGCGAGATTAAGGTTCAGCAATGTAACTTACCGGAATCCGGCGCAGGAATCATTTTCATGGCACAGGAAGATGGCAGTGGCGCTTTCGTATTTGAGATAAATGCAAGCAAACAATACCGGCTGAAGCAGCTTGTTGGGATTAACTTTAAAATTCTCTCAGGTGGATTAAAGAATAACGGCTGGGTAAATTCTGACATGCTTAATCCTGCAGGAAGCGGAAATCTGATTACTGTACGGACGCATGAAAGAAACTATGATTTGCTCATCAATGGAAAATATTTGCTTTCATTCACTGAACTTGCCTACAAAGGAGGCAATATAGGTTTCTTTACCGGTCCTTCAAGCAAATTCACAGTTGAGTATCTGAATATCTTTTCAACTCCCCAGCATTTACGCAAAAGCAGGGAAACACAGACTGAAACAGGCGAAGAAGGAAAAACAATTGAACAATTGATCAAAGAAAATGCACTGCTTAAGGACACTATAAGACAATTGAGAACAGAATTGAAAAAGCAGAAGGTGAAAAAATGAATGTGATTTGTAAAAATCTCTCGAAATAAAAACATAATAACATGAGCGTAGCAAAATCCGAAGACAAGAAAGTAACTACCCATACACTTCAGGAAATGAAGAAGCGTGGAGAGAAAATCAGCATGCTCACTGCTTATGACTATTCTACTGCCCGCATCCTAGATGATGCAGGAATTGATGTTATCCTGGTAGGTGACTCTGCATCTAATGTCATGGCAGGTCATGAGACCACTCTGCCAATTACACTGGACCAAATGATATATCATGCCTCTTCAGTAGTAAGAGCAGTGAAAAGAGCGCTGGTAGTAGTTGATCTGCCGTTTGGTAGCTACCAAGGGAACAGCAAGGAGGCGCTTAACTCCTCGATCAAAATCATGAAAGAGTCTGGCGCACATGCCGTGAAACTGGAAGGAGGACTGGAAATCAAAGATTCAATAGAACGTATTCTTTCCGCCGGAGTGCCGGTGATGGGTCATCTCGGACTCACGCCACAATCAATATACAAGTTTGGTACATACGTAGTGAGGGCCAAAGAGAAATCTGAAGCCGAAAGACTTATTGAAGATGCTCACCTGCTTGCTGATGTCGGATGCTTTGCTGTTGTGCTGGAGAAAATACCAGCTTCTCTTGCAGAACAGGTATCAACTGAGATAAAAATACCTTTTATTGGCATTGGTGCAGGTGCAGGTGTAGACGGACAGGTTCTTGTTCTGCATGACATGCTGGGAATCACACATGAATTCAATCCTCGATTCCTGAGACGCTATCTCAATCTATATGACGATATCAAGTCAGCGACAGAACGTTACATTCAGGATGTAAAAAGCAGGGACTTCCCTAATGAAAAGGAACAGTACTAAGATTGCAGGTCAGAATGGAACATGTACCACAGATCCTGTATGAGGATAATCACCTGATTGCTGTGAATAAACGCAGCGGCGACATTGTCCAGGGAGACAAAACCGGCGATGAACCCCTCAGTGAAATGATAAAATCCTATATCAAGAAAAAGTATGCTAAGCCTGGCGAGGTATTTCTGGGTGTTGTGCACCGCCTTGACAGGCCTGTGAGTGGTGTGGTTCTGTTTGCACGAACGAGTAAGGCTTTAAGCAGGATGAATGAACTTTTCAGGGAAAAGAAAGTGAATAAAATTTACTGGGCGGTAGTAAAAAACCCTCCACCTGAGGAACATGGCACACTGATCCATTACCTTGTAAAAGACGAAAAGAAAAATAAAAGCAGGGCATACGATCACGAAGTTCCTGGTTCGCAGCGTTGCTGGCTGGACTACAAAGTTCTGGCGAAATCAGACAATTATTTCTTACTAGAAGTCAATCCTCTCACAGGAAGGCATCATCAGATAAGAGTGCAATTGTCGACAATGGGTTGTCCGATAAAAGGAGATGTTAAGTACGGGTATGACAGAAGCAATGAGGACGGATCAATTCATCTTCACAGCCGAAGAACAGAATTTCTTCACCCGGTAAAGAAAGAGATTATCAGTCTGACTGCTCGTGTTCCTGACGACGTTATATGGAATTTTTTTGAAAAAATCCAGGTGAATGATTGATTAGTTGAAATGCTCTTTTTTTACTTCATCGAAAGAAGGAAAATCATTGTGGTGCCACATTGCTTTTACTGTTCCTTTCCTGAGGAGCATCAATCCAGGGTTTGACCTGATCATTGTTTTGAGTGCTGTTGCATCAGCATTGTAATAATCGAACATGGAATTGTGTTCATGACGAAAAGCCTGCACTTCCTTATCAGCTGATGCAGTAAGACCGATAAATGGAATTTTATTTTCTGTTGACAAGGCGACAAAATCATTGATATGATTTTGAACAGCCTTATCAGTTTTATTGATATCATAAGCGACCAGGAGGAAAACTGCATCCAGATCCAGAACATCGTCTGTCATATCATTTCCATCAGCATCCACAATGCTGAAGTCAGCAATTTTAGGCTTATCCCCTTCCCTGACTACTTTATCCTTCCTGTCAATGAACTTATAAGTTTCATCAATACTCTTGATTCCTTCCATATCCAACTCAATTTGCTTTCCGTCCTTTTCATATATAAACACCATCACTACACTGTCACGCACTGCATCCGGAGGAAGTGTCATACCCTGCCTGATGTTTTCACCTACAGCATATGGCCTGAAATCAACCACAGGAAGATGCCTGTAACAGTAAATCGAAAAGAAAAGTGATGCAGCAAAGCCCGCGTATGCGAGATACAATGAAGGTTTTTCTCCAAATAGAGGCTTGATTTCATGCCTTTTGAAGAAAATAAATAGTATCAGGATGAGTAACACCACATCTTTCATGAAAGATTCAAATGGCGTAAGTTTTAGTGCATCTCCGAAACAGCCACAATCCTTGACTACGTCAAACTTCCAACTGTAGAAAGTCAGGAAAGTAAAAAACACAATCATAATCAGAAGAGACCAGGTCGTATGCACCATTCTGGCGCCCAGCAGAAGTGCAACTCCTAAACCGATTTCAAAAGCGCATATGGCGATTGCTAGTGCAAGTGAAGTAAAACTCAGCCAGGGCATTCCGAAAACCTGAAAGTACTCATCTAGCTTGTAAGAAAACCCTAAAGGATCATTAGCTTTGATGAGTCCTGATATAATGAATAATACTCCTACTAAAACTCTTGATATTTGTGCAATTAATTTCATCTGATGAATATTCTTTAGTTTTTTTCTTCAGTAATTTTGATCAAAGCAAAAACAGAGTAATTGATAATATCATAATAATTGGCACTGATCCCTTCGCTGATCAGTGTTTCACCCTTATTGTCTTCAATCTGTTTGATTCGCAGCAGCTTCATGAGAATTAAATCTGTCATTGAACTGGTCCTCATTCCTCTCCATGCTTCACCGTAATCATGATTTTTATCTGACATGAGTGATTTCGATTCAGATGTGTGCGTATCAAAATGCCGGATGACTTCAGCTTTTGAAATTTCCGCTTCATCACTAACCCCGAGCTCAAGCTGAATCAATGCGATGACGCAATAATTTATAATTCCAATATATTCGGAATCTATTCCTTCATTCACTTTACGGACACCTTTTTCTTCGATGCTTCGAATTCTATGTGCCTTTATCATGATTTGGTCTGTGATTGAACTAAGCCGGAGCACTCGCCATGCGGTGCCGTAATCAGTCATTTTTTTTACAAAAATATCCTTGCATTTCAGGATCACCTGATCATATTGCCGTAGGGTTTCAGAAGGATTCATGCGTTTAGCTGAAATTGGATGGTCAGCGGTATGATTCATTAAAATCGGTCCTTAACATTGGTAAATCTACTGTTGCAGAATATATATTTGTCTGTAAAAATCAAGGGCCGAATATACATACTTTCAAATGAAGAATACCTTAAACTGCCTTGGACGGCTGGTGGATTTATCAACACCACAGATAATGGGGATACTCAATCTCAGTCCGGATTCATTCTTTGACGGTGGCAGATACAGTTTGATCGAAGATGCAGTCATACAGACAGAAAAAATGCTCAAGGAAGGCGCCACATTCATTGACATAGGCGGACAATCGACCAGGCCAGGTTCACACCGGATTGAAGCTGACGAGGAATGGAAAAGGATTGAACCTGTTCTGAAGGCGCTAACCAAGTCATTTCCGGAAATATACATTTCTATAGATACTTATCATTCAAGCGTGGCAAGAAAAGCAGTTGATAGTGGGGCCTGTATGATAAACGATATATCAGCCGGATCATTTGACCCGGCAATGTTTGAAACTGCTGCCGATCTTAGATGTCCCTATATACTCATGCACATGAGAGGAATTCCTGAAACAATGCAAAAGGCTCCTGTGTATACTGATGTGATCAATGACGTAACTGAGTTTTTCAGGGAGAAACTTGACTTGCTTTCAGACTACGGTATGCATGATATAATTCTGGATCCTGGATTTGGTTTTGGAAAAACTCTGGAACATAACTACAAACTTCTTGGCATGTTGGACTATTTTGCATTATTCGACCGTCCATTGCTCGCTGGAATTTCCAGGAAGTCAATGATCAGCAAATTACTGGAATGCAATACTGAAGAAACATTAAACGGAACCACGGCAGCCAATACAATTGCACTGATGAAAGGTGCGAAACTTCTGCGTGTTCATGATGTGAGAGAGGCTAGGGATGCAATTAAAATTTACATGAAAACACAAGTAGCCTGAATTTCTCTTATTTTTGAAAATCTCATCATTCCTCATACTTTGTTGAGGGAATAAGACAAAAAATGGATCTTTTTCAAATAGGATTTCTCACAATCAGACTAATCGATCTGATCGACATCCTCATTGTCACATTCCTGCTTTACAAATTATACAACTTGTTACGCGGCGGAGTGGCCATTAATATTTTCATTGGCTTGCTGACTGTTTATGCCTTGTACTGGATTTTTGTGAAGATACTCAGCATGGAACTTTTAGGCACCATACTGGGGCAGTTTATCAGCCTGGGATTTATAGCACTTATCATTGTCTTTCAGCAGGAAGTAAGAAGATTCCTCATCGTTCTTGGCACCAATAATCTTCTTTCTAAAAACACTTTTACAAAGCAGATTCTTCCCTGGAACTGGCAATCAACTTCTGGAACACCTTTGAACATTAGCGCAATTGTAAAAGCCTGCAGGCAGATGTCGAAGAACCGTACAGGCGCCATCATAGTAATTGCCAAATCTTCCGAACTGAAGTATTACTCCAACACCGGCGACCTGATGGATGCAGAAATTTCACAGCGTCTTATCGAAAGTATTTTCTTTAAGAATTCACCCTTGCATGACGGAGCAATCATTGTCGTCAATAATAAAATAAAAGCAGCAAGATGCGTATTGCCGGTGACTGAGAATGTGGAACTTCCCGGGCATCTGGGAATGCGTCACAGAGCTGCAATTGGCATCACCGAACAAAGTGACGCGATAGCAATTGTGGTATCAGAAGAAACCGGAGAAATCTCCATTGTAAAGGAAGGCCAGATTCAAGTCAATGTAAGTGTGGATGAACTTGAACGAAGGCTGAAAGAAGAATTTTCAGCGGGAAAGTGATTCAGCTTACATAGCACCACTGACGGTGGTATCCTGTTGCCTTTCGAACATTTGTATCAACTCTTCATCACTCAAGCCCGATTCAATTTGCTCATAGGATGCCTGAGCGGCACCGGCAAGTTTATCATCAGGGTACTTTTCAACGAATTGCTTGTAATGCACCTTGGCTTTTTCCTTGTCATTTAAGCCTGTTTCATAGACAAAGCCGATCATGAAAGCAGCCATGGGAGTTTTAAAATGTTCCGGGTATTCGACAGTAATTCTCTGCAAAAGTTCTATGGATTTTTCAGGATTTTTCATTCCAAGTGAAAGGTCAGCAGCTTTAAAGAGATACTCTGCGCTCATTGAATCCTGACTATAAGAATCAGCATAGTTCATATAGCTGTCGAAAACAGATTTTGCCAGTGAGTCATTCAATTGCGGAGATACTGTTCCGAACAACTTCGCCTCACCGGCAATTATTTTTTCAATCATCTTTTCCCTGCTCTCTTTACATGCTGAAAGGAAGAATGTGAAAAAAACAATGAAGCAAATTAAGGTCTGTTTTAACAAATTTCGAGTAAGCATATTGCAATATTCAGTTTTTCTGTTAATAATCAAAATTCAACGTCTTAAGAGCGGAAATTTCATCTTGTAATCAACACTTACTTTTCCAGAAGAAATATCTGCAAGCTTATTCTTTAAAAGTCTTCTGCGCAAGGGAGATATTCTGTCTGTAAAAAGAATACCTTCGATATGATCGTATTCATGCTGAATAATTCTTGCGGCAAGTCCGCTGTATTCCTCTTCCTTTTGTTCCCAGTTGCGGTCAAAATAACGAATTTTTAATGTCTGCTTTCTGGATACATCTTCTCTGATATTGGGGATACTCAAACATCCCTCATTGAACTTCCAATTATCACCCTGTTCTTCTGAAATCTGCGGGTTAATAAAAACCTGCTTGAAATCGCTGACTTCATCATCTTCGAATGGTCCGCCATCAATGATAAACAGACGAATTGACAAACCAATCTGCGGTGCGGCAAGACCGACTCCACTGCTGTTGTACATGGTTTCGAACATATCATCAATCAGCTTTTCAAGGCCCGGGTAATCCCTGTCAATTTCATCCGCTTTTCTTTTCAAAACCGGATCTCCGTATGCTACGATGGGAAGAATCATAAACTAATTAATTCAATTTGAGTTAGCTTCCATCCAGGATTGAAGCAGAATTACGGCGCTGGTTTGGTCGACAAGTGACTTGTTTCTTCTCTGCATTTTTTTCACTCCACTCATCAAAATGGCTTGTGCAGCGATTTTAGAAGAGAAGCGCTCATCAACCCTTTCGACCCGGATGTCTGGAAATTTTTTTTTCAGTTGCTTGATGAATGCTTCGATGTGGGGAGTTATTTCAGAAGGCGTGTAATCCATTTGTTTTGGCTCACCAACCACAAAACATTCGACTGATTCTTTTTCACAATAATTGCTGATGAAAGAAATCGCTTCATGCGAGGGCACAGTATCCAGTGCGCTCGCTATGATCCTGTTTGGATCCGTCACAGCAAGACCAACCCTCTTTAATCCGTAATCTATAGCCATTATTCTCGGCATGGCTTGCAAAGATAATTCAAGTTTCAGGTTGATAGTTTCAATTGATAAGTTTTTCTTTGCTTAAATTTCCAAATTATGAAAGAATTGATTGAAAAAGCATGGGAAGACAGAACTTTGCTTCAAAAGTCTGATGTGCAGGAAGCTATTCGCCATGTAATCGCTGAACTGAACGAAGGACGAATCAGGGTTGCCGAGCCCATTGGCGGCAAATGGCAGGTGAACGAATGGGTAAAGAAGGCAGTTATATTATTTTTTCCCATACAACCCATGTCCAGCTGGAATGCAGGACAAATGGAGTTTCACGATAAAATGCCTCTCAAGAGCAACTATAAAGAGTTGGGTGTAAGAGTGGTTCCTCATGGAATTGCCAGGTACGGAGCTTATCTAGCAAAAGGAGTAATCATGATGCCATCTTATGTGAATATTGGCGCATATGTGGATGAAGGCACCATGGTTGACACCTGGGCTACAGTCGGAAGTTGTGCGCAAATAGGGAAGCATGTACATCTCAGCGGAGGCGTCGGCATTGGAGGTGTTTTAGAACCCGTGCAAGCTGCACCTGTAATAATTGAAGACAACTGTTTTATAGGCTCACGTTGCATTGTTGTGGAAGGTGTGCATGTTGAAAAAGAAGTGGTTCTTGGCGCAAACGTTGTATTGACCATGAGCACTAAAATTATTGATGTGAGCGGATCAAGTCCAGTAGAAATGAAAGGAAGGGTTCCTGCCGGATCTGTTGTGATACCGGGCAGTCAGACTAAAAAATTCCCTGCAGGCGAATTTCAGGTTCCTTGTGCTCTTATTATTGGCAAAAGAAAAGAGAGCACAGATAAGAAAACATCACTCAATGACGCTTTGAGAGAATACAGCCTTGCAGTTTAAACAATGCAGCAGAAATTCCTGATTATACAGACAGCTTTCCCCGGCGATGTCATACTTTCGACTTCAGTCGCTGAAACATTACACAGGAATTTCCCTGATGCTGAAATACATTATTTGGTCAGAAGCGGAAACGAATCGCTTTTTAAAGGTCATCCATTCATCAATAAGATCATTATCTGGGAAAAACGAAAAAGCAAGTATAAAAGCCTGCTTTCAGTGATCAGACAGGTGAGAAAAGAGCATTACAGTCATGCATTCAATCTTCAGCGTTTTTTTTCATCGGGTCTTATCACCGCCTTATCCGGTGCTAAATTTACTTCTGGCTTCGACAAAAATCCACTTTCATTTCTGTTTGACAGTAAATCCAAACACAGTGTGAGTGATGGACTTCATGAAATTGAAAGAAATCATCACCTTGTTTCAAAACTAACAGGAGGAGTTGCAGATAAACCAAGGCTCTATCCAGGAATTAAAGATTATGAGAAAATAGCACTATACATTCAGACCACCTTTATATGTATTGCCCCCGGTTCAGTTTGGTTTACAAAAACATTTCCCAAAGAAAAATGGGCCTTGTTAATCGAACAACTTTTTTCGAAACACAAAGGAATAAAAATATACCTGCTTGGCTCTGCTTCTGAATCGCAACTGTGCGATGAACTTGTAAGATTGTCAGCCAGTGATTCATTAATCAATCTCTCAGGACAACTGAGCATGCTGGAGTCCGCCGCACTCATGAAGGGAGCCCAGATGAACTTTGTAAACGACTCCGCACCCATGCATCTCGCATCGGCAGTCAATGCGAATGTAACTGCCATATACTGCTCTACGATTCCGGGATTCGGTTTTGGCCCTTTGAGTGATTGCTCAAAAATTGTGGAGACAAAAGAAATTCTTTCCTGCCGGCCTTGCGGACTACATGGTTACAGATCGTGTCCGGAAGGCCATTTCAAATGCGCACTTACTATTGATGTTGATTCAATTATCTCTTAAAATGGAATATAAAGTTGAGCTTGAAAATGCTCTGAAAACACTGCAAGAAGGCGGACTGATATTGTACCCTACAGACACAGTCTGGGGGATTGGATGCGATGCATGCAATCCGGAAGCTGTTGCTAAAATTTACGAGTTAAAAAGAAGAGAAGACAGTAAAAGCATGATCATTATGCTTGACAATGCAGTGAAGCTTCAGTCATATATCTCTGAAGTTCCTGAGCAAGCGTTCACTTTGATAGAACATGCTGAAAGACCTCTCACTATCATATATGACGGGGCCAGAAACCTTGCAGGTAACCTTATCGCTTCAGACGGAAGTGTCGGGATAAGAGTCACCAAGGATAAATTTTGCAGTGATCTTATTTCAAGATTTAAGAAACCCATAGTTTCAACATCTGCCAATATCAGCGGTGAACCTACTCCACAGAATTACAATGACATCTCTGAACTCATTCGAAATGGAGTAGATTATATTGTAAATTTGCGGAAAGACGAGAGCGAAAATCCTCGTCCAAGCACAATAATAAGACTACGGAAAAACGGAGAGATTGAATTTATCAGGAAATAGATTATTCCGTTGAGCCCTGATATCAGAGATGAAGAAACATTTAAAGCACCCTGTATTTTCTGTCATCGCCGAGGAAGCCGAAGCCATGGGGACTGACGCATTTGTAGTTGGAGGATACGTTCGTGACATATTTTTAAAGCGAGAATCAAAAGACATAGACATCGTAATTATCGGCAGCGGCATTGATATCGCTAAAAAAGTTGCAGGAGCTCTGGGCAATAATATACCGGTAAGTTATTTTAAAAACTTCGGTACGGCAATGATTAAATACCAAGATCTGGAAATCGAATTTGTTGGAGCACGCAAAGAATCATACAGATCTGAATCCAGAAAACCCATTGTTGAAAGCGGAACACTGGAAGATGATCAAAAACGAAGGGACTTTACAATCAACGCTATGGCAATTCATCTGACAAAAGAAAATTTCGGCCAGCTTGTGGATCCATTCCAGGGAGTGAATGATTTAGAAAATAAAGTTATACGAACTCCTCTCGATCCAGATATTACATTCTCCGATGATCCGCTAAGAATGATGAGAGCGATAAGGTTCTCTTGTCAGTTGCATTTTAAAATAGACCCTGCGGGGTATGATGCCATAATTCGAAACAAGGAAAGGATCCGAATAGTATCAGCGGAACGCATAACAGAAGAGCTGAATAAGATCATCATGTGCAGCAAACCTTCACTCGGACTGGACCTGCTGTTTAAAACCGGACTACTGGATATTATTTTCCCGCAGCTTTGCCTATTGCATGGTGTAGAATATAAATACGGACGGGGCCATAAGGACAACTTCTATCACACCTTACAGGTGCTTGACAATGTGGCAAAAGAATCAGGTGATCTGTGGCTTCGGTGGTCTGCGATTCTTCATGATATCGCAAAACCTGCAACAAAGAAGTACGACGAAGAGCATGGTTGGACATTTCACGGGCATGAAGACAAAGGTGCCAGAATGGTGAAAGGAATTTTCCGGCAGCTAAAGCTCCCAATGAATGAAAAGATGAAGTTCGTAGAAAAAATGGTACAGCTTCATTTGCGGCCAATTGTACTGGCAAAAGATTTTGTGACAGACTCTGCAATCAGGAGACTTTTGTTTGATGCCGGTGATGATATCGAATCGCTGATGATTCTTTGTAAAGCTGATATCACCACAAAGAATGAATATAAAATAAAAAAGTATAAAGAAAATTTCCGGATAGTGCAGGAAAAGCTTATTGAAGTTGAAGAAAAAGACAGAGTGCGAAACTGGCAACCGCCGGTTACCGGGGAAATGATCATGATGACCTTCGGACTCGCACCAGGCAAGGAGGTTGGCCTGATCAAGAACGCCATTCGTGAAGCGATTATGGAAGGGGAAATCAATAACAATTATGACGAAGCACATGCATTCATGCTTCAAAAGGGCGCTGAACTCGGACTTAAACTGAAAGTTCCGGATGAAAAACTATAGAATACTTCAATCAGGATTTTTTATTTAAAAAACATTATATTTACAATAGAATAATTCAGAACAAACAATCATGGCGATTTACAGATTCCGTGTAACATTTGAGGATTATGACGATGTTTCAAGAGACATAGAAATCAGACCTTCACAAAGTTTTGAAGATTTCCATCATGCAATTCAGCTTGCAGTTGGATTTGACGCGAGCAAGGAAGCGAGTTTTTACATCAGCGATGACAACTGGAAAAAGGGCAAACAAATAGGAGTACAAGCTGATGAGCAGGAATCAGAAATAAAGCTTGGCAAATTCAGAATGTCTGATTTTATATATGATCCTCATCAGAAATTCCTCTACATATTCGATGAGGAAAATAAATGGATGTTTCACATTGAGCTTATCAAAATTCTCCCGCAGGAGGAAATGATAGCCAGCTATCCAAGATGTGTGCGAGCGGTGAACGAAGCTCCGAAACAATACGCATCAGCAAGTGCAGCTGCTATTCCTGTTCCGGAAGATTTTGAAAGTGATTTGGACGAAGACATTGATGAAGATGAAGAAGAGGAAAGAGAAGAGGAAGTTTTGGGGACAGATGATGAAGATATTCCAATTGGTGAAGAGAAGCCCGTGGATTTCGTTGACAGTGACTCTGACGACTCCGAAGAATTTGAAACAGCGGATGGTGATATGATGGATGATGAAATTGGAGATGAAAGCGAAGATTTCAGATAGAAGTTTCTATTAATACATTTCTCAAACCCTCTGACCGGAGGGTTTTTTCATTTCATATGATGAAAAAGCTATTAATCATCAAAGGACCAACTGCAAGCGGGAAAACCGCTGCAGCGATTAGCCTGGCAAAACACTTCGGATGTGAGATAATCAATTCGGACTCACGACAATTTTATAAAGGGCTTGATATTGCAACTGCAAAGCCGGATACAGGTGAAATGAAAGAGGTCAGACACCACTTTATTGATCATCTTGAACCGGATCAGAATTATAATGCAAGACAGTTTGAGAAGGATGTATTGTTACTATTGGAAAAGCTTTTCGTCAAGTACGATGTTGCAATTATGACCGGCGGAAGCGGATTATATGTCAATGCAGTATGTTATGGAATGGATGAACTGCCAGGCTCCGACGAAAAAATCAGGGCAGAACTAAACAGCATATATGCCGAATACGGCATTGTGAAATTACAGGAAATGCTTCGAGACCTGGATCCGGATTTTTATCATGAGGTAGACACTTCAAATCCGCAAAGGTTGATCAGGGCAATAGAAGTATGCCAGATTTCGGGTCTGCCCTACTCTACTTTCAGAACCAGAAAAATCTCAAAAAGGAATTTTGAAATCATCCAGATAATTCTGGAAATTGAAAGGGAGGAATTGTATCGTCGAATTGATGAAAGAGTTGACATGATGGTGAAAAATGGATTACTTGAAGAAACTTTAAAACTTCAGAAATTCCGGGAATTCAATTCAATGAAAACCGTCGGATACAATGAAATTTTCAGATTCATTGACAAGGAGATAAGTTTGGACGAGGCAATCAGTCTAATCAAACAACACAGCAGGAACTATGCGAAAAGACAAATGACCTGGCTGCGCAGAGACAAAGATTCGAAATGGATCAGGTATGATGATCATCAGGAAATGATCCGATATGCAGAGTACCAAATAAAAAATGCCCGGACCTGAGTCCGGGCATTTTCGATATTTTCTGAAGACTATTTTTCAGGCATCAAAACAAACTTCGCGTAATTTTCAGATTTCAGGTATTTATTGGCAAAGTTTTTCAAATCCGCAGTAGTAAGTTTATTGACCCAGGTATTGTATTCGTTCAGCTCTGTAATCTTTTCATTGTTCTGATATGATGAAGAAATTGTATTCAGCCAAAACTGATTTTCTTTGAGGTTTATCTCACGTTCACGGATTGCAGTTTCTTTAATCTTGACAAGATTCTTCTCCTCACAACCCTGAGTTTTCACTTCATCTATCACTTTCAGTGCAGACTCGACAAGCAAATTCACATTATCAGGAGAGCAGCCGAAAAATATGGTAAGTTCAAGATTCTGTGAAGGATAATTCTTAGGGCTGGCAAAACAACTCACGCCGTATACTCCACTCTTATCTTCTCTCATCACTTCACGAAGTCTTATGTTCACGAGCTTTAGCAAGGCATTCACTTCATTTCGGTTGTTCCTGTTGAACTCGAAAGGATGATTAAATCTCATCACAACAACCGCCTTCGGTTCGATTCCTTTTCTAATTGTTTTTTCAAATTTACCTTTAGGGTATGTTGCGTTAATGTTTTGCCACTTTTCATTTTTATTTGATGATGGCAAACTACCAAGGTACTTCTCTGCCATTATCCTGATGGAATCAGTATTGAAATTGCCGACAAATACAAAGGTGAATCCGGATGCATCTGAAAATCTTTCTTTATATATGCTGAACAAGCGATCATGATCCACATTATTAAGCAACTCGGCACTTGGCGGGCGAAATCTCGGATTGGAACCTGACATATAAAATACAACTGAATCCATGAATACAGACTGTGGATCTGAGTTCCTGTTTTTAAGCACCCCTTTTTGCTTTTCCATGACAGATGCAAAAGCCTCTGGATCTTTACGAGGATCTGTGAAATAAGTATATATAAGTTGCATCAATGTTTCGAGATCTTTAGGAGCGCAACTTCCATTCATTCCCTGCTGAAGTTCGCTGATGAAAGGCGTCATGCTCACTATCTTGCCCGCAAGAAGTTTTTCCATGGCATTTGCATTAAACGCTCCAACTCCTGATTCATCTACAACCTTGTCTGCGTATGTAGCTGACCAATGGTCTTTTTCAGGGTATAGCGACCAGCCCCCCCAGCTATATGATGTAAATAGGATTTCATCATTCTTAAAATCTGTAGGCTTGAGGACAATCCTCACGCCATTGCCGAGCGTCAGTTCTGTGATGTTGAATTCTTCCACCCTGTTGTTTTTAACAACTTTTGATCCCGGAAGTGTAGCTGTAATGAGAGGCTGATCTACAACGGCGTCAACATAAGCTTTCAAATCAAGAGTTGCGGCTTTGGTCATAATTTCCTTGATTCTCTCATCTGTTGGCATTTTGGTGCTTTCTTTTTCAGGCGCAGTGACTATCACTACACAATTTTTACCGTCGGTGCTGATCCATTTTCCGGCAAATGCATTAATCTCAGCGAGGCTTATCCCGTCGAGGTATTTCTGGTAAACAGATCTTTCAAATTCAATTCCTGGTATTGGCTCCTCAGACAGGTAATTGCTCACGTATTCTCTGGCGAAATTCCTGCTCTCAGTTTTATTTCTCTCATTGTATGCCTTTTCAATATTACTTCTGGCTTCCTCTTTCTGTCTTTTCAATTCGGATTCTGTAAATCCGAATCTTCTTACCCGCTCGATTTCACCAACAAGAGTCTGCAATGCCCTTTCAATTCCGTCTTCCCTGCAAACTGCAAAGGACTGAAATGCAAAAGTTGTCCTGACAAGATCTCCATAACCTACAGAAGAATACATGAACGGAGGATCTGCTTCACGCTGAAGCTCATTCAATCGGGCATTTAACATGGAAGTAAAAAGATTTTGCGCAATATTTCTGCGATAGTCCTCCACCGTTCTATAAATTTCTCTTGGCTGCTTGTAAAAAGCCTGAACTACTGTATATGCCGCTTCCTTGTCTGTCGCAGTAGCAACCAATATTTCATTGTTGTCAGGAATGTTATAAACCCCTACTGGTTTTGGATTCTTAACGGCAGGAATATCTGAAAATTGCCTGATAATGGTTTCTTCCATTTTTACAGGATCAAAATCACCGACAGCAACAAGTGCCATCAAATCAGGGCGATACCAATCCTTATAGAAAGTGACTAAACGTTCATGGCGGCAGCCTTCAATAATTTCCTTTTTCCCAATAGGAAGTCTGACTGCATAGCGAGAGTCGCGAAATACTATAGGCCAGTATTTCCTTCTCATTCTTTCATCAGCTCCCTGTCCAAGGCGCCACTCTTCGACAACCACACCTCTTTCTTTTTCCACTTCGACTGAATCAAACAACAGATTCACAGCCCAGTCCTCCAGGATCTGCAGGCCTTTCTCAACGATCTCCGGCTTGTCCGTCGGCAATTGCAACATATAAACAGTCTCATCAAAACTTGTGTATGCATTCAGGTGCGCTCCAAATTTTGTTCCAACACTTTCAAGGTAATCGACAATTTCACTTTTCTTAAAATTCTTTGTACCGTTGAAAGCCATATGCTCTACAAAGTGAGCCAGGCCTTGCTGGTCATCGCTTTCGGAAGTGGAACCTGCATTCACTGCGAGACGGAACTCAGCCCTGTTTTCCGGCTTGCTGTTCTTTCTGACATAATATTTCATCCCATTGGGCAAAGTACCGGTTCTGACCTGCGGATCAACAGGAAGTTTTGCATTAAGCTCATTTTGGGCAAAGAGTGGATTCACCCATAAGAAAACGGCGATAATCAGGATAAGTCTTTTCATGTTTGAAGGATTGGGTAGTTGAATTATAAATCGGGATGTCGAAGATAAAAAAGAAAAATAAATTAAATTTATCTTCTAAGAATTAGCCATTTCTGATGGTTAAATCAATGGGCAATTAAGCTGATATATACTGCAATAATAAGTATTTATAAAATCAGAGCCATATCCCGGCTCAAATCAAAGAATTAAGAAAAAAACAATGACTCTTTCAATATTTCTTGATAAAAAGCCTCAGACTAATTTTCACATAAAAGCATTGATTATAATAACTGTAATTGTTCTGGCTTTAAATAATCAGGTAAGAAGTTTACACAGCATGAATCCTACTTATGCTGAAATAATCACAGCATATTCAGAGCTTGATAAAAACAGTGAATATGCCAGACTTTTTGAAGGAGGAAAATGCGACAATGGAAAACCATTGCATGTTTTTGTGATTGATAAAAGCAAGCACTTTTCACCGGTAAAAGCCAGAGAGCAGAAAAACCTGGTGCTTCTGATCAATAACGGAATACATGCGGGAGAACCGGACGGAGTAAATGCCAGTTTGCAATTTGCCCGCGAACTCCTTTCCGGAAAAGCAGCTGACATTCCAGACAGTATCATAATCTGCATTATTCCAATACATAATGTAGAAGGTTCGATGCAAAGAGGGTGTTGCTCCAGAGTCAATCAAAATGGTCCGGATGAATATGGTTTTCGGGCTAACGGGCAATATCTCGATCTGAACCGTGACTTTATCAAGTCCGATGCGCTCAATACAGATTCATGGAAAAACTTTTTTCATTACTGGAATCCAGACGTACTTCTGGACACCCATGTAAGCAATGGAGCGGATTATCAATACACCATGACTCTGGTAAGTACGCAACACAACAAGCTTTATCCTATCCTGGGTGATTACCTGCATGATCATCTTTCACCCAGGCTATTTAAGCACATGAAAGAAAAAGGCCAAGAAATGATGCACTATGTGAACACAAAGAGATGGAATTTGCCGCCTGACAGCGGTCTTATTGCATTCCTGGAAACTCCCCGTTACAGCAGCGGATATGCAGCATTATTCAGTACAATTGGATTTATTGCAGAAACCCATATGCTCAAGCCATATGATCAGAGGCTGGCTGCTACCCTTGACCTAATAAAGTCTCTGGTGAAAATTTGCTCTGAAGAAAAATCGATGATCACTGCACTCAGAAAAACAGCAATTGAAAAAAATAAAAACTCAAAACACTTTCCTGTAAACTGGAAACTTGATGAAAATAAATTTGAGGAAATCCTGTTCAAAGGTTTTGAATATAAAATTGTCAAAAGCAGCATAACCGGATTAAACAGGCAATTGTATGACCGCAATTCACCCTACGAGAAAAAAATAAAATTCTATCCTTATTACAAAGCGAGTGACACTATTACAGCTCCTCGATTCTACCTTGTTCCTCAAGCTTGGAAAAAAATCATTCCTATTATGCGAAGCGCAGGAATAACTGTTGGAGAGATCAAAAGTGACAGCATGGTAGTCGCTGAAATATCTTATATTGAAGACTACAATACTGTTTCAACTCCTTATGAAGGGCGCTATCTTCATAGCAATACTAAAATAAGCAGGAAAACAGAAAAGGTTAAAATTGAAGCTGGCGACTTTATTATACCAGTGAATCAGGATGGCATCAGATATATCATTGAAACACTGGAACCGATTTCTGTGGACAGTTATTTTAACTGGGGCTTTTTTGACGCTATACTGCAGCAAAAAGAATGGTTTTCCGATTATGTATTTGAAGATCTGGCGGCAGAACTTTTGGAAGCTGACGAAACCTTGAAAAATAAGTTTGAGGAATTCAGGGACTCAAATCCAACGGTCAGAGAAAACGCGTTTGAACAACTTTATTTCATTTACAAAAACTCAGAATATTTCGAAAAAGGTTTTCGGAGATATCCCGTACTAAGATTGCTATAGAATAAAAAAACGCGCTGCAGAATTGCTTCCGAAGCGCGTTTCATTATCATTGTTCCAGAATCAGTCTGTATCACCGACTGTTCTGTACATTCTTTCCATCTGAACAGATAATTCTCTGATCAGCTTAAGTTCCGTTGCTGACAACCTGCTGTAATCATTATTCCTACGGTCTGGTGCGAGGCTGGATACAGGTTCGTATTTTATCTCTTCGTGAAGAATGTGAGAAAGCAATCCATCATAATATTTTTGTCTCTCAGGAAGACCAAGCCTGGCAATCAGCTTTTGAATGCTTTTTACATGTCTGTCGATTTCCTGTTCGATGTGTGCTTTGCTTTGAATATCCGTGATTACTTTCATGGATGATGAAGCCTGTGTTTCATTGTTAAAGTTTACTTTTTGCATGGAGATTCTTTTTTATAGTGCAATATAACTCCGTGAAAATGGAAGAGTTTATTGAAATGAAGGCAGTCCTTACACAACTATTGGCGCAGCGATCAGAATAGAATCCTTTTCTTTTTTAATTTTTGGCCAGAAAAAGCGAAAATCTGATCCATTTTCACCATCCGATTCTACCCAAATCTTACCACCCTGGTCTTCAATAATCTTCTTTACTATGGCCAATCCAACCCCTGTACTTTCTACATCATCCCTCCTGTTGAGTGTTTGAAATATAACAAAGACCTTTTCATGATACTGTTTTTCTATGCCAGGGCCATTATCCCTCACCGAAAATTCCCATCCTTCTCCACAGTCTTTAACCGTCACAGATACTTTAGCAGTTTCCTTGTTATTATATTTAATGGCATTGCCTATCAGGTTTGAAAACACTTGACCTAACCTGGTTTTATCGCTTTTCATCACAGGCATTCCAGGTCCGATGTTGATTTGGGCATGAGATGGTCTTCCGATGAAGTCAACAGTACTTTCAATCAGCTCCAATGTATCAAACATAGTTTCTTCGCCTGCATGTTGGTCAGCTCTTGAATAGCTCAGAATAGCCTCGATCAAGTCATCCATTCTCTTCACACGTTGCTTGATCATATTAAAGTGGGCCCTGCTCTCATCAGAAAGAGACTCCATTGAATCTTCCTCTATCCAACCAGTGAGATTACCAATGGCCCTCAGCGGAGCTTTTAGATCATGAGAAACAATTGAAGCGAATTTATCAAGCTCCTTGTTAGTTTTCTCAAGGTGAAATGTATACTCCTGCAATTTACGGTTACTTATCTCAAGCTGGTTTTTCTGTTCAGTAATGCGTTCAATAATCACGTTCTTTCCGCTATGGAGATAATTACTCTGAGCGGCGACAAGGAAGAGTGCGAGTATAAAAGTTGACAATGCATCCTGTCTGATCAGACTAAGATCGTCATGAAACAGAGAATAAGAAGTAAGGCCCGTGAATTCTGAAGCGTAAAACAGAAAACCAACATTAAGAATTGCCATTGCTGTAAACCACTTTCCTGCAGTTGTTCCGAGAAGCATGAAAGCAGTCATAATCAGGACACACATATACATAGTACCTGAATTCATAACTCCACCGGTATTGTATGCCTGAATGTGAACTACAAAAAATCCTGCCACTGTAGAAATCATATAGTGGGTAGAAAGTCTTTCAGTTTTATTTGCAAGAAAAAAATTCGCAATAATCACCACAGCTAAAAGCGCGATAATAATTGAAATAGCATTCATTGCCTGAAAGGCCGAGTAAACTTGTATGGATGATGCCAGGCTCGCAATAAATGCCGTATAAGAAAAAATACGGAACAATGTAAATCTCTGCCTCGACAACAGATCTTCAAAAGGAATGCTCTCATAGAATTCCCGCCTGAACATAGCGTTGATTATTCTTTTCATCAGAATATCTTGATTCAATTTTGCTGACATTTACGCAGTTATTAGTATTCAGATACCCAAGTGTAAGATTAAGACTAATATTGTTTCATTTTAACACATCGAATCGGTTTTTATAAACTAAATGAAATCCAACAACTTGCACAATTTCCAACCTGTTAATCCAGTTCACGGTTTGATCAATATTTATAACTCATCATGTTGTAACAAAGCAGGGTCTAAATCGTAATATTTCAGATAAAACGGAAAAATTGTCCAGATGGAAAAAGTGGTAAATATTCTGCTCGTCGATGATGATGAAGTGGATTGTATGAATGTTCAGAGAGCATTTAAGAAAAGCAATATCTCTAACCCTCTCTCCATTGCCCACAATGGAGTTGAAGCTCTTGACATGCTCCGGGGAACAAACGGAGTCTCCAAGATCAATCCTTTACCAAGGATTATTCTTCTGGATATCAATATGCCAAAAATGAATGGGCTGGAATTTCTGAAGGAACTCAGATCTGATAAAGATTTGCATAATATCAGCGTCTTTGTAATGACAACTTCAAATGACGACAAAGACCGTTTCGAAGCATACAATTATAACGTTGCCGGTTATATCATTAAACCCATCTCATTTGAAAATTTTGTTGCGGCCGTAGCTATTCTAAACAACTTCTGGCAACTCTGCGAACAGCCTTAAATAAACCAGCAATACCATAAAAAAAAGCTCCTTAAAGGAGCTTTTTTATTTCTGCATTTTGTCATGCGACCAATTTGAAATGCTTGATGATGTCTGACATACTTGAATGAGAATCTTCGAGCGCCATAGGCAACTGAATTGCAATTTCGTTCAGAAGATTTTCAATGTCCTGGTAAGTATGCATTCTGTTTAAAGGAATACGCAATCCAGTATTATTATAAGAAACAGACGGGAAGACGCTCAGGTTAAAATAATATCCATGATTCATCATTCTTCGAACCATGTTGTAACCCACATCAGGTTTCCCAACTCCAATGAAACCAATCGGAGAATCAGTTTCATTAATCAGAGGCAGACCCAATTTTTTCGCAGTGCTGTTAAAGAATAACACCTTATCTTTAAGTTCTTTTTGAAAAGTATAAATTTCATCGCTGAGATGAATTTTAGCAGAAGCAATGCTTGCGCCCAGAACCATCGGAGGCATCTGAATAGAAAATATGAATGCTTTGCTTGTATTCTTGACAAGATTGTAACTTGACTCTTCAGGATAAATCAACAAACCTCCGGCAGTTCCGAATGCTTTTGTAAGACCGGTAGTCAGATATAACTTCGGATGATAATCTCCTTGAGACAATGCGTACCCTGTTCCGTTTGGTCCTGCCCAGCTCATTCCATGGATATCATCAATATACAGATACAATTGTTCATACTGGTCAGCAAGACGGAACAAATCTTTAATTGGTGCATAATCACCCTGCATGGAATATACCCCGTCGGCCATATACCAGATTTTATGGTAATCATTTTTAAGAGCTTTAATTCTACTCTCGAGCATGTCAATTCGGTTATGCCTTACTAACTCAACATGAATATCCCTGTTTTTGAGAAACTGCACTGCAGTCTGAACTGAATCATGCACCTGGGAATCCATAATTACGGCATCGTCACTGCCTACCAATATTGGTATATTGGACATATGACCAACCGTGAGTGACTGAAGTAATAGCAATGGCCTTCCCCCAAACATTGTGCTCAATAAATGTTCGGATTCCTGATAATAAGAAGATGAAACATAAGCTCTTGAAGAAGAAAACTGCGTACCATATTTTTGAATGGCATCAATCGCTCCTTGTTTGAGTCTTGCGTCATGTTCTAGTCCGAGATATCCGCAGCTGCCAAAATAGAGGAGTTTATTCCCTTTAATGCTGATATGTCTTCCGTCCAGAATGCCATCATCGGTGTTGTTGTGAACAATGCCAAGTTTTGCAGCAATTGTCGCAACCTGGTTTACAATTTCTAAAACCTGATCATGTTTGGTTTTAATACTGGACATAGAAGGGGTCGGTTAAGGGGGTAGTTCTACCCGCGTTGTGATGTCACCCTGATACGAATGATTCTCTCACAAAGTTAGAGGGGCATAAAAAAAAGTAAGGTCCGGATGGACCTACTTATCAGCACAGTTATCAACAACATAAAAAAGCCGGCTTGCGCCGGCTTTAACAATTCGTATTTGGATTTATCTGACGAGACTGACGTGGCCGATGTAAACTTCCCGCTTGCTGTTCACATCAGTGGTCGTAACCCGATAAATGTACACATCAGCTTGAGCAGGATTTCCCTCTACCCTTCCGTCCCAGCCGCCTTCCAGATTATCCCATTCAAAGACCTTGAGTCCCCAACGGTCAAAAATTTGTGCTTCAAGTTGAGTGACATTATGTGTATAAACCCTAAACATGTCATTTTTCTTATCTCCATTGGGAGTAAACGCATTGGGTATATAGGTTGTTGAGCTAGGCTTAATCTCAACTGTACGATAAACAGTATCCACACAGCCATTCAAATCAACTGTGATAAGGCGGACTACATAAGTTCCCACATCAGGATACATATGAGTTGGCGAGTAATCCGTCGCTGTAGTGCCATCACCGAAATCCCACTGATAAGTACCAAGCGAACCTGTCTCATTATAGAAATTAATCAGCGGATAAATATCGCTGGCCTGAGCATCGCTGCTTGAGAACAAAGCTGTAGGAGGCCTGTAAATCTGCACAGCATTCGGTCTTGTCAGAGTGGTTACACAACCACTATCGGAGGTCACGGTAAGAGAAACCTGATACCAACCTGGAGAATTATAAAAATGCACAGGATCCTGATCAGAGGATGTGTTTCCGTCTCCAAAGCTCCAACTGTATTGGGTAATGCTGCCTGTGACAGGATAAGACAAATCTGTGAGTGCAGTAAACTCCCCGAAGCATACATTTTGAGTGCTGAAATCCGACACAGGTCGTGGAGCAATTCTGATAACTGAATTTGCCATATCCTGACAACCATTATTAGTACTTACAAGTAATGTGATCGGATAATAGCCCGGGTCGTTATAGGTGTGTTGAGGATTTTGGAAAGTGCCGATAGATCCGTCTCCAAAAGTCCAATACCATGAACTAATATTTCCTGCAGGAACAGTGGACATATCCTGAAACTGAGCAGGACTGTCTTCACAGGCAAAAGTATGTGTGAGAGCCGCAGTTGGCAAAGGAAAGACATTGACGATACGGGTTATTTGGTCTGAGCAGCCATTTACTGAACTGACTGACAAGGTTGCCGGATAAGATCCGTAAACAGAATATTGATATGAAGGAGATGCGGAGTTGGAAGTGCCGGAATTGTCACCCATGTTCCATGAGTAAATCAAGCTGGTACCATCAGAAATTGTGGACGTATTACTAAACTGTATCGGATTTCCCTCGCAGACATTGGTGTTTGTGAAGGAGGCAACCGGTGTTGCCCAAATGGTAAGCGGGTTCAAGATTGTATCCTTACAACCTGCATCTGTAGTAACAATTAGCTGAATATTGAAAATACCTGCTGTATTATAAGGTAATGAAGGGTTTTGTATTGTGCTCACCACTCCGCTACCAAGATCCCAAGACCATGAAGTTATGCTTCCTGAGCTGACTGTCGAAACATCTGTAAAAGATACCGGATTACCCTGACAAACTGGTCCGCTTGAAGTAAAGGCCGAAACCGGAATGGGGTTAACCTGTACTGTAACATCATCAAAATCTTCGCAACCGAATGCGTTCACAACATGCAATTGATAGGTGGTTGTTACTGCAGGACTCACATTAAAGCTTGCAGAATTGGAATTTCCAGGAGTCCAGGTATAATTGCCAACACCGGCGGCAAATAAAGTTGTATTTTCTCCGAAACATATGCTCTGATCAGGACCTGCATTCGCTACAGGAACTGGATTCACAATAACTCTGGCGACATCAGTGTTCTGACATCCGTTCACATCAGTAACAGTAAGTGTATAATCGGTCGTAGCAGCCGGGCTAATTGTGATTGATTGCGTAATAAAGTTGCCTGGAGTCCACAAGTATTGATTTGCAGGAGCTGCTGTAAGAGTGGCATTAAAGCCCGGACAAATATTTGCATCAGCTCCGGCATCCACAGCAGGAATAGGATTGATCACAATCAACTGAACTGTGGTGTCCTTACAACCTCCGTTAGAAGTTACAATGAGCTGTACATTGAAATTCCCAGATGCAACATATGTATTTTGTGGATTTCGTTGGTTGGAAGATTGGCCATTTCCAAAGTCCCAAAGCCAGTTCGTAATGGTACCAACAGGAATGGTTGATATATCGTTAAACGTAACAATATTACCCTGACAAACCGGGGCTGAGTTTGAGAAGTCAGCCACAGGTATTTCATTCACAATTAAAGTAACCGCATCAGTTCCGGTGCAGCCTATTCCATCGCTTATGGTCACAGTATAAGTGGTTGTGACTAATGGACTAACAGTAATCGACGCACCATTAATTGGTCCTGGAGTCCAAATAATATTACCAGCTCCAATTGCGGTCAACGTTGCAGACTCACCTTTGCATATCGCAAGATCATCCCCGGCCTCAACTAATGGCATAGGGTTTACATTGATGGTAATTTGATCTGTGTTTACACATCCGGCAGCACTAGTAACAGTAAGCGTATATATCTGTGTGCTAGCAGGACTAACAGACACACTTTGTCCGTTAAGATTCCCGGGATTCCACACGTAAGTAGCACCACCTGCACTTGCTGTTAAAGTTGCATTGGTGCCTGCACAAATCGTCTGATCCTGCCCTGCATCAGCAAGTGGCAAAGGGTTAACAGTCACATTTACGGTATGACTTCCTTGACAATTATTAGCATCAGTAACAGTGATTGTATATGACGAGTTTACGACAGGGCTAACCGTAATTGTCTGCAAAGCTCCACCAGGATTCCAGTTATAGTTAGAAAATCCTGCCGGGGCAGTCAGATTTGTTGAACTGCCGATGCAAATTTGCGCATCAGCCACAAAGACAGTTGGATTTGCATTTACAGTTACGTTCTGTTGGACAGTAGTTGAACAACCTGCCGCATTTGTAACCTGCAGACTCACCGGGAAAGTTCCTGCTCCGGTAAAAGTGTGTGATGGATTCTGAGCATTAGAGGTGTTGTTGGCTCCACTACCAGGATCGCCAAAGTTCCAGCTCCAAGCCACAATCTGTCCGCCTGTAGAAAGGTCAGAGAAATTCATGGCTGTACCGTTACAGACAGCAGGTGAACTGAAAACTGCATTCGGCACATTGGTACTGACTGTGACCTGCTGCATAATTGTATCCTGACAACCTGTTGCGGTTGTGACAATAAGTGTCACATTATAAGTTCCATTTGCTGCGTAAGTATGTGTTGGGTTCTGCTGGTTGGAGGTATTGTTATCTCCAAAATTCCAGCTCCATTGTGTAATATTTACGCCGGTGGCAACAGACTGATCCGAAAAAGGCACCTGTGTACTGCTACAATTAGTAGTGAAGTTGAAGTTTGCAACGGGTACACCGGGACCGGGAAGAACATCCACATAGTCTGTGTCGCTGCAAACATTGTTGCTGACTATCAGCTGATAAGTTCCAACTCCTACTCCATTTAAATTTTGTCCGGATACACCTCCCGGATTCCATGTGTAAGTATAATTGGAACTGCAGTTCCCAGTAGCTGAACCACTCAAGTTTGCGGTAGCACCGCAATTCACAACCTGATCGATTCCGGCATTGGCATCCAATCCACAGACTGTTATGCAATAGGAATAGACATTCACTCCGAGATACGGGCAGTTATCATCCTCGACAGTAGCGGTAAAGCAATATGGAGAATTACTGATCTGTGCTGTAGTAGGTGTCCAACTGAAATAGGCAGTGTCGCGATTCCCTCCTGTCGTAGTGAGTGTTCCTCCCGGAATGGCAAAATCCCAGGTGATTCTGGTAGTGTTGGGCACATCAGCGTCTATAGACCTAAACCAGAAATTAATTGGTGTATTGGCGCAAGCACTCATTGTGAATGAAGGCAAACCATTTATCCCCGTAAGCAATGGAAGAAAGTTATTACAATTGTTTATAGTTAGCTGAATATCTCTCTCAACCTGTCCAATTAATACCCCATTCCGATATTCTGATACCAATACTGCAAATACTGTAACGTCTGTTTGTGTAGGAACCATGCAAATATCCCCTGTAATCGGGTTGAATGAAACCGGAGGATTTGATCTCACAGGCTGCGTGCTTGAATAAGGAGCTGTATAGGTAACGGTTGTTGTTGCTCCAGAAAAAGGTGTGATCAACTGATAAGTGATGGAATCACCATCCTGATCGTTTGCACCGTGATTGAAACAGAACCTTTGTCCTACACACGCAAAAGGAACCGGTCTGTTTCCAAAAGTTGGCGAGTTATTACAACCCATTGTATTATTGAGCAATGAGTATACATAAATGTTATCTGCAGTTGGAGCATTTATTGTTGTAATGGCTCCATTTCTGCAACAGTGCGAAAAACTAAATCTCCAGTCGGCACACGGACCTGGCAGAGTCACAGTTCCGGTATAAATCCATTCCTCAATTCCTGTGAATGTACCTCCATTGCAAGTGGTGAGGGCAGTCGGACATACCGGTGTGATGTGAGTTGGTGAAGATGGCGTAGGATTAAGGGTGACACTGCCTCCGCCAAAACAGGAAGAAGTATAGGAAATCGTAACTGATGATGGAGCAGATATACCGTCGCAATCTCGATAAAAGGAATAGGTAAGTAAGTATTGATTTGGATTTCCTCCTACACATGCATAGGTAAGATCCGCACCCATCGCATGACTTGCGCGAACTTCATTGTTATGCACAACAATTGCCATGATCAGGATTATCAAAAACCTGACGAAGTTGTAAGTAACTTTAATCATGCGTAGAATAGTTTAGATTAACACCCTGATGCATTTTTCCCGCCATGCACCTTTCATAATCTTTCAATTCATCCAAAAATAAGGATTTCAATATAAATTACCTAAACATTTTACGCCAACAAATCTGCTTATTTTTTAACAATTTGGCTAACTCTTTTCAGGAGTCGGAGAGCAGGAAATCTGTCGTTTTTTTAGGTAAAATCAATAAAAAATAGAGAAAGGCTGTAAAAGCTCCCAAGGCACTGAACAAAAGGGCAGCCTTCGGTGAAAAATTCATCCATATCCATCCCGTTAGAAAACTAGCCGAGAGACTCATTACACTTGCCCAACTTTTGTAGAATCCGAATGCAGTTCCTTTTTCGCTTGCTGAACAATTTTTACTGATCCAGGCTCTTGTGATTCCGTCTGTGCATGCGCCATAAATTCCGTAAAGACTGAAAAGGACAAACACAAGGATGGTATTGTTCAATCCTGAAAAACCTGAATAAACGACTGCAAAGCAAAGCAGTCCGGTCATGATTACCCTTCTCATTCCAATTCTGTCTGCCATTTTGCCTGCCGGCATGGATAAGGCTGCGAATACAAAATTGTAAAGCACATATGCAAGAATCATGTTTCTGTCGCTAACACCTGCTTCCTTGCACATAAGAAACAAGAATGCATCTGAACCATTAAAAAAAGCGAACAATAGTAAGCCTGCAACAATCCATTTATAACCTTCTGAGCTACTCTTCCAATATTTCAGATAAGAGAAAAATCCTTTGTGTCTACTTTTGACAGAACCATCACGGGCGCTTTCCCTGATCAAAAATGTAAGCAATACTCCTGCTACGCCCGGAATGAATGCAATCAGGAACATGGTTCTGTAATCACCCGGATTGAAAGAAAGATAAATCAGGGCAATGACAGGTCCGATTGCTGCGCCAAGAGTGTCCATGCTTCTATGAAAACCAAAAACTCTTCCTCGTGTTTGTTCTGAAGATTCATCTGCAAGCAGAGCATCTCTCGCCGAAGAACGAACCCCTTTACCAAGTCTTTCTGTAATGCGGGCCATAAAAATCAGGGGCAAGGATGTGAACAATCCCATAATGGGTTTGGCTATCGCGCTCATCGCATATCCGCTTTTCACAAAGGGCATTCTGCGTCCGAGTCTGTCGGACCATTTACCAAAATATCCGATCGTAATTCCGATTATGAGTTCTGCAACTCCTTCGAGCACTCCAATCCACATCACTGTAAATCCTGCACTCTGAAGAAAAAGCGGCATCACCGGGTAAAGCATCTCGCTGGCTATATCAGTGAAAAGGCTTATAAATGCCAGGATTATTACACTTCTGCTCAGTAAGCGCCTTCTCTGCATGATCAGTCTTGTCTGAACAAAACGTCTAGTGGCTTGCCCAGGTTTCCGTTCGGAAACTCAATGTTGAGCATAGTGGAAATTGTTGAAGCAATATTAATTATATCTGCAAACTCAACACTTGTCCCTGAAGGAATATTTTTTCCGTAAAATATCAGAGGCACGTGTGTATCATAGGCATAGGGCGAACCATGTGAAGTGCCTGTCTTGCTGTGCCATGAGAGATAAGCAGGATCGTACTGAATTACAATGTCTGCTCCTCTTTTCGCATGATGACCATTCTTGTACAGATTTGAAAATCCCGTAGAATAAGTTGGCCCGTATAGTTCAGTTGAAATATAAACTGAATTGACTCCATCGAGAGTCAATAGAAAATTTCTGCAGGAATTTTGAATATCATTTAGAGGAATCTTTTTGCTTTCAATTTTTTTTCTGTTTAGAAATATATTCTTTCCTGAAGCTGTTAACAATAATTCTTCGTCGTTGTAATATCTTTTAATAAAGGCACGAAGTGAATCGGAGATATATGACCCTCTGATATTTCCAGTGGGAATCTTATTATCCTGGAGAAAGCTGACATTATGAGCGGCTCCATGATCAGAGGTAAGAAAAAGTGTGTATTTTCCTTTTCCCACTTCCTTATCCAGAAAGTTAAGGAATGCTCCCAACTCTCTGTCAAAACGCAAGTAAACATCTTCCAGTTCCACAGCAGTAGTACCGTACATATGTCCAACGTAATCAGGAGTAGAAAAACTTACAATCAAACAGTCTGTATCCTTCCTTTTCCCAAGTCCTTCTCCTGAAACAGCTGCCTGAGCGAACATGCGGGTATAAGTATCTCCAAAAGGAGTCTTTCTGATAAGCTCAGATTCCAGGGCCTTGTATTCAGGTAAATCATGAGGGAAGACAGGTCTTGTTTGACCTTTAAACAATCCTTCGTACGGACTGTCATCCGGTGAACTCATATTATATGTTTCTATGGGATACAGAGTATTCCAAGGTTGGGAGATAAGAGAATCAGAAATTTTTCTTGCATTAAAATCCTTCACCCACTGAGGCAATTCTTTCATGTAATAAGTGCTGCTTACCCAATTGTTAAGATGAGGATCATGCCAGTAAGCTGCATTCGCAGTGTGACCGGCGGGCAATACTGCACCACGGTCTTTGAGAGATATTCCAATCACTTTGGAACGAAAGTTTGAACCAAGTCGCATCTGATCTGTGAATGTGCTTGCAAGCATATTCCTTGGAGACATTTTTCCGGATATGGATGTAGTTCCTACCGGTTTTGTTTGATCATCACCTACACAATAGACTGAATTGCCTGTGTTACGGTCGTACCATTCATTGCCAATTATTCCATGAACTGATGGATAAGTTCCGGTGAATATCGAAGCATGACCCGGACCTGTATAAGTTGGAGTGTAATTGAAATGCGCATTGCGAAAGACGAATCCTTCATTCACAAGCCGGCGAAATCCATCCTGTCCATAACGATCGGAAAATCTGAAAAGAAACTCCTGTTTCATCTGATCCACAATAATTGCAACTATGAGTGTAGGTTTATCTTCATTCATTTGTTTCATGCGGTCCAGCTTCTGAGCACTGGCGACAGATTGAATAAGAAACGCGGCAATAATTATTGAATATCTGAACACAAAAATCATTTTATACTTTTTCATTAGATCTGTTTGTATTTTTTCTGGAAGGAATCACATGAATTTGCAAATGCCTGTATGTTTTGGCTGTAGCATATCCTAAAATTGCGCCGACCATTGCTCCACCGATAATGTCTGCCGGATAATGCACACCCAGATATATTCTGCTATATGAAACAATCAGAGCCCAAATTAGCATAAAACTTTTCCATCCTGTCTTGCGCCGCTTCAGAAGTCTGTAAATAAATACTGCAATGGCAAAAGCATTTGCGGCATGTGAAGATACAAAACCATATTTACCGCCTTTGTAATTATTCACGAAATGAACTTCTCCTGTAAGCATGGGATCATGAGTAGGCCGCAGACGCATTACAGAATTTTTAATCAATGAAGAACTTATCTGATCGCTAAGTGTGATCATGACTGCAACAAGCATCAACAGGTAAAAGAAATGTTTCTTTTCCTTTTTATACAGATAATATGCCAGCACGGCATAAAGCGGAATCCAAATCCATTTGTTGCTAATCCAGTAGAATAAAAAATCAAAAAACTCATTATGCATTCCATTGAAAAAAAGGAACAAAGTCACATCAAGTTCTTCAAGCTGACTCAGCATGGTTCTACTTGTTTAATTCCGTCCAGATCAAATCTTTTAAATAAGTTATTCCGAACATGGAAACAGCTGAGATAAAAATTGATTTAATGTCTTCAGGAAGTTCAGCTTTCATTTCCTCAATCAGTTCTTTGTCTATCATGTCACACTTTGTGATTGCGAGAATTCTGGATTTGTGAAGGAGTTCAGGATTGTATTGTTCAAGTTCATTAAGTAATATCCTGTATTCTTCCTTAATGCTTTTACTGTCGCATGGAATCATGAAAAGAAGAATCGAGTTTCTTTCGATGTGTCTCAGAAACCGAAGTCCGAGACCTCTTCCTGTGTGCGCACCTTCAATGATTCCGGGAATATCAGCCATGACAAAAGACTTGCCATCCCTGTATGCTACTATTCCCAAATTAGGCACGAGTGTGGTAAATGGATAGTCTGCGATTTCAGGTTTAGCTGCACTGACTACGGACAACAATGTGGATTTACCTGCATTGGGAAAGCCTACCAACCCGACATCAGCGAGAATTTTCAATTCAAGCACTCTCCACTCTTCCAGTCCTGGCTCTCCGGGTTGTGCAAAGCGCGGAGTTTGCAGAGTAGAGGTTTTGAAGAAGTTATTTCCTTTCCCTCCTCTTCCACCAGGTGTTAAAATAATTTCTTGTCCATCTTCCGTAATTTCAAAAAGCACTTCTTCGGTTTCAGGATCCTTAGCTACAGTACCGATAGGAACTTCAAGAATTTCATCCTTGCCGTCAGCACCAGTTTTTAAGGCACTTGAACCATTTTTTCCGGGCTCAGCGATAACATGCTTGCGATACTTCAGATGAAGCAAAGTCCATAGCTGCCTGTTACCTTTCAAAATAATATGCCCTCCTCTTCCGCCATCACCTCCGTCAGGACCGCCTTTGGCAGTAAAGCGGTCGCGGTGAAAATGAACAGAACCTGCGCCGCCAGCACCGCTACGGCAACAGATCTTGACATAATCGACAAAGTTGGATGACATAAAAGGTCAAAGATTGTGTTGAATTCAGGACAACTGGCTGATGACTTTAAATATTCAGTTCTTTATACTCAGGCGGTGATTTTCTCAATCGCATCGCTAAGTCGTTCAAAGATCTCTTCAATACTGCCAATGCCGTTGATCCCTGTAAATTTATTTTGAGAACTGTAATAAGCTTTTAGCGGAGCGGTTTTAGAATTGTATTCTTCAATTCTTTTGCGAATTATCTCTTCATTTCGGTCATCTGCCCTGCCCGAATCCTTACCGCGAAGCAGTAATCGTTTTGTGAGTTCATCATTGTTCACTTCCAATGCCAGCATCCTGGTGATGGATGTGTTCTTTCTGGCCAGCAACTGATCAAGCGCTTCAGCCTGAGCAGTTGTTCTGGGAAAGCCGTCAAAGATAAATCCGTTAGCATTTTTATTGGAATCCACTTTCGATTCGATCATGCCAATCACAACTTCATCCGGAACCAGCAAGCCCTGATCCATTAACTTCTTGGCTTCTAGTCCGAGCGCTGTTTTTTCTGCAACCTCAGACCGGAGAATATCCCCTGTCGATAAATGAACAAGGTTATACTTTTTAATCAGGTTTTCACTTTGTGTGCCTTTGCCTGCTCCCGGAGGCCCAAATAGAACGATGTTCAGCATGTGAAGGTGTTTTTTGGATTGATTCTCTCCATGTAAAATTTAATTCAATCTATTCTGACAATTTATATATGTCCTTCAGATTCCTGCCATATCCATCATAGTCCAGTCCGTACCCGACAAGAAAATCATTCGGAACTTCAAACCCGATGTAATCAGGACGGAATTCATGTCGGAGCGCTTTAGGTTTCAAGAGCAAACTTGCGAATTTAACAGAAGAAGGATTATGCTTTTTCAATTCCTCCACCAGATAAATCGCCGTATCTCCGGTATCTACAATATCTTCCAATATTACCACATTTCGGTCTTTGATATTTTCTGTCACTCCCACCAGATTTTTTATATGTCCTGTGGAAGATGTTCCCGAATATGAAGAAACCCGAATGAATGCAATTTCACAATTAGTGCTGATATTTTTAAAAAGATCTGCCGCAAATAAGAATGCGCCATTAAGCACACAAAGAAATACGGGATCGAGGCCATTGTATTCTTTGTCGATTTGCTTTGCTATCTCCGCAATCCTGTTTTGAATCGCTTGTTCAGGGATATTGATTACGAATGTCTTGACTCTGATTTGGACCTTTTGCATGAACGATTTGGGAAGGAATGGCAAAATTAAGATTAATGTGAAGCCATCCCAATTTTTCTGTCTTTTTATCTGATTAACTTTATCCTAAATTTGACCGCAGGATGAGCCAGACAACAGCATTTAAATCAGTCAAACTCGGGATACTCGGAGGCGGACAATTGGGCAAAATGCTGCTTCAAAAGGCTGCAGATTATGACCTGGAAACATCCGTCCTCGATCCGGACCCTTTGGCTCCCTGCAGAAACTTATGCGATCACTTTGAGCAAGGGTCCTTCAAGGATTACGATGCAGTATACAATTTTGGTAAAAAGCAGGATGTCTTAACTATTGAAATTGAACACGTAAATATCCAGGCGCTTGAAGACCTTGAAAAAGAAGGCACAAAAGTGAGGCCTGAACCTGCTGTGATAAAACTGATTCAGGACAAAGGGAGTCAGAAGATTTTTTTCAGGGCCAACAAAATTCCAACAGCGGAATTTCATTTGGTAGATAATGCAGATCAAATCAGAGAAAACACCTCATTTTTTCCATGCATGCAAAAGCTGCGCAAAGGTGGTTATGACGGTCGCGGTGTAAAACGGATCATGAATTCTGCGGATAGTCAATCTGCTTTTGATGAACCCAGTGTTATTGAGCGAATGATCGATTTCAAATCAGAATTGTCGGTGATTGTTGCAAGAGATTCACGAGGGAACACCCGCACATTTCCAAGTGTTCAGATGCATTTCGATCCCAATGCTAACCTGGTTGATTATTTATTCTCACCGGCTGAAACAGAACAAAATATTGAAGAGGAAGCAACAGTCATTGCCGTGAATCTGGCAAATGCCCTGAAGATTACCGGTGTGCTTGCTGTTGAAATGTTTCTTACTCGTTCCGGAGAACTATTGGTAAATGAAATCGCTCCAAGACCACATAACAGCGGTCATCATACCATTGAAGCCAATTATTCATCACAATATGATCAACACCTCAGGGCAATTCTTGATCTGCCGCTGGGCTCCTGCGCATTGCGTCAGCATGCTTTCATGCTGAATATTCTTGGTGATCCTCAAACGGCCGGTCCTGCCGTTTATGAAGGGGTACACGAGACTCTTTCAATGGAAGGAGTATACATTCACCTATACGGAAAAAAAGAAAGCAGACCAAACCGAAAAATGGGCCACGTAACTGTTCTTGCATCATCTGCTGAAGAAGCCAAGAAAAAAATGGAACAGGTAAGGAGATTTCTCAAAGTCAGAACAAGGTCCTGATTACAGTGAAAATAAAATAAAAATTAAGATAAATGACAAACAAAATTCTGGTTGGAATTATCATGGGTAGCCAGTCGGATCTGCAGGTCATGAATGAAGCTGCTAAAATTCTGACAGAGATGCAAATTCCTTTTGAACTTTCGATTGTATCTGCACATCGCACACCGGACAGAATGTTTGAATATGCAAAATCAGCTGCAGGGCGCGGTTTGAAAGTAATCATTGCCGGCGCGGGTGGAGCTGCTCACCTGCCCGGAATGGTGGCATCTCTTACTCCGCTTCCTGTCATTGGAGTTCCAATCAAGTCATCCAACTCAATAGACGGATGGGATTCGGTTTTATCAATATTACAAATGCCTAATGGTGTGCCTGTTGCCACAGTGGCTTTGAATGCAGCCCAAAATGCAGGAATATTAGCTGCACAAATTATTGGAAGTGCAGATGCTGCAGTTTTAAAGCGCGTTGAAACTTTTAAAGAAGCATTGAAACATAAAGTGAATAAAAGCAACGAGGAAATGGGCAAACCTGATCCGATTTAATTACCCATCATAAAGAGGGTTATTCATCCGGAGGATGGCAATTAGATTTGTCAGCTCTTGATGAAAACAAGCAACTTCATTTTAATTTTATTCTTAGCATGCTACCGACTTACATTCGGAGTAGTACCTGCTTCTCTGACCGGCAAGGGGCAAGTAAGCATAGTTTCCGATGAACTTTGGAGCCGGGCTTTTAATCCATCAATTTGTCCGGGGCACCTTCGAATTGCCGCAGGTATTTCAAGCGAGGGCCATTTTTTAGCCGATGACTATGGCAAATATAGATTCATAGCCATGACACGCAAAGGGAAAAGCGCCGCAGGGATGCATATATACCGTGCAGGTACGGGCCGATTTCATTTTGGCGGAATGGAATTTTCTTACTCAAACAAATTGGCTGAAAAGTTTTATGCCGGGATATCCATGGTTAATGAGCGATGGAACTATGGAGCAGAATCTTCTGAAAGACACAGCGCATGGTACGGCAAAGCAGGACTTTACTCAAAGCCACTGGACAAGCTTAGCGTTGCTTTCCTCATCTCCAATCCTGGAGGACAAAAATGGAACAATGCAATGCGATTGCCAATCGATAAAATCATTATATGCGCTTTAAGTTATGAAAGCTCTGATAACGTTCATCTGTATTTTCAAACTAACAAATATTATGGAAAGGAATTCAGTTTTCACGGAGGAATAGAATACAGATATCAAAATCAATTCACTTTAAGGTCAGGAATTTCAAGTCTGCCATTTACAGGTTCATTTGGAGCATCATTGAGCTGGAAAAAAATCGTCCTTGACATAGGATCAGAATTTCACGGAAACACAGGCCATAGAACCATGCTTTCAATTGCATTTCAAATATAAATTGGACATGAGACTGATTGCACTTATAATCCTATTGACAGGGCAACTCAGTCAACTACATGGGCAGTCAGAAATTAATCCGAAAATAAACTCAGGATTCGAGGAGTCATTGGAAAACATGAATGAAAACTCAGAAACAACAGATGAAGACACATATCCCTTGGAACTGATTGAGCATTACAGAAAATATCCAATGGATCTTAACAAAGTTTCTTCTGAAGAAATTTTATCAAGCGGACTCTTCTCTTCCAGACAGTCAGCCGGAATTATCCGCCACAGAAACAGATACAGTTATTTTCTTTGTATTGAAGAGTTGCAAGTGGTGGACGGATTCAATCCTGATGAGATCAGGAAACTCAAATCATTCATCCGCTTTGGAGGAGATGAATACTTCGAAAAACCGGATTACAAGTCAATTATCAGAAACGGATCACATTCCTTTATTGCAAGATTCATTCCAGATCTCAATAATACAGATTCCGATGTTGCAGGCAATTATTCAGGTTCTATGGCAAAGCTATATTGCAGATACAGGTTTACTTCAGGAAACCGTGTCAAGATTGGCTTCACTATGGAAAAAGATCCCGGAGAAAAAGTTCTGAATTTCGAAAAAGGCAGGTTATCTGATTTTTCTTCATTCTTTCTCTCAGTGAGAGGAAAAGGAATGATCCATGAAATAATAATTGGAGACTACTCTTTGCAATTTGGTCAAGGTCTTGCCACCTGGTCAGGAATGAGTTACGGCAAGAGTTCAGAAGTTTTGATGATTCGTAAGAATGCAAGAAAAATCATTCCTTATAGTTCAGTGGATGAAAATAATTTTTACCGAGGGCTTGCCGGTACAGTCAGATTATATCAGACTGACTTCACTGTTCATATCAGTTCAAATCAGATTGATGCAAGGCTTACAAATGAAAACGGTGAAAGACTGATCAAATCCTTTGTCTATGACGGATATCACAGAAATGATAAGGAAGAACTTCTTCGCAATAATGCCAAAATAATATCTGCAGGTATATCTGCAGAAAGAAAAAAAGGCCTGCTATCATATGGTTGCATGATGCAATTCAATGAATACAATTTGAATGTAAAGAAAGGAATAGAACAATATGCTTTGCACAACTTTAATGGAAAGCAATTAATTCTTACAAGTCTGCATGCAAGCTTCCTTTTTAAAAACATCAATATGTTCTCTGAATTGTCTATGTCCAATCCCGGAGGAATTGCTGCCCTATACGGCTCCATCATCACTCTTAACAAGCAAACTGCATATTCCTTTATTTACAGGAATTATAATTCAAACTACCAGACAATAGCCTCAGCAGGTTTCTCGGAATATGGCAAAACAAAAAATGAAGAAGGATTTTATTCCGCGATTGAATTCAGTCCGGTAAGAATACTGAAATTCAGTTTGTCCTGGGATAACTTCAGACACCACTGGCTCAAATATCAAACCAGCAGGCCTTCCGGAGGAAATGACCTGCTTTTTCAGATAACTTGGAAACCCCGAAGACATTTTGAATCCTATCTGCGATTTAAAAAAAGAATTCGAGAATCGGATATGAATTCATTTGATCCTAATATGCCTTATCTGCTGGCAACAAAAGAAAATTCGATAAGATGGAATATCAGATATGAGTTGAATAAAACCTGGGAAATGGGCTTTCGTACAGAATGGAAAGAGCGAACAGTGCAACCATCAGATAAATCATCAGGGATGTTATCCTTTATCGATCTTTTTTATCATCCTATGAATTCCAAAACTTCAGCTGCAATTCGATATCTGATTTACGGCACCGACGATTATGACAGCAGAATTTACACCTACGAGAATGATGTGTTGTATAATTACAGCATTCCGGCACATTATGGATTTGGCAGTAAAATTTATATTCTGTTCAGATATAAAATCAACAGATCACTTGATTTCTGGACTAAGTATTCCGTTAACAACAAAATGATTGACACTAATGGATACCAGATAGAACCCAATATCATCAATAAAAAAGAAATTAAATTCCAGCTCAGGTTACAATTCTAATTTTTAAACTCCAGATTGAATCCGCAGCTTTCCATATCAGACCAGAATTCTGGATAAGACTTCGCAGTAACTAAAGGATTATTAATGGAAATGCTTCCGCATACAATTGAAAGCGGAGCAAGCGCCATCGCAATCCTATGGTCATTCCATGAATCTAGCTCTGATACAGGAGGCTTTAATCCTTTACCATCCACAAACAGCACATCCTCATCTTCATTATATTCTACTTTCACACTGAATTTCATCAATTCAGTCTTCAATGCCTGAATGCGGTCACTTTCCTTGATTCGCAAATTTCTAACTCCGGACAATTCAATTTTCAATTTCATTCCGGCAGCTGTGCATACAAGCGCAGGCACCAGATCTGGATTTGATTTGCAATCGAATCTCAGAGTTTCTGTCAATTCTACTAAAGAGGAGCTACGAATACTTGCATGGTGATCAGTAAAACCTGTACTCACCCCAAATGACTTCATCCAATTTTTTAAAACAGCATCACCCTGAATGCTATCTTCAGAAAGTCCTTTAATAATTAGTTCTGAACCTGGTGATAAGGCAACTAGTTCATAAACAAAAGATGCAGAACTCCAGTCCTGCTCCACCGTCAGATTTTTCATTTTGTAGCTGCCCTTATTGATAAATATTTTAGACCCCTCAATTTTCACAGTTGCACCATTTCTTTGCATCAAAGCTGACGTCATTTGGACATACGATGCAGATGCCTGATCACTCTTCAAGTTTATTATCAAACCCTCTGGAAACATTGGGCCGATCATCATCAAAGCTGAAACGAATTGTGAACTCACAGAAGCATCCACCGAAACCTCTTTACAACTGAGTGAACCTCCTTTTATCCTGATGGGAGGAAAACCTTCAGTCTGTATATACTCAATCGCAGCGCCCATTGAGCGAAGCGCTTCTACCAGTGGACCAATTGGTCTTTGGTTCATCCTTTCAGTTCCCTTTAAAATGTATTCACCTTCATGAACCGAATAATATGCTGTGAGAAATCTGAAAACTGTTCCGGCATCCTGGCAGTCAATCACCCTATTTGTATTAATCCGCAAATTTTCTTGCAATATGAAAGTATCAGAGGAATTTGAGAGATTGATTATAGATGAAGAGCTATTCGCTAAGGCATGCATTATCAAAATTCTGTTCGAAATGCTTTTTGATGAGGCTAGCTTCAACTTTGCAGAGCATGTTCTGACTGGCGGAATGATTCTAACTTTCATTTTATCGAATGAGCCTGACGGAATAAGCTAAGCGCAAAGTCGACAGATTCCAAAATCAGGTTCTCAGGAGGCTGCTGATTGATGACGACTGCACCAATTTCGGTGAGCAGTGAAAAATTGTGAGACGAGTTTTCATTTTTCTTATCTGCGCTGATGATTGACATCACTTTATCCACACTTGCTTCTAATTGCAGGTATTTAAAATGACTTATGATCATCTTCTGTATTTCTGAAAATTGCTCAGAAGGGAGGCCCGAATGAAAAGTGGAAATATATGATTCTGCAAGCATTCCGATGGCCACGGCTTCACCATGCCTGACAGGCTCTTCGTGGTTGAGAATCGAATAAGATTCCAGAGCATGACCGACAGTATGACCGAAGTTCAAAGCTCTCCGGCTACCTCTGTCCAGAAAATCCTCTTCAACAAAATGTGATTTTATTTTTACTGACTTACTGATCAATTTATTGAAATCAGTCTGAGACAGGTCCTTTACCTCATGGAGATCGGACCAAAAACTTTTATTCTGGATAAGTGCGTGTTTGATAATTTCCGCAAAACCTGACTTAAGCTCCCTTTCAGGAAGTGTCTTAAGAAAAACAGGATTGATGAACACAGCAACGGGATTGGAAAAAGTTCCAATCATATTCTTATAACCGTAATAGTTGATCCCGGTTTTTCCTCCGAGTGCAGAATCCACCATTCCGAGTAGAGAAGTTGGTATATTCAGGTAATCGATTCCCCTCATGAAAACAGAAGCGACAAATCCACCCAAATCAGTTACCACTCCTCCACCGAGATTTATCAGAAGACTGTTTCTGTCTGCATGGTTATCACTGAGACGTTTCCATAAATCGCTGCATGATCTGAGGGATTTATTGCTGTCACCCGGGCTAAATTCAAGAATCACTGAGTCATTCAGATTTTCAGATAAGCGAATGAGTTCAGACAGGCAAAATACACGTGTATTTTCATCAACAAGTATGAATAGTTTTGAATTTTTATACTTCTCCTCAACCAGACGATCCAGATGCTTTAACGAATCGTCTCCGGTATAAATATTATATGCGTCTAATTTTGATATCTCTGACATTAAGAATCCTTACTTGATTTTGTCTCATACATATTACCTGTATTCATGACGTTTGTCTGATGCAATATTGACTCTTCATGAATAAGCTCATACATTTTGGTGACGAATTCCCGTGTCAGATCCTTTCTCAAACCACTTCTGAGTCTGGTTCTTAGAATTTCGTTCCATCTTTCAACCTGCAGGATCGTCATGTTATTCTCCTTCTTGTACATCCCTATTTCTCTCGCTACTTTCATCCTGTCTGCGATCATCATCAGAATTTTCTCGTCGATTCTGTCAATCCTGTCTCTGAGTTCTTCCAGAAGATTCAGAAAAATCACATCCTCTGCCGATGGTTTCCTGATCACAAGTCCGGAAAGAATTTCCATGAACAATTCCGGGTTCAATTGCTGTTCCTTGTCGCTCAAGGCATTATCCGGATCATGGTGAACTTCGATCATAAGCCCGTCAAAATCCAAATCTAGAGCTGTTTGTGAGACCGAAGGAATGAGTTTTCTGTTGCCACAAATATGACTTGGGTCTGATAGAAGAGGCAATCCAGGAAATCTTCTTTTCAGCTCAATTGGGATCTGCCAATTCGGGATATTTCGATACGGGGAAGAATCATATGTCGAAAAGCCTCTGTGCAAAGCACCTATTCTATGCAGACCTGCGCGATCGAGTCTCTCAAGTGCGCCAATCCAAAGTTCTAAATCCGGCGAAACAGGATTCTTTACAAATACTGGTATGTCCACGTTACGTAAAGAATCTGCAATTTCCTGTACCAGAAAGGGATTTACAGTGGTTCTGGCACCAATCCAAAGCACATCTATTCCTGTCTTTAATGCCTCCTCAACATGTTTACTGCCTGCAACTTCGACAGCCACAGGCAAATTATTTTCATTCCCTGCATCTTTGAGCCATTGAAGACCCACAGTTCCGATACCTTGAAAAGAGTCAGGCCGTGTTCTGGGTTTCCAGATTCCAGCCCTGAAAAGATGCACCACGCTGTTGTTCAAAGACTTGGCTACAGCATGGATTTGCTCCTCGCTTTCCACTCCGCACGGACCTGCAATTATAAACGGGTGAGATTTTCCGAAACCCCAATCCTTCAACAATTCATATCCTAAAACTTTCTTTTGCATAGGCCTATGGAGGTAAATTTACAAAGAAGTATCGATTTGTATCCTATACAATTGCAGAGGAATTAAGTTTATTCATTCTTGATACTGACAAATGATTTTTGAAGGTTCGCAGGAATGCTTTAGGTTTGTATGCCGGAATATGAAGAATTCTTTTCTCTCATTCGACGATACAAAAACTGCCTTTTCATCCAAGTCAGATTCTGATCTCAAAAGAGCTTATTGGCTTTTCAGAATGATCTCATACAACTGGCTTGTAAAAATCAGTCCGCCCATTGTCAATCTTGCACTGAAGTTAAGACTGCCTATAAAAGGCCTGATAAGGCAAACAGTATTCCGACATTTTTGCGGAGGAGAATCAATTGATGATTGCCAGAATACAATTCAAACGCTAAGTTCCTTTGGCATAGGAACTATTCTGGACTATTCTGTAGAAGGCAGAGAATCAGAAAAGGACTTTGATAATGCGCTTGCACAAACTCTTGCAACTGTGGAGCGCGCCAAAGGTGACTCATCAATTCCCTTTTCAGTTTTTAAGCCGAGCGGTTTCGGAAGAATGTATATTCTTGAAAAAAGTAACAGCAAGCAAAGACTGACTGAAGATGAACAAGGCGAATTTAACCGTTTCAGTGAACGAGTGAAACGCATATGTGAAGCCGGATACAAGAACAATGTACCAATTTTCATTGATGCAGAGGATTCCTGGATTCAGGACATTATTGATGAACTGGCTGTCGAAATGATGGCAAAGTATAACAGGGAAAAAGTTATCATTTACAATACCATTCAGCTATACCGTCATGACAGGCTTGCATATCTGAAATCTGCAATAGCTCATGCCAGAAACAAATCATACAAAGCAGGATTCAAACTGGTCAGAGGTGCTTATATGGAAAAAGAACGTGAGAGAGCATTAAAAATGGGCTACCCCTCTCCGATTCAAAAGGATAAGCCTTCCACCGACCGTGACTATAATTCAGCTCTTGAACTTTGCATGCAAAACCTTGATATAATTTCTATTTGTGCAGGAACTCACAATGAGGCGAGTTGCCTCAGGCTCACAGAGCAAATGAAGGAACAGGACTTACCTAATAATCATCCGAATATCTGGTTCTCACAACTGCTGGGCATGAGTGATCATATAAGTTTTAATCTGGCTGCAGCGGGATATAATGTAAGTAAGTATGTTCCTTATGGTCCTGTTGCTTCAGTACTTCCCTATTTGATAAGGCGTGCGCAGGAAAACACTTCGATCTCCGGCCAAACCAGCAGGGAACTTACACTGATAACACAAGAAATAAATAGAAGGCAAGCTGAAAGAAGCAATACCTGAATTATTTTAAAAAAACTGATTCAGATTTTTGTGGCCGCTATAAGCAGTTCCAAATCCTTAAATGGAAGTTTGCAAAAATCAGCTATATAACGGTTTGTTATTGCTCCGCGAAACATATAAACTCCGTTGCAAACTGCTTTGTTTTTCCAAAGCATTTCATCGAATCCTCCCGCTTCACCTGCTTCAAGCAGAATGGGCGTGAATATATTGCTCAAAGCTGTGCTGGCTGTTCTGCTCACTCTGGATGCGATATTCGGAACACAATAGTGAACCACTCCGTACTTTCGAAATACAGGTTGAGAATGGTTGGTGATTTCGGAAGTTTCAAAGCAACCACCCTGATCTATGCTCACGTCAACAATCACGGACCCCACTCTCATTTCGCTGACCATTTCCTCCGTTACAACAACCGGAGTTCTGCCTTCGTCGCTTCTAAGGGCACCTATTGCCACGTCAGCATTCTTCAGTTCTTTCAGAAGTATGCTCGGAACAATTGTGGAGGTATAAATTCTTCTGCCTAATCTGTTCTGAAGACGTCTCAAGCGGTAAATAGAATTATCAAACACTTTGACATTCGCTCCAAGACCAATTGCCACACGAGTAGCGTATTCGCCAACGGTACCAGCACCGATAATCACCACCTCGGTCGGAGGTATTCCGGACACACCTCCAAGCAATTCACCCTTTCCGTTGAATGCATTGCTGAGGTATTCTGCGGCAATTAAAATGCATGTGCTGCCCACTATTTCGCTCATGGCCTGAATGATCGGATACACTCCGGTACGTTCATGAATAAATTCATAGCCAATGGCGGTCACTTTCTTTTTTGAAAGCATCCGAATGTATTCTGGATTCTGCATGTTCATTTGCAATATGGACATGAGATTCTGCTTTGGTTGGATCAGATCCAGCTCTGCAATTGAGGGAGGTGCGACTTTGATTACAATTTCTGATTTATAAACCTCTTCAGGACTGTAAACAATCCTTCCTCCAGCCTCACTGTAATCTGAATCCTGAAAATTAGAAGCTGCTCCAGCGCCAGCCTCTACAATGATTTCATGCCCATTGGCAGCCAACAAAGCAATTGATTCTGGGATAAGTGGAATTCTGTTCTCCTGAAAAGAAGTTTCCTTGGGGATGCCAATTACTAGCTGTCTTTTTTGCTTTTTGACTTCAAGCATTGCTTCCATAGGCTGCAAAACTGCAGATGCTGCCAATGCCGAAATGCCTTTGTGCATTTGTTCAGTCATGTGAAAAAGTAATCAATCGTTTATCTTCAGATATACTGATGATGATATCAACCCTGTTATCTGGCAATAAATTTAATATATTTTCCGGCCATTCAATGAAGCAGTAGCTGCCACTTGCAAAATATTCTTCAACACCAATGTCAACCGCTTCCTGCTCAGTTTTCAGGCGATAAAAGTCAAAATGAAACAAACTCTCCCCCTTGTTTGAATGATATTCGTTTACAATTGAAAAAGTTGGACTGCTCATACCCTGACTTACTCCCAGTTTACTGCAAATCGCTTTAATCAGAGTGGTCTTGCCTGCCCCCATCTCTCCCTTGAAAGCAAAAATTTTTAATTGACCGGCAAATTCCAAAAGCTGATCTGCGACTGAATGCATGTCTTCAGGCTTAGCTGCCTGTGTTTCTTGTGTAAGCATATTCGTAATTTCTGCATCTAATATCATTTCCATTGTAGGATGTTTAGACTCCTTGAACAATAACTGTATTCATACTCCAGATTATTGCTGCATACTACAATATTCCTGTTCGAGGCAAACTTATTTATCATGCCATGGTACCATGCTATGGCATCGCTGTCAAGATTTGAGCAAGGCTCATCCAGAAGCAAAAGTTCCACATCTGAGAGTATTGCGAGCGTGAGTTTGAGGCGCTGCTTCATTCCGGATGAGAAATTTCTGAGAACCTTATCACGGCTCTTTTCCAATCCGGAAATCTTTAATACATCTTCCGGACTGAACCCGTTCACCATGACTTTAAACTTGCAATGAAATTCAATGCATTCAATCAGACTGAATTCCTCAATCAGTTCCAGATAAGGAGCTGAATAAGACAGCTTTCTGAAAACCGAATCAACAGCAATCTTACCACTGCTGCATGTATACTGAATTTCTCCTTCGGTAAGAGTCAACTGTCCTGAAATAACCTGCAGCAATGTTGATTTTCCGGATCCGTTCGGACCCAAAACCACAATGCGTTCGCCATGCCCAACGTGCAGACTGAGATTCCTGAAAATCCAGTCATGCAGATATCTTTTAGCGGCATTGTGAATTGAGATTTCCAAGAAACTGAAATTAATCTTCTGAGGCAGCGAATCCTTTCATGATGCCCCGGGAAGAATTTTTTATAAACGACAGGATTTCATCCCTTTCATTGCTTTGAGAAATTTCTTTTTCCACAATTTCAATTGCATGGCTGTTATTGTAGCCCTTCACAAAAATGGTTCTGTATATCTCCTGAATCTCAGCTATTTTTTCATTTGAAAAACCGCGGCGTCGCAGGCCTACAGTATTAATTCCTACGTACGACAATGGTTCGTGTGCGGCTTTGACAAAGGGTGGCACATCTTTGCGAACCAGCGATCCGCCGGAAATCATAACATGTGCACCAATGTGAACAAACTGATGAATGGCAGACAAGCCACCGATAATTGCAAAATCATTTATGATGATATGACCGGCAAGAGTGGCTCCATTAGCAAGTATACAGTTATTTCCTACTATGCAGTCGTGAGCTATGTGCACATATGCCATTAGAAGGTTGTTCTCACCTACTACTGTCTTTCCTAAAGCAGATGTGCCACGATTGATGGTTACGCACTCTCGGATGGTTGTATTATTACCAACCTCTGCGGTTGTCACTTCACCAGCAAACTTGAGATCCTGAGGAATGGCAGAAATGACAGCACCGGGAAAAATTTTGCAGTTGTTTCCTATTCTCGCTCCTGGAAATATTGTGACGTTGCTCCCTATCCATGAACCCTCTCCAATCACCACATCATGATGTATGGTGCTGAAAGGTTCAATGGTAACATTTTTACCTATTTGGGCATCAGGATGAATACTGATAAGGTTTGAGTACATAAGTGACTCTGGAATTTATTTTTTCTTATCCTTCTTTACAATCTGAGCCATCATTTCAGACTCCATGACAACCTTGTCTCCAACAAATGCTTTGCCTCGCATGTGGCAGATTCCTCTCCTTATCGGGCTGATCAGTTCAAGAGTAAAAATGATAGTGTCTCCTGGCACCACCATGTCCCTGAATTTTGTGTTATCAATCTTCATAAAGTATGTCAGGTAGTTTTCCGGATCAGGTACAGTATTCAGAACTAAAATTCCTCCAACCTGTGCCATGGCTTCTATCTGAATTACTCCGGGCATCACGGGTGCACCAGGAAAATGTCCTGGAAAATACCACTCATTCATCGTTACCGATTTCACTCCGACTACATGCCTATCACTTAACTCAACAATTTTGTCTACAAACAAAAACGGAGAGCGGTGCGGTAAGTATTTCATGATGCCGTTGACATCCATCAGAGGCTTTTGATTCGGATCATAGGAAGGAACTTTTTCCCTGAACTTATCCCGCTTCATAAGCTCTTTAATCTTCCTGGCAAATTCCACGTTAGCCACATGGCCAGGTCTTGCAGCAAGGATGTGTCCTTTTAACGGAGCACCTACCAGAGCAAGGTCGCCAACAATGTCCAGAAGTTTATGTCGTGCGGGTTCGTTCTGAAACCTTAGTTTCACATTGTTAAGAAAACCGCGTTCTGCAATAATTTTATCCTTGCGGAAAATTTTTGCCAGATAATCGAGCTTTTCCGGCGGCACTGGCTTATCAACCACAACTATCGCATTGTTCACATCTCCCCCTTTGATAAGATTATGCTGAAGCAGCATTTCAAGTTCATGTAAAAAGCAAAAAGTGCGGCAGTCACTGATTTCATTTTTGAACTCCCCTATGTTATACAAAGTCGCATGCTGGGTTCCGAGTAAATCCGAATTGTAGTCCACCATCACAGTAATTCTGAAATCGTCACTTGGAACTGCAAGCATTTCAGTTTTTCTGGATGGATCTTCGTACGTAATATTCTCGCTCAGATAATAATAATGTCTTTCCTCATCCTGTTCCTGTATGCCGGCTTTTTCCAGCACTTCAATGAAAGGCCTAGAACTTCCATCCATAATCGGAACTTCCGGACCATCAATATCCATCAGCACATTGTCAATCTCCATTCCTGCGAGTGCAGCCAGCACATGTTCAATGGTAGACACCTTCGCTCCGTTTTTCGAAATTGTAGTGCCTCTGTCTGTGTCGCTTACATTGTCCACATCTGCCTCTACAATTGGCTGGCCAGGCATATCAATTCTTCGAAACCTGTAGCCTGTATTTTCTGGAGCCGGTTTAAAGGTGAGATTTACTGACACACCAGTATGCAGGCCTACCCCGGATATGGTGATTTCATGCTTCACCGTAGTTTGTCTAACCATTCCGTTAGCAGGTGAGGATTCAGAAACAGCAGCCGGGGATTGTGATTTCGCTGCCGAAGCGATTTCAGAAGTCTGATTTTCAGGCATTTAAAACAATTTTCAACCGAAAGACTTATTCAGTTCCGGATTCCCAAAAGTAGAAAATATTGGGAAAAAGAAAAGCCTGAGGCGTGGGTAATCGATAAAGTGAATCAGGGGGTAATTTGCTTCAGTTCTGCGATCAACTGCTCGAGTTCTTTAATTCTCTTTTCGAGCTGTGGAAGTTTTCTGAACACCACATATGTCCGTTTATAATCTCCGATATTGAATGCAGGTGATCCCTGAACAATTTCGCCTTCTTGTATGATGCTTGATCCGATTCCTGACTGGGCAGCAATTTTAACCTTATCTGCTATAGTGATGTGACCTACTATGCCAACTTGTCCGCCTATCATGCAGTCTCTACCGATTTTGGTGGATCCTGCTATTCCAGTCTGAGCGGCAATCACCGTATTTTCACCGATTTCAACATTATGGGCTATTTGAATAAGATTATCAAGCTTTACTCCTTTACGAATGATGGTCGACCCTAATGTGGCCCTGTCTATCGTACTGTTAGCGCCTATTTCCACATGATCTTCCACTATTACATTTCCTATTTGTGCTACCTTTTGGTATTCATTCTCCCTGTTAGGAGTAAAACCAAATCCATCTGCACCAATTACGACACCTGTGTGAATTGTACAGTCTGATCCGATCATGCAGTCACTGTAAATTCGTGCACCAGCATAAAGTGTGGTATTATTTCCTACCACAACATTGTCACCGATATAAACCTGCGGATAGATTTTTACATTGTTCCCAATCTTAGCATTCTGGCCTATGTAAGCAAATGCCCCCACATAGCAGTCATTTCCCAATTTAGAATCAGGTGCAATATAGCTAGGCTGTTCTATGCCCTTTTTATCCTTTTGAATAGTATTATAAATTTCGAGTAGTCTGACAAATGACTCATAAGCATTGCTCACCCGAATCATCGTAGGTTCTACGGGCTTCTCAGGCACGAAATCTTTGCCAACTATCACCAGAGAAGCTTTGGTGCTGTAAATAAAAGATTCATACTTAGGATTAGCAAGGAAAGTCAGGTCACCCAGTCGTCCTTCTTCGATTTTACTTAGCCTATTGACCTTTACGGATGGGTCTCCTTCCACAGTCCCTTCAAGGAGATCTCCGATTTGCTTTGCTGTAAATTCCATCTGTTCAAAATGTGGCACGAATTTAACCTTTTTTATCCACTCCAGTCAAGGTTTGAGACACACAAACGCATAGAATTCAGGAATATTGACTGAAATCGCAGATAAAAATTTCAACTATAAGTGAAATGATTATATGGTTTTAATATTCTGAGGAAAAGATGAAGAGATGCCGACCCGAATCAGGTTCAATTCATTTCGGAAAAGCAAGATAATACTTCTCAACCGGAACGCTTAGCGATTTGATGTTAAGTGTGTCTGCCGCTTCAGTGATGTCGCATACTTTACCGCTTTTAAGCAGAATGCTAATTTTATCTGAACCGGTATTGTATGCATTGTTGACGATTTTACCTTTCAGGAAAAAGTAGTCCAATTGCGCTTCGTCATATCCGAATTTTCGTTTTAATTCATTCCGGTAAGCTTCTATCTGTTCTTCCATGAAAGGAGTATTTTGTAAGATGATTCTGAAAAGCCTGCGGTTAATCATACGTCTGCATAAATCAGAGAGAACTTCATCCTTTCCAGCAGCCCAGATCTTCACCGATGTTGTGATGTCACTATCGTCGAGCTCGGCAAAACGATCCAATAAACTCGGATCACATCTTAATTCGTTAATGTCCACACGCCTGTTTAGAAAGAAGTTCAGTGCAGGTGTCGCGAACAGCGCTGAATCACTCTTTATCACTTCTTTCGCCCTCTTAAGAATATTAATAAGCAGACATTCGGCGCTGACTACAGTTTTGTGCAGATAAACCTGCCAGTACATCAGTCGGCGGGCAACGATGAATTTTTCAATAGAATAAATCCCTTTCTCTTCCACCGCCAGTTGATCATCGTGAACTTCAAGCATCTTGATAATCCTGTCATGACTTATCACTCCTTCAGACACTCCCGTGAAGAAACTGTCTCTGCTGAGATAGTCCATTCTGTCCATGTCTAACTGACTACTCACCAGCTGATGCAGAAATTTTTTGTGGTAACGATTCTGAAAAATCATGATAGCCAGATTGAGACGCCCATTCATTTCTTTGTTGAGCTTTTCCATAAAGAGTAAACCTACATCCTCATGTCTGATACCCTGAACTATGCTGTCTTCCAGAGCATGAGAAAAGGGACCATGTCCGATATCATGCAAAAGAATTGCCACCGTCACAGCTTCAGCTTCTTCGTCGCTCACTTGGTGTCCCTTGGAACGAAGGGTTTTAATCGCTTCCCCCATCAGGTGCATCGCTCCCAATGCATGATGAAAGCGAGTATGATGCGCACCGGGATAAACCAGGTGAGTCATGCCAAGCTGTCTGATTCTTCTCAGCCGCTGAAAGTAAGGATGCTCAATCAACTGAAAGACCAGCTCGTATGGAATTGTTATGAATCCGTAAATTGGATCATTAACTATTTTCTGACGCATCAACATTATATAGTTTATTTCTCCGGCAAATATCTGCATTAGTTTGATTGAATGAAATCTGAGAGCAATCATTAAATATTTAAGATATGATCTCGTTGAGGTATTCAAACAGAAAATTATTCTAAAATGATTCGAAACAACTTTGCTACCTTTGAAGGAAATACAAAAAAAACACAGGACACAGACCTTATGGATAATGCCAACATACTTTGGGCCGATGATGAAATTGACTTGCTCAAACCACATTTGCTTTTCCTGCAGGAAAAAGGATATTCTGTGACTACTGTCACGAATGGCAATGATGTTCTGGATAAGATAAAAGAGCAGGATTTTGACATTGTCTTTCTTGATGAGAACATGCCGGGACTTTCAGGTCTGGAAACGTTGAGCAGGCTAAAGAACCTGAAACCTTCCATACCTGTAATCATGATTACTAAGAGCGAGGAAGAGTCCATAATGGAAGATGCGATAGGCAACAAGATTGCCGATTACCTAATCAAGCCCGTAAACCCAAATCAGATCCTATTATCCTTAAAGAAGAATCTTGAAAACAAAAGGCTTATAAGTGAAAAGACCACTTCGGCATACCAACAGGAGTTTAGGAACCTGGGTATGACATTAAGCGACAAGCTAAGCTGGGAGGAATGGCGTAATGTGTACAAGCGTCTTGTTTTCTGGGAACTGGAATTGGAAAAGTCAGAAGATGAAAGCATGTATGAAATTCTGACAAGTCAGAAGAGCGAGGCCAATCTTCTCTTTTCAAAATTCATTGAGAACAACTACCTGAAATGGCTTAAAGATTCTGACAAAGCAGATACGCCTGTACTTTCGAATCAACTCATGAAGCGAAAAATCCTGCCTGCTGTGGATTCAGCTTCTGATCCGGTTTTTATGATTCTCATTGACAACCTGAGATATGATCAGTGGAAGATAATAGAACCTGTTCTTAACGAGCTTTTCAGACTGAATGAGGAGGATCTTTATCTGAGCATCCTGCCAACTGCCACTCAGTATGCGCGCAATGCTATTTTCGCCGGGCTCTTGCCATCAGAAATAGAATCAAGATTTCCGAAACTTTGGATGAATGACGAAGAAGAGGGAGGAAAAAATCAGCATGAAGAAACATTTCTGGCTGACACATTGCAAAGACACAGGAAGGATTACAAGTTTTCTTATACAAAGATCACTAATCACAACGACGGAAAAGAGCTTGTAGAAAATGTTCCACGTCTCATGCAAAACAAGTTCAATGTGATTGTCTATAATTTTGTTGACATGCTATCTCATGCTCGCACAGAAATGGAAATGATACGGGAACTAGCCGAAGATGAAGCAGCCTATCGTTCAATCACATTATCATGGTTTGAACATTCTCCTCTTCTTGAGGCAATTCGAAGAATGGCCGAGAAAAATTGCCGTATTATCATCACTACAGACCATGGTACCATCAGGGTGAAGGAGCCGAGTAAAATAGTTGGAGACCGCACGCTTAATACGAATTTGCGTTATAAGCAGGGCAAAAACATGAATTATGACAAGAGGGAAGTTTTTGAAATAAAAAATCCTGTCGATGCTTTCCTTCCCCGGCAAAACCTGAGTCAGACTTTTGTATTTGCAAAACAGGATAAGTTCTTCGCATATCCGAACAATTACAATTATTACGTGACGTACTACAAAAACACTTTCCAGCATGGAGGTATTTCTTTGGAAGAAATGCTCATCCCGTTTGCTGTGATGAGCAGCAGATCCTGAGTTAGTGTAAACTTTATGAGTGTATAGAACTATTAAGAAAACTGCAGACGGAATTCTTTTCGTTATCCGGTTTGCATTTTATGTATGTTTCCCTGTACACTTACAACAATTAATTGAATCTTCACCTGCAATGTCCATACTTTGCATTTAATAAAAGCATGAAAGTCATATTCATAATGACTTCATAGCTTTTTATTACTTTTGTAGTACAAATTTCAATAAATCCTAAAAAACATTAAATTGACCCAAAAACCAATAAAATAATATGAAAATCTCCAAAATCCTAACACTGACACTGATTGTTGCCTTTACAGGGCTGAGCAGTCTTCTAGCCCAGGACAGCAAACCAGTTGCCGACAATCCGAATGCACCTGAAATCACCTTTGAAAGTGATGTGTATGATTATGGCACAATTAAACAGGGCGCAGATGGTAATTCTGTTTTTAAATTCAAGAATACCGGGAATGAGCCTCTGATTATTTCTGCTGCAAAGGCAAGTTGCGGATGCACGGTTCCTGATTATCCAAAAGAGCCAATCATGAAAAACCAGACAGGTATAATAAAGGTTCATTATGACACCAAGAGAGTTGGTGCTTTTACAAAAACCATCACCATCAATTCCAATGCTAAAACAGAAACAAAAATCCTGACCATTAAAGGAACTGTGGAAGCGACAGAAGAAAAAACCGAGCAGGCTATGCCTTTGAAAAACAGCTCTGGCTCTCCTCTGGAAAATTCAAAGTAATCAAATTCACCTAAGAAATATGAAACTATTTAAACTGCTCTTCGCCTTTCTGTTAATCAGCGCCACAGTAGTCAAGGCTCAGGAAAGAAAAGTGCTTGGCGAAGTAATCAATGAAAATAAAAATCAGGCCGAATTTAAATTCGACAATGAAGAACACAATTTCGGCACCATCATTCAGGGTGAATCAACTACTCATGAGTTTAAATTCACTAATACCGGTAATGAGCCATTGATCATAACGAAAGCAGAAGGCACTTGCGGATGCACGGTTCCTTTGTTTCCGAAAGAACCGATTATGAAAGGCCAAACAGGAGTGATTAAAGTGACTTTCAACTCATCGGGTAAAATGGGTTTGCAAGACAAGACTGTAACCATCACTTCAAACGCGAAGCAGAACCCGATGGTGCTTCATATGAAAGGCACAATCAACAAGCCGTCTGATCCGTCTGAAAGCAGTAAAACTCAATTGAAATAACTGATTGGTTCAGATAAAGTGAAACAGGCTATCACCTATATTTTTTTCATTTTGTTTTCTGTAATTGTCAATGCGCAGGATAACAAGAATTCTGCTGATATTCGTTTTGACATTGAAGAGTTCAATTTCGGAACCATAAAGCAGGGAGAAAAAATTGAATACTCATTCACATTCGTCAATTCAGGGAAAGAACCGCTTATAATTTCAGACGCAAAAGGAACATGTGGTTGCACTGTGCCCAGCTGGTCAAAAGAGCCCATTCCTAAGGGAGGCAAGGGAAGCGTGAATGTTGAATTCAATTCAACCGGAAAATTGGGTATGCAGGATAAAACAGTTACAATTATATCAAACGCAAAAAGTGGTCCGAAAGTATTGAGACTGAAAGGAAACATAGAAACGACTACATCTCAGGACAATCAAAGACAGTAAAGGTTTTAAGGTTTATTTTGTATTTTTAAGCTCTCGTCAAGGGGAGCTTTTTTTTATCCCTATTACTGAAAAAACCTCAATATGCCCAAAACATCAGTCAAAGGAAAGCAAATGCCGCCATCACCGATCAGGAAACTCGTTCCTTTTGCGGAAAGCGCCAAAAAGAGAGGTGTTCACATTTATCATCTGAACATAGGACAACCAGATATTGAAACTCCTCAGGTGATGCTTGATGCGATTCACAACTATCCTGATAAAGTTGTTGAATACAGCCATTCCGCCGGAATTGAAACATACAGAAAGAAGCTGACGAAATATTATAATAAGTATAAGATCAGTTTGGACTTTTCAGAAATAATTGTCACAACCGGCGGATCAGAAGCAATTGAAATTGCCATGATGAGCTGCCTTGATCCGGGAGATGAAATCATTATTCCTGAACCATTCTATGCTAATTACAATGGCTTTTCTACCCAGGCTAATGTAAAGGTCGTTCCTATACGCTCAACAATAGAAGAAGGTTTTGCCTTACCGCCTGTAAACGAATTCGAGAAACTGATCACTCCGGCGACTAAAGCAATCATGATTTGCAATCCCAGTAATCCTACCGGATACCTCTATACACGAGATGAATTAGAGCAACTGAGAAAATTGGTTTTAAAGCATGACTTATGGCTTTTTTCTGATGAAGTGTACAGGGAATTCTGCTATGATAACAAGGAGTATCATTCTGTGATGCATCTTGAAGGAATAGAGCAAAATGTGGTTATGCTAGATTCCATCAGTAAACGTTACAGTGCATGCGGAGCAAGAATCGGTGCCATCATTTCACGCAATAAAGATCTCATGGCGGTAGCCCTGAAGTTTGCTCAAGCCAGGCTTTCGCCGCCCACCTTTGGCCAGGTTGCCGGTGAAGCAGGCATTGATACTCCTGACGAGTATTTTGTAAACGTAAAAGAAGAATATGTCAGGCGAAGGAATTTTGTTGTCGAATCTTTGAACAAGATGGACGGCGTATTCTGCCCAAAGCCAAGCGGTGCATTCTATTGCATTGCCAGACTGCCAATTGACAATTCAGACAAATTTTGCCAATGGCTGCTGGAATCCTTCAGTCATGAAAATGAAACTGTCATGCTTGCTCCCGCAACAGGATTTTACTCCAAGCCCGAACTCGGACTTGATGAAGTTCGCATTGCTTACGTATTGAATATGGATTCCCTCAGTAAAGCGATGCAATGTCTTGAACTTGCCTTACTGCAATACCCCGGGAAGAAAGAATCAGCAATGGAAACATCCGCTATAAGATCTGAAAAACAAAGTTGAGTTAATGTATTCTGCTTTTATTCAAAATCGGGATAAAGCAGATACTTCTTTCTTATCATTTTGAAATTTCCCAGATCAGGTTCCCATGACTTCCTGATTACATTGTCTGGAACATTTTCCCTGATTTGCTTTTGAAGTGAAGAATTGCCTGCGAGTTTATTAAAGAAATTATTAAAGAATTTTTCTTTTTCCGGATATAGCCGATAACGGTCTTTGATCCACTCCAATTTCAGTGCTCGCGGAAGAGAATCTACACTGCTGATTTTCTTTCGCATATCAATGAATTCACACAAAGTATCTTTGTAAGGTGGCGATGTCACCACTCCCGGAATATTAACCGGAGTCATAGAAATGCTGCCATCTGGCATTCCCGGCCAGCCTATTACTTGAAAAGGATGAGGCGTTCCCCTACCCAGACTGACTTTTGTTCCCTCGAAGAAACACAGAGTCGGATAGAGATACACAGCATTCATGTTCGGAAGATTCGGAGAGGGAGGTATTGGCAACTGATACAAATCGGAATGAGAATAATTTTCAACTTCGATAATTTTCAATCGGCAGAAAAGTGAATCTTTCAACATTTTTTCTCCATTCAACATAAGCGCATATTCTCCCACAGTCATACCGTGTACAACCGGAATATAATTCATCCCCACAAAGGATTTGAATGGCTTCTCAAGCACAGGTCCATCCACATAATGTCCGTTCGGATTAGGCCTGTCCAGGATAATCAGGTCTTTATTAAAAGATGCACATGCTTCCATTACGTACTCCAAAGTGGATATGTAGGTGTAAAATCTTGCACCGACATCCTGAATATCAAAAATCACAATATCTGTGTCTTCCAAATCCTTTTCCGATGGCATAAGATTTTTTCCGTAAAGTGAAACAATTTTCAATCCTGTCTTTTCGTCAATTCCACTTTTTATTTTCTCTCCAGCTCCTTTCTCGCCTCGAAATCCGTGTTCCGGCGCAAAGACACAGGTGATTTTAACACCCAGCAATTGCAAGGTATCTACAAGATGCTTCTCTCCTATTACACTGGTTTGGTTAGCCACTATAGCAACATTCTTCCCTTTCAAAAGAGGGAGATATTTGTCTGTCCTTTCTGCTCCTGTGCGAATTTCCAATTGAGTTTTAATTTGCAGCCGCAGGTTTTCATTTTGCTGACTGTGACAGGAGAGAGTGATCACTGATGAAATAAGCACAAGCAGGACTGAAAGCTTTTCCTGGCCTGCTTTCGGTATTAATGCCGAAAGGAATATCTTTAGGGTCATATTTTTAATCTAATTTGAATTGAGATACGAGTGGTTCATAGCAAGGCGAATAGTATCATCTGTTGAAAACAGATCAGTCGCTACCAAGCCAATTGTACGCCTTGCCATTGCCGGCGTATCCCTTGGCTTTGCCGTGATGATCCTTGCAGTTACAATCGTTACAGGCTTCAAGCAGGAAATCAGGGACAAGATTGTCGGATTTGGCGCACATATTCAGATAAGTAATTACATCGAAAATAATTCTTTTGAAACACTGCCTTTTGCCAGGGATGAAAAATTTATTAACGAATTAAGGAGCCATCCAGGGGTTGAACATGTTCAGGTATTTGCTACCAAGGCCGGCATTCTAAAAAAGGAGGAGGAAATAAGCGGTGTGGTAGCTAAAGGTGTTGGCACTGATTTTAACTGGAAATTTTTTCAATCAAAATTAATATCTGGCAAAACACCTCAGTACAATGATTCTGTGAGAAGCAACGAAATTGTGATTTCATCCAGACTTGCAAAAAAACTCCGTATCAGTTCCGGCGACTCCGTCTTAATGTATTTTATTCAGCAACCTCCAAGAGTTCGGAAGTTTAAAGTAGACGGAATATACGAAACGGGACTGGAAGAATTTGACAACCTGTTTCTCATCAGCGACATCAACCATATCAGAAAACTGAATGACTGGGAAGACGATGAAATCGGAGGTATAGAAATATTAATTCGTGATCTTGATGAGCTCGATAAAATCAGCAATGAAATTTACACTCGTTCAGACGCAAGCCTGAACACAAAATCCATACGCGAAATTTACCCTCAAATATTCGACTGGTTGAATCTTCAGAATATCAATGCGGTCATTATAATCACACTGATGCTATTAGTTGCCGGCATTAACATGATATCAGCATTGCTCATTATTATTCTTGAAAGAGTTTCCATGATCGGAACATTAAAAGCTTTAGGAGCAAACAACTCAGGAGTTAGGAGAGTTTTCCTGAGCATTGCTTTGGTATTGACTGGCAAGGGATTATTATGGGGAAACATTCTTGGAATCGGATTAACACTGATTCAAAAACATTTCAATATCATCACACTCGATCAGCAATCATATTACATTTCTTATGTTCCGGTGAATATTCAAATCACAGACATTCTATTGCTGAATGCAGGCACAATTTTCATATGCGGATTAATGATGATTCTTCCGACTGCCATTATCACCAGAATCAGTCCTTTGAAAGCGATTCGTTTTTCATAAATTCAAGGCAACTTATTGTTTGAAATGTTTAAATTGCGCCCACGAAAACCATTGCACGCTCTCCAGCTATTCCACTAATTATCAGCATGTTACAAAAATAAAATCAAATGGCAAACAAGAAGAATGTATGTGAAAACGTATTGGAGTCGATTGGAAATACGCCGCTTATACGTCTCAACAAGGTTGTGGAAGGAGTAAAAGCCAAAGTATATGCTAAGGTGGAAACTTTCAATCCTGGCAATTCAATCAAAGACAGGATGGCTGTTAAGATGATTGAAGATGCTGAGAGAGCAGGCAAGCTCAAACCTGGAGGAACTATCATTGAAGGTACTTCCGGAAATACGGGAATGGGGCTGGCAATCGCAGCAATTGTGAAAGGATACAAATGCATATTTACTACAACTGACAAGCAAAGCAAGGAAAAGGTTGATGCTTTGAAAGCATTTGGAGCCGATGTGATAGTTTGTCCGACCAATGTGGCACCAGAGGATCCGAAATCTTACTATTCAGTTGCAGCAAGACTTAACAAGGAAATTGCAAACAGTTTTTATCCCAATCAATACGATAATCTGAGCAATCGTCAAGCACATTATGAATCCACTGCTCCGGAAATTTGGGATCAGACTGAAGGAAAAATCACGCATTTAGTGGTAGGCGCTGGAACAGGAGGCACCATATGCGGCGTGGCAAAATTTCTCAAGGAGAAAAATCCTGATATTAAAGTTTGGGGAATAGATACCTACGGTTCTGCTCTGAAAAAATATCATGAAACCGGAGAACTCGACCAGGAAGAGATTTACTCATACGTGACTGAAGGAATTGGAGAAGATTTTATTCCCAAAAATTACGACTTTGACCTGATTGATCATTTTGAAAAAGTGAGCGATAAAGACGGAGCAGTGATGACAAGGGAAATTGTATCCAAAGAGGGAATCTGGGTTGGAAATTCCGCCGGCTCGGCCATAGCAGGTTTACTTCAAATGAAAGACCAGTTGAGCGAGAGTGATCTGGTGGTGGTGATTTTCCATGATCACGGCTCACGCTATCTTGCGAAGATTTTCAACGATGAATGGATGAAAAAAATGGGTTACATGTAAAATGAAAATCAAATCAGAAAATTAATTTAAAAGGCCTTTTATTTCGATAGAAGGCTTTTATTTTTCAATATGCTGATCAAAGATCAAACAGGAAGAGAAATTCATTTGCGGGATTCTGCATCAAGAATTGTGTCGCTTGTACCTTCACAGACGGAACTCTTATATTCCCTAGGACTTGATTCAGAAGTTAAGGGAATAACAAAATTTTGTGTGCATCCGGAAGAGTGGCTAAAAACTAAAACCATTGTGGGGGGAACGAAAAAAATCAATCCTGAGATTATCAGAAACATCAAACCGGATTTGATCATAGCCAACAAAGAAGAAAACAGTGAATCAGACATCCGAAATCTCATGGTGGATTATCCTACCTGGATCAGTGATGTAAAAACTTTTGATGAATCATTAAAAATGATTGCAGCCCTTGGACAAATGACCGGTCGTCACAATGAAAGTGAGAAGATAATTGAAGATATCAGAACAGGTTTCAATGAACTCTTTAATTTCATTCATCAAAGGAATTACCCTAAACTCAGGATATGCTATCTGATTTGGAACAAACCTCTCATGGCAGCAGGACGTGATACATTCATCAGCGACATGATAAACAGATGCGGATGGGAGAATGCTATTGATTTGCCAGACCGTTATCCGGAACTGAGTGAAAAATATTTAAACGATATAAATGCAGACCTGATTATTCTTTCAAGCGAACCGTTTCCGTTCGGAGAAAAACACCTGACTGAATTCCGTAAGCGATTTCCGACTAAAGCAACAATTCTCGCGGATGGAGAGATGTTTTCATGGTATGGTTCAAGGATGAAAGTTTCCTGTAAGTATTTTCAGAATATCATCAGTGAATCAAACGAGCTTCTTAAATTTACGCCAAAGAGCAATTGAATATTTATTGTGAGGCCATTCATCAAAATAATGCTTTTTATTATGCTTCTGATGCAATCTGAATTTGCACAGTCGCAGAAAATAGGCCTGGTGCTTAGCGGAGGTGGTGCCCGTGGCATGGCTCATATTGGGGTGATAAAGGCACTTGAAGAAGAAAAAATCCCTATTGATTACATTACAGGAACATCTGCCGGCGCAATTGTCGGTTTTTTATACAGCCTGGGATTTTCGGCAGAGGATATTGACAGCATCTCCCAAACAGAGGATTTCAGCAACTGGGCTACCGGTGTGATTGATGAGAATTTCACTTACTATTTCAGAAAATATGAAGACAATTCCTCCTGGATAAATCTGAAGTTTTCTCTTGATTCTCTTATTCAAACCAGGCTCCCTACCCATCTTGTGAATTCAGTTCCATTCGACTTTGCTTTGATGGAACTATCGGCTGCAGTAAATGCAAAAACCGGATATGAATTTGATTCATTGTTTGTGCCTTTTCGCTGTGTAGCTTCCAATGTAGAGGAAAAGTCAAGTGTAATTTTTAAAAGAGGAAATTTGGCTGAGGCAGTGAGAGCTTCCTCTGCTTATCCTTTTTATTTCAAACCATTATTGGTAGACGGAAAATTGCTTTATGACGGAGGTATGTACAATAACTTTCCTGCTGACATTGCACTAAGTGAGTTCCAGCCGGACATGATTATCGGAGTAAATGCGGCCGGGACAATACCTGAAGTTTCGGAAGACAACATTTTTTCACATCTCAGAGCATTGATGACCACTCCTACCACTTTTTCTGTAATCTGTGAGACGAGTGTTCTGATTGACATTAACACTGATCAATTCGGGGTATTCGACTTCAGCAAACTCAAAGAAATCATTCAAAGCGGTTATGATGCAGCAATGTCTGAAATGGACAGGTTAAAATTCTATGTTCATCGAAAAGCAGATCCTGAATTACTTGCTGAACGGAGGGAAAAGTTCAGAGCAATGAGGGAAGATGTGAAAATCGACCGTCTGCATATTCGGGGAATCAATGAAAGGCAAGCAGGGTATGTAAGGAATGTGGTTAAGCCATCCAAGAATCCAGTGCCGCTTTCAAGGCTCAAATCTTCCTACTTCCAACTTGTAGCAGATCCCAATGTAAAGGCAATTTACCCTGTTCTTGAGTTCAATGATTCAAGTGGATATTTTGATCTCACACTTAATATTGAAAGAGTAAAGGATCTTATCGTGCAGTTTGGAGGAAACCTGTCTTCACGTCCGGTTAGTGAAGCATTCATAGGTTTACAGTACAACATTTGGAGAAAAAGAGCTTATTCACTTTACAGCAATTTCTATTTCGGCAAACTGTACACTTCAGGACAGGTCAGACTCAGGATGCATACACCTGCCAGGATCCCTTACTACATTGAATCAGATGTAACTCTCAATCAGTACGATTTTTTCAAGAGCAGCAATGCCTTCTTCTCGGATCAAAAACCGGCATTCATAGTCAAGTCAGATTACAATTACGGATTTAACGCTGGGATACCTGTCAGGAACAAAGGCCGATTTATCAGTTCTGCATCTTATTTTCAGATTACTGATAATTACTATCAAACTTCAAACTTTTTACAAAAAGACACAGCAGATAAAAGTGTATTCAAAGGCGTCACGGGTGAATTAAATTTTGAACGAAACACCTTGAACAGGAAACAATATGCCAATCAGGGCACTCGCTTTCAAATGAGTATCCGACTGGCGGACGCAAGGGAGCGAAGCATTCCAGGTTCAACTTCGATAGACCGCAGTATAATAAATGATAAGCATACCTGGTATGTAGCCAGAATGCTCTATGATAATTATTACAAACGGAGAGGTAAGCTGAAGTTGGGATTTTATTTAGAAGCCACGACATCCAATATGCCTTTCTTTGTCAACTATATTTCCAGTACTTTGAACGCTCCTGCATTTGAACCATTGACCGAAAGCCAGACTCTCTTCTTGGAAAACTTCAGGGCACATCAGTTTGCCGGGTTTGGCTTGAAGAATGTACTCATGCTCCGATCCAATCTGGACCTTAGAATAGAAGGTTTTGTCTTCATGCCATACCAGGAACTCCTCAGAACAGACGATGGTAAAACTGAATACGGGAGTGTCTTAAGCCGCAGATATTACATTGCAACAGCGAATGCAGTATTTCACAGTCCATTAGGACCGGTCAGCTTTTCCGTGAATTACTATGATGACAGGCCAAATCCTTTTTCAGTACTTTTCCATTTTGGATATTTCATATTCAATAAAAGCGCACTCGATTAAAAAAAAAGCCGGAGAATTCCCGGCTCTGTATTATAATGTTGGCATTAATTATGCCTGCGCTGCAGGGCCTCCAAAATTCATGGGCATGCCTACACCTTCTGTCTGTTTGATAGTTCCATGCACACTTTCGTATTTGGCAATGTTATCAGACAGGGCTCCAAGAAGTCTTTTAGCATGTTGAGGGGTCAGAAGGATTCTGGCTTTAACTTTGGCCTTGGGAACTCCGGGCATCACTTTTACAAAGTCAATTACGAATTCAGAGTTACTATGCGTGATGATTGCCAGGTTGGAATAAATTCCGTCAGCAACTTCTTCTGTCAGTTCTATATTAAGCTGGTTGTTTTGATTCTGATCCATGATTGTTTGTTTTCAGTTTTGTTTATACAAAGGTCGTATAAAATTAAGGGAAAAAAAAGCCGGTATTTTGAAACACCGGCTTTTCATGATTTATTGTGGTTTATTATCTGGCACTCAGCTCTTCTTCCTGTTTAGAAGCCATCAAAAGATCATATTCCTCACGTGAACCCACGATCAGTTTTTCATATTCTCTGAGGCCGGTTCCGGCAGGAATCAGGTGACCAACGATTACATTTTCTTTCAATCCTAGCAGGTCATCGATTTTTCCGTTGACTGCAGCTTCGTTGAGGACTTTTGTTGTTTCCTGGAAGGAAGCAGCAGAAATCCAGCTCTTAGTATGGAGAGAAGCCTGAGTGATACCCTGAAGAACAGGGGAAGAAGTGGCTGCAATCGCATCACGTGCTTCAATAGCTTTCATATCCTTACGCTTGAGCAAAGAATTTTCTTCACGTAGTCTTCTCAGAGTGATGATCTGTCCTGACTTTAATTCCGCACAATCTCCAGGATCGAGTACCACTACTTTATCCATGATTGCGTCATTTTCCTTCATGAAGTCTACCCTGTCAACAAACTCCCTTTCGAGGAATTTTGTATCACCTGGATCATCGATCACAACCTTGCGCATCATTTGGCGAACAATCACTTCAAAATGCTTGTCATTGATCTTAACACCCTGCAAACGGTACACCTCCTGAATTTCATTCACGAGATATTCCTGTACCATAGAAGGACCTTTGATCGCGAGGATGTCACTTGGGGTGATGGCTCCGTCAGAAAGCGGATGACCTGCCTTCACGAAATCATTATCCTGAACCAGAATGTGCTTGGAAAGTGAAACAAGATATTTTTTCACTTCACCGTCTCTGCTTGTGATAATAACCTCGCGGTTACCACGCTTGATGCCACCGTAAGAAACGATACCGTCGATTTCAGAAACAACAGCCGGGTTTGAAGGATTTCTTGCTTCAAACAATTCGGTAACTCTTGGGAGACCACCCGTGATGTCACCTGATTTTCCTGTAGAGCGAGGAATCTTAACAAGCACTTCACCTGCGACAATCTTTTGTCCCTTGTTTACCATGATATGAGCACCAACCGGAATGTTGTAGCCTTTTACAACCTCTTTCTTCTCGTCAATGATTTTAATTGCAGGATTCTTAGTCTTATCTCTGGTATCGATAATTACTTTCTCTTTGTATCCGGTTTGCTCATCCGATTCCTCGCGGAAAGTGATTCCTTCCTCAATGTGATCGAATTCAATTTTTCCGGTTACTTCGGAGATAATAACTGCGTTGAATGGATCCCATTCGCAAATCACTGCTCCTTTCTCCACCATATCACCATGCTTAGCTGAAAGCTTTGCTCCATATGGGATATTTGAGGTAGTTAATATAGTTCCAGTGTTTACATCCACGATTCTGAATTCGCCGGAACGTCCAATTACAACTTCCTGAGTCTTTGCTGCATCTTTTCGGGTAACAGTTTTGACTTCTTCGAATTCAAGTCTTCCGCTGTGCTTAGCCTTGAGTTCGCTTTCTGTTGCACCTTTCTGAGCCGCACCTCCGGTGTGGAATGTACGAAGTGTAAGCTGAGTACCTGGTTCACCGATTGACTGTGCAGCAATAACTCCGACTGCTTCGCCCTTCTGAACCATACGTCCAGTGGCCAGATTTCTTCCGTAACACTTGGCACAAACACCTCTTTCGCTTTCGCAGGTTAGCACTGAACGGATCTCGACTGTTTCAATCGGAGACTCTTCAATCGCGGCTGCAACTTTTTCAATGATTTCCTGACCGGAATTGATCATCAGTTCGCCTGTGAGCGGATGATATATATCGTGCAGTGACACACGTCCGAGAATTCTGTCGTATAGTGACTCAACAACTTCCTCATTATTCTTTAGTGCAGTTTCAGCGAGCCCTCTTAGAGTACCGCAATCTTCATCAGTGATGATCACATCCTGTGCCACATCCACGAGACGTCTTGTGAGATAACCTGCGTCAGCTGTTTTAAGGGCTGTATCCGCAAGACCTTTACGTGCACCGTGAGTGGAGATGAAGTATTCAAGGATTGAAAGACCTTCCTTAAAGTTGGAAAGGATAGGATTCTCGATGATCTCTCCGCCGGTTGAACCGCTCTTTTGCGGCTTAGCCATCAGACCTCTGAGTCCGCCGAGCTGCCTGATCTGTTCTTTTGAACCCCTTGCTCCGGAGTCAAGCATCATATAGATCGAATTGAATCCCTGTCTGTCGCTTGAGAGCTGCTTCATCAGAGTTTCAGTGATTCTTGACACTGTTCGTGTCCAGATATCGATGATCTGGTTGTATCGTTCGTTGAATGTGATGAATCCCATGTTGTAATTGTTCATCACCTCATCAACTTCTGTATTCGCTTTAGAGATCAGATCCTTTTTCACTTCCGGAATCTTTACATCTTCCAGATTGAAGGACAGTCCGCCTTTGAATGCCATACCGAAACCAAGATCCTTGATATCGTCAAGGAATTTTGCAGTCTTGGCGATACCGCACTTCTTGAGAATTTCGCCGATGATATCCCTCAGAGCTTTCTTTGTAAGAAGTTGGTTGATATATCCGGCTTCCTGAGGAACAACCTGATTGAACAACACTCTACCGACTGTTGTATTGATAAGCTGGTAGCTTTTTTCTTCTCCGTTGAATACAGGAATACGAACAGAAATGGAAGCGTGCAGGTCTACTCTGCCTTCGTTGTGTGAGATTATTACCTCTTCAGGTGAATAGAACTTCATGCCTTCACCCTTCACCTGCCTGGTGCTATCGGACTTTCTTTCTTTTGTGATGTAATACAGACCGAGTACCATGTCCTGAGAAGGAACCGTAATTGGCGCTCCGTTCGCAGGATTCAGGATGTTATGAGAAGCAAGCATGAGCATTTGTGCTTCAAGTATCGCAGCATTACCCAGTGGCACGTGTACGGCCATCTGGTCACCGTCGAAGTCGGCGTTGAATGCTGTACACACAAGCGGATGGAGCTGGATAGCTTTGCCTTCGATAAGTTTAGGCTGGAAAGCCTGAATACCCAATCTGTGGAGGGTTGGGGCCCTGTTAAGAAGAACAGGATGTCCTTTAAGTACATTTTCCAATATATCCCAAACCAGTGGATCTTTTCTGTCTACAATTTTCTTTGCAGACTTCACAGTTTTAACCACTCCCCTTTCGATCATCTTACGGATGATAAATGGCTTGAATAGTTCAGCGGCCATGTCTTTTGGAAGACCACATTCGTGCAGTTTCAAATCCGGACCTACCACAATCACAGAACGAGCGGAATAGTCAACCCTCTTTCCAAGGAGATTCTGACGGAACCTTCCCTGTTTTCCTTTCAATGAATCAGAAAGCGACTTAAGAGCCCTGTTGGACTCAGTTTTCACCGCATTCACTTTTCTTGAATTGTCGAAGAGAGAGTCTACAGCTTCCTGAAGCATCCTCTTTTCATTGCGCAGGATGACATCCGGCGCTTTGATTTCGAGGAGTCTCTTCAATCGGTTATTACGGATAATAACCCTTCTGTAAAGGTCGTTAAGGTCAGATGTTGCGAATCGTCCGCCATCCAAAGGAACGAGTGGTCTGAGCTCCGGTGGAATTACAGGAACAACTTTTACAATCATCCATTCAGGACGATTTTCGATATGTTCGTTTGCGCTGCGGAATGCTTCCACTACATTCAGTCTCTTGAGAGCCTCATTCTTTCTCTGCTGAGAAGTTTCGTTGCTTGCCTGGTGACGAAGGTTGTAGGACAACTCATCGAGGTTCAGGCGTGCAAGAAGATCATAAAGAGCCTCAGCACCCATCCTTGCAATGAATTTGTTAGGATCAGTATCGTCCAGATGCTGGTTATCTTTCGGAAGAGTTTCGAGGATTTGGAGATACTCTTCTTCCGTGAGGAAGTCAAGGTATCCGACTCCGTCAGCTTCCTTTATACCTGCCTGGATAACTACATATCTTTCGTAGTAGATAATCATGTCGAGCTTCTTCGTAGGAAGTCCGAGAAGATATCCAATCTTATTAGGAAGTGAACGGAAATACCAGATGTGAGCTACCGGAACAGTTAATGAAATGTGTCCCATGCGTTCACGACGTACTTTCTTTTCTGTCACCTCAACACCGCAGCGGTCACAAACGATACCCTTGTAGCGTATCCTTTTGTATTTGCCACAGTGGCATTCCCAGTCTTTCACCGGTCCGAAGATTCGTTCACAGAACAAACCATCGCGCTCCGGTTTGTAAGTTCGGTAGTTTATAGTTTCAGGCTTCAGCACCTCTCCGCTTGACTGCTCCAGGATGTGTTCCGGGGAGGCAAGACTGATGATGATCTTGCTGAAGTTTGATTTGATTTTTATTTCTTTTCTGGTTGCCATCTTCTTTAGTTTTTTGTTTGGGAATTCTGAATTAATGAATCAATGCACTGAAAGATGATTAGTCGAGAGTAACCTTGAGACCAAGGCCTCTGAGTTCATGCAACAATACATTGAAAGACTCCGGAATTCCCGGTGTAGGCAGGTTATCACCCTTTACAATTGCCTCATAAGTCTTAGCTCTTCCGATTACATCGTCAGATTTCACAGTCAGAATTTCCTGCAGAATATTGGCGGCTCCGAATGCTTCGAGAGCCCAAACTTCCATTTCTCCGAACCTTTGTCCACCGAACTGGGCCTTACCGCCGAGTGGTTGCTGAGTGATGAGTGAATATGGTCCGATAGACCTTGCGTGCATCTTGTCATCCACCATGTGACCGAGTTTCATCATGTAGATGATACCCACAGTAGCCGGCTGGTCAAAACGCTGACCTGTTCCTCCGTCATAGAGATAACTGGATCCGAACTTAGGCAGTCCGGCTTTAGAGACATACTCATCGATCTGTTCAAGAGTAGCGCCGTCGAAAATAGGAGTTGAGAATTTCATTCCAAGCTTTTCACCCGCCCATGCAAGAATCGTTTCATAAATCTGACCAAGGTTCATTCGGGAAGGTACGCCAAGTGGATTGAGTACGATGTCAACCGGCGTTCCGTCTTCCAGGAATGGCATGTCTTCATCACGAACAATCTTGGCTACGATACCCTTGTTACCGTGGCGTCCTGCCATCTTATCACCCACTTTAAGCTTACGCTTCTTGGCGATATATACTTTGGCAAGTTGAACGATACCAGCAGGAAGTTCGTCTCCGACCTGGAGAGCAAACTTTTTACGCTTATACAGACCTGTAACATCATTGAATTTGATGTTGTAGTTGTGAAGCAACTGCTTAATCTGATCATTCTTCTCTTTGTCTGTTGTCCACTTTTCAGGATTAACAGTTTCATAGTTGATTTCAGAAAGCATCTTCTGAGTGAATTTTGCACCTTTAGGAATGATTACTTCCTTGAAGATGTCAGTCACGCCCTGAGAAGTCTTGCCGCTCACCAATACAAAAAGTTTGTCGATGAGTTTCTGTTTCAATTCAGGAACAGCCTGGTTGTATTCTTTGTCGAGTTTCTCAAGCTGAACTTTTTCATCGTTCTTCTGAGTCTTGTCCTTATTGATTACACGGCTGAAAAGTCTCTTGTCGATTACAACACCTTTTACAGAAGGTGGAACTTTCAATGATGCATCCTTTACATCTCCCGCTTTGTCACCGAAGATTGCACGAAGAAGTTTTTCTTCAGGCGAAGGATCTGTCTCACCTTTAGGAGTGATTTTTCCGATGAGGATATCACCTTCCACCACTTCTGCTCCGATGCGGATAATTCCGTTCTCATCGAGTTCGCGGGTAGCTTCTTCACTTACATTAGGAATATCAGCGGTAAGTTCTTCCATACCTCTCTTGGTATCCCTTACTTCGAGGCTGTACTCATCCACGTGAATAGATGTGAAGATATCTTCGCGGATAACTCTTTCAGAAATTACAATAGCATCCTCGAAGTTGTAACCTTTCCATGGCATGAATGCCACTTTCAGGTTTCTTCCAAGAGCAAGTTCTCCGTTTTGCGTAGCATATCCTTCAGAAAGCACCTGACCTTTTTTTACTTTCTGACCTTTCACCACAATTGGTTTCAGGTTGATGCAAGTGCTTTGGTTAGTCTTCTGGAATTTTGTCAGAGAGTACGATTTAACATCGTCCTCGAAACTTACGAGCTTTTCATTCTCCTTGCGGTTATAGCGGATCACGATTTCTTTCGAGTCTACATATTCGACTACGCCATCACCTTCCGCATTGATCAACACGCGTGAGTCACGTGCAACAAGTCCTTCAAGACCTGTCCCTACGATAGGAGCTTCAGGCCTGAGCAGAGGCACGGCCTGGCGCTGCATGTTTGATCCCATGAGAGCACGGTTCGCGTCATCGTGCTCAAGGAATGGAATGAGAGATGCCGCAATTGAAGCGATCTGGTTAGGACCAACATCAATCAGATTGATTTTCTCAGGTTCAACTACCGGGAAGTCTCCTTCATAGCGAGCTTTCACCCTGTTATCAAGAAACTCTCCTTTTTCATTTACGTTCGCATTCGCCTGAGCGATAACCCTGTTGTCTTCTTCTTCAGCAGTCAGGTAAATCACCTGCTCATTCACATCTACCATTCCGTTTGTAACAGTGCGGTATGGAGTTTCTATGAAACCAAGGTTATTAATTTTCGCATATACACAAAGCGAAGAAATCAGACCGATGTTCGGGCCTTCAGGAGTTTCAATTGTGCAAAGTCGTCCGTAGTGAGTATAATGTACGTCACGAACTTCGAATCCTGCTCTTTCACGTGAAAGACCTCCTGGTCCGAGTGCAGACAGACGGCGCTTGTGAGTAATCTCAGCAAGAGGATTTGTCTGATCCATGAACTGAGAAAGCTGGTTTGTTCCGAAGAAAGCGTTGATCACTGAAGACAGAGTCTTCGCGTTGATCAGATCAGTCGGAGTGAACACTTCATTATCCCTCACGTTCATTCTTTCTCTGATGGTTCTTGCCATACGTGCAAGTCCAACTCCGAACTGAGAATACAGCTGTTCACCTACGGTACGGACACGTCTGTTAGAAAGGTGATCGATATCATCCACTTCAGCTTTTGAATTCACCAGCTGAATGAGCTGGCGAATGATTTCGATAATATCCTGCTTAGTTAGTACACGGATATCATCTTCAATCTCGAGGCCGAGTTTTTTATTGATTCTATAGCGTCCGACATCCCCAAGGTCATAACGCTTATCAGAGAAGAACAACTTGTCAATGATTCCCCTTGCTGTTTCCTCATCCGGTGGCTCGGCATTTCTGAGCTGCCTGTAAATATGTTCTACCGCTTCCTTTTCGGAGTTGGATGTATCTTTTTGAAGAGTATTGTAAATGATTGCGTAATCATTGGTGTTCATATCTTCCTTGTGCAGGATGATAGATTTCACGCCTGATTCGATGATAAGATCGAGGTGATCTTCTTCTACGATGGTTTCCCTTTCTATAATTACTTCATTACGCTCGATGGAAACAACTTCACCTGTGTCCTCATCCACGAAATCCTCTACCCATGACTTAAGCACACGAGCTGCAAGTTTTCTTCCGAGGATATTTTTGATTCCAGACTTAGTCACTTTGAATTCGTCAGCAAGTCCGAAGATTTCAAGGATTTCCTTATCTGTCTGATAACCTATTGCACGCAACAATGTAGTTACAGGGAATTTTTTCTTCCTGTCGATGTAAGCATACATGACACTGTTGATGTCAGTTGCGAATTCAATCCAGGATCCTTTAAAAGGAATTACCCTGGCTGAATAAAGTTTAGTTCCGTTCGCGTGACGGCTTTGTCCGAAGAACACGCCCGGTGAACGGTGAAGCTGGGACACAACCACTCTTTCAGCACCGTTTATGACAAATGTGCCTTTAGGAGTCATATAAGGGATCGTACCCAGGTACACATCCTGCACAATTGTTTCGAAATCTTCGTGTTCAGGATCGGTACAATACAGTTTTAGTTTGGCTTTCAGCGGAACGCTGTAAGTCAGACCTCTCTCTATGCACTCTTCGATTGAGTAGCGAGGAGGATCAATAAAATAGTCAAGGAATTCCAGAACGAAATTGTTCCTTGAATCAGAAATCGGAAAATTTTCACTGAAAACTTTGAACAGGCCTTCCTGTTGACGATTGTCTGAAGTTGTTTCAAGCTGGAAAAAGTCTTTGAATGACTTAAGCTGGATATCCAGGAAGTCAGGATATTCAATTGTATGTTTACTTGTTGAGAAGTTAATTCTCTTGCTGGGGTTTATGGCTATTGACACGTTGCTGGGGTTTAGTTATTGAATTGATATTTTTTAACTTTTAATGCAGGGGTACATTTCAGAGTTAAAAAAGGATATAGACCCTCCCGGACCGTAGGCCCGGAAAGGTCTATAAAGGAGCGCAAACAGAAGCCAGTAGCTTACTTAACTTCAACTTCTGCGCCCGCTTCTTCCAGTTGTGTTTTGATAGAGTTAGCTTCCTCTTTGGAAACTCCTTCTTTCACTGGCTTTGGAGCACCGTCTACCAGGTCTTTTGCTTCTTTAAGACCAAGACCGGTCATTTCCTTCACCAGTTTCACGATATTCAGTTTCGCGCCACCTGGCGACTTCAGGATAACATCGAAAGATGTCTTCTCAGCAGCAGCAGCGCCATCGCCACTACCACCAGCTGGAGCAGCAACTGCAACAGCTGCAGCAGCTGGCTCGATGCCATAGTCATCTTTCAGGATTTTCGCGAGTTCATTTACTTCTTTTACCGAGAGGTTTACAAGCTGCTCGGCAAATGTCTTGAGATCTGCCATTTTTATTTGGTTTTAATTGTTAATGATTTCAGTTTGAATTAATATAATTGGTTGGAAGCATTCTTTTTTTACTGAACTACGCTGGACGCTCGGAGAGAGTCTTCACGATACCCGCGAGTTTGCCACCGCTGCTCTGGAGAGCAGAAACAACATTCTTAGCAGGAGACTGGAGCAATCCGATGATGTCGCCGATGAGTTCGTTCTTAGACTTCAGAGCGGTGAGCATATCAAGCTGGTTTTCTCCGAGAAATACAGCGGTTTCAACCCAGGCACTCTTCAGTAGAGGTTTTTCACTACCACCTTTGCGGAATTCCTTGATAAGCCTTGCAGGAACATTCCCTGTTTCTGAGAACATCAAGGCACTTGTACCTTTGAGTGTGGAGAAAAGCTCTTTGTAAGACTCATCGCTCTGCTTCTCCATTGCCTTGCGAATGAGTGTGTTTTTGGCAACAAGCATTTTCACACCCTTCTTGAAGCACAGGCTGCGGAGTTTGTTTGTTTTCTCCACGGTAAGCGCTGAAGTGTCTGTGATATATACTGTAGGATATTTTTCCAATAGTTCAGTGATCTCGCCAATGATCACGTCCTTTTCTTCTTTTTTCATATCAGGTTACGTTTTATAGTTTGTCCGGACGAGATCCCGGTTTATGACAATGATTTTGTATCAATCTGCACTGAAGGGCTCATGGTGCTACTCATGTACACACTCTTCATGTAAGTGCCTTTTGCTGCCGATGGCTTCAGCTTGATGATTGTGTGAAGAAGTTCATTTGCGTTCTCAGCGATTTGCTTGGAGTCAAAAGAAACCTTGCCTACAGATGCATGAATACTGCCCTGCTTATCGACTTTGAAATCGATTTTACCTGCCTTTACTTCTGTTACAGCTTTCGCAATGTCTGTGGTCACCGTACCAGTCTTTGGATTAGGCATCAGGTTACGAGGTCCGAGAACCTTACCGAGTTTACCAACTTTACCCATTACGCTTGGCATGGTGATAACTACATCAATGTCTGTCCATCCCTGCTCGATCTTCTGGATATAATCATCCAATCCGACAAAATCCGCTCCTGCTTCTTTCGCTTCAGCTTCTTTGTCTGGAGTACAGAGTACAAGTACTTTCTTAGTCTTACCTGTACCGTGCGGCAGAGTCACCACACCACGAACCATCTGATTAGCTTTACGGGGATCTACACCAAGGCGGATACTCAGATCAACTGAAGCATCGAACTTTGCAGTGGTAATGTCCTTAACGATTTTAGCAGCGTCAGCCAGGTTGTAAGACTTACTCTGATCAACTTTTGCCAGAGCTTGTTTTCTCTTTTTACTGATTTTTGGCATTGCAATTAAGTTTTGAAGTTCAAACGGGTTTGATGGGATCTCCCCCTCCTCCTGTGAATAAATATGTTGTTCAGAATTCAAGTGCCCTGTGAAAGGGAAGCGAATTCGATTAGAAAGGTTTCTCTCCTTCTACATTAATACCCATACTGCGGGCAGTACCAGCAACCATACTCATTGCTGATTCGATGGTGAAGCAGTTCAGGTCAGGCATTTTGATTTCTGCAATCTGACGCACCTGATCCCAGCTTACTGATCCAACTTTGTTTCGGTTTGGTTCTTTAGATCCACTCTTGATTTTCGCGAGTTCAAGCAACTGAACTGCGGCAGGAGGAGTCTTAATGATGAAGTCGAAAGACTTATCAGTATAAACCGTGATAATTACCGGCAAAACTTTGCCAGCCTGATCCTGGGTTCTTGCATTGAACTGTTTGCAGAACTCCATGATGTTAACTCCCTTTGCACCCAATGCAGGACCAATTGGAGGCGCAGGGTTAGCGGCTCCGCCCTTTACCTGAAGTTTTATGTATGTACTTATTTCTTTTGCCATGGCTTGTAAAATTATTGAGACTTGAGCGTATCAGCGTGAATTTGAGGTGAAAACAGTGGAAGCCTGTATCGTCTCTGCATCCGTGAATGCGTGTCTCTATATTGATTATTCTTTTTCGACTTGCATATAATTTAGCTCAAGCGGTGTCTTCCTTCCGAAGATTTTCACCATTACCTTGAGTTTTTTCTTCTCTTCATTAATCTCTTCAATCACGCCGCTGAAACTGTTGAACGGACCATCTATCACCTTCACGGTTTCTCCCACCACATAAGGCACACTCATCACGGTTTCACTGTCTGCCAGTTCATCCATTTTTCCAAGAATTCGGCTGACCTCAGCAGGGCGTAATGGAGCAGGGGGTTCACCTTTGGCTCCCAGGAAAGAAATCACTCCGGTAACATTCTCAATGATGTGAGGAATTTCACCGGTCAGAGTTGCTTCGATAAGCACATAACCTGGAAGGATGTTTCTTTCCTTGCTTACCTTTTTCCCGTTACGGATCTGGTAAAACTTTTCAGTCGGAATTAAAATCTGAGAAACGTAATCATTCAGTTTGAGACGATTGATCTCATGCTCAATGTATTGTTTCACTTTTTTCTCCTTACCGCTGATTGCACGCACTACATACCATTTTTTCACCAGCTCCTTAGGATTTGTTGCTTCAGTCATCTTTCCCTCCGATTATCCAATCATTTTATAGAACAGGTTCATGAAAGACTGGAATGAGAAGTCCATCGCGAAAATAATGAGAGTGATAATGAGTGTAGCCACCATGACCACAACCACGCTACTTTGGAGCTCCTCCCATGAAGGCCAGGATACCTTATGTACAAGTTCGTTGTAACTTTCCTTAAAGTATGCAGCTATTTTGCTCATATCTGATTTTTTTAATTAATCACCTGGTTCAGTTCAAATTTCTTCCCCTCGGTTTGATCAGCACGGGTGGAGAGACTCGAACTCCCAGCCAACGGTTTTGGAGACCGCTACTCTACCAATTGAGCTACACCCGTGTACTCAGGTCCGTGGAAGACATTAAGAAATCCGCCGGATAATGACAGGAAACAGCAGACTGTGTTTCCACCGCCTGCTGTCACCTGAATTTTATACCTGATTACTTGATGATATCAGTAACCTGGCCCGCACCCACTGTACGACCACCTTCACGGATAGCGAAGCGGAGACCTTTATCCATTGCAACAGGCTGGATGAGGGTAACAGTGATAGTTACGTTATCACCAGGCATTACCATTTCACGTCCTTCTGGAAGTGTAATCTCACCGGTAACGTCGGTAGTACGCAGGTAGAACTGCGGACGATATTTATTGTGGAAAGGAGTGTGGCGACCGCCTTCTTCTTTCTTCAGTACATAGATTTCAGCTTTGAACTCAGTGTGAGGAGTGATTGAACCAGGCTTAGCCACAACCATTCCGCGGCGGATATCGGTTTTCTCGATACCACGGAGGAGCAGACCAACGTTATCACCAGCCTCACCTCTGTCAAGGATTTTACGGAACATTTCCACACCGGTAACAGTAGACTTCAGTGATTTCTCTTGCATTCCGATGATTTCGACTTCTTCTCCGGAGTTGATTACACCGCGCTCGATACGCCCTGTAGCAACTGTACCACGACCTGTGATTGAGAATACATCTTCAACCGGCATAAGGAATGGCTTGTCAACTTCACGAGGAGGAATTGGAATGTAAGTATCTACAGCATTCATTAGCTGCATGATTGTTTCAACCCATTTAGCATCCTTATTCAGACCACCAAGAGCAGAACCACGTATGATAGGAGTATTGTCGCCGTCAAATTCGTAGAAGCTGAGAAGCTCACGGATTTCCATTTCAACAAGGTCAAGGAGTTCAGGATCGTCAACCATGTCCACTTTGTTCATGAACACAACGATTTTCGGAACACCTACCTGACGAGCAAGGAGGATGTGCTCACGAGTCTGAGGCATTGGACCGTCAGTAGCAGCAACAACCAGGATAGCACCGTCCATTTGAGCGGCACCAGTAACCATGTTTTTTACGTAGTCAGCGTGACCAGGACAGTCAACGTGAGCGTAGTGACGGTTATCAGTCTGATATTCTACGTGAGCAGTGTTAATGGTAATACCACGCTCTTTTTCTTCTGGAGCGTTGTCGATAGAATCAAATGAACGCAATTCAGCAAAACCTTTTTCCGCAAGCACCGTGGTGATTGCAGCAGTAAGAGTGGTTTTACCGTGATCTACGTGACCGATTGTTCCGATATTTACGTGTGGTTTGGAACGGTCGAATTTTTCTTTTGCCATGGCAATGGATATTTAAGTGATTAGAGTTTAACTGAAATTGTTTATGATCAAGAACCGAATAGTGGTAGCTGGAAGCGCATCTGTACTATTCAGCAGTAATAATAATAGAGCCAATGACCAGGATCGAACTGGTGACCTCATCCTTACCATGGATGTGCTCTACCAACTGAGCTACATTGGCCGGAAATTACTGGAGCGGAAGACGGGGCTCGAACCCGCCACCCTCAGCTTGGAAGGCTGATGCTCTACCAAATGAGCTACTTCCGCTTGTTGTCATTCCGGTTTCATTTTCCTGCAAAGTTTGAATGTGCATTGCAGGTAAATGGAAACGCATCCCATCAAAGAATGAGTGGGGAGAGAAGGATTCGAACCTTCGAAGCTTGCGCAACGGATTTACAGTCCGTCCCATTTGGCCACTCTGGTATCTCCCCTTCTCGGTTAATTGAATAACTGCATAAATTTTAAAGAACAAGAGCCGATGGAGGGATTCGAACCCCCGACCCACTGATTACAAATCAGTAGCTCTGGCCAACTGAGCTACATCGGCGAATTTGTTCGATTTTCAACGAACGCACTACCCTTAAAAAAGGGAGTGCAAATTTAGAAAAGGACTTTTGAATTGCCAATTTTCCTGAAAAATAATTTTAAAAAGATTTTTCAGCTTATTATTAGGGAGTTAAGTAAATAATAAAGGGCTAAACTCGTTTTTCCATCAAAAAAGCACATAGTTTAGCTTAGGCTTGAATTAGGAGATGACTTTAGCCAGTGGGTAACGTTTTTTCCACATCTTGAAAGCGGACATGCTGTGCACTACCATCAATGTTTTGTGGTCAAGTTGAACTTTAATCCTTGTCGTGGCATCCTGTTCAACCTGTTTAATTGGCTTTGCCTTCTTTTTTGGGCGTCTTTTCATAAAAATTAATAATAATCGAAATGTGGTAAGACAACAAGCGTGTCAGTAAAATGTTTATCGGATCAAATCATCGGTAATTAATACAATTCAGGATAATCAATATTTTAATGAATTGTACATTATTCTAATCAAAAATCCAATATCATTTAGCAACCAAAGAAACGATTCTAATCGGATTTAATTCGTTAAGCTTTGTTAATGACTGAAAATAATTATAAATCTTTAATAATCAAAGATATAATTTTAATAAAAAACAATTGAATAGGGTAACTAAAATGATGAAATCTTCTCGAGAAGGTCCACCAGGCGGTTACTATAGCCAATTTCATTGTCATACCAGCCTACAACTTTCACCATATTTCCCAGAACTGTGGTCAATTGCGCGTCAAAAATGCAGGATGCAGGATTTCCAACTATATCGATAGAAACAATTGGATCTTCAGTATAATCCAATATGCCTTTGTATTGACCGGCAGCACAATCTTTGAATTTCTCATTAATTTGTCCTTCACTAACTTCTTTTTTCAACACGCAAGTAATATCAGTCAGTGAACCATCAGCTGTAGGCACCCTTACTCCTGCTCCACCGAGCTTTCCGTCCAAGTGAGGAAGCACTTCACCCAAGGCCTTTGCAGCTCCTGTTGTTGTAGGTATTATTGAAACTGCAGCAGCTCGTGCTCGTCTCAAATCCTTATGCGGAGCATCGTGAATATTCTGATCACCGGTGTAACTGTGAATAGTTGTGACAAAAGCACTTTCGATACCCCAATTATCATCAAGAATTTTTATCAGGGGTGCAGCATTATTGGTTGTACAAGAGGCATTGCTAACAATCAGGTCTTCAGCAAGGAGTTCATGATCATTTACACCCAGGACAATAGTTTTAATTTTATCTTTTCCTTTGGAGGGCGCAGAAAGTACTACTTTTTTCGAGCCTGCTTTTAAATGAAGCTCTGCTCCCTGTTTATCGGTAAACTTGCCTGTACATTCTAGTACTACGTCGACTCCCAGCTTTTTCCATGGCAGGTTGGCAGGATCTTTCTCACTTAGACATTCAATGCTTTTTCCGTTGATCACAATATGGTGATCTGTAGAATCAACCTTGCCATTGAACCGGCCGTGTATTGAATCGTATTTGAAAAGATGCGCAAGAGTTTTATTGTCGGTAAGATCATTAATAGCTACCAGTTCAAGATTCGTTTTACTTAGAATAACGCGTGTAGTCATTCTTCCAATACGGCCGAAACCGTTAATCGCGATGCGAATTTTTTTCATAAATGATTAATGGTTCGACAAAACTATTATAATTCTAACAATTAACTCAAACATCCATAAGGGATCTCAGATAATGTCACAAAAAATGCAAAGAAAACAACAATTCTTGCACTCAATTACTTCATCATTCATTTGTGAGGTGTGAATAAAAACATTCAGTTCACATAGCAGCAAATTTCTAACCGTAAACAAAGCTTTCCTATCCTACTGAAAAAGAAGACTATTTTTTCTTGTAATTAACTAATCAGAAAACAAATCGGAAGAAAATAAAAACCGGAACATGAAGATTGTTACACTTCATATTCCGGCGTCAAAATAAAAGCTTTAAAAAAGATTACTGAACCAAAATCCTTATCACATTTGACTTCTCCCCTATTCTATCAAATGAAACCATGTAAATACCTTTTGGATATTTACCTAAATCCATCTCAAGGATATTGGCTCCTGATTTGACCTGTATTTTCTCAGTCTGGATTTCTTTGCCAAGAATATCCCTTAGAATAACAAAGTATTCTGAGTCAGAAGTTGAGTTCATACTGAAGGTGACACGGCCCGATGTCGGATTTGGAAATGCTTTCAGATCCTCAATTGCCATGTCATGGTTGGTGGTACGGCAACCAAGATTGACCATAACTGTAGATCGTCCTGGCTGACTTGCACCACAACTGTTCACAGCATTAACCGTGATGATTGCCTGATTCGAAGTTGCAGAATTATAGTTCACTGTTGCTGATGTGCCAGTTGGACTAATGGTAGCACCTCCTGTAATAGACCAAGTATAAGACACAGCACCTGAAACAGGTAGAATTGTGTAATTCACTGCTGAATTGGATTTGCAAACAGACAATGGTCCGTTCGGATCAGAAGGAACGCCTGGACGAGCAGTGACTGAATAACACCTTTCAACACCAGGTCCGCACGAATTAACGGCAGCAACACATATGTTTCCTGTGCCGGTAAAGGCAGGTGTGAAATTCACCGTGATTGACAAGCCTGTGTTGGCAGTGATATTAACTCCCGCAGGTACAGTCCACGCATAGCTGGTTGCATTAGCCACAGCCGCTATGCTGTAGGTAACACCGGAAAGATTACACAGGTTCGTACCTGGACCGGAAATAGAACCTGGCTGAAGCGGTGTTGATCGAATTGTATAACTCTTTGTAAACGGTCCGCAAGCACTTGAGGTAGTTACATTAAGAGAACCAGTGGTGAAATTCGGGCCAAAGTTTACTACGCATGAATTAAGGTTTGAAGAAACCACTGTCATATCGCCAATTGTTGACCATACATAAGAGTTACCTGCTCCAATCACAGGATTGATGCTATAATTGACATTGCTGGTGTTAGCGCAGGCAAAGGCAGGCCCGTTCAAGGAGTTGGAATGCACAGGAATTCCAGTAATCAGTACTGATCTTGGCGATGATATACCAATACAGTTCTGAGCTGTGACCGACACCGTACCTTGTCCAAAGCCTGAAGGAATACTAACCTGTATAGAATTAGTTCCGTTTCCGCTCAGGATTGACAACCCTGTTCCTGAAACTGTCCACATATAGGTGGAAGTGTTCGGAACTGCAGGCACAGAATAAGTAACTACAATTGGCCCACAAGGGTTAACTGGACCTACAATATTTCCTGGTTGAGCCGGCTTTGCGGTAAACACAGGGATATTCATGCATGCTTGCATTCCGCTTCCGCAACTATTTACAGGTACAACACAGATAAATCCTCCTGAATAATTAGAACTTATGCTGACGGTAATGGAATTTGTATTTGAACTGCCGGTGATACCGGAAGGCAGCAACCAATCATATGAACTTGCTCCTGAAACCGGGGCAATAGAATAAATTATTCCAGAGTTATTTCTGCATACACCATTTGGTCCGGAAATGGTACCTGCAGGATCCGGCAATACACCGACTCCCGGAACATTACCAGTGAGTCTGGCGGTACATCCATTCTGATCAGTAACAGTAACTGAATAACTTCCAGCAGCAAGTCCTGTTGCAGGATTGGTAGTTTGATTATCAGACCACAAATATGTGTAAGGAGGGGTTCCGCCAGAAACATTGGCTGTGGCGGTACCATTTGATATTCCGCAATTGGCCGCTGTGACACTCATATTACCGGAAATTTTACCCGGCTCTGTGATCGTAGCTGAACAAACAGCAGTACATCCTGCGGCATCACTTACAATATACGAATATGTATCAGCACTGAGACCTGAAGTTGATCCAGTAATAATGTATGGAGGAATACCACCTGTGATATTCAGAGATACACTTCCGTCGGAGCCACCAAAACATGAAACATGGCTAACGACTGAGCAATTCACTGCAAGTCCACTTGAAATGGTAATATTCAGAATTGATGTATGCGGACATCCCGATGCATTGGTAGAAACATGAGTATATGTTCCACTATTGAGGTAAGTCACATTGTTCACAGACCAGGTGTAGCTTCCGCATGCAACAACATTCGTGGAAGACTGGCTGCTGCTATTAATAGTCAAAATCAGAGTATAAGTGTGCGGACAACCATTTTGGTTCAGACCAGAATGAGTATATGTTCCGCTGCTCGTATACGTATTACCATTCACATTCCACATAAAAGAGTTGCAGGCAGTCGCGGATTCAGATGAAGATGTACCCTGATGGATTGTCAGCTGTAACATATAGGTATGCTGACATCCGGCTGCATTAGTGCCTACATGAAAGTAGGTTCCGCTCTGAGTATATGTTGTATTATTAACAGGCCAAAAATAGCTATTGCATGCAATCACAGATTCACTTGATGCAGTGTTTTGATTGATAGTCAGATTTAAAGTGCTTAGATGCGTACATCCTGATGCATTCGTCTTGCTATGCGTGAACACTCCGCTCTGAGTATACGTCTGGCCATTTTCAGGCCAGGTATAGAAATTGCATGCACTTATTGTGCTGCTTGATGAAGTGTTATTATTAATCGTAAGGCTGATAGTAGCTGTATGAGGACATCCAGAAGCATTGGTGCTTACATGAGTGTAAGTGCCGCTCTGAGTGTAAGTCTGTCCGTTTTCTGACCAAACATAGCTGTCGCATGCCGTGGCTGATACAGACGAACTTGAACTGTTATTGATAATCAGGATTAGGGTAGCGGTATGAGGGCATCCAGAAGCATTGGTGCTTACATGAGTGTAAGTGCCACTTTGAGTGTAAGTCTGTCCGTTCTCTGACCAAATATAACTGTCGCATGTAGTCGCTGATACAGACGAGCTTGAACTATTAGTGATAGTCAGGATCAGAGTGGCTGTATGAGGGCATCCCGAAGCATCGGTGCTTACTTGAGTGTAAGTGCCACTCTGCGTGTAAGTCTGACCGTTTTCTGACCAAACATAACTGTCGCATGCCGTCGCTGATACAGAAGAACTTGTGCTATTATTGATAGTCAGGATCAGAGTGGCAGTATGAGGGCATCCCGAAGCATTGGTGCTTACATAAGTGTAAGTACCGCTCTGAGTGTAAGTCTGACCATTTTCTGACCAAACATAACTGTCACATGTAGTCGCTGATACAGACGAGCTTGAACTGTTATTGATAGTCAGTATCAGGGTAGCTGTATGAGGACATCCAGAAGCATTGGTGCTTACAAATGTGTAAGTACCGCTCTGAGTGTAAGTCTGGCCGTTTTCTAACCAAATATAACTGTCGCATGCCGTGGCTGATACAGACGAACTTGAGCTATTATTGATAGTCAGGATCAGGGTAGCTGTATGAGGACATCCAGAAGCATTAGTGCTTACATGAGTGTAAGTGCCGCTCTGAGTGTAAGTCTGTCCATTCTCTGACCAAACATAGCTGTCGCATGCCGTGGCTGATACAGACGAACTTGTACTGTTATTGATAGTCAGGATTAGGGTAGCGGTATGAGGGCATCCAGCAGCATTGGTGCTTACATGTGTATAAGTACCGCTCTGAGTGTATGTCTGTCCGTTTTCCGACCAAACATAGCTGTCACATGCCGTCGCTGATATCGACGAGTTTGAACTGCTATTGACAATCAGTATCAACGTTGAAGTGTGCGAACAACCAGATGCGTTTGTACTCATGTGAATGTATGTTCCGCTCTGATTATAAGTCTGATCATTTACTGCCCATAAATAATTATCACATACTGTTGCAGACATTGAAGAACTGCTGCTGTAATTAATTGTCAGGTTCAACGTATTCGTATGTGGACATCCATTTGCGTTTGTAGTCATATGAGTATATACTCCGCTCTGTGTGTATGTTTGACCATTCAAAGACCATACATAAGAATCACAGGCAGTTACTGTCTGAGATGAGGAAGAACTTGCTTTGATTGTCAGATTCAATATGTAGATGTGTACACATCCGTTCGCATTTGTACCCTGGTGCGTCCTTGTACCGTTTGTGGTGTAGGTAACCCCGTTGACCGGCCAGGTATAGCTGTCACAAGCAACAATTGTCTGGCTGGATTGTGTATTAGGGTGAATGGTCAGGTTCAGTGTATATGTATGAGAACATCCAAATTGATTTGTTCCAACATGAGTATATACACCCGAATTAAAATATTTGATATTATTTACTGGCCATGTATAATCCCTGCATGCAACAACAGTTTCAGATGAAGATGTATTTGGATTAATGGTCAAGTGTAAAGTTGTCAAGTGCGGACATCCAAATGAATTAGTACCAAGGTGAGTATAAGTCCCGCTCTGAGTATAGGTTTGATTGTTGAGAGACCAGGTATAAGAATTGCAGGCTGTGACATTCATGGAAGAACTACTGCTTGAATTTATCGTCAAATTCAAAACAAATGTGTGAGTACAGCCGGATGCATTTATACTAGTATGCATGTACGTACCTGATTGAAAATATGTCTGATTATTCAATGACCATGTATAACTATCACATTCAGTTACAGTCTGATTAGAGCTTGTACTGGCTCTTATTTCAAGAATAAGGAAATATGTATGTATACAGCCACTTGCATTTACATCATGGGAAGTATATGTTCCGCTTTGTGTATATGTAAGTCCTGTTTTATCCCAAGTATAGGAATCGCACGAAGAAATACTGGAAGTTGAAGATGTACTCAAATTGATAGTCAGATCCAGGGTAAATGTATGGGTACACCCATTCACGTTCAGTCCCTGATGAGTATAAATACCTGAAGCAGTATATGTCTGCCCGTTTACAGACCAGGTGTAAGCATCACATGCTGATTCATTCTGAAAAGAACTAGTACTGTTGTTAATAGTCAGAATAAGTGTTTCTGTGTGCGGACATCCGGCAGCATTTGTACTTACATGAGTGAAAGTTCCGCTTTGAGAATATGTTTGTCCGTTTTCTGCCCATACATAACTGTCACAGGCGGTCACGGTGGTGGTGCCTGATGTGCTGCTGTTGATGGTCAGTACCAGTGTCTGGGTATGATCGCAACCGGCAGCATTCTGAGTTACGTGCGTGAAGGTG